>Ga0187867_10003940_pt1 | contig 11646 bp, 11 predicted proteins | sample June2016WEW_13_1_FD_132976 | JGI IMG/M metagenome (GOLD analysis project Ga0187867, IMG submission 132976) | Peatland microbial communities from SPRUCE experiment site at the Marcell Experimental Forest, Minnesota, USA - June2016WEW_13_10 | ecosystem: Environmental > Terrestrial > Soil >... | reverse complement strand
TTCCGGGCCGGCGATGTCGGCCTGGTCCGGCGCAACTGCGGCCACTACGTCGAGAACACGGGTGACGATGACCTGGTCTTCATCGAAACGTTCTGCAGCGACCACTACGAAGAGGTCTCGCTGGCCAACTGGCTCGCCCACCTGCCTCCGAAGCTCGTTTCCGCGCACCTGAATATTCCCGGGGAGACCCTGGCGAAGTTCCCGCGCGGCGCGCAGGGAATCGTGCCGCTGCCATAGCCAGAACCTGGGCGGAGGCCTGTTCCAGCTACTGAACGGCATCAATCAGGCACACGGGCGGCTGTGCTTTGGCGACCTCTGACAACAGGCTCAAGTCAGACCCAGCGACTTCCATCGCCACGAAAAATCTGCGCAAAATAAAGGCAGCGAACGCTCCGGTGCCCGTGGCGGCGATCAGCAGCCACCGGCAGGTGGTGGGTCATCGTCGGGCCCATTCCTCGGCGAGTAGCTGGTAGGAACGGACGCGGTCGGCGTGGTCGTGGGTAATGGTCGTGACGATCAGCTCGTCGGCTTCCGTGGCGTCGCGGAGACGCTCCAGCTGGTCCGCGACCTGGCCCGGGTCGCCGACGAACTGGGTGTCGATGCGGTCGGCGACCAGCTCGCGGTCAGCCTCGCTCCAGACCTGGCGGCGAGCCTGCTCGGGGGTGGGGAACTGGATGGCGCCTTCGGCGGTACGGATGCTGCGCACCCACAAGCCGTAGCCGGCGGCCAGCTCACGGGCCGCGGCCTCGGTGCCGGCCACGACGACGTCGGCTGACACGCTGACGTAGGGCTGGCCCAGGACCGCGGAAGGCCGAAACGCGGCCCGGTAGCCGTCCGCCGCCTCGAGCACGGTCGCCGGACTGACGTGGTAGTTAGCGGCGAAGCGCAGGCCGTTCCGGCCAGCGACCTCGGCGCTTTCACCGCCGCTGCTGCCGAGGATCCAGACCTGCAGCGCCGCGCCCTCGCCGGGCACCACATGGGCCTCCTCCCCCTGCGGAGAGCGGTAGGTTCCAGCGATCAAGGCGAGAACGTCGGTCACCTGGTCGGTGTAATTCTGCGGCTCCGCACGCGGCAGTTGCAGCAGCGTCTTCTGCAACGCGAACCGCGGCGAGCCGAGCAGATGCTCGATGGAGAACCGCGGTGGGATGAGCAGCCCGTTCGGGGTCCGGCCGCCGACCACGGTGGCCGCGGCGCCGCCGCCGGCCAGCGCGGGGGCCTTGGGTTCGCGTGGCCGCCCGCCGGAGCGGCCCAGACCGAGGTCGAAGCGCCCCGGGTGCAGGGCGTCAAGCAGGCCGAACTCCTCGACGGTGGACAGGGCAGTGCGATGCCCCATCTGCACCGCCCCAGAGCCGAGCCGGATCGTCGACGTCGCGGCGGCGGTCAGCGCCAGCACCACAGCCGGGGAGGTGCCGGCCACACCCGGGTTGAGATGGTGCTCGGCGAACCAGTAGCGGGCGTAGCCGAGCCGTTCGGTCTGCTGGGCCAGGTCGATGCTGTTCCGCAGCGCCTGGGTCGCGTTCGAGCCGGACGAGATCGGGACGAGGTCTAGGACGGTCAACGGGGTGGTCGTCATGCGGGGCTTCCTCCTGCACCGGTAGCGGCGACGGCCCGGGCGGCCACCGCGTCGTCGACGATCGGGCCGCCGCCCCAGCCCCAGGGAGGGTCAGGGATCTCGCGCCGCAGCACCGGGGCGATGTCGGACTGGAACAGTTCGAGGCTGGCCCGGTGCTGCGCGTCGGTGAGCCCGCCGGCGTCGGCGTGCAGGTGCAGGACCGAGTGGCCGAACTGCTCGTGATAGCGGTGCACCTTCTCGATCACCTGGGCGGGGCTGCCGATCAGGGCCGACGAGCGCTCGACGAAGTCCTCCAGCGTCCCGAACACCGGTTGCACGCCAAGCCTCTCCTGGAAGGCCAGATAGCCGGCGAACACCGGCCGGTAGGCGTTGATCGCGTCCTGAGAGCTGCGTTCGGCGTAATAGCCGGCTGTCCCAGCACCGACCGCGACCCCCGCCGGATCGTGCCCATAGTGGACCCACCGCTCGCGGTAGTAGCGGATCAGTTCCGCGTAGGGCTCGATCGGGTTGGTGACGTTGGCCGAGAACAGCGGATCGCCGTACCGGGCGGCCAGGTCGACTGACTCTTTGCTGGTGGCGCTGCCATGCCAGACCCTGATCGGGCCTTGCAGCGGCCGCGGCCACACCTCGGCCTCGGTGAGGGGCGGCCGGAACCTTGTCTCGTAGGTGATCTTGTTGTCGCGCCACAGCCGCCGGAACACCTCGTAGGACTCGGCGTTGCGGTCCCATTGGTCCTCGGGCGTGACGTGGAACAGGTCGCGCTGGGCGGCGCCGTTGCCCTTGCCGATGATCAGCTCGAGCCGGCCGCCGGAGAGGTGGTCGAGGGTGGCGTAGTCCTCGAACGCGCGGACCGGGTCCAGCAGCGACAGCGTCGTGACCGCGGTGAACAGCCGGATGTGCGAGGTCCGGGCGGCGATGTGGCTTAGTACCACGGCCGGGGAGGAGGAAACGAACGGCCGTTCGTGCCTCTCCCCTACGCCGAAACCGTCGAAGCCGAGTTCCTCGGCCAGACGCGCGTTGCCGATCACCTCCCGGAACCGCTCCTGGGTGGATTTCTGCTCGCCCGTGTGCGGATCCGGGGCGTGCACGATCAGCGTGATGGTGATGAACCTCATGAGGCGGCCCGGGTGGTCGTCGTCTCGCCGGGGCGCCGCAGCGGGGCCAGGCCGAGGTGGTCGCGCAGCGTGATGCCGGTGTAGTCGGCGCGGAACACCCCGCGCTCCTGCAGCAGCGGGACGACATGGTCGACGAAGGATGTCAGTCCGCCGGGAGTGATGTGCGGGACCAGGATGTAGCCGTCGGCGGCGTCGGCCTGGACGAGCTCGTTGATCGTCGTCGCGATCGTCTCCGCTGAGCCGATGAACGACTGCCGGCCGGTCACCTCGATGACGACCTCCCGGGCTGAGAGCTTGCCGGCTTCGGCCCGGGCCCGCCAGCCGGCGGCCAGCGCGACCGGGTCCTTGGCGAACTGCCGGACGCTGGCCCGGCCCTTGGAGATCAGGTTGTCGCTGACCGCCGGGTCGAAGGCGGGCAGGGGCCCGTCGACGTCGAAGCCGGACAGCTCGGTGTTCCACAACTGCTCGATGAACTTCAGCGCGGTCTGCGGCGAGACCTGGGCCCGCCGTACGTCGCGGGCGATCTCGGCCGCCTCGGCGTCGGTGTCCCCGAGCACGAACGTGGCCGCGGGCAGGATCAGCAGCTCACCGCGGGTACGGCCGAACTTGGGCAGCCGACCTTTCACGTCCGCGTAGAAGGCCTGCCCGGCCTCCAGCGTGGAATGCCGGGAGAAGATCGCATCCGCCGACGCGGCGGCGAAGTCGCGGCCCTCGTCGGAGTCGCCCGCCTGGAAGATCACCGGGCGCCCCTGCGGGGAGCGTGGCACGTTGAACTGCCCGGCGATGTCGAAGAACGCGTCCCGGTGGCGGAAGGCCCCCGGTGCCGCGGTGGCCAGGAACTGGCTGGTGTCCTTATCGGCCAGGATCTCGTCGCCGTGCCAGGAGTCCCACAGCTCGTTCGCCGTGGCCAGGAAGGTCCTGGCCCGCTCGTAGCGGTCGCCTTGGGCCAGATAGCCTCCGCGGCGGAAGTTCTCCCCCGTGAAGGCGTCCCAGGAGGTGACCACGTTCCACGCCGCTCGCCCGCCGGAAAGGTGGTCGAGGCTGGCGAACTGGCGGGCTACCTCGTAAGGCTCGTTGAACGTGGAGTTGATCGTGCCGGTCAGCCCGACGTGCTCGGTCACGGCGGCCAGGGCAGCCAGGATCGTGAAAGTGTCGGGCCGGCCGACCACGTCGAGGTCGTAGATCAGCCCGTTCTGCTCGCGCAGCCGCAGTCCTTCGGCGAGGAACAGGAAGTCGAACTTGCCCCGCTCGGCGGTCTGTGCGAACTGGCGGAACGAGTCGAACTCGATATGGCTGCCGGCGGCGGGGTCGCTCCACACGGTCGTGTTGTTCACGCCGGGAAAGTGGGCGGCCAGGTGAATCTGCTTGGTCATGGTCTGTGTCCTCGATGAGTCGCGGGTCACGTCGGCGGCCGGGTCATTCAGGCGGCGGCGTAGCGGTTGGCGGGGCGGGCCAGGCCGAGCAGCCCCCGGAGCGTATCCGCCTCGTAGCGGGCGCGGAACAGACCGCGGCGCTGCAACTCGGGGACCAGGCGTTCGGTGAGGTGCATCAGGTCGTGCGGCAATGCGGCCGGACGCAGCCGGAAGCCGGACAGCCCGGCGGCCTGCCAGTCCTGCATCAGGTCGGCCAGCCCGGCGGCCGTGCCGGCATAGACGCGGGCGTCGCTGCGGTACTCAGCCCCGGCCCGCTCGTCCAGGCGCTGCCTGCGCGCGATGGCGGCGGTCCGGGTCTCGTCGAGGAACACCACCAGGTCACCGAAGACGTGCACGGTCTGCGCGGCACGGCCGGCGCGGGCCTGCTCAGTCCGGATCTGCGCCACGATCTCGGCGGCGTGAGCCGCGTCGCGCGGGGTGACGAACCCGACGTCGGCCGAGCGGGCGATCAGCTGGTACGGCACGCTGGCGTGTCCGAGGGCGGCGATGATCGGCTGGCCCTGCGGCGGCCGCGGGGTGATCGACGGCCCCTTCACGGAGAACCGGCGGCCTTCGAACTCGATGTAGTGCAGCTTGTTCCGGTCGATGAAGCGGCCGGTGCTCACGTCGCGGATTTCCGCGTCGTCCTCCCAGCTGTCCCAGAGCCGGCGCAGCACTTCCACGTAGTCGGCCGCCTCATCGAAGTGGTCGGCGATCAGCCGCCGCACGTCCGGATCAGCGAGGCGGTCCGCCCGCAGCGGCGGGCTTTCCCGGCGGCCGAAGTGGGCCGCCGTGCCGGCGCGGACGGCGACCTGCACCCGGATCCCGGCCCGGCCGCTGCTCACGTAGTCCAGGGTGGCGATGGCTTTGGACAGGTGGAACGGCTCGGTGTGGGTGGTGATCGCGGTCGGCACGAACCCGATGTGCCGGGTGGCGGGGGCGGCCCGGGCCGCGATCAGCACCGCATCCAGACGGCCACGCACCCGGTCCAGCCGAGCGTCGGCCTGGAAGCGGTCGTCGGACTGAAGGTCCAGCCCGTCCTCGATGGTGAGGAAGTCCAGCAGGCCGCGTTCGGCCTGCTGAGCCAGCCCGGTCCAGTAGCCGGCGGTGAACAACCGCTGTGGCTGGGCGTCGGCCTCCCGCCACGCGGCGGGATGCCAGCCAGCGCCGTCGAGGGCAACCGCCAGGTGCAAGGGGGCCTGCAGGCCCGCCGGGGCACTCGTCACGGATCAGCACGTCCTTTCCGATCAAGGGGCAGCAGGTATAACGGAGTGGCTTTGCCCAGTATTTCGCTAGGCAAAGTGGACTACGGCGCGAGGGTGAGCTTGCGGGGCGAACGGCTGTCCGCACCTGGAAGAGCCCTACGCCTTCGCTGAGGGAGCCCGGCCGCTCCTGGACTGACCGCCAGCGAGGTAATCCTGGGCGCCACCGCGCGGTTCATGGGCGCGAGCAGATCAGTGGCGCTCGGCCGGGATCTTCTCTCCGGCCTCGATCGCTGCCGGCAGCCGGTTCTCCGGTGGCGGCAGCGGGCAGGTCGCCAGGTCCGTGTAGGCGCAGGGCAGGTTGGTTGCGCGGTTGAAGTCCAGCACCACCCGCCCGTCCGGCCCCGGCGTTTCCAGCTGCAGGACCCGGTTGGCCGCGTACGTCGTGGCCCCGGAGGTGGCGTCGGTGAACAGCACGATCAAGCTGCCCGGACCTTGACCGGGAAAGGCGGTGAGGCTCAGCGGCTGCCCGTCCAGCTCGAACTCGATCCGCCCGGGAGCGTCGTAGACGTGCTGGAGCCCGTCCACGGCCGCGCCCACCGCGGTCTGTCGCGGCTCGGCGAACGGCAGGTAGCGGCCGGTGACGGCCCACCGCGGATGCGGCGGGTAGGCCGGCGTGCCGGCGAACTGAACACGGAGCGGGGTGCCCGGGTGGCGCGGCCGGACGATGTCGTGCCCGCCCCGCTTGGCCACCTCGATCACCGCGTCACCCCAGCCCGCCTTGACCCCGCCCCGCTCGGGGATCATCCCGAACGAGTACCAGCCGCGCACTGCGGCACCGCCGATCACCAGCTCCTCGCCGTTGGCCAGCTCGACCGTTACGCCGTCCGGGCCGGTGTGCCAGGCGCCCGGAGCGTCGTCGAACCGCTGCGGCGTTTCGGTGAGCCAGTGCAGGCTGGTGATGGCCAGGAAGCCGTGCGGGTCGGCCAGCCGGGCCTCCTGCCCGGCATGCCAGGCTTGCCAGGCCGCTGTGAACTCGCCGAGGTCGGCTACCTCCGGGGGCGTGGCCCGGTCCTGGACAGTCATTGGCGGTCTCCTTTCCCGTGGGGATACCAGCCCGGGGACGGCCTCCCGGCGCCGGCGCCGGATCAGAAGGTAGGGGTCGGGTTGAGCGTGGACTTGGTGATCTCGTCGGTGGCCAGATGCGTGTGGCCCCTTCGGCCTTCTACCGCCAGCAGGAACCCGCCTGTGGTCGTCGCGTCACGCTCCCGGGAGGCGGCTAGCAAAATACCTGATCTCTATCGTAATACTAGGTTTTATGGTCGACCAGAACACACTTCGCCGCCGGGATACCGGGCTCATCACCTACTACCGGGCCCTGTCAGGCGAGCACGAGAACTGGGACGCCTACCGCGCCGCCATGGTGACCGAGCGGCGGGCCGCCGGGCACCGCTAGACGGCCAGCGGTGCGAACGCGTAGTGAGGCAGCGCGGCTTCGCGGGGCCCGGGGGCTGAAAAGTCCACGTGGCCAAGTTCGATGAGTTGCGGGACCGGGTTGTCGTAGGTGCGGACGATGTAGCGCAACTGGGTCAGGTTGGCGATAGACGACCAGAGCGTATGGTCGTCGTTGGCCGGGTCGTCGTTGTCCCGGATGAATCCCATTGGGATATCAAAATTATTCAGGATGTGCAGGGCCGTTTCCTCCATCTCCGCTCCGGTGGCCACGGGGCGAAGGCTCGCCACAAAGGCCGCGGCACGGACGAATCGGGACGGGGAACTGGAGTCACCGGGCAGCCCGTTCATGCCCGGCCCCTGGCCCATGGCGCCGAGTTCTACCCCGGCAATCGTGATCGCCGCCGGATTCCGGTCTGAGAGGTTGATGTAGTTCCGCAAGTTGGTCAGGTGCCAGTCCAGATGAGGCCAGTTGCAGGCTACGCCGATCGGGTTGTCGAAGACTGTCATCTCGCCGTTGCGCCACTCGATGACCGCGGACTTTCCCGATGCGTCGTGCAGGACCAGGTGCGCAGGGGGAGCGAAGCCGAACGGGCCGAAGATGTACGGCCACACGGTGGCCCTGCTCATCGCGGCCGTGGCCTCCTCCACCGTGGCACTCACCCCTAGCACGTAGGCCACGGCGTCGACGATCGACATCAGGCTCGCGGGATCCCGGTCCTCCGCCGGCGTGTACTCACAAAAGCCCGGCATGTACAGGAGCCCGGCGTACAAGCCCCGTTCATTCATGGCGTCGGTCATGGTGCCCGGCTGCCCGAACGCGTCCATCCCGACCACGCCGTAAGCCGATGTCCATTTCATTCCGCTGCCGTGCTTACCGATTCCCGTACCCCGGTAAGCGCGGGGGAGCACGGTGAACTTCGCGGCCATCGCATTCGGAAATTCCATTGTCCGGCCCACTATGACAGCCCCGTCTGTCGCGGTCACACGAAAACTGGTGCACATGGAAGTATCCTCTCTGCCGTTCCCCCGGGCGCGAGGAGCAGTTTCGCATGATACCTGATGGATCAGTTAGCCCGGCGACCGCCCGATGCTGTTTCGAGGACGGCATCGACCTCGTATTGGTCGCGGTGGCGTTAGTGGTAAAGCCCGATCGGCTGCTCGGTGAAGGTGAGTTGGCGTGTCAGTGCGGGAGTCGGTGTCTACCTCGTGATTGATGGCGAGGAAGAGGTCCGGGACTCTATGGCAGGTCGGTCATCAGGCGCCGCAGGTCGCCGGCCGTCTGTGCGCTCAGCGCTGTGGTGAGCCGTTCGTCCAGCTCCGCGTGCGTGAGCCGGCCCTCGGCGAAGTGGTCGCGGAGGCTGGCCACGGCCCGTTCCCGATCGGCGTCCGAGGCCCAGATCTGGTCAGCCGGTGGCCTGCTGGTGGCGCGGCCGACGAGGCCCGGGCCGAGCAACCCCTCGGCGGCGTCCAGCCACCGGATAACCGAGTCCAGCCAGAACATCTCGGCGTAGCTGGCCAGAGTGCGGCCCAGATTCTGCCCGGCCCCGTCTTGCCTGGCCCGGGTCCGCCGCTGCATCAACTCGATTAGGTACCGGCGGTGTGCCTGGATCACCTCGTGCACGTCGGTGCCGGGCACCTGCCCGGCCAGCTGGATCTTTAGTACTAGCTCATCGCCGGGCAAGGCGCCTGGAGCTGGCGTCGCGCGCAGCCATCCGGCGAGCTCCCGCTGCCCACCGGCGGTGATCTGGAAATCTTGCTGCCGATCGTCTGCCCCGGCGGCGCCGCCGGATTCCACCAGCCCGGCCCGCTCGAGCCGGATCAGGGCCGGGTACACCTGGCGGGTGTTGAGCGGATGAATGCCGCTGTGGCCGGCCGCGAGCTCCTCGCGGAGCCACAGGCCTGACCTCGGTCCGTCAGCCAGCAGCGCGAGCAGGACAAAATGAATGTTCATAGCACCACACCCTGGCAATATGCCGGGAATATACCGGGTATACAGACCCCAGGCAAGCGGGCTGGGTGGCATCGGTGGTGATGGGCAGTGGGCCGGTGGGCTCTGCTGTTGCGTTGGGCCATCTGGCGTGTAGACGACCGCGGCTACGGGCGCGATCCAGTCGACCCGGCCGCTGACGGTCAGCTACGGCCTCAGCGGCCACTTCCCATCCGCGGAGCCGACCTGCTTAGCCGCGACATCGCAGCCTTCTTCAACGACCCCGGCGAGACGGGGCTGTCCCCGCCAGGCCGCTGAGGGGCCGCCGGCCAGCGAGTTGTGTGCCGGCCGGGGCACTTGTCCGGTGACGTACTCATCGGGCCTCACCGGGATGCGAGTCCGGGCAGCTGGCTTCAGCCCAGGTTCCTGGCTAGACGTGCACCGCCACCCCGGCCTGGGTGACCGCGCATAATAGTTAGCAGGAACGAGGCGTCCATTGAAGAACATCCATGGGCGAGGCAAAATAGCCGGGACGAGACTGGACGCCGTCGGCGCATCTATGGCGCGGGGCGGGTCAGGTGTGTGGCTGCGGGCGGTGTCCCGGCTCGGTCTGGCGTGCCGGGGCACGGTTTACCTCCTCGTCGGTTCCCTTGCCCTGCGCCTGGCGCTGGCCGCGCACGAGCGAACGGCCGCGCCCGCTAGCACCGCCGGGGCCGTGCAGGAGGCCGTCGCTCCTGCATGGGGACGTGCCACGCTGGTGCTGCTCGTCGCTGGGCTTGCCGCGTATGCGCTCACCCAGCTCATCGAGGCCGTGTTCCGGCCTTCACGCGCCACAGGCGCGATGGGCGCGTGGCGTCAGCGTGCGGTCTCGTCGTGGGGGTGTTTGCTGTACTTGGTCTTCTGCCTGAGCACCGCCCGGCTCCTGGAAGGAACCCCTCCGACGCAGACAGCGGCGTCGGAGCAGCTGCAGGACACGGACGTGACCGCGGTCTTGCTGCGCACAGGATGGGGCCGGGCGCTGCTGATCCTGGTCGGCGTCCTTGCCGTGGTCGCTGGCGTGGAGATCGGCCGCCGGTCGGTTCGTCTGGACTTCCGGGAGCGTTTCACCGCAGAGCACATGCCCCGGGCGCTAGCCCTGCTCACGAGGGCACTTGGCGGGGTGGGCTGCGTCGCGCGGGCCATCGTTATCGTCCTGGTCGGTGTGTTCGTGGTCAAGGCCGCGGTGCTGTCCCGCGCGAAGCAGGCGAAGGGGCTGGACGCGATCTTCCGTTCGGTGGCCGGCTCGGCCGGCGGCTCCTGGCTGCTGGCCCTGCTCGCATCCGGGCTGCTGTGCTACGGCCTTTACTGCCTGATCGAGGCCCGCTACCGCGACCTGACACCGGGGCGCTGAGCCGGCCGCGACGGTCTGGCGTGTCGCATCTGGAATGAGATTCTGGCGCCGTGAGCTGGTCGTTCCCGGCATCACTGGTGACCATGGGGCGGCGGTGTGCTACGCCGCGGACTCCATCTACCGTCTGGACGGTGAGTCCGGCTGGGGCTGGTGGCCCGCCTGCCCGGAGGGCTGCTGCTGCGGCGTGGCCGGGGGCAGGCTGGTGAGGGTTTCTGAGCCGTCGATGAAGGCCTGGGCGAGGTCGGACAGGCGGCGGTTGCGGTTCCTGGCGAAATCCCGGAGGAGGCTGAACGCCTGGTCCATGTCCAGGCCGAGGCGCCCGGCGAGCTTGCCCTTGGCCTGCTCGATGATGACCCGGCTGTTCAGCGCGGTCTGCAGCTGCTCGTTGAGAGTGTCGCTGTGGCGCATGCTGCGCTCATGCAGCAGGCTGATGGTGGCCACGTCGGCCAGGGCCTGGCCAACCCGCACGTCCGCGGGGGGGATGACTCCCGGGCTGGCGCGGAAGAGGTTCAGCGCGCCGATGACCTGATCGCGCAGCCTCATCGGCAGGGCCTGCACGGCGGCGAAGCCGGCTTGCTGGGCGGCGGGTGCGAACCGCGGCCAGCGCTGCCCGGCGGCGGTCAGGTCCTCAGCGGCGATGGGCTGGCCGGTCCGGAAGCAGTCCAGGCAGGGACCCTGGTCGTTTTGTATCTGGAACAGCTCAAGCAGCCGGGCCGCTTCGCTGGAGGCGGCCACCACGCGCAGCTCACCTCCGGGGTCAGCCAGCAGCAGCCCGGCGGCGGAGACGTCCAGCAGCTGGACGCTGCGGTCGGTCAGCACGTGCAGGAAGTCGATCACGTCGAAGTCGGCGACCATGGTGTCGGTCAGCTCGACGAACGTCTCGGACAGTAGTTCTCCATCCATCCCGCTCACCCTCTCAGGAAAGGCAGCACGATCCCGCCGGTACGTGGCAAGCAGTGCACATGCCGAGGATGACAGAGTCGCTTACGCTTCGCCGTCCCTGGATGGGTCCGGGTCAGTGAGCAACCGCAGGCGGCACGCCACGATGTCGCGGGCCAGAGCTGCCAGCCGCCGGTCATGAGCATAAGCGTAGGCGCGGAGCCAGATATGAGCCTCCGCGATGCCGACGCCGGGCTGCTCGGTGAGCATGCCGGTGACCTGATCGATCTCGGCGCGGTGCAAGGTCAGGCCCGCAGGCTGGCCTCCCGGGCCAGGCCCTGCCGCAGGATCACCCGCCGTCCGGTCCTGGGAGTCGAGCAGCAGCAGCATCGCGGTGTTGGCGAAGGTCAGTGCATCACCCAGGTGGACAGCGCTCAGCGGGCCGGGCCGCGCACCGTGCCAGCCCGGCTGACCCCGGCCCTGCGCCGTCGCCGACATCGCGGCTTTGCTGGCTGGCGGACCTCCGGGATAAGGCCAGGATGATGACAAACCGAACGCCGGGTGAGTTGCTGCGTCTTGATTAGTTGGGTGTGAGGTGTCCAAATGTTAGATAGGTCCTCTATTTGGCCTGCCGGGGATCGCTAGGCCGGTGCTTTGCTGCCTTCGGCTTGCCGTTCGAAGACGGCGACGGCT
>Ga0187867_10003939_pt1 | contig 11647 bp, 14 predicted proteins | sample June2016WEW_13_1_FD_132976 | JGI IMG/M metagenome (GOLD analysis project Ga0187867, IMG submission 132976) | Peatland microbial communities from SPRUCE experiment site at the Marcell Experimental Forest, Minnesota, USA - June2016WEW_13_10 | ecosystem: Environmental > Terrestrial > Soil >... | reverse complement strand
CCGATGCTCTGGGCGTAACGGCAAATGATCTGGCTCCAGGGCAACGCGTTGCCTAGGACAATGACCGCAACCGTATCGGTGATGCAGTCCTTGGCGCGTTCGATGACATGCGGCGGCAGGTCCTCATAACGCAGAGCCGCAGCATATTCGGCGAGGCGGATCGTTTCGTTTGCCATGGCGTTTCCTTCCTCGGTAAGCTCAGACCGCGCTATCCTTGCGCCGACCCGTTCGCCGTTGCATGCAGCTTGTGCCATTCCGACAGCATCACCCGTTTCATCTGCGGTTGCGGCAGCTCCGGCAGCATCGCGATGAATTCCAGCGAGTGCCCGTCAGGATCTTTGAAATACACGCTGGCGGCAGGGATCCACGGGATCACTTCCGGCTCGTCGATCGGCCGTCCACCGCCGCCTGCCACAGGCTCCAGGCCGGCACGCCGCAACGCCGCGATCGAGGCCTGCACGTCATCCAGCGTGACCTGGAACGCGTAATGCAGCCGCATCGCCATCGGCGAGGTGTGAATACTCCACAGTCCAAGCATCGCCTGCCGCGGTTGGCCGATCCAGAAGAATGCGGCATGCCGTTCCGGCACTGTATGGGCCAGGGTCAACCCGATCACATCGCGATAGAACGCAATCGAACGATCGAGATCGGCAACGGTCAGGTGGGTCTCCCACAAGCCCTGAATTGGCACGATCGACATGCTGGCCTCCCGCTGTTGCGGCAACAGGCTGCACCATCCAGCGGCATTTGGCCAGGTTGCACCCTCGCGTGTGCGAACCCACCGGCCGTTAATCGGTCATCAATCAATTTGCGGTCTGATGGTCGCGATCAGTCACTGACAAGAAGGTCGCAATGCTCCCTGCCGCCATCCTTCGCGCCCGTTTGCGCGCCGCCGCGGGACGGCCACAGGCGCAACTGCGGCTGGCCGACCAACTGGCCCGGAACGGCGCCTCGATCGAAGCTGTGCGGCACATCGCCCATGCCGCCCAGTACGGATTGCCGGAAGCCCAGGCGAGGTTGGGGTTGTGTTACTTACGGGGCCTTGGGGTGCCGGCGAACCAGGCGGAGGCGCGCCATTGGCTGGAACGAGCGGCAGACGCCGGCGAAGTCACTGCGCAGACCGAACTTGCGTCGCTGGCATTGCAGGGGATATCCGGCCCTTATCAGCGCAGTGCTTTCCCGGCACCGGACGATCGCACCGAGCCCGATTACCAACTGGCCGCGGCGCTGGCGCGACGGGCAGCAAACAATGGCTCGGCCGATGGCAAGGCCTTGCTCGCCTTCATCCTGGGCCTGGCGCCCGCGATCCCGCAGCAACCGTGCGAGGCGGAAACGTTGTACCGTGATGCCGCTCAAGGCGGCGCGCCGCTGGGGCAACTAGGGCATGCCATGACGCTGCTGCGCCAGGCTACGCCCGAAGCGACCAGCGAGGCGCATGACCTGCTGACTGCGGCGGCCGATGCCGGGGTGGCCACCGCGCAATTCATGCTCGGTGCGATGGCCGAGGCCGGAATCGGCGCCGCGCCGAACCTGGAGGCCGCCGCGAAGCATTACCGGAGTTCGGCGGAGCGTGGTCACACCGTGGCAAAGACCAGACTTGGTCTCGCGCTGCTGATCGGGCGGGGCGTGCCGCGCAACCTGGTGGAGGCTGAGACCTGGCTGCGCCGTGCCGCCCAGGACGATGACGTCGTTGCCTCCGCGGTGCTTGGCGATTTTCACGCCAGCCCGGAGCGGCAGCCAGCCAACACGGGAGAATCGCTGCATTGGTATCGGCATGCCGCCGAACTGGGTCACCCGGCCTCGGCGCATATCCTGGCCCGTGCAATCTGGGCTGGCGCCGAGGGTACGCCCGATCCGAGGGAGATTGCCGCGTGGCTGGAGGCCGCGATCGAGCGCGGCGACACCACGGCGTGGCCCGATCTCGGAGGGTTGATCGGTTCGTTGTCGCTGCCGCCGGATCAACTGCCGGCACTGCATGGCTGGTTGCAGCGCATGATCCGGGAGGATCGGCCGGAAGCCGGATTTTACGTGGGCGTTTGCGTGAATTGCGGGATCGGCACGCCGGCCGATGAAAGGCTGGCGCGGCGATATTACCTTTGGGCGGCGGGCGAGGGCGTGATCGAAGCCATGGTCGCGGCCGCCGAGATGCTACTGAATGGACGCGGCGGGCGGGCTGACCCGGATGTCGCCCGGTCGTTGTTTCAGTATGCCGCGGGCCACGATCATGCCGGGGCGACTTATGCGCTCGGGGTGATGGCGGGGAATGACCCAGATCGCGCGATGGTGCATTTCCGGCGGGCGGCGGCGTTGGGGCACGCGAAGGCGAAGTTGCTGGTGGGCGGAGAGCCAGTGACAGGATGATCCCCGACCCGCCTACCGTGCGGCACACAAGTAGGAAGATAGCGCGGTGCCGACGATCGCAATCGTGGACGGCGTGAAAATCCAGATGTTTTCCAACGATCACACGCCACCCCATTTTCACGCCATAATGGGTGGCGACGAACTGCTGATGGCTATTGACAATCTTGACGTGCCTCGTGGGTCGCTACCACCCGCCAGGCTCCGTCGCGTGCTGGCCTGGGCGGCGGAACATCGGGACGAACTGGCGGCGAACTGGAGACGTTGTCAGAACGGTCAGATACCAGAGAGGATTTGAGAATGCCGAGCGTGTTGGACAACGTCATCACTGCGGCCGTTGCCGACCCAGAGACTTACACCGTAACGGTGACCTGGGCGACCGGCGATACGACCGTCAATCGGTTCAATCACCTGATCGGCAACGGTATTTTTGCCAGACTCGCAGATCCCACAGTGTTCATGCAGGTTGGTATCGGCGAGCATGGCCGTAGCCTCGAGTGGCCGGGAGAGATCGACTTTTGCGCCGATGCTCTCTGGTTCGAGACCCACCCAGCCGAAGCGCCACACCCCCCGCAGCACGCTGCGTCCTAATTCAGCAGGAGGCGGCAAACCGCTCGGCCACCCCTTGCGCCGCCCGCGCGTTACGGATGAACGCCTGGATCAAACTCGGGCCCTTGACCCCTGTGACGCTCTCCACGCCGGACGAAACATCCACCGCCCCTGCCCCCGAAAGCCGGACCGCCTCAGCGACATTGCCGGGGTCCAGCCCTCCGGCCAACAGCCACGGCCCAGGGGCATGCCAGTTTCGGGTCAGGGTCCAATCGAAGTGGACCGCATTGCCGCCAGGACGGGTCGCGTCGGCCGGTTGCTTGGCCTCCACTAACAGCGCGTCAGCGCCTTCCAGTCCCGAAGGCAAATCCCCCGCGGTTGCCACCCCGACCGAACGCCAGACCGGACGTCCGAACCGGGCGCGCAGTGCGGGCAAGGCGTCCCCGGCGCCGTAGAGCTGCAGGATGTCCAGCGGAACCTGCTCCAGCACCTCGGCGATCATCGCCTCCGTCGGATTGACGAACAGCCCGACCCGAGACGGTCCGTCCTTGTGCCGCGCCGCCAGTTCCTTGGCGCGCGCCGGCGTCACGTAGCGCGGGGACGGCGGGAAGAAATTGAAACCGGTCCAGTCGGCACCGCCTTCGACTGCGGCATCGATCGCCGCCTCGTCGTTGATCCCGCAGATCTTTACCCGCACCATGTCACGCGCGCGACGTCGCGCCAGCATGCGTCAACGCGGGACCGGACGTCTTGGCTTTCAGTTCCTGGAGCCTGGCCTCAAGCAAACGCATTGCTTCCTCGGCTCGGCGAGCCGCCCGGCGATGATGCAAAGCGGTAAACCACAGGCGCAAACCGCCGAGAAAAAAGCCCAGTCCCATGGCGGCCAGCACAACAACCGACAGCGGCACCTCGAACGGCAGGCGACCCAACGGGAACAGCCCGAGCGTCACCGGTTTACTGTTTGACAGCGCGAACACGACCATCAGCAGCAACAACGGAACGCCGACGATCCAGCGCGACAATGCGCGGAGCTTCACGATGCCGGCCGCGCCGCTGCCGCAGGCCGGTCAGGCTTCGCGGCGTTGACGCGCTCGCGCAGTTCCTTCCCCGCCTTGAAGAACGGCACCGATTTTTCATCGACCGGCACTGCCTCGCCGGTTCTGGGATTGCGTCCGGTCCGGGCCTCGCGGCGCTTGACGGTGAACGCGCCGAACCCGCGCAGCTCGACCCGCGACCCGCGCGACAACGCGGCGGTGATTTCATCGAAGATCGTGCTGACGATGGTTTCCACGTCGGCACCCCGCAAATGCGGATTATGCGCCGCGAGTCCGGCAATCAGCTCTGACTTGGTCACGCGCCTGGAACTCCGGTCAGGAGGCAGCGAACGCCTCAGTCCTGCGATCCCTTAACGATGCCAGAGCGCCATCGGCTGGTCAAGCATAACACTTTGGGAAACCAAGGTTTTCCATAAGGAGACAAGGACGGGAGAGAACTCGCCGGTCAGCATGCGGTCGGTCCAGCTGACGGTCGAAATGTCTTGCACCGGCAAATGTTTGGGCAAGCCCTTAGCGGTCTCGAGCCAGACCCTGGCATCCTGCTCGTCCCCGATGGCGTCGATCAGGCCAAGCTTCAGTGCCTGCCGGCCGGTATAGGCACGGCCATCCGCCAGCGCCCGCACCGCATCGGGGTCCATATGCCGGCTGGTGGCCACCATGCCGACGAACTGGTCATACATATCCATGACGAGGCCCTGCAACACATCACGTCCCGCCGGCGACAGCGGCTTGGTATAACTGGGCTGGTCCTTCAGTGGCCCAGACACCAGTGCATCCGTTGTGATGCCAAGCTTGCTCAACAACCCTGAAACCTCACCGGTTTCCAACAGAACGCCGATCGAGCCGGTGATCGTACTCTCACTGGCGAAAATCCGGTTGGCCGGCAACGAAACCATGTAGCCGGCAGACGCCGCGAGCCCATGCATCACGGCGACGACCGGCTTCTTTGCGGCAACGCCCGAGATCGTCCGATACAGCGCCTCGCCTCCGGCAACGCTGCCTCCAGGACTGTCGATTGAGACGATCAGCGCCTTAACGCTGTTGTCGGTCCCGGCCCGACGCACCGCCTGGAGTTCCTTGCGGTCTTCGGTGATGATGCCGTTGACGGTCAGCCGTTCGATATGCTCGGCCTTACCGCCCAAACCGAGACCCGCTCCGTGCAGCGCCGTGAGTACCACGATGACGCCGGCGATCACCGCCAGGGTGCGCCAGACAATCAGGCGCCGCTTGAGCCGGCGGCGATCCAACAGAAGGTCGACATCAAGCGCCATGCGCCCGTCCGGGTGATTGTCGGGGTTGGTCAGGATCCGCGCTGCTCACCGGTATCGCATCAGAGACGCCGGTGAGCAGCGCGGTCAGGATCAATTGCCGTCCTGCTGCGCGTTACGGCGACGGATCGCCGCACCGAGGATATCGCCCAAAGAGGCGCCCGAATCAGACGAGCCGAACTCGGCCATGGCCTGCTTCTCTTCCTCGACTTCCTTGCCCTTGATGGTCAGGGTCAACTTGCGCGCGGCGCGATCGACCGAGACGATTTTGGCATCGACCTTTTCGCCGATGGCGAACCGGTCGGGCCGTTGATCGCCCTTGTCGCGCGCCAGCTCCGCCCGCCGGATGAAGCCGGTGAGGACGTCGTTGACCTTGACCTCGATGCCGTTGGTCTGGATCGCGCTAACCACGCAGGTGACGACGTCGCCCTTGTGCACCAGGCCAAGCACCGCGGCCGCCGGATCATCGCGCAGCTGCTTGATGCCGAGCGAGATGCGCTCTTTCTCGACGTCGACGTCGAGCACCTTGGCTTTTACGACCTGGCCTTTTTCGTACTTGGCCATCGCCAGTTCGCCGGGCTCGTCCCAGGACAGGTCGGACATGTGGATCATGCCGTCGATATCCGCCGAGAGACCGATGAACAGACCGAACTCGGTGATGTTGCGGATTTCGCCTTCGACCTCGGAGCCGATCGGATGCTCGTCGACGAATTGCTCCCACGGATTGCGCTGCACCTGCTTGAGGCCAAGCGAGATCCGGCGTTTGCCGCTGTCGACGTCCAGCACCATGACGTCGACTTCCTGGCTGGTCGAAACGATCTTGCCGGGATGGACGTTTTTCTTGGTCCAGGACATTTCCGAAACGTGGACGAGGCCCTCGACCCCCGGCTCCAGCTCCACGAAAGCTCCGTAGTCGGTGATGTTGGTAACCCGGCCGGAATAACGGGCGCCCGGTGGATATTTGGCGGCGACGCCTTCCCAGGGATCGGCCTCCAGCTGCTTCATGCCGAGGCTGATGCGCTGGGTGTCGGAGTTGAAACGAATGACCTGGACCTTGACGGGTTGGCCGATGACCAGAGCTTCGCTGGGGTGGTTGATGCGGCGCCAGGCAATGTCGGTGACGTGCAGCAGGCCGTCCACACCGCCCAGATCGACGAAGGCGCCATAGTCGGTGATGTTCTTCACCACGCCGTCGAGGATCATGCCTTCCTTCAGGCCCTGGATCAGTTCGCTGCGCTGCTCGGCGCGGGTTTCTTCCAGCACGGCGCGGCGCGAGACGACGATGTTGCCGCGGGCACGGTCCATTTTGAGGATCTGGAACGGCTGCGGGCTGCCCATCAGCGGGGCCACGTCGCGGACCGGCCGTATGTCGACCTGACTGCCGGGCAGGAACGCCACGGCGCCGCCAAGATCGACAGTGAAGCCGCCCTTGACCCGGCCATAGATCGTGCCGTTGACTCGCTGCTGGCCCTCGAAGGCCTTTTCGAGGTTGGTCCACGCCTCTTCGCGGCGGGCTTTCTCACGCGACAGGACGATCGAGCCGTCCTTGTCTTCGTAGCGCTCCACGTAGAGTTCGACATGATCGCCGGGCTTGATGTCGGGCTTCACGCCGGGCGGCGCGAATTCCTTCAGCAGCACGCGGCCTTCGGACTTGAGGCCGACATCGACGATGGCGAATTCATCGGTGAGCCGGACGATCCGGCCGGTGACGACCGACCCATCGAAGCCGGTGTCCCGGCCGAGGGTCTCGTCGAGGAGAGAGGCGAAATCCTCGCCCATGAAATGGTCTTGCACGGGCTCTGCGGCCCGAGCGGTGGCGGATAGTGCCATGTGTTAGGTTGGTTCCGTTACGGATGACCGGGCTTTGGCCCGGAAGGTTGCCGTGGTTGGCGCATTTCCGACGCTGGAAATACGACTTGCCCGCGGGGGTCCGCGGGCCGGGTGGACAGATGAGGCTGAACGCGCTCCCATTGCGCATTACGGCGCAATATGCGCGTCAGGGTTGAATTGTCAAGGTGGGGCCAGTCCGCCTGACAGGCGAATCGGGTGAACATTTCACGCAGTGAGGAGGCTTGCGAGAAACTCATCGTCCCACCCTGCGACCCTTCGTCTGAGGCGGAATGAGTCCGCCTGCAGGCGAATCGCAGTTGTCTGCAGGACGGCTGTTGAAGCGAAACCGGAAATGCTCGTGCCGCGGCGACGTTCCATTTAACCTCGGAGTCAACGGAGGCAGGAGAGGACGCGGAGAAGAACCGGATCTGCCCCAATTTTCGTTGCCGCACAGAAAACCCCGTGTCCTCCGCTATCCCCGCGAACTCCGCTTTTTCAGAAACCACCACGCGGGGAACGCATTCGGGCCGAGGCGCTTCGCAAATGCAATTACTCTGCCCTCGGATCCCAGGTTCAGGACGGCACGACACAAGATTCTTGGCGCGCTCGACTGATGGCGTGCTGTTAGAATTGCGGCGAGCGAACCGCCGATAACCGGTCGTCGGCCACATCCCGGACCGCCGCAAAAGCGGCGTCCCGGTCTAGCGACGTCGTATCGATCACCACAGCATCGTTCGCCGGCCGCAGCGGAGCGATCGTTCGGGCAGCATCCTGCTGATCACGGGCGCGGATGTCGCGCTCGACCTCAGCCGGGTCGGCGTTGATGCCGCGGTCGCGCAGTTCCAGCCAGCGGCGATGTGCCCGCGCCTCCGGGGTGGCGATCACGAACAGTTTCAGATCGGCGTTCGGGAACACCACCGTGCCGACGTCGCGCCCATCCAGCACGGCGCCTCGATCGGCGCCGAAGTTGCGTTGGAAAGCCAGCAACGCAGCACGCACTCCGGCGACCGAGGCGACGGCTGCGGCAGCCGCGTCGGCTTCAGGCCCGCGCAGGTCGGATCGTTCCAGGTCCTCGGGCTGCAAAGCACGCGCCGCCTGCTCCGCCGCGACCGCGTCTGACGGGCTAAGGCCCAGATCGAGCACGCGACGGCCGACCGCGCGATACAGCAGGCCGGTGTCCAGGTAAGGCAGACCCAGATGCGTCGCGAGGCGGCGCGCCAAGGTGCCTTTGCCGGCCGCCGCCGGTCCGTCGATTGCGATGATCCAGCGCGCCACGATCGTCAAACGTCCGAGATCGTCGCGCCAAGCTGCCCCATCAATGCGGCGAAGCCAGGAAAGCTGGTGTCGATAAAACTGGCATCATCAACTCGCACCGGCTGTTCGGTGATCTGGCCCAGTACCAAAGCGGCCATCGCCATGCGGTGATCCATATGGGTTGCGACCAGACCGCCACCCTTTGGCGGGCCACCATTGCCATGCACGATCAGGTCGTCGCCTTCGATCTCGACGCGGATCCCATTCTCCGCGAGCAGCGCAGCGGTCGCGGCCAGCCGGTCGCTCTCCTTGACCCGCAATTCCTTCAGGCCGCGCATCCGAGTGGTACCGACCGCGCCAGCGGCGGCAACAGCCAGGATCGGATACTCGTCGATCATCGTCGGTGCGCGCCCAGGGGGTACATCGACGCCGCGCAATGCGCCGCCGGTCACGACCAGATCGCCCACGGGTTCGCCGCCCTCGACACGGCGGTTCGCCACCGTCACGGCAGCTCCCATCTCCAGTAGCGAAGTGAACAGACCGCCGCGCAGCGGGTTCAACCCGACGGAGGAGATTGTCACCGACGAGCCGGGCACCAACAGCGCCGCCACCAGCGGGAACGCGGCAGACGACGGATCGCCCGGCACGACGACATCGGCCGCGCGCAACTCCGGTTGACCCGCCAAGGTAATGATCCGTCCTGATCCGGCCGGTTCGACGTGTACGGTCGCGCCGAAGTGCCGCAGCATGTTTTCGCTATGATCGCGGGTCGCCTCGGGTTCCTCCACCCGTGTCGTCCCCCGTGCATTCAATCCCGCCAGCAATACCGCCGACTTTACCTGAGCCGACGGCACGGGGACACGGTACTCCAGCGGCAATGCTTCACGGGCGCCCTCAATTGCCAGCGGCAACAGCCCGCCGGCACGGGAGGCGAACCGGGCGCCGGTCGCGGTTAACGGATCGATGACCCGCCGCATCGGGCGGCGGCGCAGGCTGGCGTCGCCGGTCATGATGGAAAAGATCGGATGGCTGGCGAGAATGCCGCACAGCAACCGCGCCGCGGTGCCCGAATTGCCCATGTCCAGCACATCCGCCGGCTCGGTCAGCCCACCCACACCGCGTCCCGCCACACGCCAGGTGCCGTCGGGGTCCTGGGTGACCTCGGCGCCCAGGGCGCGCATCGCATCGGCGGTGCGGAGCACGTCTTCACCGGTGAGCAGGCCGGAGATTCGCGTCTCGCCGATCGCCAAAGCGCCGAACATCAACGCACGATGGCTGATTGATTTGTCGCCCGGCACCGCAATTCGGCCTGACAACGGTGCGACGGCGCGATGGCTGGCCATCGGGCGGCGAGTTTCGGTGTCCATGCGCGGCGTTCCTCAATGACGTGGTAGGATCGACCCGGGCGGCGAAGTCCGGAGGATCGGCGGCCGCGCAATGCGCGAACCCGGGACGCAGGTATACATGTCGGAATCCTGTTTGACAGCCGCCCGTCGCGGTGGCATGGCCGCGGCCTCCAACTTTGATCATACCGCGAACAAAGGGCCTTCCTCGATGGCGAAGCCAGAACTTGGCTCCAAGCGGGTCTGCGTCTCCTGCCAGACCCGGTTCTACGATCTTGCCCGGGTCCCCGCACAATGCCCGAAATGCGGCACCGAACAGCCGTTGGAGCAGCCGCGGCCTCGGCGCCTGTCCGGCAATGTGGCCGAAGAGCGCCGCATCAAGAAACCGGTGCCGGAGCCGGGAATCGAGGAGGTGGAAGTCGAGGGGGTGGAGGATGTCGAGGACGAGGACGTCCTGGAGGATGCCACCGATCTGGAAGACGATGCCGACGCCATCAGCACGGACATCGAGGTCGATACGGATGTCGAGGATCCGGAGCGGTAGCACCTTCGCATCGACGCTTGCGCCCTGCACAACACGCTGCCGGTTCAGCCAGCTTCGATAACCCCGCGTCTGCGGCGGAAGCGCCCACCCAACGTGGCGAAACGGTGTTCTTAGCTCTCCACCAACTTCTGGATCAGCGCCACGGTTGCCGCCGAGGACCAGTCCGCCGCACCCTCCAGCCGCGCCCGCTCCTTGCCGTCCCGGGCGATAATGTGCGTCGTCGGAATCCCCTTCCCACCCCAGGCGCCGCCCAGAGCGCCATGCGGATCGAGCAAAACCGGCAAACCGGTGACGCCGTGCTGCGTGAACCACGCGGAAACCACGCTCGCCCCACCGCCATCGGAGGACAACGGCAACACCGCAATGTCGTGCGGCGCCAGAGCGCGCGCCAGCACGGCAAGTGAGGGAATTTCGGCAATGCAAGGCTGGCACCAGGTGGCCCAGAAATTGATCACCATGCCGTGCCCGAGGAACGACGCAAGCGTGTGCTCGCCACCCTCGGCATCCACAAAGACCCCGTCGGGCGGGGTTTGCGGAGGATTGACCGGCACCAGGACCTCGGCCAGATCGGGCAACTCAGCGGCGAACGGTTTGCGTGCAGCGATGCCCGCGGCTAGGGTCCCGCCAACCGCCAGAACCGCCCGGCGCGTCATCAAAGCCATTCCGGAACCCTCCCGTTGAACGACACCTCAGATCGCCGCAACGCGCCCGCCAACCCGCCCCCCGCGAACGAACAATGGGGCGGCAGGTTCGCCGCCGGACCGGCAGCGATCATGGAGGAGATCAATGCCTCCATCGGCTTCGACAAGAAATTGTGGCGCCAGGACATCCGCGCCTCCCTCGCGCATGCCGCGATGCTTGGCAAGGCCGGGGTGATCAGCCCCGACGATGTGGCAGCGATCAGCCATGGCCTGCAGGGCATTGCGGCAGACATCGAGGCCGGCACGTTGGCGTTCACGACCGCGCTGGAAGACATCCACATGAACATCGAGGCGCGGCTGACCGAACGCATCGGCGAGGCCGGCAAGCGCCTGCACACCGCGCGCAGCCGCAACGACCAGGTGGCAACCGATTTCCGGCTCTGGGTGCGCGATGCGATCGACGGGATCTCGGCACAGATCACCGACCTGATGCGCGCACTGGCCGAGCGCGCCGCTGTCCATGCCGCCGATCCAATGCCCGGCTTCACCCATTTGCAAACCGCCCAGCCGGTGACGTTTGGGCATCACTTGCTGGCTTATGTCGAAATGCTGGAGCGCGACCGCGGCCGCCTCGCCGATGCGCGCCGCCGGTTGAACGTCTCGCCGCTCGGTGCCGCGGCGTTGGCCGGCACGTCGTTTCCGATCGATCGCGAGATGACGGCCGCGGTACTGGGCTTTGACCGACCGGCGGCGAATTCGCTCGACGCAGTGTCGGACCGGGATTTCGCGTTGGAATTCCTGTCGG
>Ga0187867_10003937_pt1 | contig 11653 bp, 11 predicted proteins | sample June2016WEW_13_1_FD_132976 | JGI IMG/M metagenome (GOLD analysis project Ga0187867, IMG submission 132976) | Peatland microbial communities from SPRUCE experiment site at the Marcell Experimental Forest, Minnesota, USA - June2016WEW_13_10 | ecosystem: Environmental > Terrestrial > Soil >... | reverse complement strand
GCGGCCTTTTCGAGCATATTGACCACATTCGGGGGAACCATATTCTCACGATGATCGGCCACATGGATCAAACCGAGTATCTTGCCTTCGTGGCGAAAAGGAAACAGCGCAACGGTCTCGTATCCCTCCATGTTGCATCTGTTTCTGGTTCGCCCCTTCTCCTCTTCGGAAACCGCGGCCAGAAAACGGCTGGCGGCGTTAACGCAAAACCCCCCGCCTTCGGTATAAATTGCGAGACCGGGATCGACATCGCCCCTGATCACGTTAATGCACATGCACTTATCCGATTCCAGGGAAAGCGGGCTCTCCGACTCATAAAACCCCTGGCTGAACCCCTCATAGGCCTGATATGGAATGTTCAAGTTTTCGTCCAGCACACGGATCCCCACGGCATCGCAATCGGTATAGTTCTTGATCTCGGAAACATATTCCCTTAACAGCGGGGCTATCTCCGTATGCTCGTGCACAATCTCGAGCAAGCTGCGGGAAACTCGCATCGCATCCTCTGCCTGCCTGCGTTCCTCTACCTCTTTTCTGAGTTCCACATTGACTTTGAGCAGTTCGGCAGTACGCTCCTGTACCCGCCGTTCCAACTCACGATTGGCTTCCTTCAGCGATTCTTCAGCATGCATTTGAGCTTTACGCAGCCTTAGCACCCCTATGCCATAAGAAAGATTACTGGACAGTTTGACCAGGAATTCCACTTCTTCCGTATCGAAAGCATCCGTTTCCGAGGAATAGATGGTAAGTGCTCCCAGCTTTCGTCTATTGAGAAGGAGAGGGAGACCTATGATTGAAGCATAGCCTCGCTTCGAAGCCTCTACTTTCCAGGGTGCAAACTCCTCTTGACTGCCAACGGAACGAATCACGCTGGGAATGCCTGTGCGGATGCAAGTGCCCGATGGACCCTTTCCCCTCTCGCCGTCTTGCCAGGAGACCTTGACCGTCTCAAGATAGTCTTTCTCATAGCCGTACTTAGCAACAGGCGTGACCGTTTGGTCCCGGTCTGCTTCGGCATATCCAACCCACGCCATCCTGTAGCCGCCCACATCCACCACAATGCGGCAGATCGCGTGCAGCAGCTCCACCTCATCTTTGATATGGATCACTGCATGATTACACTCGCTCAGTGCCTGGATAACCCTTCCGGCCTTAATCTGCTCCGCTTTCATCCGCTGGCGTTCCATCGCATAGCGGATAGAGCGCTCGAGAAGGGTGGCGCTTAGCTCGCCTTTAGTAAGCCAGTCGGCTGCTCCCTTACGCATCGCCTCGAGATCCGGACCGTAGCCTTCATGGCTGGTGAGAAACACAATCGGGGTCTTAGCGCCTCGGTTTACAGCCTCTTGCATGAGTTCCAGCCCATTTCGCCCCCCAAGCCGGTAGTCCAGCAGGCAGACATCGAACTCATTGGAAAGCATTGCATCCAGTGCGGCCTGATAATCTGAAACCCACTTGAGGATGAATTCCATGGAAGAGAGATTTGAAAGCAGGTCCCCGACGACCAGGTAGTCGTCCTCGTCATCATCGATGAGAAGGACCCTTACGGGATGGCTCTGCATATTCCTCCAAGCTCCATGAGAATTAAGGGTGAACTGCATGGATTCCATGTGGAAATGGCTCAGGTCCACCATTTCCTTACTAACTCTTCTTGGATTGGCGAAACTTCGGAAGGATCATCCAACCTGTTATTTCTTTTTCGCTAAGTAGGCCTTATACCTCCCGGCCGGAGCCAGGGAACGTGGTCCTTGAACCATTCATCAAGGTAAATTTATTTAGTGCGTACCTGCTCATTGCATTGAGCACCACAAAGCATTCTTTCTTTGACAGGTACCGGCCAAATTTCTGACTTCATTTTATTAAATCCAGGGGTCCCCTGTGTTGAGAGTCTAGTTCTTCTATACCGGCACCGCAGCTATCCTTCCACGCTATCTTTGGTCGATTTGTGGTGCAGCCGCTATGGCGCATTTGATTTCCCCTCCCCGGTCAATACGAATCGGCCTTATTGCAGTAACGAATTGTCATGAACTACTGCGCCGGCGACAAAGTTATCATATGTTGCAATGGACCTTCTCCCCGGCGCAAACCGGTACGCGATGACTGGGTGTTTGGTCTTTACCTATCGGAACTTGATTGACGCTCCACTATTAATTTTCCCGGACTACAGACGCGAGAGAAGATAAATACTCAGAGAATCTAAAACGTCGCTCCAGCTCGAAATTGCGCGGAATTTCTCAATTCTAACCCATCTTTTAAGGTAGACCACCAATTTCTGTCCGTAAAGCCGCCAGAGAGCATTCGGGGCCACATGAATTGCAGTTTCCGTGCCCAGCTTCTCGAGAAGGAACTCTAACGCAGGCTCGAAACCGCAGGGCATAACTTTGAGTGGGATGGCATCAAGTAAGGCATGACTTTGAGTGGAATGAGACCAAGCAGGGCCTTGAAGCTCTGCAGGAAACGGTGATTGAAGAGAATGGAAATCATTTGGTGCAGCGTCAACTAAGTTCGGATGGGTACAGACCTGCAGCCCGTCATTGTGGCGAAACCCGGAATCCAGCGCAGCCGCCACGTCCATGGACGCGGTTTGAACGAGGATGAAATTTGAATCTTCCCATGAAGTTTCATAAGAGAGTTTTTTTATTTGGTTAATAGACCCGTAGGATGGCTGGAGCGAAGCGCAACCCATCAAGTCTTTTCGAGATAGTCCTGCTAATCCAGTTAATCCTGTCTAAGGCATTAAGACTCATCGTAGGACTAGTTGGTAAACGGGTAAAAATAAATATTGGTCGGGTCCGGGCCTCCGGAGCCCTCCGCGTATACCTGCCCGGTGTAGGTGAAAGCCATGGATGCAGTTTGCGCAGGGACGGCCACCGATGTGCTGAACTTGATCGTATCACTGACATTGTGGTCATAGGAGGTTGTGAGCCCTTGCTGACCCAGCACGTTGCCCTGGGCATCAGCCAGAGCGAGGCCTAGTTGGAAAGTTTGCACGACTGCGTAGTTGGCCTGTATGGTCATGCCAAACTGAATGCTTCCGTTTAGTTGCATGTCGCTGCCGGAGCGAACGTACGTGTAATTGACGGTCAGGTCCGGGGCGTTGAATTGGCCGGACTGCTGCCCTTGTGCGTTGAGCACGATCTGATTCGCCGGGTTAAGCGTTTGCCCCTGCCCGTCGACTTTAAAAGCCCCTGCCATGAGCACGATTAAAAGCACCGAAAAACTGCAACCTAACCTGATTACGTTCATAGCACATCCACTCCCTTTCCAAGTTCTTTCCGCGAGTCCCATCTTTTCAATCTCGCCGGCCCAGAGCAACCCAATTAAAACTCCTTACCCGTGTAACCAACATCGAGTTTCTTGAACTTTTGTCAAGCACGTCGAGCTAAGCTGCTATTATTTCTCAGCGCTTTTCTCAGCGTTTTTCTCAGTGTCTCCGCGCCTCGGCGTGATATGGTTTTCGCCCTTTGGTAGCGGCCATCGGCTTCACTGTGTACTCAAGATAAGGTATTGCCGTTCTCGGATTTGTCCATGCCCCCTGACTTTTCATTCCGCTCTACTGACCGGACGACTCGCTATACGAGCTGGCATGCATGTTGCTCATAAGATTGACGCCGCCTGGCGATTGCGCTGGAAGCAATGAACAAGGATTGGCCAACTCATCATGTCCGGCGGGATCTATCGCAAGCTGGGTTACAAGGCGAAGTATCTGGCCCTGTGCACTAAGAAGCTGGTGTACGGAGGAGATTATTATGATTTGGCTACGTTCTACAATGAGGTCACTGGAGGTCTTAATCACTATGGGATTGTTCAGCATATTATTCGGATGCCGCTTTCAGACAGATGAGGCTTACGCGCAGAATCGCGCACGACAGCTCACAATGACACCACAAACGGTTTCCCAGCTCAGGAAATACGGCGTCACAGACGACAGCCGGCTTAAGCTGGAGTATTTCTATTACACGAACACCAAAGAGAAGGCTGCAGCCTTGGCTCAGGAGCTGGCCGACTTGGGATACACAGGCAGCCTTGACCATTCTGCGAGCGACAGGAAGCAGTTTGTCGTGACAGGCTGGACGTCACCCATGAGGATGGATGACCACACCGTGCTCGACTGGATTGGTCGTATGTGTGATGTGGGGCACAAACATGACTGCGAATTCGATGGTTGGGGCACAAATCCAAAACAACCTTGAAGTCCGGTAGGGTGGGCACAGCTTTCCGTGCCCACCGATTTTTAATTCATCTACGCTCATGGTGGGCACGATAAGACTGTGCCCACCCTACAAGACTACAAGACTCCGCCCTCAGCTACTTGAATATTATATATGAAATCCATAGGTTCTTTATGGGTTTTGGGTTTGTTGGTCAAGTGCATATCGGGCAGTGCTGTTCTGTAGGCAGTATTATTCACGCGTATCGAGCTGCGGATTCTCAAATACAGAGAGATATGATTACTTCTTCAACTGCTTTTCTTAATGTTGACGAGCTATCAACGCCTAGGCGTAGCTCCTGTTTTGCCTTTGGCCTAATGTTTTCCTATTAATCCTGTAAATCCTGTCAAAGGTCTTTTTCGAGACTAAAAGATAGAGCGAATCCAATTGAAGCGACAACTCCGTATTGGATCCACGATCCGCTCGATCGGGCAAGCTACTGCTTTTCTACGACGGCCTTTCTAATAGCTTTGGTGACGTCGCGCATCGAACTCCCGCATCCCACTTTCAGGCCGCAGCATTGTGTCCAGCTCTTGCCTTTGATCTTCAGGGTGTATGTGTACAGGGTGCGGTTGAGGTTGCCTTTGTATGGTTCGAATCTACTCGAGCCGATGTTCATATCAAGATCATTTTCACAGGGCCGTCCATCGGAGTCTATACAGCCTGAGACTGCGGCCGGGTTGCGCACTAATGTCCAGAAGGAGGAGTATCGGTGGCTTCCAGGATCGGTCAATTGTACTACGCGGATGAGATAACTGGTTTGGAACCCGAACACGCTGACCCTGGCCCAGAAGTCAAAGGTCTCGGCGCCGGCGTTCTCCCCTTCGAGGGCGAAGCTCCGGACAATCCTGCTCTCGACAGTGTAAGGCATTATGCTGGTATAATTGTTATAATCGTGTACTACCCGCGCGCACTCCTCGGGTCCCGCTTCGATAAGCCCGATGCTTTGGGCCATGATCGTGTCGTCGTCAAGCCTCTTCAATGCGACGACAATTTCCCCCTTCTCCAGATCTGCTTCATCAGGTGAATCGATTAGCTTGAAGTAAGCTTCATTCCATGAAATGGGCATTGCCTTGGTAAAGGGATTGGCCTTAAGATCAATTCCGGCCTCCACCAGTATGGAGATAAACAATGAGGCCAGTAATATACCAATTACGGTCACCAATCTATATTTCTTATCTTTCGTCATATAAATTAATTCTCTTTATAACCTATGGCAGGCAACCTACCCGCAAATTGTCCATAAAACGGCATTTTAACTCCCGATTAACGAGGGACACGGGGTAATGGAATGGGGTCATTGTAACGGTGACGGGGTCAGCTCTTGTATTATGATATGATTAGAATCACTTCTTTCCTCACGATTCGACTCACACCCCCATAATGGCGCCGGCATACTTCTCAATATCCGTGAAGGAAATATCCATATCGCAACCATACCTCGCCTTAGATAGTATTTCAAGGCTTGACACTTATATGTAACAATTCTTTGAAGCGGCGTCCGCTCAGGCTCACAGACGGTTTACACAGCAAGCAGGAACCGAAAATCCCTTCTCCTCTGCGGCTGATTGCACAATGATTGTCTGGTATTCAAATCCAGTTGGCGCTTCTATCAGCGCTCGATGGTAAAGGGCTGATCTGATTGAGCGGTCCCCACCACGTGCCCTTTTGAGTCATAACCGGTTACTCTCACGAGGCATCCGGTTAGCTCTGCGGTTCGCTTTGATGTTATTTTCGGGACTTTCCACCCATGGCTTGTTCCAGCTATCTTTCGAGATACAACAGCCTGCCAGCTTCTCCCGCTGTTCAGGGAATATTGCAGCTTGAACCTCGTTGCCGTTGCCGGAGCGCTCCAGGTTATGGCGAAGATTTCACCACTCACGAGTATTTCACCGCCATTGGGTGATAAAACCGTGACCGTCGTGGGTGCCGGGGGCGCCGGGGGTACCGGGGGTACCGTGTAGGGTATAGTTGCAGCGGAATCGGGGCTGATCATCAGGGAGGATACGTCAACCGCTTCGAAGTTTGACCCCGCCACTTGCTCGAGTTCGCTTAGAATATCATTGTCCCAGTTCGGGTCCGGCGCGCCCGAGATGTACCAGGCGGAGCCGTTGTCAGCCAGGATTATGCCGTAGCGTTTGAAGGCAGTAAGAATTACCTGGATTTGCGGAGAAAACCCGGAAATGTCGAACCCGGCTTTTAGCCGAAATCGCTGGCCCATCGGCGGGTATTGCGTGCCCGTAAGGATGGATGCCTGATGACGTGCCGGCCAGACATAGGTATTTCGGGTTTGGGGAACGGTAAAGCGCAGGGCATGGTTGATTTCGCCTGATGCGACCTCGTCATAGCGGACAAGACCGGGGTAAATCGGCAGGCCGGCGGCATCTGCCGAAGTCCACCCTGCGGGCCGTAGTTGATCGGAGTTCAGGTCGAAAATAGCTCCGCTCCCCGCCTGCCACGATCCGTCGGTCTGGGGATAGGCGCTATAGAGTTCATAGAGAATGCAGTTAGTGGTGTCGATGACCAGGACGTGCCTGTCGCCGGTACTATCAGGTCCGCCCTCGATCGGAGCATTTGCGGGGATTGGATACGGCCCGGGATCGCTTTCATCGGCGTAGTCGAAGCTGACCGCCACCGTGGGTTGTGTTCCGGGAACAGTCACGAAAGGTATGCCTATAGGAGAATCCGAACCAGGCGGCCAGACGCCTGAACCAAAATCCGGATGCAGATTAATTCCCGGACCGATTGTGGCGACGTAGGCCGCCGAGTTCGGGTCGAGTGGAAGGTTGTCTACCGGCGTGTTCCAAATGTTATCGGCAGGAAAGACTTCACATGTCTGCCCGACGGCCACCCCGGCCAAACCCGGTCCGGCAAGAACAAGACACGAGATGCACGAGACTAGTAATCCAAATTTGGTCATACCTATCTCCCGTTGCCCGCTGATGTTATTTGAATACCACCGATCGATTGCGCCAAAGGAATCCCTTGAGCAAAATGCAGGCCAGGGGACAAAGCCTCCGTGCTTTTGCTTTTTTCTGAGGGCATGGAAACCGTCAGAGCCTGAATGCCTTACGATTCCGGCCCAATGCCCATCGCAGGTCTCTCGGAGATTCGCGGTCGAATGCCCCCTTTTTCCCCCTGGCAACTGAATAGGAAAGCCTACATCGTGATTGTAAAAGCCTGCATCGAGAAGCAAACTCGAGGTTTTCACCTCATTGGCTATTTCAATGGGAATAACCGGGGAATTCGGTAGATCCTTTGAATGGGGGACCGCTGAATCGGCCGGCAGGATGATCGAAAACTGTAAGTAATGGACGGTTTTTGTCATTCAACAGAGTTCAGGGATTCTCTGTCCGAATTCTATGGAAAGATCGGAATCAGAAGTTAAGAAATGCCGCAGCCGGACTACTATCCCTTCATTGGCGTCCGAACGTGATCAATTGAATCTCTTGCAGGAGCAAAACACCTCAACGCGACCTTTCCCCTCCATACGTTAATGTTTACGTTACAAAGGGTATCCGGCACTCGAAAAGAAAAGCGAAAAAGGAGACGATCAGAGATGGAAACCTCAACTGGAGCTAAACTGGCTCAAAGGGTCCGCCAGAAGACTGTGGAATTGAAGAAAGTATGTGAAGGGATTGATGAGAGCACAGCGTCTCGTGCTCCTGCAGGGCGATGGTCTCCCAAAGAAATCCTTTCTCACCTTTGCGGGCCGGAGGGACCCGGGCACCTGCCCATTCTTCAAGCTTATCTGGACGGGGAGATGCCCACGATAGACATTGATCCCGGAAATTCATTTTTTTCCGATGAACGGGCCCGGATGACCTTTGCGCAACTCCTCTCGGAGGTCGAAAGAGAATACGGTCGTATATCCGAGTTTGCGGAGGGCTTGTCTGCGGGGCAGCTTGACCGTAAGGCGCATGTTCCTCAGCTCAAAGGTTCGCCTTTAGGGGAATATCCGACGCTGGAAGTCATGATCAGCGGCTTGGGAGAGTTCCATATGCAATCCCACATAGACCATATGCGCGAGATTTTGCAGGCCCTTTCAGGCTAACAGGAAAGGACCACCCAAAGCGTTGTCCTTGCCTGAAGACCCACAAAACCCGCGGTCCAGGCTTGTATCCTCCTGTTGTTCTTCTTCGCGTTCTTCGACGTCAAAAAACGCGGCTTCAGGTGCAAACTGTCCAGGTATGCGCTTGCCCGAAGACCCCCGTTTTTGCGGTCTCTTCTTTATGAGCGAGCATCACGTGTGCTTTATGACCTTCCTCGTCACATCCATGAAAGCCCGCAAGGTTGGTGATATCCACCTGTCCCGAAACCAGATCATCAATACTGCCACCTCAATTCCGGCCTCGGACCAGGGCAGGATGACCAATCTTTTTCCACGGACTTCTTCGGCTACCGCAATTTCGGGAAGAACCGTAACCCCCAAACCAGCCATGACACTGTGTTTGATAACTTCAACGCTGTTGAATTCGAACTTGTTGAACCTGACGACCTCTTCATGTCCCAAGATCTGTTCAAAGATTTTCCTGTAACTGCAATCCACCCTCGAAAGAAGGATGGTCTCCCCCGTAAGATCTCGGGTATGTACACTCCTTTTTGCACTCAGGGGGTGGTCAGGGCTGGCAACGAGCACCACGGATTCAAACCCGAGGGTTTCCACCTCGAGATCTGGTGCGCTGATCGATTCGGCAAGCAGGAAGGCCAAATCGGTAACACCTTTACGCAGGTCCTGGGCAAGCCCCTCAAGAGCACATGTGATGAAATTAAGTTGAACCTTCGGAAACCTGGAGTGGAATCCATTAAGCACGGCCGGTAGACGGTGGACCCCAAATGTTTCCGGAATCCTGATCGTAAGTGACCCCACCGGTTCCTTGTCCACCGTGACCGCCGAGTGAGTCTCATCGACCAGATCCAGTATCTTGTTTGCATACTGAAGCAGCAGAGTCCCGGTTTCCGTCAATTGGACCCGTTTGCCCAAACGGTCAAAAAGCTGCACGCCGAGTTCTTCCTCAAGCGTCTGTATCTGAACCGAGATGCTGGATTGCGCATAGTTAAGCTGCCCTGCCGCTTTATTGAAGCTCAGGAGATTTGCTACTGTCTTGAAGGTCTTGAGTTGACGAATCTCCATTTCTTGAATCTCCTATCGGTTATTACGATTGTTACGTTCGAAACAATTCGTTTAACTGGATATTTAGAGCTTAATATTCGTATATTACGATTAGAAATGGAACTTCAATAAAAAAATTGGCCGCGGGGGAATGGAAAAAGCCATATGCCAACCTGGGACCTTTGCTGGGCGGGATCGGGGATTGTCTGTAAACCCAATGCAGAGTCTGCCGGTACAACACGGAGATAAGAAATGGCTCAAGGCTCGTTTGGTGCTTCGACGGAGGAGTGGAGATAGCGGACCGGTCTGCCTGTGGCCGTTGGTCCATAGGGAAATAATTTTTTACAAAACCATTGAAGGGAGACAGAAGATGGCAGAGACGAAGCAAGGTGAACAACAGGATCAGTCCCGAATAAAAACCCTGGTGATTTTGACCACTGATAATGCGGGGAAGGGAAATGATGACCTCGGACGCAATATCGTCACTAACTTCATCAAGACCATGAAGGAAATGGGCGACGATCTGTGGCGTCTTGTTCTGTTGAACGGAGGAGTCAAACTGGCAGTTGAAGGGGCGGAGGTTTTGCCCCAGCTCCAGGCACTGGCCCATGAAGGGCTCGATATCCTCGTATGTGAGGGCTGCCTGAAGACTTTCGGGCTCCTGGAGAAAAAGCGAGTCGGCGAAGTTACAAACATGTTGGATATCGTGACCTCCATGCAGGTAGCTGAAAAAGTGATTTCTTTTGCCTGAGTTTATGCAATGTTAATGCAGCGTTTGAGAACGAGTACCATCAGCGTTGGAACGAACGGTGGGGGAGCCGATGTTACTGCCCCCCACCACAACCCCGGTCAGAGGGACGATGAGATATGCCCGACACTCGGCATCTTAACCAAGTCTATCATTTCATTATGAAAACTTTTGTCGAACAGGGTCATGCTCCCCATTACACTGATATCGCCAGTGCGTTTTCCGTACCTCCTGATGAGGGTAAGCAACTCCTTCATGAGTTGATGGATAACACCAAACTGCCAATCTGGCTCTACCCCGATACCGATTTGATCGCATCATTCGCGCCCTTTCACAACCTGCCCACGCCATATCGCATCACTATTGACGGAGAGCAAAAATGGTTTGCGCAATGAGGTTTTGAAGCCCTGGCAGTGTGCTGGGTCTTTCCGGGTAAAACGGTTCAGGTGGATGCTCTGTGTTTGCATTGTGGTGAACCACTGCGCGTCATGGTACGTGATGGGACCATTGAGAGTCAAAGCCCTACACAGATTCAGGGTTATGTGAGTATCCCTCTGAGGGAGTGGGCTGGAAACTGGAATTACACTTGAAGCCGGATCCACCTCTTCCGGTCGGAGGAGCATGTGAGGAACTGGTCGGGCTTTCGCCCCGGCACGGATGAAGCCATCATCCCCATCTCAGATGTTATGGCTATCGTCAGTACGCCGCGTCATGCCGCAAGATTGGACCGCAGCTATATTTCGTCAGTTTCTGATTATGGTCCGTTGTTTTTTGCGAATCTGAAGGAAATTACGAAGAACGCTTCATTCTGGGACCCGACTCCTCTCTAACCCTCCTTTTTTTAAGCTGGGAAGATGCTAAATCGCTGAGTGGAGTTACCCGGGAGTTCTTTTGACCCGTGGGTAGAACTCTAAAGAGTCTCTTGATGATAACATCACCTTTGGAGTGGAATAGAAGCTTGCCGGAATCGAACTGAGGCCGCACGGTCCCAGAAGACATGGTCGTGTCGAGTTTTGAAGCGCCAAATTACCCAGTTCCAGGAGAGACGTCTTACTTTGGCAGAACCTCAATTCAAATAACAACCCGAATTTGCGGAACAAACCAGGGCTTCATCTGCATTCTCAACTTTGGCTTTATCAAAAACCCTCTCTACTTTGAGAGGAGCGTGCCGAAGTCGCGAAATTGAGTCTCTGAGTTCGTAAAGTTTCGCCTCAATCATGAATGCAAGTACCGACATGCGGTTTTCAAATCCCACCGTCTTTTCCATGATTCGATCTATCTCGTCCTGAAAAGCCTGGAGATGAGGATGCTCTTTCAGAAATTGCTCTCTGGCTTTGAGGGCTTCTTCCAATATCTCGTTATAAGACATCTTACGTTCTGCAGGTTCGGCCATTTTTCATTCTCCATATACAGCAGGACTAATTATCTATATGTTGAGGCTCCTGGCAGATTGTGTAAAGGGGGATTGTGCGGGGGAGGAATTGGGTATTTTATCTACCTAATCTTGAGCTTTCACCGGCTTTAGCCGCAATCGGTAACGCCTCGCGGAGCGTCGAAATCCATGATCGGCATGTGCCGCCGCCG
>Ga0187867_10003932_pt1 | contig 11663 bp, 15 predicted proteins | sample June2016WEW_13_1_FD_132976 | JGI IMG/M metagenome (GOLD analysis project Ga0187867, IMG submission 132976) | Peatland microbial communities from SPRUCE experiment site at the Marcell Experimental Forest, Minnesota, USA - June2016WEW_13_10 | ecosystem: Environmental > Terrestrial > Soil >... | reverse complement strand
TCGGGACGATCGCGGCGCTGGCCGGGCACACCGGATCCAGGATCACCGAGTCTGTGTACCTGCACCAGGTCGACGTCCAGACCGCCCACGTCGCGGCATTCGACCGGCTGCTCGGGCGGTAGGCCACCGATTGGCTACCGGGATGGTCCTCCGGGGCGCGGAAACCCCGGCAGGACAGGGCATGTGGCGGTAGTCACCCCTTGACGGACTGTCACATGACGGGCACTGTGGCAAATGTATCTACCGCCCAGACCTCGCGGGAGAGAGAATCATGAGTACCGTCACACGTGCCGCCGTTTATACCGCCCGGATAGCCGCCGTAACCGCCGCAGCCCCTGTACTGGTCGGCGCTGCCGGTTCAGCAGCGACCGCGGAGCTGGTCGGCTGGGAACTCCGGCAGCTCGCCGGCTCACCGCTGTCCCCCGAGGCCAGACGGCTGAAGGCCGAGTACCGCGAGCGGGGTGCCGCCCGAGACAGCGGCGCCTACACGCCAGGGCAGCAGGGGCACGCCAGGGACGGCCGGGGGAAGCACGACCCCGGTAGCACGACTTCGCGCTCCGGTAAGGCGCGCGCCCAGCTGGCTGCCTTGAACTCGGCGCGCTAGGCACGCCGACATACCGCGTGCTGATGGAGATCATCCCTTGACCCACGGGCTGGGGACATTCGCCAGCCCGACTCACATGATCACGAAGTCCGGCTGGATGGCTAGGCGCTGTGGAAGGTGGCGGTGGCCAGAACGGTGCCGCCCGGCCCGACCAGCCGCGCGCCGGTGAGCGGCCCATGGGTCGCAGGGACCGGACTGCCCCAGTAGCCGTGGCCGTCGGTCAGCCGGAACGAGCCGACGGTGGTGATGCGGCCGTCGCGGCTTTGCACCTCGCAGATCACGGTGCCGTTGCCCGCGAGCATGTCCACGGACATGTACAGCCACCGTGAACTGCTCTCGTAGAGAAAGATCTTTCCCGCTGCCTGGTGGCTCGCGGAGAGCAGGGTGGCGGAGCTCAGCGGGGTCCCGGCTGGAGCCGAGGTGCCGGAACGCAGGCCCCACCCTCCCAGGCCAGCCGCGACGACTGCCAGCGCGACGGCCGCTAGGGCCAGCACCCGCTGAGTCCGCCTGGCCGGCCTGGCCTGGCCGGTGGTGGCCCGGCGCGCGGGTTTCCGGCCCAGGTGGGATATCCGGCTGATCCAGCTGGCCTGGCTGGCCGGGCTCGGGCTGGGGGCGGGCGCAGTGAGGCCAAGCCGGTCCATCACCCGCGCCTCGAATCCAGCCGGAGGCTCCACGCTGGGTAGCAGTCCCAGCAAGCCCTCGCCGGTCGCCGTCAGCTGGCGGACTTTCTCGCGGCACGACGCACAGTGATCCAGGTGCGCGAGCGCCTGCGCGCGCTCACGCCCGGTCATCACACCGAGCGCCAGTTCGGTGGCGGCGTCTGAGAATTCGCGGCATCCCATCTCGTTCAGCTCACTCATTACTGGCCTCCTCCGGCAGGTAGGCGGCCCGCAGTTTCTGCATCCCGTCCCTGATCCGGGTTTTCGCCGTGCCCAGGGGGATGTGCTCGCTGTCAGCGATCTGCTGCGCCGTCATGCCGTAGATGCCGGCCATGGCCACGGCCCGGGCCTGCGGCTCTGGCAGCCCGGCCAGCGTGCGGCGCAGTTCCGCGGCGTTGTCGTGGGCTTCGGCGACCCGTTCCGGTGTGTCGGTCACCGCGGTGAGGATAGCGGGAAGATCGTCCGGGTCGACGGGCGCCGAGGTCCGCACACGGACGACGTCGACGGCGAGGTTATGGGTGATGGTCCTCAGCCAGGCACGGACGGAGCCGCGGCGCGAGTCAAACACCTGGGCGTGCCGCCACGCCTGCTCGAAGGCCTGCTGGGCGACATCCTCCGCCGTCGTGGTGTCGCCGACTACGGTCATCGCTACGCCGAAGACGAGCCCCTGGAAGCGGCGCACGAACGCGAGCGACAGCTCCGCATCGCCGGCGCCCAGGCCGGCGAGCAGCGTCTCGTCTGGTAGCTGGTCAGTCGGGGTTCCCACTATCCGCACACACTACATACGGGTGAACGCCGGAAAGAGATTGGACCACGGCGCATGAACCGGGGAAATTCTTCGGCCGCGATCGTCGGGCAGCCGTCAAGGCCAGCGGGACAGGCGTCCCGCTGGCCTGGACGGGCCTGCCGTGGGAGCGCTAGCGCCGTACTGGCCGGGACCCCGGGCCGGCGGCCAGGAGGATGGCGGATGCGGCGGCGAGCACGGCCGCACCGGCGAACTCCACCACCAGGGAGCTCATGGCGTAGGGGACGGCCAGGCTTTCCTGGAAGCCGAACAGGCCGATGCCGGCACTGAGCAGCAGCCCGGCGGCCGTGGCGGCCATCATGACAGCACCGGCAGCCATGAGGACCACGCGGCGGAAGACGGCTAGCACCACTGCCAGCGCGATGCCCGCGACGCCCTGGATAAGGAACAGCGGCCCGATCACGGCGATGCTCCGGTAGCCATCAGACCAGAGCTGGAGGTGGATCACGCCGGACCACACCAACAGGGCGGCCCCGATGACGGCCAGGGCATTGACCGCCCAGCGCGCGGCTGGTGATTTCACCCTGGCTGGCCCCCGGGCCAGCAGCTGGGCAGCCCGGCCCGGGACACTGTCCCGGTAGCCGGAACCGTGCTCCCGGGGCAGGGTGCTCGCGTGACTGGAGTTCATCAGTTTCTTTCCTTATGAGTAGTGGTTCCGGCCGGCGAGGTGTCACGGCCGGCCGCTCTCGTGTCAGGTCGCGGAATGCTGGATGGTGACCCAGAGGCCGTGGACACGGGAGGGTCAGCCCCAGCTGCCACCGGCGCTGGAGCCACTGGACGAGGCCGGCGCCGTCGGGGAGGAGTTGCCCGCGCCGGCTGCCGCATCGGCAACCGTGATCTTGGTCCCGGCCGGGGCGACCAGCCACCACTTCGCGCCGAAGCTGTCGCTGCCCTGGCCGTTGGTCTGGCCCGGGCCGGAGTCGCCGGCGAAGTAGTAGAGCGGGTGACCGTCGTAGGTCACCTGCTTGCTCCCGTCCGACCGGGTGATCGTGCCCAGGTCAGCGGTCTTCGCGCCGTCGGCTGCGGTCACGTTGCCCTTGGTCGTCACCGGAGGCCAGGCCCCGGCGCACGCCCCCGAGCAGGTGGATTTGTTCATGCTGTCCGCGGCCCACAGGTACACGGCACGTCCGGACCCATTGGTCAGGAACGATCCCGCAGAACCAGCGTGAGACTCGATCACCGTCGCCGTGGTTGACGCGCTGTTCGCCGGCGTTCCGGCGGCCGTTGACCCGGCCGCGCTGCCGCACGCCGCGGCCAGCAGCCCGGCGGCCACCGGAACACCCAGCTTGACCGGCATCGGCACCCGTCCCAGCAGGGACATGCTCATCTTGATCATCTCCTGTTCCGGGCGGTGGACGCTCGTGCGTCAAGCGCCGCCCCTTCATCACTTGCTTGCCGGAACCGAGTACGGGCGGGACGCCTGCAGGGATTGGACTGCCAGGGTGACGTGCGTCACTCACGCTTCGGGCCGCAGCCGGGTGGCTTCGATATCGGAGCCGGAACAGGCCGTAGGCGATCGGCCCGGCACACAGCGGCGCCCAGTAAGAAGCGAGCCGGTAGGTGAGCGTGGCCAGTACGGCCTGGCTGGAGTTGACTTCGGCCAGCACCAGCAGCCCGGTCAGGCTCGCTTCGACCAGCCCGAGGCCGCCGGGAGTGGCCGGGATCATCCCGACGACGCTGGCGACCGCATAGGCCACGAGGATCAGCGACGGGCGCGGGCGGGCCCCAGTGGCCCGCAAGGCGGCCAGCAGGCACAGGTAGTCGAGCGCCAAGCGGCCGGCGGAGAGCAGGAGCGCCTGCCACCACTGCTCGCCCAGCGCCGCCCGGATCTCGTTGCGCTGGAAGAGCAGGGTTTCATCCAGCCCTGTGAGCGGGGGCCGCTTGCGCAGGACCCAGTTCCTGGCCTGCTGCGCCGCCCGGCCGCACCAGCGCAGCGGTGCGTCGTAGGCCAGGACGACCGCGCCGAGCGCGGCGAAGGCCACGAACCCCACGGCCCCGAGGATGGCTGCGTTGACCAGGCCCCGGTTGGTGGGTGCTCCCACCAGGATGACCGGGAGGGCGAAGACCGGGAGGGCCAGCAGCCCGCCCACGCCGAGGAGGGAGAAGGCCGTCAGCCCGCCCACGGTCGAGCTCGTGTCCTTCCCGCTGGTCGCCAGCATCCGGAACTGCACTGCGGCGCCCACTGCCGCGCCACCCGGCATGATCAGGGTGATCGCGTTGCCGGCCAGCTGGGAAGTTACGACCGGGAACCATGCTTTGGTCCGCAGCGCAAGGCGCACGCTTGACTACCGCCTGCCACGTCAGGGGGTGCGCCTTCTGGCTGTCGATCCTGGCGGCGAGGGACGGCTCAGTCGTGGCCGCGGCCGGGTCACTCATTCCTGCTTGTTCTACCTTCGCGTCCGTGTGCTTGACAAGCGGGGGCTAGCGGATCCGGCGCGGACGCGGGGCCAGGTATCCGGTGATCTCGCCGAGTGCGGCTTCGGCGGAGGTGCCGTCAGTACCGAACACAGCCAGGCCGAATTCCGATTTAGCCGCGAGGGCGCTCATGGAGTACGGCAGGATCACCATGCCCTTGGACTCCCGGCCGAAGAAGCCCTTACGCAGCAGGGAATCCCGCAGCCGGGCATATGTCGTTATCGTGCTGCTCACGGGGAGGGAGTGCACCGCCACCGCCGACACAGCCTTCTCGTATCCCTGGCCGAACTGGCAGATGCACATGTCCGCCAGGATTCCGCCCAGGCCGCGTCTCGGGTTTATCTCCAGCGGGAACAGCGCGCCGTCGGACTCACGGTAGAGGAAATCGACATTCAGCGGGCCGCGATACCCGCCGGCCGCGGTGGCCTCACCGATGGCCTCGCCCGCTTTCCGGACCTTCGCGGCGCAGTCATCGGGCATCGCCCCGACGCCCAGGGATGAGCCCAGGTAGAACTTCCCGGCGTGCAGGAAATGCCGCCCGGCGCAGAGCGTGTAAGTCTTGCCGTCGTCCTGGACCATCCCGTTGTATGAGACCGAAAGGATATCCCGGGGCGATCCGAGGAACTCCTCCACGAGCAGTTCGCCATCGTAGCCATCCGGGAGAATCCTGCTGACCGACTTCTGCAGTCGGCGGCTGCCCTTGATGACCCCCATCGAGTTGCCGCCGGCGCCGAACTCAGTCTTCATGATGGCCGGGCCGAACCCCTGCAGCGCGTCGTGCACCCGCTGGAGCAGGCCGGGCCCGCCGCGTACGACGGCAGCCCGGGTGAGCCGCAGGCCCGGGCTGTGCCGGAGTGCGGCCTGGAAGTAATCCCTGGCCTGTACCTTCGAGTCGAGGCTGCGAGCACAGTCCAGGTGAACTTCCGGGGTCATCAGGTCAATGACCGCGCGCTTGGCGCGCTTGCCGATGGCTGCGACCAGGCGGGCGTACTCCGGGGTGGCCCCGAAGCTCTCGACCGCCACCGGCCCGTCAGCGGAGCCGTCGTCCAGCAGCTCGACCACCTGCGCCAGGGTCCGCTCGTCGGCGGCCAGGTCAGTGCAGATGGAATTGCCGGGCTGCGCCGACGCCAATGCCCGGTAGGCCAGGCTCTCGTAACCAAGGATCGCGCTGAGATCCGCGGCCAGCAGTTCGTCCACCGGATACCGGGTGAGTACGAGCTTCCTGTCGCCCGACCAGGCCAGCGCCGCATCTTCCGCCGGGAACCGTTCGCCGCGGGGGGGCGGGGTGAATTCGGGGAGGCTCTGCCGCTCGGGCTGCAGTCCCCACTCAAGGATGTTGCTGACGACGAGCCGGTCGAGCTGCGACCGGGATGGAACACGTTGCCCAGGGATCATTAGGGCATGGTACGGACATTACCCAAATGTGCGCCGCCATGTCACCAAACTATCGGCCCGCGGCCGGGGGCATCTCTGGCCGTGGTTCACTCCAGGCCATCGTGCCAGCGCTGAACGTAGCATTCCCGGGTGTGTTTGCGGCCTTTAGCTAACGGAATGTGACAGCGCAGACATCGTGCTGTCAGTGACGGCGGACGGCCACCCGCCTTCGAGCCCGCTGCCTAGCAGCAGCGCAACAGCGCCAGTCCGGGGAGCGCCCCCACGCACGAGAGGGGTGCATGGCAGGCCGTACGTGTTGCCCAGCACGGCGTTCGTCATCGCGGAGAGGCTGTCCCGCAACGTCCGGCAGAAAGGCTCCAGCATTTCTACGAGACCTGTCCGGAAACGGCTGGGGCGGCCCAGGCCCGGTAATACTGGCGCAGCGCCAGTCCCGGAATGCGGACGGAAGCATAACGATGCCCGCCGCTGGATGATTACCACGCAGACCGCCGTGCCGCGCGCGTTGCCAGCCGAGGATATTTCGCCTTACGTTACGCCGGCCTGATCGACGTTCTGCAACGTCTTGCACCGTTACGGAACGGATCGGTTGACGCGTCCCGTCTGCCCGGTGATGATGTAAATAAGTGCGGTACTGGGGGAGCGCTGATGCACCTGCGGCGATTGCTGGCGGTACCGCTCGCGGTCCCCGTCGCCCTGGTAGCGCTCGCGAGTTTCACCCAGACGTCCGACGCGAGTGTCGGGGTTGGCGTGCAGGCCAGTCCCGTGTCTCTCGGGAGCATGGCGCACCGTGGGCAGAGGTATGCGCTTCCGCTCGACGTCGTTAATACCGGGACTGAAGCAGAAGCGCTCAGCATGCGTGTCGAGCGGCTCACCCGGGGCCCTGGCCGGGCTGTTCCGCCGTCCTGGATCCAGTTCGCCGGGCCTGCCGTGCAGCTCGCGCCGGGCAAAGCGGCCCGCGTTTCCCTTGAACTTGTCGTACCGGGCGGTGCTACGCCGGGCGAGTACCTGAGTGACATCGTGGTGAGCGGTGCCGCAGCGGGCCAACCGGGGATGGGCAATCTGGGTGTCGCCGCCGCGACCAAGCTCGAGTTCAGCGTCAGTTCCGCACCAGCGCAGGGTGCGTTCTCATTCCCGGTCTGGATGTGGTGGGCCATAACAGTGCTGCTGCTGTTGACCGTCACGGTCTTCGGCGTCCGCAGATCCGGTCTTCGGATCCGGGTCGAACGGGGCAGCAGCCACCGGGACGCCGTCGATCACCAGGGGGAGCCGCATGGCTGAGTATGAGGTTAGAGTGCGGCGCAGGAGGACCTGGGGGGTTGTCCTGGTCGGCCTGGCCCTGCTGATCGCTGTGCTCGTGTTCGTCAACAAGCCGGCGCCAGCCGCCACCAACGGCGGAAGCATCTCACTCTCGCTGAAGGCCGTTCCGACGATACGTTCGGTCACTGTCTCACCGGGTACTGCGAGTTTCAGTAACTGTACCGGCGGGAGCGCGGACGCTGACACGGCATCGACGTCGGATGCCCTCGGCTACCCGAACGGCCATTGCTGGCTGGGGGCGCCCGGGGCTAATGGAACTTTTCCCATCAAGATCACGTATCAGGGTCCTCCGGGACAGGTGTTCGTGGTCGGCGCGAACGCGAGTCCCTCCGGAGGAGGTCCCGACTGGGCCCTGTGTAACCCGTCTGCTGCCTGCACCGGCCCCGGCGGCGCTCCGGGGGTGGATCAGTACATGGTGAAAAACTTCGGCACCGACACGAACAGCTCCACCGGGCTGACCGGCAGCCTCACGTGTGACCCGGAGTTCAGTTCGCGAGGTTGCTCAGCAACTCAGGGGCAGTCCGAAAAGGAAGGCATCGAACTCATCGGTCCGGAATCCAGCGGAAGTACGTCATCGTCCTGGACCGTCACAGTCACCTGGGCGGCGGCGCCACCCTCATCGTGACGGAATTCGTCCCTTGGCGGTGCAGCATACGGCTGGCGGGGCCGGCGGCGTCCCGCGGTTGGGTGAGCAGGTCAGGCTCCTTCGCCGGGCGCCGGGCCAACCGTTATGGAGCGGCGTGCGACTCGGACGCCGGGCCCGAGCCGGGCCAGGTGGGCGGCCATGTCGCCGGCGGCGGCGTGTAGTGCCGCGCCGGCCACCGGGCCGAGCGCGTCGAGAATGAACAGCGCCGCGGTGGTGTCGTCGCTGAGCTGGGTGCGGCGGGCCTGGCGCCAGTTCCAGCGCCGGCAGGTCACGCCGGCGTCGTCGCGCCACACCACCTCGCCGGGGTCAGGATGCTCGGTCACCGCGATGCCGCCGGCCACGGTGTCGAAGGGCTCCGCGCCGGTGGCGCGGACCAGCCGCGGCGCACCGCTGTAGCGGGTGAGGTCCTCTCCGCCGAGCGGGAGCTGGTGCAGCACCGAGACCGCGTTGTAGAGGTCGGTGAGCCGGTTCACCCGGGGCAGCCCGGACGCCGCACGGCGCAGCAGCGCCTCCAGGCTGTTGCGGGTGCGTTGCGGCTTGGCCCCGAACGCCCGGTAAGCCTCGCGCCACGCCGCCACGTGCGGGAGCTGCTCCACCGGCCGGTCGCGGAGTGCCTCGGCGGCGGCGGCCTCCGCCGCCTGGAGCAGCGCGTCGCTCGCCTGGTCGCTCGGGCCCGGAACGATCCCATCGACGGCCAGCAGCATCGCGCGGTAGTCGGGCCGCAGCGCGAACACCGCAGCGTCGACTTGGCCGCCGGCGAGGAACTCCTGAAGTATGGCCACGTCAGGCACCGCAAGCCTCCGATCGTGATCCCCCGCCAACGCCCGGCTCGAAGACGGCCAGGGAGAAACTCGCCGGCTCACTTCGCGGATTGGCATAGGAGTGCCCCGCATCGCGGGACGCGACCGCGTCGCCGGCCTCGAGGGTGACCGGCTGGCCGGCGACCTCAAGCGTGATCGTGCCCTGCATACTGCACTCTAAAGTGCACCCCGCTGGCGATGCGCCGGTCAGCATGCGGCCTTTCGGCCGCCGGCCTTTCGGCCGGCTCCGCCCGCCACCGATGAGTTCGCCGGCCGGGCAGCGTCTCTAACCTGCAAACCGCAGCCGGACGCACCTCGGAGGATGCCATGACCACCACCGCACTGCCGCCTGTCGTCGACGCCGGCACCTGGCAGCGTGAGCTCGACGCACTGCGCGCCCGGGAGAAGGCCGCGACCCGGGAACTCGACGCGATCGCCGCGCAGCGACGCCGGATGCCGATGGTAAAGATGCCCGGCTACATCCTTGAAGGCGAAGAGGGGCCAGTCCGGCTCGCGGACATCTTCGGCGGCGGGTCACAACTGATCGTCTACAACCACATGTGGTTTCCCGGCGAGCAGTGGCAGTGCCCGGGCTGCACCGGGTTCACCTCGCAGTTCACCAGGCTGGAGTTCCTGGAGAGCTACGACGCCCGGTTCGTCATTGTCACGCAAGGCCCGATCGGCGAGGCGCTCGCGTACAAGCGGCGCGTTGGGAACAAAATGACCTGGTATTCCACGGCGAACAGTCCATTCGGCACGGACGTCGGCGCGCCGCCGGGCGGCGGGTTCGCTGTCAACGTGTTCTTGCGTGACGGCGACAGCGTCTACCGCACCTGGCATACCAATGGCCGCGGGACCGAGCAGCTCAGCTTCAGCTTCGCGTTGGTCGATCTGCTGCCCTACGGGCGGCAGGAGGAGTGGCAGGACTCGCCCGAAGGCTGGCCGAAGTCGCCCACCTACAGCCGGTGGGGCAGCTCGCAGGACGTCGCCGCGGTCTACGGCCCGGATGCGTGAAGCTGCCCGGCGTGGCCGGGCTCGCGGCGCCGTTTAGCGTGCTAGGCGTCCGGGACGAGCTTGTAGGTGAGGAAGGCGAGGCTGTCACCGACGGTCTGGGCGTGGACGAGGCGCGCGGGTTTACTGCCGCTGGTCTCATCGAATAGACGCTCGCCAGCTCCCAGCACGACCGGGTAGATCATCAGCCGCAGCTCGTCCACGAGGTCGCGCTCTATCAGCGTGTGAATGAGCTGGATGCTGGCGTAGACGACGATGTCCCCAGCTAGCTCCTGCTTCAGTTTCGAGACCTCGGTCACCACGTCGCCCCGCAGGACCGTCGAGTTGTTCCACCTGGGCTCCTCGAGGGTCGAGGACACGACGTACTTGGGCATGCTGTTCAGCCTGTCCGCCCACTCACCGCTGCGGGATAGCCATCGCGCCGCAAACCACGCATCGCTCCGCCGGCCCAGCAGCAGGGCCTCGGCGCCCAGCGCCTCGTCGAGCTCGACCTTGGCCCACTCTCCGCGGTCCTTGTCGCCAAACTGGCCGAACCAGCCGCCGAGGCTGAAGCCCTCCTCCCCAGTGGGGTCCTGGACGACTCCATCGAGCGAGACGTTCTCGCTGACGATGATCTTTCCCATGCCGGGTCTCCTTTGGCTGCGTTGTCATCTATCACTGGTGTAGACACCGCGACGACGGAAACTGGGCGGCGGCCAACCGCCCAGTTCGCTCCCCGGCCGGTGTCTTACCGGATGGTGGTCTGACAAGGCGCGGGAAGAAGGTGGCGCGAGGGTGGTAGCAGCCGACTTGATCTCCAGGGCACGGGCCGGGGACGGCGACGCGTTCCGGGAGCTGACCGGGCCGCATCGCCGGGAGCTGCAGGTGCACTGCTACCGGATGCTCGGATCCTTCCAGGATGCCGAGGACGCGGTCCAGGACACGCTGCTGGCCGCCTGGCAGGGCCTCGGAGGGTTCGAGGGACGTGCCTCGCTCCGCACCTGGCTCTACCGGATCGCCACCAACCGGTGCCTCAACGCGCGCCGCTCGGCCAGCCGCCGCCTGGCCAGGGAGTGGAACATCCCCGGGGTTGAACCACCCGAGCCGACCCGGCTCGGCGAGATCGTATGGCTCGAGCCCTTCCCCGACGTCCTGCTCGAAGGTGCGATCGACGTGCCGCCCGGCCCGGAGGCCCGCTACGAGCAGACCGAATCCATCTCGCTGGCGTTCATCACCGCGCTTCAGGTCCTGCCGCCCCGCCAGGTCGCCGTCCTCGTCCTGCGCGACGTCCTCGGGTTCCGCGCCAGCGAGGTGGCCGGCATGCTGGACTCGACCGCCGAATCGGTCAACAGCGCGCTCAAACGGGCGCGGGCCAGCCTGCAGCGCCAGCCGGCGCCGGCCGCCGGCCCGCCTCCCGCAGGCTCGCGTTCGGAGGAGGCGATGGTGGCCAGATTCGTCAGCGCGTACGAGTCGGCCGATCTCGGCGCGCTGGTGGCCCTGCTGACGGACGACGTCTTCATCTCGATGCCGCCGATGCCCTTCGAATACGCAGGCCGGGACGTCGTGGTCCGCTTCTGCGCCGGCCTGTTCGGCGCGGGCCGGAAGGTCGACCTCGTCCCGACGCGCGCCAACGGCCAGCCGGCGTTCGGGGTATACCTGCGCGCCGCTACTGGCATCCGCCACGGGACCGGCCTGTTCGTCCTCACCCTCACCGCCGACCGGATCTGTGCCATCACCCGTTTCGACAACGGAGTGCTCCCGTGGTTCGGGCTGCCGCGATCGCTCCCCGGGCGGTCCAGTTGACCACCAGCTCAGGCGCTGCCCTCGACGATCTCGAACCTGTTCCCGTCTGGATCCTTGAACTCGAACATGGGCGGAACACCGGGCCACCGAAGCAGGTCGCCGACCTCGATGCCCCTTTGCCGCATGGCGGTGTGCTCGGTTTCGGCGTCGGGAACCAGGAACCGGATGCCGGTGTCGGCCCCGGTGTGCGGCATGGTGATCAGCGCGACCGACGTGGACGCGCTCGGGG
>Ga0187867_10003930_pt1 | contig 11664 bp, 12 predicted proteins | sample June2016WEW_13_1_FD_132976 | JGI IMG/M metagenome (GOLD analysis project Ga0187867, IMG submission 132976) | Peatland microbial communities from SPRUCE experiment site at the Marcell Experimental Forest, Minnesota, USA - June2016WEW_13_10 | ecosystem: Environmental > Terrestrial > Soil >... | reverse complement strand
GACATTGATGCCCCAGGGTTCGGTGCGCTCATCAATGATCTTCTGCAGCAGGTTGCTGATTTTGTCCCGGCCCTCCAGCATGTCCGAAAGCATGGTCTTGCCGATGACATCGCGCAGGGCGGTTTGAGAGGCCCAACTGATGGCGCTTTGGTAATCCGCCACATCCAGGGCCGCCTTTTTTGGGTCCACCACTTTCCAAAATAGCACCGCGTCCACATCCACCGGCACCGTATCTTTAGTCAGGGTTTTTTCCGCCTTGAAACCAGTCGTGATGACGCGGGTGTCGATCCAGTAAGGGATCGCATCGAGGACGGGAATGATCAAGAATAGTCCCGGCCCCTTAAGCGCGTGGAAGTGGCCGAGGCGCAATATGACCGCCCTGTCCCACTGATCGGCAACCTGGATTGCGGAGGAAACGACAATGGCCAGAATAAAAGCGCCGACTCCAATCGCGCCCGCCTCAAAATTACCAGCAGCTCTGTATCTTGCGTATGCCAACGCCGCGCCAACGCCCAAAACGACAAAGAATATCAATATTGCAAACGATCTGTTTTGTTTCATTTTAAGTGTCTCCGTGGATTGTTTATTTCGTATTGGCATCGCCAGTGGCTGATGCATTCATAATGAGAGAATAATCCGGGCAAGCGTGCGGGCGCTATGGGGTGTTTTACCCTATATGAGGACAAAACCTGCTCATCGGTTCCAGCCGCAATTCTAAACGATGGTCAACTGGACGCTGCTCTCAATAATGCCCGTGCTGATGGCGTAGCGGGTACGCACGTGCAATCAAGCGGGCACACCCTCTGCTTGATTCTTCACCCGCACGTTGCACATTTGTAATCCTGCGGAAAGCCCGCAGCCATTTGGCTGGGGTCTATTACCTGTAGAACAAAGCGGTGTCGAGGTGATGCCGCTGGAATCAAACTTGAATGTCTAAGAAACAAATCACTGTCCTGCTGGCTGAAGACCACACGGTCGTGCGTGAGGGTTTTCGCAAGCTGTTGGAACTGGAAGACGACCTCGAAGTGGTCGGCGAAGCGAAAGATGGCCGGCAGGCGGTCGCCCTGGCCAAAAAACTTCGTCCCGCAGTGGTCGTCATGGACATCGCGATGCCATTGCTCAATGGTTTGGAAGCCACCCGTGAGATTCTCAAAGCCGTCCCCGGCACCAGAATACTCATTCTTACGGCCCACGGTGATGACGAGTATGTCAAAAACGCAACGGAGTCCGGCGCGGTGGGATTTCTGCTCAAACAAGCCTCCGCCCGCGTTCTGTCCGCGGGGATTCGGGAAGTCAACAAGGGGCATACCTTTTTCGGCCCGTTCATGGCGAAGCGTCTTCCCGAACGCGAGCGCAAGTCGTTGGATCGAGCCGGACGGTCGAAGCCGCGCAAAGACCGCCTGACTTCGCGCGAAATGGAGGTGATCCAACTGATTGCCGAAGGCAAAGCCAACAAACAAATCGCGGCGGAACTCGACATCGGCATGAAGACTGTTGAGAAGCATCGCGAGCGTCTCATGGCCAAGCTCAACATCCACGACACCGCTGGCCTTACGCGCTACGCCATCAGCGCGGGCATTATTGAGAGCAGCGTCCAGGTGACCATCATTTAGGGTTGCGGCTGGAACCGATGAGCAAGTTTTGTCCTCATATGGGGGTGAACACTCCATACCGCCCGCACGCTTGCCCGGATTACTCTCTCATTATGAACGCACCAGCCACTGGCGATGCCGATACGCAATAAACAATCCACGGAGATACTTAAAATGAAACAAAACAGATCGTTTGCAATATTGATGTTCTTTGTGGTTTTGGGCGTTGGCGGGGCATTGGCATATGAGGTGTAGGAAGCGCCGAACGATGAGCACGGGTTTTCGACATTTTGCTGGAAAGCAGCCCGGTGTTATCAACTCGAAGATAAGGAAACGACCATGCAAGCCGACCATGCAAACGATTATTTCACAGATGAAACCCAATTGGAAGAATGCCATTCCTACATCCTGAGCCAACTTAAGGCCAGGGAAGAATCCTCCGTCATTCACGGCCTGCCACCGCCAGGTCCCGCCATCACGATTTCCCACCAGACCGGCTCAGGTGAACATGAAGTCGCAACGCTGCTGGCCAAGATTTTGCAGTCTGCAGAACCTAAAGGAGCCGTCCAATGGACGGTGTTCGACCGTAATCTGGTGGAAAAAATGCTGGAGGAACATCATCTGCCCCAATCGTTGGCGAAGTTCATGCCGGAAGACCGTCGTTCCTATCTTGAGGACGTAAGGGACGAATTGATCGGGCTGCGCCCGCCGTCGTGGGTGTTGGTGCCGGAAATCACGGAGACTGTTCTGCACCTGGCCGACGCCGGCCATGTGATCCTGGTGGGGCGGGGCGCAAACTTCATTACGGCGCGCTTGCCCAATGTGTTTCATGTTCGCCTGATTGCCTCTTTGCCGAAGCGAATTGCGCAGGCCCAGAAACAGAACCACCTGACGCCCGAGGAAGCCGCCAAAGTTGTCACCAAAAACGATCGCGGACGCGGGCGATACGTGAAGTCCCACTTTCACCTAAGCGTTGACAACGACTTGCTTTATCATCTGGTCTTAAACACGGATCGGTTTCCGCGCCAGGATGCGGCGCAGTTGATCGCCGACGGAGCGCGGCAGTGTTTTAAAAGCGGCGCGGACGGCAAGAAGTGAAGCGAACTGCGTGGGATTCCCCTTGTTTGGAACCGCGTTCAATAACTCATTTTATCGAGCTTCACCTTGCCCCGGAAAATCCAAATAAATGCTTACCGTGTACGCGAGCACGGCTGACCTTGGGCGTCCAACTCCCAATGTCTCTGCGGACATTCGTAAAGCGAGTTCAGAATCGGGTGGTCAAAGAAGGGGTTGGACATATTTCTGCTCCTCATTGCAGGATAAAAAGGTGCGGACCCAAATCAATGCCGACGAGAATTTAAAAGCGGTGTTCAATGGCAAAAAGAGCGTCAGCATGTTCGAGATGACCAAACTGGTTTCCGGGCATGTGAAGAAATAGCGGGGCGGCTGTGGGGATTCGACAGACCGTTTTGACATCAGTTGTATTTGATGAGCTGTGCATTCACCTGTCTGCCCGTTAATGGTATGCCCCAAACAACGCCGGGGCCTGCGATTCCGACCGTGCCGGTGCGATATGTCCGGTCTATGGAAATGAGCGCGGCGTCAGCTTGCTGGTCATGGACGGCCTTGGCCACGTTATGTTCATTGTCCGTTGTGACAGAGCCGATAATTGTATAAGGCCGGCTAGGGAATTGGCCAGACGGGTAAAGAGTGACCTTATCAACCACTTTGACGTATCCCCCAGGCTGGGTGGTCCAATTCTGCTGCTGGCCGATGAAGGGGGAAAAATTGTATCCGGGACCACAACCGCAGACTACAATCAACAGAAGAGCAGGGAGCATCCTTTTTATGATATACTTCTGGCCCAGTTCAGCTCGACTTTTCAAACATCCACCGTTATTCGTCGCGTTTGCATTTTTCATTAAAGACAGGATAGTTGCCGGACAATCCGCTTGATATGGGGTGAAACCCTGCCCTGGACCTTTCCGGTCATTGTTGCCAGATCGTCCTGGCTTCGACCGAATACAATGCATCTTCAATTTAGGGCTTGGAGTAATCCGGGTCGGCATCTCCACCATTGACGCCACACCCTACACGGGATTGCCAATTCTCCAAGACAGAACTCAAAGATTGATCAACGGATCAAATCCGACCCATCATCGCCATCAAAGAGCAGATCGAGACGCTGCATACCGCCGCCGGGAAGCTTCATGATTTTATCCTTTCATTCATGTGTTCTGCCTTAAAGCGGCTCTCTGCAGCCAGGCGGAAAAACCATCAATTTTACCCGGAACTGAGCGTACGCTGGAGCTCAGGGAAAGAAATGCGGGCCAAGCCATCAAGATGATCCATCGGGTTGCCTTCGTGCAATACATGAGGAGGATGAGGCCTCCAAAGAAGAGAAATAGCAATAATGTGCGCATATTGTTATCCAAAATCACTTTCCCAGATACTTTGACGGGTTTCGTATCCGGTCCAGCCGTTCGGATTCATGTTCTTTCCGCACGACCTGCCACCGTCGCCTGTGCTCCCGGGCATGCGCGACAGTTTGAGGCAGCAACCAAGCCTGCCTGACGAGTTGAATGATGGTCAACGGCTGCTCTGGACCAGTTCATCGACCCAGTATCCTTTGCGATTATAATGCCGATGCAGTTCTGTCTCATAATCCCGGGTTATTAGAAAATCCTCCGTGTATTCCGGTGACAGCTTGATCGCATCGCGGGAAAGATTGACGAAGACTTTCGACTCGCCCCAACTAACGTTCTCGATCCATTGCGGTGAAATCAGGACCTTCCTTCCCGGCCAAAAGTTGTGTGTGTTGACCATCAGATAACGGATTGCCCATGTCTCGTCATCGATAATAAAATCCTCGACGTGGCCAATCTCGCCGTCCAGGGCTTGAATGTGATAGCCGCTTACTGCGTGAGTGCTGCGCAAATGGTGATCCCGGGGTAACGGTTTCTTTCTTTGGTGTGGTGCTTTCCATTTTTCACGGTCATGTTCAAGGTAGGGATAAAAACCCCATTGGTATGGGCCGCCCCAATACGTCGGAAAGTCATAATACCCATGGTAGTCTTGCTCGAATTGGCGGGAGACAGGCTTTTTGCTGTCCAGGGGAGGACTGTTCTCGATCTGCTTTTTGGTTAAATTAATTGCGATTTGTTGCTTGTAGATATCTGTATTGATGGCAATCAGGGCATAGGGGGAGATCAAGACCTGCCTGCCCGGGAGCCAGGTTCCCGTGTCTGCGACCAGATAGCGAATTGTCCAGTGCCGGTCATCAAAGTAGAATTCCTTGACCCGGCCTATTTCCCCGTCAATGCCGTCCAATTTGTAGCCCTTTAGTGTTTTAACCGTGCTTAGCATAATAATGGTTCTTTCGTTCGCTTTGTAGCGTTTTCATTTCCTGTTGGCGTCCGGCAGACAGCGGCGTGTTTGATACCTTGGTTCCACCTCCGCCGCGACCCGCACGGATGCCAATGATGAGTTTGTGCCTGAAGATGCGATTCCGCTATGGGGTATAACCCGACTGTGGATTATTCGGGGGGACAGAGCAGGGAAAACGCAGCCAGCCTGTTCATTTCGAACACAACTTCCCGTAAACCGCCCATGCGGTGCTCATCGCCCCCAACTCCACAGCCATATCAAACAGGCCACAGAAAGCCCCCATTCACTCGTTTAGTCCAGAGTGGGAGTACACGCTACGCCATCAGTGCGGGCATTATTGAGAGCAGCGTCCATGTGACCATCATTTGGGGTTGCGGCTGGAACCGATGAGCAGGTTTTGTCCTCATATAGGGTAAAACACCCCATAGCGCCCGCATTACTTTTCTGTCATGATGGCCTCTCAGTATGTGAAACGTATGAAAACGGTTGAGCTTCTTGAACGTCCGACGAAATCGTTCGAGGCGGCCATTGCCCCGGATGAATCGCGCAAGGCCCAATTGGATTTTATCCCGCAGGAGCGCAAGCGGCCAGTCTCATCCCGCGCTTCTTCCACGAAGCTGATCGCGGAACACGCCGGCACCGCCGCGCCAGTGTTCCACGAACTTCACGGCCAGCGTTACGATGCTTACAGCCATTGGGGATTAAACGAGTAAATGGACAAATTGGTGGCATGTCAAACGTGCGGGTTGGTGCAGGAGGTGGACGACGTCCCGAAAGACTCTCTCATCAAATGCGCCCGCTGCAATTTTCAAATTTTTCACCGCCGCGTCAACAGCCACGTGCGCACGCTGGCTTTTTCGCTCGCTGCGTTGATTCTCTATTTTCCGTCGAACTTTTATCCCATTATCACCGCCGATTATCAGGGACAACATGTTCAGACGACGATCTTTCAGGGAATCCGTTCGCTCTTCGAACGCCAACAATACTTCATCGCGTCGCTGATTTTTTGCACAAGCATTTTGACGCCCGTGCTGAAAATCATCGGGCTGATTTTTATCACGCTCACACTCAACTGGCCCTGTTGGAAAAAAACGCGCACATGGATTTTTAAAATCATCCGCATCATTGATCCCTGGAACATGCTGGAGGTTTTCTTGCTGGCAATCTGCGTCTCCATGGTTGAACTGGGCGAAGTCGCCACGGTGCATCCGGGACGGGGCGTTTTTTCGTTCGCGGCCTGCGTCGTGCTGACACTGCTGGCGACGCTCAGTTTTGACTCGCGGCTGCTGTGGGATTCGCCGGAAGAGGAAAAACATTATGAATGAAGACATGCGCGCGCTGCCAAAGGCGAAAATCGAAAAGAGCCGTTTCAGTTGGTTCCTTTGGCTCATTCCGATTGCCGCCGCGCTTTTGTGCGCCTGGTATGTCTGCCACGACTACATTTTCGCCGGGCCAGCCATTACGATTTATTTTCAAAACGCCGAAGGATTGCAGGAGCAAAATTCACTTTTGCAATATCGCGGCGTAAAAATCGGCGAAGTCGAAACCCTGCAACTCACCCAAGACCGGCAGCGCGTCGCCGTGAAAGTGCGGCTAGACACCTCCGCCGAGGCCATCGCACGGCAAGGCTCAGTTTTTTGGATCGTTCGACCCGAGATCAAACTTGGCTCTGTGAGCGGACTACGGACCATTGTTTTGGGGGATTACATCACCGTCCAACCCGGCAACGGTGCGCGCACCAACCTGTTCATGGGCGCGGAAAAGGAGCCGATTGAACCCATCCAGGCGCTGGACATTCTATTGCTCGCGACGAAACTCGATTCATTGCAGCCACAATCGCCGGTTTTCTATCGGGGCATTCAGGTTGGCGAAGTGCTGGATTGCCGTCTCAGCGACAACGGGCGCGAAGTGCTCATCCATGCCCGCATTGGGAAACAATACGCTCCGCTCGTGCGGATGAATTCAAAATTTTGGAATGCCGGCGGCATTGATTTTCATCTCGGTTTGTTCAGCGGCGCGAAAATCACCGCCGAATCCGCCCAAACCCTCATCAGCGGCGGCATCGCCTTTGCCACCCCGCCCGATTTGCAAAACGCGGCGACCAATGGCACTGTTTTCGGCCTGAATGAAAAAATGGAAGCTGAATGGGAAAAATGGGCTCCCGCCATCCCGCTTCATTCCGTGCCGGAGGCGCTGACAAATAGCACCTCTTTGCCAAACTTTAGTTCCAAGTAATTAACACCAAATTCACGTTTGCGGCGCGGGAAGCTGCTCCAACTGCGCGCCTTCACGCTGCAAGAGGACGGCTTCGACGCGCGGCACATACATTTGCGTTTCTGCGGGCAGATGTCCGGCAATGTCGTCGTAACTTCGCGTTTTGTAACGATCCAATAGCTTTTGCACAGCGGCTTCTCCCGCATTGTACGCGGCCAGGGCCAGACGCCAGTCCTGAAATCGGTCGAAAAGATATCTCAGGTATTGGGCGGCGGCGGTCGCGCTGGGTTCGGTCTGAAAACGTTGATCGAGCGGCCACAGGGAAAGTCCGAACCGTTTCGCCGTCGCCGGCATCAATTGGAACAGGCCCGCCGCTCCCACCGGACTTTCCGCGCGGCGGTCAAAAGATGATTCCACGTCCGCCACCCAGACCAGTGCCGGAGGAATTTTTTGAGCGGCAAAAATCGGCTTCAATTCCGTCACATACTCTTTGGCGGCGGCAGACCAGGGGCGGCCGGAAATTTTCCTGACCCAAATGGCGCGTTCCATTTGCGGCGGCGGATTGGCCTTCGGCGGTGTCGGCTGATTGGTTTCAACTTTTGGCGCCGGAATGGTGATGCGGATTTCGTCGGCGACATCGAGATAATCCATCTGCGCCGCGAGCCACGCGGCGTAAGGCCGGGTTTCCTCGCGGCTTTCCAGCCACGGCATCACGGTGTGCGCGGTTTGCCTGAGGCCCGCCAAATCCACCACGTAGTCGCCTTGAAAGCGCTGTTGGACTTCGCGGAAAAACTGCTGCACCACAGGATCACCCACTTTGGGCAGCGCGTTGAGAACGTTGGTGTCGAGATTGTCCTGCGCCCACTGTTGCGCGTCTTGTATCAACTCCGGCAAGGTGACCGTTTTATCGTCGGCCCGCGCGAACAACGCACCCGCCAGCAGAAACATGAACATGCACCGAAGGCCATTCATGGCGCAAACCGGATCATTGTGGAATCCTCATCAAGCCACTGATGAATTTCTGCGTGTCGAAGTTCATGCGCAATCAATATGGCCTCAGCCTGAACTTGTTCTGGAGCAGTAAACCACTCTATCAGCGCCAATGTCCCCGCTCACGATGAAAGCCGCCCCGCAGGCCGCCCCAGCCTCGAGACCAGCCGCCATGAAACCAGAAAGCATGAGGAAACGGCGGGAGAGCCCAGTGTCCACTCACCCAGACCCATCCGCCGTTCCATATCCAATCGCCATCAACCCAGGCATAGTCCGGTCCCGGAGTCGGAGGCGGGGTTTCGTCAATAGGCGTCGGCGGCGGCACCTGCACCGTGTAAGGACTCGTTTGTGGCTCGGGCACGGGCGTCGAGCCTGCGATCGAGTTCGGCGTGCTGATCAGGAAATCAATGACCTGTTCGCTGACGCCGGAGTTTTTCAAATCAATAATGACGTTGGCGGTCAGATGAAAGACGGTGCGCGAGTTCCGCACCAGGGTGATAATGACATCGGAACTGAAGCCAATCTTGGCCATGGCCTTCACGTCAGCCACAAGCAACGGTTGTCCCGTTTGGACTCGACGACAGGCGTCCGGGGCCGCCTGGCATAGTTTGGCCATCTGATCGCTTGTCAGTGCGGGTGGAGGAAGAGCGGTTTGACTGGTTGGCGGCTGGTAGGGAGGAGTGGATGGACTCGCACATCCTGCGACCAGGAGGCTCAACATGGCGGCCGTCAAGGCCGTTGGCGCCATCCGCTTCAAGAACACGTTCTGAGTTAAGTGCATAGGATTCATTTTATTTATATTATCTTCTAAACGGATCGTTCGCCTTGTTCAAACGGACCTTCCTTTCGCGGAAGAATTCAAAACATGCGGAAGCCCTGGCAACACCACCAGGCCGGAGTGTATCGCCAATCGCACCATCTTTTCGGCCAGACCCGCGCCCCAGACCTGGTATGCCGCCGTTCTCAAATCACCGAGCGTGAACTTATTTTTCTGTTTCATTTTCATGCGTCATACAATAGTCAAGGAAATCTTCCCGCCGCTATGGGGTGTTAACCCCTATGGGGCCATCAAGGGTGGTCTAATCGCGCTGGGTTCGGTCTGAAAACGTTGATCGAGCGGCCACAGGGAAAGTCCGAACCGTTTCGCCGTGTCGGGCGTCAATTGAAACAGTCCCGCCGCTCCTGTTGGACTTTCCGAGCGCTGGTCAAAGGACGATTCCCCAGCCACGGTCGGATGCACGCAGGGACATTCAGAACCGAGGCGGGAAGAAGGCGCAGTTTGCAAACAAACTGGCCGGCGTTATTGGATAGGGTTCATTGCACGGGGGAAAGCAGCCGTGCCGAGCGAACGGCGGCTTTGAACCACCATGGCCGACGCCGGTAGTCGGCCAGGTCCACGCGCTGACTGTTCGCAAAGTCCTGTGCCAGCATCGCTTTAACCTGGCGGGCGAATGTCTGGTCCGACACCAGCACGGCCAGCTCGAAGTTCAAGTGAAACGAACGATAATCCACGTTGATCGAGCCGACAGACGCAAGTTCGTCATCCACCAGCAACACTTTCTGATGCATAAAACCGGGCTGATAGCGCCAGAGTTCGATGCCCGCCCAGGCGAGACTTTCGTAGTAAGAAAAGCAGGACAACGTTGGCAACCAGTGGTCGGAACGAACGGGCAACAACACGCGCACTTCAACCCCGCGCAATGCCGCAAGCTGCAACGCCGTCAGCACGGTCGCATCCGGGACAAAATAGGGGCTGCTGATCCAAAGCCGGCTTTGGGCGGAATTTACGGCGCGGATGAACGTGAGCGAGCAACGCTCGGCCTCATCCGCCGGGCCCGTCGCCAGAACAAGGGCGCACTGATTCGCGGCGGCGGCGGCGGGCATCCAATTGAGACACGGCACATCGCCGGTGGCCCAATGCCAGTCTTCGACAAAGGCCAACTGCACCGCCTGCACCGCCGGGCCTTCGATTCGGACATGGGTGTCGCGCCACGGGCCAAACTGTTTGCCCCGGCCCACGTATTCGTCGCCCACATTGAGTCCTCCGACGAGCGCCTCACGGCCATCGGCGACAACAACTTTGCGGTGGTTGCGGAAGTTGAGTTGAAAACGATTGCCCCGCCCCCGTGTGGTATGGAAGGCCTCCACACGCACACCCTCCCGGCGCAACGTCCGCAACCACCGCCGCGACAACGCGTGGCAGCCAACTTCGTCGAAAAGAAAACAGATTTTTACGCCCTCCTTCGCTTTTTTGATGAGTCGGTTCTGAAACTCCCGGCCCAGGGCGTCATCATTTACAATGAAGAACTGCGCCAGCAAGTAGCTGCGCGCCGACTCAATCGCAGCGAAGATGGCCTGGAACGTAGCGTCGCCATCAATCAACAACTCGACGTGATTTCCAAAGGTGGCGGGCAGTGTGGTCAACGTTTTGCTCCAGTGCCGAAAATTATCGCCCATGCCCAGGTCGGTGGCGTGCGGCGCCGTCGCCGCCGCCGCGTCCCTGGCGATGGCGCTCAGCGGGCCGCCCTCATCGCTCATCGCACGACGGTAGCCAATGAACTTTGATCGTCCAAAAATCCAGTAGAGCGGAATGGCAAAATAAGGGAACGTGACCAGCGCCAAAGCCCAACCGGCCGCCGCTTGCGGCGTCCGCACCCTGAGCACGGCGTGGATGGCATTAAGCACGCCCAACCCATGCACCACGGCAATCTGAATTTTAAAGAACAGGTTCCACGATTCGGCTGACATCATCGCCAATGTTACAAAGGCGCCTTCTGCTTGAACAGGACGAATGCCCCGGCAGATCCAGCCGGAGAATCGTTTCACTGGACACCAGGCCGCGTTCCTGCTTCGCCTCTCATGCTTCAAGCGCAGGTTGCAAATTTGTAATTCCACGGCAAGCCCGCAGCCATCTCCCCGTGGTCAATTACTAACAGAACAGAGCGGTGTCCATGTGATGCCGTGAAAGTAAAACAAAGCAAACGACACAAGAATATGAAAAATAATAATAAATGGATTCCTCCAGTTCAGAACCGCGATGCCGCCACCGCCACACTGCCCGCTCCCAGGCCGGCCAAAATTGGTATTGACTTCGACGGCATCCAATATCGACCCACCGCGCGATCCGCCCCCAGACTCACGCCAGCGCCAGTGGCCAAACCGGTTTCACCGGATGCCGGGCCGAACCCGGCCATTCAGGCGGTGCATGATGCGGTGCAGGAGACTTCGACGTGGGTGCGCCCGCTGCAACAGGAGATGGGACGCGTGATTGTCGGCCAGAAGAATCTGCTCGACCGCCTGCTTATTGCGTTGGTCACCAATGGCCACGTCCTGCTCGAAGGCGTGCCCGGCCTGGCAAAAACGCTCGCTCTCAAAACGCTGGCCGGAGGCGTCAACCTCCGCTTCCAACGTGTGCAGTTCACGCCGGATATGCTGCCCGCCGACATCGTGGGCACGATGATTTACAATCCGCAGGACGGCG
>Ga0187867_10003926_pt1 | contig 11684 bp, 8 predicted proteins | sample June2016WEW_13_1_FD_132976 | JGI IMG/M metagenome (GOLD analysis project Ga0187867, IMG submission 132976) | Peatland microbial communities from SPRUCE experiment site at the Marcell Experimental Forest, Minnesota, USA - June2016WEW_13_10 | ecosystem: Environmental > Terrestrial > Soil >... | reverse complement strand
CGATTTTGCTGATTCGATGTAACTGCTTTGAAATGTGGTGGCCAGGGACGGAGTTGAACCGCCGACGCCAGCCTTTTCAGGGCTAAGAGAATCAATCATTGCAACGACTTCGTGGCACGGGTGGCGCTAGAAGTTGTTGATAGTTTCCGGTGGAAACAGCAACTGCGGGTAAAAAGTGCGGGCAGCAGAACAACTGCCCTCCCATCGAATGAGGAGGCATCGCGGCAGCCTTATTCGACTTCGCGAGTTTCTGCGCCAACCTGGTGTCCGCGGCAATCGCTTCTGCAATACTCTGTACGATTCCCGTTTGGCGGAAAAAGTTGGGATTCGGTCCGTCGACCAGCACAACGTCGTTTCTCATAGCTCGTCAGCGTATTCGACGAAGAAATACTCCCATAATTCTGGCGCGGTAGTAAGACGTCTACACGATGAATTCGGAGGACGGCACAGGTTCTCCTAGCCTGCCACGCGCCGTGCATTCGCCACCCTTTAAGGGCGAGCGTAGGCCATGGTCCAGACTGCCTTGTCCCCCTCGTGGTATTCATTGCCTTCCCAGGGGTCACCGCAGACGTGCAAATACTCGTAAGGGGTCCCTGCAAACATCACCCAAGCGCCTTTGTCGCGTACTGTGGTGGGCAGGCCATTTGCCGCTGCATTGAAAGGCCATGTGATCATCCAGTGCGGTCCTATTGGAATAGCGGGACTGGTTTTATCCGCGGGATTGGTGTTGCTTCTCTGTGTCGCGCCGCACAGCATATAAATCATTCCGGGCGCTGTGTTCGTTGGCTTCGGCTTTCCTTGCATGGCATCCATCATCCATCGCATACCCATGGGGTTCATGCACATGGGCGGGTCGCCGATCTTGTTTTCGTTTCCCGGTGTACAAACCCACTCATTCGTTCCTTGGACTAGAACGGTCATATTGCCGTCGGCAGCTATTTCGGCGACCGTCGCGTCTTTGGTCACATGTTCAGGTCCGGAGAGGCGCGCTCTCCTAACTCTTGGATCTTCCGCCCTATCAGTCATGTCTTGACCTCCTAAAGCTAAGTCATTCGATTCTGTATCTCTCGATCCGGTATCGTCCGCAATTGGAAATCTGGACAGAGACGCCGCAGTTTGGCCGGAGCCGTTGGTCAGTAAAGCGGCAACAGCGACCGTAGTCGCGAGAAACTCTCTTCGGGTTTTCATTGAGGGTCATTTCTCCAGTCAAGCGCTGAGCTTCCCATTTAACCCTGCTGACAAACGTGGCCAACGACGAAGAATGCTCTGCGACCGTGGAACTCATCGAGGTTCGGAATCGACTCTTCTCGTAGCAGCCAAGCTCTTCATCGTCAACCGTTGATCGAGAGGGAACTCATTTATGCATTAAGGTAGATATCCGTCGCTTTTCCACTGCCTGTAAAGGGTCAACTCCTCACTGCTCCAGTAAGGACCACCGGGAGGCATGGATTGGTTTGTCAGACTGTCCTCGACAGCTTGAGCATTGCCGTGATCGTTTGAAGGATCGGCCATATACGCGAAGTTATCGAGCAGAACCTCATGTTTGTTCATGTGTTCGATATCGATCTGCCTAAACAGCGGTTTAATGTCTCTTTCAAAGGAAACTGGCATTTTCTCTCTCCCTGCCGATGTGTCGTACTGCTCTTCTCCGCTGGAGTAATGCGATGCAGCGGCGGCGGAAACCAACCCAGGTCCATTTTGCGCCTCCTGCAATTTTTCGATCAATATCGGGCGAAACCTTGGCAGTGACCGCATCCGCCGCCCTTTAGCCGGCGATCTTCTGCAAGAGCGGAATCATGCGGTCATCCAATTCCCGCGGAACTGGGAAACCGCGTTTTGGCGATCTGCGGTTCATGGCGATTTTTTCTTCCATGCAATGTTCATCGCATTACGGCGCCAGTAGTAGGGACCGCTTGGAGATCATCCCATTCGCGAATTGGGATCACCAGATAGAGCTCGGAGCGACCTGGAAGATGATTGACGTAAGGCTCACCGTTCGATCCGTCCGGGTTCAGCGTCTGCATCACCTTCTGATCCGTTCCAATGATCATGATGTGTGGCCCAACGTGAAATTCGCTGTCGTGTCGCATCGCACGTGATGTGTTGGGCACCCATTTGCCACCATACATGTAAGAAATTCCGACATTCAGCAGGTTGGGAGTGCGACCGGCCATGCTGTCCTTGACGAACTGCAGGAAAACCTGGTCATAGCAGCCGGGCTCATCATGGCTGGCTCCAGGAAAACCCGGAAGACATGTCCACCCATTGCTACCCGCCCGGAGGACTCGGAACTCGCCACTGGGCGAGCTTGGCCAGTCGAGCACGGTTGCGTTATGCGTAACAAACTTCGGACCCGCCCCCAGAGCAGACGCGATTTTCTCCGCATCGGACTTCGACTTGGGTGATGCTGGCACTTGAGCGGAAGCGACGGCAGCTGTGAACAATACTAGGAAAGTAAACTTCTTCATCGAAGTTCTCCTCTACACGCTTGCGCGATCATCAGTTCTGCAGATCCTTCGGTGTGACAGATTCCACATGCGTCCACCCGAATCCAGACTTGACCTGCTCCAGATTCAGCGATTGGCCGTTTCACTACTCGAAGCTTGCCCGGCTCATAGACTTCTACTGCCTTGTTGGTATCTTTCATTTGCGAGTGCCTTTTCCCTTCCTTGCTGAACGTCCGCACGGGAACGTGTCATGCCAACAGATTCTCGATCTTCACCGGGAGTTCTCGCACGCGATTGCCCGTTGCATGGTGGACCGCCGCCGTGATCGCCGCGGCTATGCCGGTCAAGCCGATCTCGCCGATTCCGCGTGCGCCAACTTCATTGATCTCCTTGTCTGGGTAGTCGAGGAAATGCACTTCGATCGGCGGGGAGTCAGCGTTTACCGCCACCACGTAGTCGGCCAGATTACTGTTGATCGGCGCGCCGCTCTGCGGATCGTAAGAGGTGTGCTCCAACAGCGCCATGCCGATTCCCATCACCACCGCGCCTTGGATCTGGTTCCGGCCGGTCAGCGGATTAATGATGCGGCCCCCATCCATGACCGACACAACCCGGCTGACACGCAGCCGGGCGATCTCCGGCTGCCAGGTAACCTCAACGAAGTGGCAGCCGAACGAGTGCGTCGAATACTTGGGCTTGGGATTGCCGAAGAAGGCCTCCGATTTGCCACTACCCGTGACCAGACGAAGGTTGGCACGGCGGAGCAGATTATCGAACGGCACACCCTTGGCGGCGCCATCAGCCTTCTCAAAGACCTGGCCCCCTTCGAATGCCAGATCTGCGGGAAGGCGGTTCTCGAACGGCGAGCCGGGCGTAATCGTTGCGATTGTGAGCAACGATGCGATTGCGTCGTCGGCCGCCGCGAAGACAGCCGGGACCACCGATTCGGTCGCCAACGAGCCGCCCGAAAGCGGGCCTTCCGGCAGCACCGTGTCGCCGAGCGATACCTCGATCCTTTCGAGCGGCACGCCGGTCTTCTGCGCGGCGAGTTGCGCGAGAACGGTGTACATGCCGGTGCCGATGTCCTGCGTAGCACTCGCAACGCGGGCCGTGCCGTCATTGCGGAGCTGCACGCTCGCTGCGGCCGAAAATCGTCCGGCGACCCACGAACAGCCAGCCATCCCCCAGCCCAACGTCAAGCCGTTGCGCTTCATGGAGCCAACTTCAGGCGAGCGCCTGGACCAGCCGAACTTCTCCGCGCCGAGCTCTAAGCATTCGAGCAAATGGCGCGACGAGAAAGGAACGCCCAAAGACTCGTCTATTTTCGGTTCGTTGAGGACTCGGAGTTTGACCGGGTCGATCTTGAGTTGATCGGCCAGTTCGTTCATCGCCGACTCGGTCGCGTAGAGCCCCGGCACACGGCCGGGCCCTCGCATGTCGGCCCCTGCGCCGACGTTTCGCCTTGCGCGGCCGAAACTCACGCGGAGGTTGGGCACGCTGTATTGGAACGGAGTGGCCTCGCCGCAATCTTCATGATGCGGGTCGAGCATCGAGCGGTGGTAGATGTAGTCGTGTTGCAGCGAGACTAGCTTGCCGTCGGGCGTGGCGCCGAGACGCACGCGTTGCTGAGTGCGCGGGCGATGACCGACCGACTGGAACATCATCTTACGGCTGAGCACGAGTTTCACCGGTTTGCCCAATTGCCGCGCCGCGGCCGCGGCGAGTGCACAATTCGTCCATGGATATAGCTTGCCACCGAAACCCGAGCCAAGGAACTTCGCGATGACGCGGACGCTCTCCTTCGGCAAGCCGAACATTTGCGCGAGCACGCCCCGGAGGTTCACGACTCCCTGTGAGGACTCGTACAGCGTCAACGTCGAGCCGTCCCAGATCGCGGTAGTCGCGTGCAGCTCCAGCGGGTTGTGCGTCTCGGCTGGCGTGACATATATCTGGTCGAGTTTGACGAGGGCGGTAGCGAACGCGTTCTCGGCATCCCCGCGATGGCTTTGCAGTCGTGGGCGCGGGCCGTAGGTCGTGAGAACTACGTCAGGGTCGTCGTCGGCATCAAGGTGAGTCTCGACGTTCGGCTTCTCCTGAGCGTACGTCGCGCGAACCGCATCGGCAGCGCTCTTGGCAGCTTCGAACGTGTCCGCCACAGCAAGCGCGATGTACTGGCCGTAATACCGAATCACATCGTCCTCGAACGGCGGACGCCGCTCCTCGCAGATGCCTCCGAATCCCCGTTCCGGGAAGGAACGGAAGATTCTGCCAATGTTCTCGCGATGAAAAACCGCACGCACCCGAGGCATCCTCTCCGCCGGGGCGGTGTCGAGCCTGAGCAACCTGCCGTTCGCAATCGTTGCCTCGATGGGCACGGCATATAGCATCTCGGGAAAGTGGAAATCCGAGGTGTACTGCGCCAGGCCGCTCACTTTGCGAGGCCCATCCACGCGAGGCGTGTCACGACCAACCGGAGAAACGATGGGTGTTTCTTGCGTTGTCTGCATGTTCTCTCTCTGTGAAACTACGCTGTCATCGCCATTTTCAGAGCATACGTCAGGCAGCGCGTGGCCAGTTCGATCTTGAACCCGTTCTCGCTCTGCGGTTGGGCGTGGCGCATAGCCGCTTTCGCCGACCGGCGAAAAATAGCTATGTCGGCGGGCTTCCCAACCAGAACGGCCTCGGCCTCGGGGGACCGCCACGGTTTGGTGCCCACGCCACCGAGCGCAATACGGGCCTTCGTGACATTCCCGCTCGCGACTGTAATCACAACCGCGGCCGATGCCAATGCGAATTCGTACGATGCACGATCGCGCAGCTTCAGGTATATCTGCTTGCTCCCGGCAATAGGTGGCGGGAGCGTCACGTGCGTGATGAGGTCGCCCGGCTCTAGCACTGTTTCACGGTTCGGTGTGGTGCCCGGCAGAAGATGAAATTCACCTATGGGAATTGCGCGCGAACCCTTTGCTCCCTGTACGTAGATCGTCGCCTCCAATGCCGCCATGGCCACGCACATGTCGGACGGGTTAGTCGCGATGCAATGTTCGCTAGTGCCAAGGACCGCGAGCATGCGGTTACTGCCCGCGATGGCGGGGCAGCCGGAGCCGGGCTCACGTTTGTTGCAGGGCATTGCCGTGTCGCGGAAGTACATGCATCGCGTTCGTTGGAGCAGGTTGCCGGCAGTCGTCGCCATATTGCGAAGTTGTGCCGATGCACCGTTGAGAATCGCCTGCGACAGCACTGAGTAATCTCGTTGCACCGTCGGATCGTGGGCGAGATCTGAATTTCTGACGGTGGCGCCAATCTTCAGGCCACCGTCAGGCGTTGCCTCGACCTTGTCGAGCGGCAAACGGTTGATGTCGATCAGCCGAGTAGGCGTCTCGACGTTCAGCTTCATCAGATCGAGCAGCGTGGTGCCGCCGGCAACGAACCGCACATCCGCGCCCTGCTGAGCCGTTTTCGCTTGCCCGGCGGTGGCAATTGCCGCCGCAGGATCTATTGGCCGAATGAACTCGAAGGTATGCATCGAAATCGCTCCTGCCCGCGGTTAAACGTTTTTGCGTACTTGCTGGATCGCGGCGACGATATTCGCATAGGCACCGCAACGGCAGATGTTGCCGCTCATCAGTTCCTTCACCGCGGCGTCGTCCGGACCGCATGGTTCATTGAGCAACGCAACCGCCGACATGATCTGCCCTGATGTGCAATATCCACACTGGTACCCATCGCAGGCAACGAATGCCGCCTGCATGGGATGCAATGCGTCGGGCACGCCCAAGCCTTCAATGGTTGTGATCTCTTCCCCTTCGTGCATCAAGGCCAGACTAAGACATGAATTCACGCGCCTGCCGTTCAGATGCACTGTACATGCGCCGCATTGCCCGTGATCGCAGCCCTTCTTCGTTCCGGTGAGAACAACGGTCTCACGGAGGCAATCCAGCAGCGTGGTCCGAGGATCGACGCGAAGTTGGCGGTCCTTGCCGTTAATGCGTAGCGTGATCGGGAGCGTCCCCTCGATGTTCGGTCTTGCCGCTACGACTGCGTCTTCTTGTGAATCTTGGCCCTGCAGCGCAGCCGGAACTGCAGCGACGACTGCTCCAGTCTTCAGCGACGTCTCCAGAAAATCACGTCTCGTCCACTTTGAAGATGGCACAAATCCTCCGAAAGAATCGTTGACTCTCCCTACGCTGGTCGCGGCAACCGACACCATGTTTCTTAGAAAAGGACGAGCTGATCAATGTCGATCGACACGACCAACGGTTCGAGTGCGGCATGGCCGTCCGGCTGAAGACCGAAGATCCTATGCTTGGTCGGAAAGACGATGCCAGAGAACTTCTTAATATCGGAGACGTAGTGGGCCGCCGCTATGTCGCCGCTGATCTCGACGTGGTAGTCGTGCCTCTTCAACAATCCTTGCTGATCGAAGTACAGGGTCTGCTCTGTACTGTGGGTCGCGATATCCTTTGGAAAGCGGACTTTCATGCGGCGCCAGGTTTTGCCGTCTTCTTGCCACGGCTCGATTTCTTCGGATTGAATGCCGGGTCGGGCAAGGAAAAACGGAGTACTCAAATACGTCCACATCGCGCATCCCACGAAGTATGCGAGCTGCAAATCGTTCCAGGGGGTCTCGAAAGTGTGTCCTTTGAACGACGACCTCGGTTGAACGAGTTCTTCGAGTACCTCACCGTTCGCGTTCTCGACCGCGACACGCTGAGGTTCGAAGCGAGACCTTCGATCGGGCGAGCCGAAGGGCCAGTGCGAAACCTTCTCGTTGCGAAGGTCGACTTTGACCGTCACGTCACCGAGGACGTCCGCTTTACCCTTGGCACCCCAGAACACACCACCTTGGATCAGGTGGGCTGAGATCGTGCTGAATCTGTTCCAGCGTTCGAGGCCACCGTGGGCTTCGATTGCGAATTGCGCGAGATCTTGTTCGACTACTTTGGATGCGCTCTCCATTTATACTTGCCCTCCTTTCTATTGGCTGCACGCCAAGCACTGGACTGCCACGTAGATGGCACTCTTAGTCCTTCTCTCGCTCCATCCATTCGCGAATATATGGAGTGCAGTTCTCAAGCTTCACGCCGTCCGCTTCACAACGCGCGAGAAAGGCCATTACGTCGCGACTGACCAGTCTCACTTCTTTCAGATCTAGAACGATGTCGCGGCAGTCCGTTTGAAGTCCAAAAAGCCTTCTCAACTCGGCTATCGCCTGTGTTTCGACTCGGCCGCTCAGGACGAACACTTTTAATCTCCCTCGCGCCGCGGTCTCGATCCTAAAAGTCATCGATCAGGCCACACGCAGTCGCGTCTGGGCCGACTGCAGTTCTTCCATCCGACCGCGGCTCACGAGAAGTGCATTCGGAGGCCCAAATGGAACTCGCTGAAAACAAAGCTCGAAATGGAAATTGGAGTGACAGGATCTTGGGAAGTCCCAGAATTCCGGGAGTTCAACGATGGGCTTACCGGATACCAGGCTGCTGCGCCGAATGCGAAGTCTTTAGGTGTTGAGACCAGATGGAAGTTGCCCCACGTTGGCGAACAATATTCTTTCGACGGCTAGCTTTTATTGACGACCTCAATATCGTGGCCGTCAGGATCAAGCACCCAGGTCGCATAATAGCCAGGATAGTATTCGAGACGAGCTTGAGGTGATTCCTTACTCTTTCCTCCAGCTGCTAAAGCGGCCTTGTAGAATGCATCTACTTCGGAATGGTCTTTCGCTACAAATCCGACGTGGACGGCCTGGGGATCAGGTTTCCCCTCTTTGAGCCAGAAAAAATATATGTTGCCATCGCCAAAGCCTTTCAAGTCTGGGTGTCCGTCTTTGCCTTCGAAGTCCATAAAGGTTGTGATCCCAAGTGGCTTCAGAGCCTTGGTATAGAAAGCGACTGAACGCTTGAAGTCACTGACGGTGAGAATTATATGGTCTATCATATTTTCCTTTCTGTTTTCGTTGGTATCGACCTGAACGATCGATGGTCGTGCCGTGCCTCAGCGAACCGTACGCCTTCCTAGAAGTTTCCGCAAAATGCGAATCTGGTAAATCTGCGCCGCACTTAGGTTCCTTGCGTCCAAGTACCGACCCCGAATAGTGCAACCGAGTACCCAATTGGATTTCACCGAAAAGAGGGTTCGAGAAAGAAATTGAAGTGACAGAATCTCAGGAAGTCTCAGAATTCCGGGAGTTCAACGAGGGGTTAGCGGAGAGCGGTTTTCTTTATGTTGAGCTGTTTGATTTTAAAATCCAGGGTTGACGGCGGAATTCCAAGTTTGGCAGCCGCACCACTTGGCCCACCAACCTTTCCCTTACTCTCCGCAAGAGCCGCCTCGATGAGTGCCTTCTCATGACTCTGGAGATTCTCTGTGAGAAGGCTTGATGAGTTCGGGCGAGGTGCGTTCTGGCTTGAAAGCCAAGCCTCATCGACCCACAAAGTATCTCCGGTGCAAAGAATCACAGATCTCTCGATGATATTTTGGAGTTCGCGAATGTTTCCCGGCCAATGATAGGACTGGCACAGCTGCAGCGTATCCTTGCCGATGTTGCTGATTTGCTTCCCAGCCTTTTCGGCATAGCGCTTCACGAAGTACTCGACCAGCATCGGAATGTCTTCTTTTCGGTGCCGGAGGGGCGGCACATGAATCGGGAAAACGTTCAGCCGGTAGAAGAGGTCGGCGCGAAATGTCCCTGAGGCGATGGCCGTCGCCAAATCACGGTTGGTAGCGGCGATGATTCGAACATTCGTGGAAATAAGGCGGCTACCACCCACCCGTTCAAATTGACGCTCCTGGAGCACCCTAAGCAATGCAATCTGAGTTTCCGCGGGAAGTTCGCCGATTTCATCGAGAAAAATCGTGCCGGAGTTCGCCAACTCAAACCGGCCTTGCCGGCGCTGCAGCGCGCCGGTAAATGCCCCCTTCTCGTGACCAAACAATTCCGAGGCGATGAGCGAGGAAGGAATCGCAGAGCAATTTACGGTAATAAAAGGCTGGCCAGCACGTTGCGAAGCCTTATGAATGGCGCGAGCAACCAATTCCTTCCCAGTACCTGTTTCGCCGGTAATCAGCACCGTAGAGTCGGTGGGAGCGACTTTAACGATGTTAGAGAGGACAGTTTTCAAGGCAGGCGAGGAGCCCACAATCTCGTCGAACATGAAGACCTGGTCGATTTGCTCTCGCAACGCGACGTTCTCTTGCCGTGTTTTTTCCTCTGCCTGCTTGCGATCGTCGATGTCGGTACCGGTCGCATACCAGCGGATGACTTCTCCTCGTTCGTTTCGCACAGGGTTGTATTGGACTAGGTGCCAACGATACTGACCATCCTTGCGACGCACTCGCCGTTCGTACTCGAATGGGACCTTTCGCGAGAGCGCCGCATCGCGCTCATCGCGTAATCTCTCGGAATCTTCCCGATGAAAGACCTCACGAAACCTTTCCGACCCCACTTCTTCTTTCGTCAGGCCGGTGTACTCCAGTACTGCCTGATTCGCGGACTGAAAGTTTCCGTCGGCCCCGATCGCTATGATGAGTTGAGGGATTGCGTCGATGATGGTTCGAAGTTCAGCTTCGGATTTGGCTTTTTCGTCGAAAGCTCTCTCTAGCTGACCCTCAGCGCGCTTCCGGTCATCGATATCCGTCACCAAGTTATACCAACGGACAGTACGGCCTTCGGCATCACGCTGCGGCTGCCCTCGAACCTGGAACCAACGGTATACGCCATCGGCTCGACGGAGCCGATGCTCAACTTCGTACTCTTGGCCAGATTCTATGACACGGCGCCAATGCGCCAGGACGCGGACGCGGTCATCCGGATGTAGAAACAGGGACCACTCCTTCATCTCCTCCAGAGTCTTGTCGAAGTAACCGAGCATTTGTTGGTTCGCGCGTTCGACTTCGCCAGACGCAGTCATTGTCCAAACGAGGCCGGGAATCGTATCGACGATCAATCGCAGGCTCTGCTCATTCGCGCGAATGGCATCCTCGGCGCGCTTCCGGTCGTCAATATCAGTCAGCAACATATACCAACTGGCGATACGACCTTCCTCGTCTCGCAGGGGGAGGGCGCGAGATTGAAACCAGCGATACATGCCATCGGCACGCCGCTGCCGGAGTTCAAGAACATACGGCTGCCCGGTTTCGACCGAGCATCTCCACGCATCGATCACGCGAGGAAGGTCTTCCGGATGGACAGCGTCCCCAGCACCCCAATTCTTCAATTCCTCAGCTGTCTTACCGAAATATTCGAGGACTTGCCGGTTGAGGAGTTCGACCTCGCCTACCGCGTTCAAGGCACAAACTAACCCAGGAACGGTGTCGACGATCCGACGAAAGCGTTGCTCACTCTCTTGGAGCGCTGTCTCGTTGCGCTTACGCTCAATCGCAACCGCCGCGAGATGTGTAATCTGCCCGATGATCTTTTGATCGCATTCGGTTGGCGTGCGCGGCTCGCGCCAATAGATTGCGAAAGTTCCCAATACAAGACCATTCGGCGCCAGTATTGTGGTCGACCAGCATGCTTTTAGACCGTGAGCCAACGCAGCCGCGCGCCATCCATACGTGTTCCATCTCGTATCCGAAGCGACGTCCGACACGATCACCTGTGTCTTGCGGCGTGCTGCTTCGGTGCAGGGTCCTCCTTCGCGATCCACCGGTATGCCTGCAAACCGATTGTTGTAGTCGGACGGAAAGCTCGGTGCGACTGACTGCTGGATTTTCGAGCCGTGGGGATCGATCAACATGACGCTGCAGCAACACCCGCTGGTGGTCTGTTCTACAACTCGGCATAGGGCTTCGAGAATGGAGTCCAGGGCATTGCCCTTGGCAGTCATTTCGAGAACGAGATTCTCTCCAGCTAGCAACAATTCCGCGCGTTTTCGGTCTTCGATGTCGGTGCTCGTTCCGAACCATTTGACAATCCTTGCGTTGCTGTCCAACGACGGAGTCGCCCGGAAAAGAAACCAGCGATACATGCCGTCGAACTGTCGTAGGCGTCCTTCAATCTCACCTGGCTCTCCAGAAGCGAGAACAGATCGCCAGTAATCCACTAAGGCGTTCAGGTCGTCCGGGTGAACCGCAACGGTCCAGCCCCAATCACGCGCCTCTTCGGCCGAGAGGCCGGTATAGTCGAGCCATCGCTGATTGAAGAAGTCAGCCGAGCCGTCCGCACGAGCCGACCACGCGAGCGCAGGGATCGTGTCAACCACAAGGCGAGCGTCCTGTGCCTGCCGAGCCTGCTCG
>Ga0187867_10003925_pt1 | contig 11688 bp, 9 predicted proteins | sample June2016WEW_13_1_FD_132976 | JGI IMG/M metagenome (GOLD analysis project Ga0187867, IMG submission 132976) | Peatland microbial communities from SPRUCE experiment site at the Marcell Experimental Forest, Minnesota, USA - June2016WEW_13_10 | ecosystem: Environmental > Terrestrial > Soil >... | reverse complement strand
TACATTCTGTCCGCCGCCGTGGGGCAGGCTCGCAGCCTGCGCGGGCCTCGTAGGCCCGCTCTTCGGCGAGCGAAGCTCGCCCATAACAGGCTTAAGCCTGTCCCACCAGGGGCGGGTCTGGAGGCCCGCCGCAGGCGTAGACGCCTGCCCCACAGGGTTTTCATCACGATTCGTGGGCCGCAGACCCATCCTGACAGACCTGGAGGTCTGCCCCACCATGCCCACCTATGCGATGATGCCCTTGCGCACGGCGTACAAAATCAACTCGGGCACGCTATGCAGGTTCAGCTTCTGCAGGATGTGCGTGCGATGCGTCTCCACCGTATACAAGCTGAGATTCAGCATGTTAGCCACTTCCTTATTAGTCCGCCCCTCCGCCAGAAGCTGCAAAATCTCGCGCTCGCGATTGGTCAGCAGTTCGTAAGTGTCCTCCGCGCCGCGGCTCTCCAACTGGCGCATGTAATCCTCCACCAGGATCTTGCTGATCGCGGGACTGAAAAAAGACTTGCCCTCGGTCAGCGCGCGCACCGCCGCCAGCAGGTCGGCTTCGGCGGAATCTTTCAGCAGATACGCGCGCGCGCCGGCCTTTAGCGCGCGGATCACGTAGCTTTCGTCGGAATGCATACTGAGGATGGCGATGGCCATGCGCGGGCTATGATTGACGATCTGGCGGGTGGCCTCGATGCCATTCAGATTGGGCATGGCGATGTCCATGATGACCACATCCGGGTTGGCCGATTCGCTGAGCGCCACCGCCTGCCGGCCATCCGCCGCTTCCCCGACCACCTGCAGATGTGGCTGGCGCTCCAGCAGCAGGCGCAGGCCGTTGCGCATGACGATGTGGTCGTCGGCCAGCAGGATCCGCACGGGGTTCACGCCATGGCCTCCATGGCGCGTGCGGCCAATGGGATTTCGATGCGCAACCTGGTGCCGTGGCCCGGCTCGGACTGCAAATGAAAGCGGCCGCCCAGGTGCGTGACGCGCTCCTCCATGCCCAACAGGCCGAGACCGCGCGTGTGGGCGCTGTCAAAACCCTGCCCGTCGTCGGACACGCTCAAGTGGATGCGCCCGCTCTCCTCCACCACCTGGATGCGCACGCTCCGCGCCAAGGCGTGCCGGGCGCAGTTGTGCAGCGCTTCCTGCACCACGCGATAGATACAGGTTTTGTGTTCTTCCGGCAGATCGTCGGCCACGCCCTCGGCCTGCACCGTGACGGCCATGCCGGTGCGTTTCGAAATCTCGCGCGCCTGCCATTGCAAGGCGGGCACCAGGCCCAGATCGTCCAGCATGGAGGGACGCAGCAACAGAGCCATGTTACGCACCACGTTCACGCTGCCCTCGGCCAGCTTGCGGATGGACTCCACGTGGCTGCGCAGCTCGGCATCGCCGGGCGCGACGGCTCCCAGATTGCCCAACTCCATCAACAGCGCGCTCAACGATTGGCCGACTTCATCGTGCAGTTCGCGGGAAATGGCGCGGCGCTCCTGCTCCTGCGCCTCCACCAGCCGCGCGGAAAGTTCCTTCAGCTTGCCCTGCGCCAGGGCCACTTCTCTGTAGCGCAAATCGGCGTCCCGCGCCAGGCGCAAGATGTGCCTCGTGGTGGCCAGCGCCAGCAATACGCCGATTCCCAGGGTGATGGCCAGCATCAAGCCCAGCCGGTAGCGAAACTGGTCGAAGATGGCCTTCAGCCGCTCGTCGCCGGTGTTGAGCTCCCGCTCGTTGACACTGGCGATGCGGTCGGCGATTTCGAGCGTAGTGGCGCGCCGCGGGAAAAGCTCCTGGTGCATGAAAGCGTCGCTGCGGGCCAGCTTTTCTCGCGCGTCCCAATGGAAGATGGGATCGAGCAGTTTCCAGTAGTCGGCGATGCGGGCCTGAAGCGCTTGAAACGGCGTGGATTCATCGGCGTCCAGCGACCGCGCGTAGCGTGCCAGGGCCGCGTCCATTTCTCCGCGCACTTTCTGCAGGCTGGCGCGATACGTTTCGGCGCGCGCGGCATCCCGTTCCAGCAGGTAATCGCGGGTGAACGTGCCCGATTGATAGAGGGCCGAGCGGATCTCCTCCAGCGCGCGATTGCGCAGCAGGAAGGTCTGGCGAATCTGGACATTGCGCAACTGTACCTGGCGCAGGGCGCGCAGGGAGTCGATGCCGGCGAACAGCATCAGCCCCAGCATGCCGCCAAAGCTGGCCAGCAATACCACTTGCGCGCCCCACTGCAGCGGCTGCACCCTCCGTTTGAAAACCACGGCGTCTTGGGCTTCCTCAGGCTCCATAGGTAAGCTATCAGCTTGGCTTCTTCGATCATATACCGTCCGTTCGGTAGATTGGCGAAATCATCCCCCGACTGTCGCGGCTCGGCAGTGGTGGCCCGGTTACGGAAGCGGCCAAAAATACTCCACGGACAGTATTCCAGCCGGGGCGGCGAAGCCCTAGTCTGGGATCAGTAGCCTGGTCGAGGGACGCGTCCAGCCACTGCCGCATCGGTGGCGCGGCTGGCGCGTCCTTGCGCAACCCGGCGCGATTTGCAACTTCCTTTGATACAATTCCGCCCTTCGGCTCACCTTATATCAAGCAAGTGAGGACCGGCGGACGCCCGTGTCTTCCGTCCCACTGCACCCAGAAAAGGAGCAATTCATGGCAGAACAGACGAATCACGTGGCACTTTCCGGCAGCGAGCGCTCCGCTCGCCGCGGAGCCCGGGCCGTGGGCGCCCCGGATCCCAACGAACAAATCAAAATCACGGTGCTCTTGCGGCCGCGCCAGACGATGCAGAATCTGGCGTCGGCCAAGGAGTTGACCGCTACCTCTCCCCACCAGCGCAAGTATATGAGCCGCGAACAGTTCGCCGCCAATTACGGCGCCAATACCGACGACCTCGCCAAGCTCGAGGCCTTCGCTCACCAGCATAATCTGACCGTCATGGAAATCAGCCAGGCCCGGCGCACCATGGTCCTTTCCGGAACCATCGAAACGCTGAGCGCGGCTTTCGGCGTGTCCCTGGCCACCTACGCGCATCCCGATGGCGAGTTCCGCGGCCGCACGGGGCCCATCTACATACCCGCCGACCTCACAGGTATCGTGCAGGGCGTATTCGGGTTCGACAACCGCCCGCAAGCCCGGCCGCATTTCCGGCGGCATAAGCAGCATCACGCCGCCGCGCCGACCGGCTACACGCCGCTGCAGGTGGCCCAACTCTATAACTTCCCAGCGGGACTCGATGGCGCCGGCGAAACCATCGGCATCCTGGAGTTCGGTGGAGGCTACAATACCAACGACCTGAACACGTACTTTCAGCAATTGGGCATATCCGCGCCGTCCGTAACGGCGGTGTCGGTCGATGGCGCCACCAACCAGCCCGCGCCGGGGCCGAACACCCCCGATACCGAGGTCATGCTGGATATTGAAGTGGCCGGCGCGGTCGCTCCGGGCGCCCACATCGCGGTCTATTTCTCGAACTTCACCGAGCAGGGGTGGGTGGACGCGATTACCACGGCGGTTCACGACAACATCCACAAACCCTCGGTCATCTCCATCAGTTGGGGGTTCGCGGAGGGTCGGGACATCTGGTCGTCCCAGGCGATTCAGGCCGTGAACGAAGCCTTTCAAGCCGCCGCCGCCATGGGTGTCACGGTGTGTTGCGCGGCCGGCGACGACGGATCGCGGGACCAGGTTGACGACGGCCTGGCACACTGCGATTTCCCGGCTTCCAGCGCTTGGGTGTTGGCCTGCGGCGGCACCACTCTGCACTCTTCCGCCACCACCATTACCAGCGAGACAGTGTGGAACGATGGGGACAATGGAGGCGCCACCGGCGGCGGCATCAGCGACACGATCAGCCTGCCCGCCTGGCAGGCCAATGCGCATGTGCCGCCCTCGGTGAATCCCGGCGCCAGGATCGGCCGCGGCGTCCCGGATGTGGCCGGCAACGCCGATCCGGAAACCGGATACCAGATCCTGGCCGACGGGCAGCCCGGTACGGTGGGCGGAACGAGCGCCGTCGCTCCGCTTTGGGCCGGCCTGATCGCACGCATCAACCAGAAGTTGGGGACGCCCACCGGCTTCCTTAATCCTTTGCTTTATGTGCAAGTAGCTAACTCTAATGCTTTAAACGATATCACCACGGGGAACAACGATATCACCGGCAAGATCGGGGGGTACTCGGCGGGCCCCGGCTGGGATGCATGCACCGGATTGGGGACTGCCAACGGTACGGCCATCGGCAACTCGCTGGCGGCAGCCACGGCAGCTACGCCAGGTCGATAGAATCCACTGAAATACTCGACGAGTTGGCGGGCGCCGTCTGCAAGGCACCCGCCATTCGGCTTATATGTACTGTTTTTTCAATATGTTGTAGCTTTCGTACTGGGGATAACTAATTTCCATAGACACGCTCGATTGATCCGCGCTAATATAGCTGGAACACCCTGGGGAACTTTCGAGCGACTGATGACGGAAATCCTGGTTGGCTTCCTGGTTGCGGCTGGAGTTGGACTGACCGGCGTTGGCGCTGGATCGCTCCTGGCGCCCGTTTTGATGCTATTCTTCAAAGTTCCGCCCGCCGAAGCCGTGGGCACCGCTCTGGCCTTCTCGGCGGTTATCAAACTGACCATTGCTCCAGTCTATATTTTTCGCAAACAGATCCACTATGCGACCCTGTTGCGGCTCTGCTGCGGGGGCGTCCCTGGTGTACTGCTGGGCTTCTTTTTGATGGATTTGCTGGATGCCAAGCATCATCGCGGCATGCTGTTTCTGGGGATCGGAAGCCTGGTCGCGACCATGGCGCTATATAACTTGGTCCGCACTCTGCGCCGCAGTGCGCACGCGCGCAATATGACCGACCGTTCCGTGTGGCTGCCCTTCATCGCCTTCGGCATCGGCACCGAAGTAGGCTTCTCCTCGGCAGGCGCCGGCGCTCTGGGCGGCGTGGCTCTTCTGAATCTAACTCCACTGGAGCCGGCTCGCGTGGTTGGCACCGACGTGATGTTTGGGTTGGCTTGCTCCCTCATCGGCGGCGGTTTTCACTTGTCGGCCGGGCACTTCCAGTCCAGTATTCTGATCCACCTCATCATCGGCGGCATGGTGGGCGCCTTGATTGGCGCCAATCTGCTCTCCGTTCTGCCTTCCCGGCCGTTGCGCGTAGCGCTTTCTGCCTGGCTTACCTGCATGGGCGTCCAGCTCTGCTGGCAAGCCTTCGGCTAGACTGACCTATTTCCATTCAACAGTTTAGGCTTTGTTTGTTCGCGCGTGGCCGGAGGTCTGTCCGATTCTTCCTGTATTTACGCTCATGAATACTTGACAAATGTAGGCGCATATTTTATGATTGTAATCGGATGAACATAAGTCCAACATTTCAAACAAGGAGCAACACAACACAAATGTCCCTCACCCATGCCGATCCATTGGCCAACCTTCGTTACTTTGAAGATGCCTTCAACCGTCTGCTCAGCGAGCCGCGCGCAGGCCGGCCCTGGTCGCCCGCGGTGGACATCTTCGAAACCGAGGATGAACTGGTCCTCAAAGCCGACGTCCCCGAAGTCGAGCTCAAAGACATCGACGTACACGTCGAAAACCAGACCCTGACCCTCTCCGGCGAACGCAAGTTCGCGAAGGAAGATACCACCAAGGGCTACCATCGCATCGAACGCGGCTACGGCCAATTCACCCGCAGCTTCACCGTTCCGCAAACCGTCGATACGGAAAAGGTCGCCGCCGAGTACCACAACGGCGTTCTGACCGTGAAGCTGCCCAAAAAGGCAGCCGCGAAGCCCCGGCAAGTCAAAATCGACGTGAAGCAGTAAGTGGGGCAGGCTCGTAGCCTGCGGGCGGCCTCGTAGGCCGCCCTTCCCCCCATATTCCGGTTATCCTAGGAAAGCAGGCCTTACTTTGATCCGATTCGACAAATTCACGCAAAAAGCCCAAGAGGCGCTGCAGCAGTCGCAGGAGGTCGCCGGCAAGTCCGACGGCCAGGTGCTCTATCCCCTGCACCTGCTGGTGGCCCTCGCTCAGGAGCGCGAAGGCATCGTGCGCCCGGTCCTGGAAAAATGCGGTGTGCAGCCCGACGCCATCGTCTCCGAAGGCGAGCGCCAGTTGCAGAATATCCCCAAAGTCAGCATGCCGCCGCAACCCGGCGGCCTGTACGCTTCGCAGCCGCTCAACGAAGTCCTCGAGCGCGCCTTCGATGAAGCCAGCCGCTTCAAAGACGAGTTCGTTTCCACCGAGCACATGCTGCTGGCCATCTCCGCGCAAAAGCGCGACCCCGCCGCCCAACTGCTGGAGCGCGCCGGCGCCACCCACGACGCCATTCTGAAAGCGTTGGTCTCCATCCGAGGCACACAACGAGTGACCGATCCCAATCCGGAAACCAAATACCAGGCGCTCGAGCGTTACGCCCTCGACCTGACGAAATCCGCCCGCGATGGCAAGCTCGACCCCGTCATCGGCCGCGAAGACGAGATTCGCCGCCTGATGCAAGTCCTCAGCCGCCGCACGAAGAACAATCCCGTGCTGATCGGTGAGCCTGGGGTAGGGAAGACCGCCATCGTGGAAGGCCTCGCCCAGCGCATCGTCAAAGGCGACGTGCCCGATCAGTTGCAGCACAAGAAGCTGGTAGCCCTGGACCTGGGTTCCATGGTGGCCGGCACCAAGTTCCGCGGCGAGTTTGAAGACCGCCTGAAAGCCGTATTGAAAGAGATCACCGAATCGTCGGGCGAGATCATCTGCTTCATCGACGAGCTGCACACGCTGGTGGGCGCGGGTTCCGCCGAGGGCGCCATCGACGCCGCCAACATGTTGAAGCCGGCGCTAGCCCGCGGCGATCTGCGCTGCATCGGCGCCACCACGCTGGCCGAATACAAGCGCGTCGAAAAAGACGCCGCCCTGGCCCGCCGCTTCCAGACCGTCTTCGTGGGCGAGCCCACGGTGGACGATACGGTCGCCATCCTGCGCGGATTGAAGGAAAAATTCGAGATCCATCACGGCGTGCGCATCAAGGATGCCGCCATCGTGGCCGCCGCGCTGCTTTCGCAGCGCTACATTACCGACCGCTTTCTGCCCGACAAGGCCATCGACTTGATCGACGAGGCGGGCGCTGCGCTGCGCTTGCAAATCGGCTCCATGCCCATTGAAATCGATGAGAAGGACCGCCGCATCACGCACCTCGAAATCGAGCGCCAGGCACTGGGCCACGAACGCGACGCCGCTTCCCGCGAGCGCCTGCGGCACGTGGAGGACGAGCTGGAAAAACTGCGTGGCCAAACCGCCACCTTGAAGGAGCGCTGGAACCGAGAGAAGGCCGCCATCCACGGCGTGCGGCAGCTCAAGGAAGAGCAGGAGCAATTGCGCAAGGACGAAGAGCAGGCCACCCGCCAGGGCGACTGGGAAAGGGCCGCGCAGATCCGCTATGGGCGGCTGGCGCAAATCGAGAAAGACATTCAAGCCGCCGAGCGCGACCTGGAGGCCATCAAGGACTCCGCTTTGCTGAAGGAAGAAATCGACGACGAAGACATCGCCCGCATTGTTGCCAAATCCACCGGCATTCCGGTCACCCGCATGCTGGAGGGCGAGGCCCGCAAGCTGGTGCAGATGCCCGACCGGCTTAAGGAGCGCGTGGTCGGCCAGGACGAAGCCGTGCGCCTGGTTTCCAACGCCATCCTGCGTAACCGCGCCGGCTTGAGCGATCCGAACCGGCCCATCGGCAGCTTCATTTTTCTGGGACCGAGCGGCGTCGGCAAAACCGAGCTGGCGCGCGCGCTGGCCGAATACCTGTTCGACGACGAGAAGTCCATGATCCGCGTGGATATGTCCGAGTACGGCGAGAAACACTCGGTGGCCCGCATGATAGGCGCCCCGCCCGGATACGTGGGCTACGACGAAGGCGGCCAGCTTACCGAGCAGGTGCGCCGCCGGCCGTATTCCGTGATTTTGTTCGACGAAATCGAGAAAGCCCATCCGGACGTATTCCACTCCATGCTGCAAATCCTGGACGATGGACGCCTTACCGACGGCCAGGGCCGCACCGTGAGCTTCAAGAATACGGTGATCGTGATGACCTCGAACGTGGGGTCGACCAGCATGCGGGAAGTCGGGCCCATCGGATTCTCGGTGCATACCAAGAATACCGCCAACGAAGCTACGCGCACGCGCCTGCTGGATGCGCTGCGCTCCACGTTCCGGCCGGAATTCTTGAACCGCATCGACGACATTATCGTGTTCAATTCGCTCAGCCGGGAGCATCTGACTTTGATCATCGACATCCAGTTGCGGCGCGTGGACAAGTTGCTGAAAGACCGCGGTATCCGGTTGGAGCTGACCCAGGCCGCCCGCGAGCTGATCATCAAGGAAGGGTACGACCCGCAGTACGGCGCGCGGCCGATGCGCCGCGCGATCCAGCGGCTCATCCAGGATCCGCTGGCGCTGAAGCTGCTCAGCGGCGATTTCCAGGACGGCGACACCATCGAAGTGGACGCCGATCCCGCCGCGACCGAGCTTCGTTTCCAGAAGCTAGTCCCAGTGGAGGCATGATATCTTGTGGGGCAGGCTCGAAGCCTGCAGCCGGCCTCGTAGGCCGGCTTCCTGGCTAAATAAATGACCACCACTAACACGCTCAAAACGGTCCTCCTGCTAGGCCTGCTAAGCGCCATGTTACTCTTCGCCGGCGAAGCGATCGCCGGCCGCAACGGTCTCTATATGGGCTTGGGCCTGGCGGTCCTAATGAATTTCTCGGGCTACTTCTTCTCCGACAAAATAGCGCTGGCATCTTACGGCGCGCAGCCGGTCACCGAGTCGGAGAACCCGGAAGTTTATCGCCGCGTGGCACCCATCGTGCAAGGCCTGTGCCAGCGCATGAGCCTGCCCATGCCGCGGCTGTGGCTGCTGCCCGAAGAGAGTCCCAACGCATTCGCCACCGGGCGCAACCCGCAGCACGCCTCGGTGGCGTTCACGGTAGGCATTCTGCGGCTGATGGACGATCGCGAAATCGAAGGAGTCGTGGCCCACGAGTTGGGCCACGTACTGCATCGCGATATCCTGATCAGCTCGGTGGCCGCCACCATCGCCGCGGCCATCATGTTCATTTCGCGCATGGCCTTCTGGTTCGGCGGCTCGCGCGACGACGAAGACGGCGGCGGCGGCAACGCAGTCGCAGCCTTCGCCATGATGATCCTGGGACCCATCGCGGCTATGCTGATCCAAATGGCGATCTCGCGCTCGCGCGAGTATTCCGCCGATGAAGCGTCCGCTAAGTTCACCGGCACGCCGTACGAACTAATATCGGCGCTGGGTAAGTTGGAGACTTACTCGAAGCGCATCCCCATGGAAGCCAGCCCTTCGACCGCGCACTTATTCATCATCAAGCCATTTACCGGCCAGTGGTTCATGAATATGTTCTCGACCCACCCATCAACCGCGGACCGCATTGCGCGCTTGCAGCAGATGCGGTAAGGCTTAAGAAGGTGCTTATGGCGTCAGCAGGAATCCGTGATATGTACCGTCGTGGTTGCTGTAATATCCCGCCACGACCCCTGCCGTGTTGATGCTCTCGGGTACGGTGCGGCACAAGCTGCATGCGGACGGCTCCGCGAACGTAAATATTATGCCGCTGGCTGCCCGCAGGAAACCATGAGTCACATCGCTTGGCGGAACATATTGGCCCGTGATCGCCCCCGCCGCGTTGATCCCAAACGATAGGGTGCCCTTATAGGCGCCGCTGCCCGCGCCTGGAGCGTCGAACGTAGTTATCGCGCCGCCGGCCGCGCGCATGAAGCCGTGATATACGTCGCTCGCGTCAAAGTACGACCCGGCAATGTCTCCGGCCGCGTTGATGCTCCGGCCGTAGGTGCCTTGGTTACGTAGCGTGCCTGCGCCGGGAGCGTCGAACGCGGTTATGGCGCCGCTGGCGGCGCGCACAAAGCCGTGAATCCGGTAGTTGGCGTCGATGTACTCTCCCGCGATAGTCCCCGCCGTGTTGATGCCAAACGCCTGCGTCCCCTGGAAGGTGTCCGTGCCCGCGCCCGGAGCGTCGAACGTGGTCAGTGCGCCACTGGCGGCGCGCACGAAGCCGTGATACACGTTGCTTGCGTCGATGTAGTAGCCGGTAATGGCTCCCGCATCGTCGATGCCTTCGGCGACAGTTCCCTGGGCATCGCCCGTGCCCGCGCCCGGAGCGTCGAACGTGGTCACCGCGCCACTGGCGGCGCGTACGAAGCCGTGAGAGAAAGACAAATTGCCCGCGTCACAATAGTATCCCGCAATAGCCCCCGCCGTGTTGATCGAAACGGCATAGGTGCAGCCTGCGCCAGGCGCATCGAAGGTGGTTATCGTTCCGCCCGCGGCGCGGACGAAGCCGTGAGGCAGATTGTCCGCGTCATAATAGTATCCCGCGACGGCCCCCGCCGTGTTGATCGAAGTGGCGAGGGTGCCCTGGTCGGCGCCCGCGCCGGCCTCCGGAACGTCGAACCTGGTGAAGCTCCACTGACCGGCACTCCCGATGCCTGCGGTTCCTGTCTGCTGCGCGGTGGTTACCGCTGCGAAAAGGAAGAGTAGCCCGGCAGTTGCCATTCCGGCCCTGGCTAGTTTGATTTGCATCTTCTTTCCCTTCTTTCATCACTAGAATACGCCATCGCCTCCGCCCTTCACTCCCTTGGGTACAATTGTGCGTACTGGTACTTCGCTCCAAGAAAGGCTGCGGCGTTGATACAATCTTCTTCAATGCGACGATCCGTTTTCATTCTGGCTGTTGCTTGTGCCGCCCCTCTCGCCTGTGCGCCGCTCGACAAGCAGGACGTCGAGTACGCCCGTCCGGACGGTAAGCCCCTGCTGCTCGACCTGCACGTGCCGGACGGCCCCGGACCATTTGCCGCCGCTATTCTGATCCACGGCGGCGGATTCGACGAAGGCAGCAAGAGCACCAATGTCCGGCCGTTGTTCGACCCGCTGACAGACGCCGGCTTCGCCTGGTTCAGCATCGACTACCGGCTCGCGCCGGCAGTCCATTTTCCGGAAGCGATGGCGGATGTGACCAGCGCCATCCGTTGGGTGAAGGCGCACGCCGCGGAGTATCGCGTGGATGTCTCCCGCTTGGCGATCGTCGGCGAATCGGCCGGCGGCTTCTTCGTGAATTATGCCGGAACGCACGAGACACCGGACACCAAAGTAGCGGCAGTCGTAGATTTCTACGGACCGTCCGATTACGGAAAACTTGCGCTCGCGCGGCGCGACCACCCGGAGCGCTTCAACATGGCGGCCATCAACCGCCACGCGGCCCACGGCGGCGGCATTCATTTCTTCGGAGTGGAACAGCTCGATGCCGCCGGACTGGCGAAATTGCAGGCCGTTGCTCCCATCGCGGCGGTCCACAAGGGTATGCCGCCGTTTCTGGTGATCCACGGCACCAAGGACGATCAAGTGAGCTTCGAGCAATCGACCGAGTTTTGCGATGCCATCCGCAACGTGGGCACCGCCTGCGAACTGATTACCATCGAAGGCGGCGGGCACGGCATGGGCGGCTGGCGTGCGCCGGAGATGCAGCACTGGAAGCCGGAGACGATTGCCTGGCTCAAGAAAACTCTGAGCGGGAAGTAACAGGCCGCCTTAAACGTAGTGGGGCAGGCTCGCAGCCTGCGCGGGCTTCGCAGGCCCGCTCTTCGGCGAGCGTAGCCCGCCTTACACAGGCTGAAGCCTGTGCTACACAGGCTG
>Ga0187867_10003914_pt1 | contig 11704 bp, 10 predicted proteins | sample June2016WEW_13_1_FD_132976 | JGI IMG/M metagenome (GOLD analysis project Ga0187867, IMG submission 132976) | Peatland microbial communities from SPRUCE experiment site at the Marcell Experimental Forest, Minnesota, USA - June2016WEW_13_10 | ecosystem: Environmental > Terrestrial > Soil >... | reverse complement strand
TTCCCTCCGTGCCCTCCTGGCGCTCCGCGTCCTCGGTGAATTTGCCTTGCTTCAGGCGCTGCGCAAACGCTCCGTCGCCGCCTCGTTCAACGCCGGCGCGGCCTATCCCGCACCGATATGGTCCGCGAGATCGGCCGCGGTGTAGGTCTCGCCGAAACTGTCATCGATCTCGGGCAACATCGTGGCATTCCACGTCTGCCACTCGGCCTCCATCCGGTCGAACACATCCTTGCGCAGTTCCCGCAGATTGGCACGCTCGCGCGGATCGTCCACCACGTTGAACAAGAATGTGTTATCCTGAATCTTCAGATATTTGCAATCGCCATCGCGCATGGCGCGTTGCCGGTTCAGCCGATAGCGCCAGAACAGCTTCCTCGCCGCCGGCCCCCTGTTCCCCGTCAACATTGGCAGCAGGCTGATCCCATCCGGCGGATAATCCACGTCTGCTGCCACACCGGCCGCCTCCAGCAAGGTGGCAAACCAGTCCATGGTGATCGTGACCTGATCGCTGACAACGCCGGCCGGGATTCGCGAGGGCCAGCAAATCAGCCCGGGAACCCGCAACCCGCCTTCCAGCAGTTCGGTCTTGATCCCGGTAAACGGCCAGGTGTCGGAAAACCGTTCGCCACCATTGTCGCTGGTGAAAATGACGATCGTGTTATCGGCGAGGCCATTCGCATCGAGCGCCTGCAGAACCCGTCCGATCTGCAAGTCCATAGCCTGCACCATGCGAGCATAGGTCCGCAGCGTGCCGCCATCGAAGTGCCGCAACCGGCTGCCGGTCAGCCGGTCGGACACGGCCTGATCGCCTGGTGCCTCCCACGGCCAGTGCGGCGCATTGAAGTGCAGGCTTAACAGGAACGGCTGGTGCCGCTTTGCATAACTGTCGATCGAGCCAACCGCTCGGTCACCCAACAGATCGGTCAAATAGCCGGTTTGCTGGATGGTGGTTTCGCCATTCCACAGATCATCCTCGCCGCGCGGATTCTTATGGGAATAGTAGTCGATCGCTCCGGTGCGAATGCCCCAGAAATGGTCGTAGCCACTTTGCGTCGGACCAAACTTCGGCAGCACACCCAGATGCCATTTGCCGATCAATGTGGTGCCGTAGCCGGCTGAGCGTAGCAACGACGGCAATGTCGGATGCATGGGCGGCAAGCCAACGTCGGTCTTGCCCGCCAATGGTTCCTCCAGGCCAAGCGGCAGGCGGTACTGGTACCGCCCGGTGATGAGCGCCAGCCTGGTAGCGGAACACACTGCCGAATTCGCATAGGCCTGGCGCAATCGAACACCGCGTTCGGCGAGGCGATCGATGTTGGGCGTGGCACAGTGACGACTGCCGTTACACGACAAGTCTGCATAGCCGAGGTCGTCGGCCATGATGAACACGATATTGGGCTGGTTCATTCCGCCACCAGATGACAGTTCTTGAACTTCTTGCCGCTGCCGCAAGGACACGGATCGTTGCGTCCGATGTGACGCAGCGGGTTGATGTAAGGCTCCGGCGCGGGTTCATCCCAGTCCGCAGCAACCTCCGGCCACGGCCAATCCTCCAGCGAGCCGATCACATCGTCGAAGGGTTCGACCTCTTCGGCGAGCAGCCCGTCCTTGCCCACCGCATCCCCGGTGGCCATCAGATCCGGCAACTCCGCCAGGGTCAGCCATTCTTCCGGCACCAACCCCTCCTCGATCAGCTTTGTCGAGGCATCCAGCAAATCCCGGTAGCCAAGGATGGCAGCAACCACAACCCAGGTGTACCAGACGTAATCCTCCTCACGCGGCTGCATCGTCGCCAGCAAATGGCTCAGATATTCGCGAAAAGCCGGTTCCGGCCAGCGTCCGTCGCGCGCAACCCAGGCCAGCGCGAGCAGCGCCTCACCGCGAGTGATCGATTCGGCTTCGGCGGATTCGATGACCTGCTGCAACGGTGTGGCATCGCCGTCGAAGCATTTGATCAGCACTCCCTTCAATGTCTCGACACTGGCGATCTCGCCAAGCGCGGCCACCAGGCGGTCCTCGTCAAGCATCAGCCGGCATAAGCTCCGATATGCCCGGGTGTCGCCTTTGTCGCCGAACAAATGGATAATGAAAAACATCGCGTCCGTTGTGACATCGGACTCATCCGACCCATCGGCATAGGCGCCCAATAGTTGCAAGTAACGAGGTGCCGCCTGTTCCCAGTGATCCAATGCCGATCGGAGCGCCTCCATCGGCGGGCCGTCGGACGCCGCGGCGAAGGCCTGAATCGTATCGTCGATGGTGAGCATAGCGGTCTCCGTTGCGGGCATCAGAAAAATCCACGGAACGCGGTCAATAGTTCGCCTGGCGCTTCCTCGGCGATGTAGTGACCCGACTGAATCGCCCCGCCAGAGACGTCATTGGCGCAATAGGTACGCCAGATCGCCAGCGCGTCGTACCATTGCGCAATTCTGCCCTTCGAGCCCCACAGCGCCAGCATCGGGCATCGCACCTTGTCCCCCCTCGCCCGGCTTTCCCGGTCATGCACGAGGTCGATGCTGGCGGCGGCACGGTAATCCTCGCACATACCGCGCACCATCGCGGGCTGCCGAACGGCGGCCAGGTAGTCGGCCAGCGCGTCGGGATGGAACAGCTCGGGCAACGACGGATCGCGGCGTGTTTGCCGCAGTAACCATTCATCGGGCGCTTTGTCGATCAGCCATTCCGGGTTCGGATGCGGTTGCGCGAACCAGAACCAGTGATAATAGCCGAGGGCGAACTCCATGTTCACGCGCTCGAAATGTTCCAGCGTGGGGATGATATCGAGGATCGCCAGCCGCTCCACCCGGTCGGGATAATCGATCGCGATGCGATGCGACAGCCGCGCGCCGCGGTCATGTCCGGCCAGACGAAACCGCGCAAAACCGAAATGATCCATTACCGCGATCATGTCTCTGGCCATTTCCCGCTTGGCGTATGGCGCGTGATCCGCGGTTGCCGGCGGCTTCAGGGAAAACCCGTAGCCGCGCAGATCGGGGCAGATCACGGTGAAGCGCTGTGCCAGTTCCGGGGCCACCAAATGCCACATCGCATGGGTCTGCGGGGCACCATGCAGCATCAGCAACGGCGGCCCGGATCCGGCGTGCCGCAACCGGATGGTGCCCCCCGGCACCGGGACAAACGCGAGCGTAAACCCATCGAAAAACATCCCGTCAATCTCCCCCCTCTCGGGCTCCCTCACCGACGCGGACGTATACCGCGACGTTGGCCTCGCGCGCGACCTCCCGCCAGCCCGGATCGGTCAACGCCGCGAGCATTGCGGCGCTGGCAGAGCGACTCGCAGCATCCTGCTCCAGCAGCGCGAGCACAACGCGGTGCCAGGGCCGGATGCGGGCGCGAATTTGCTCAGGCAAGGCAAGTGCCGGGATCAGCAACAGCGGCAGCTTCGGCGGTGCCTCGATCGCGAACCCACCCACGACCCCCACGCCATCGTTCCCCCTGGGCAACAACACCACGCCGTCCTGCACCAAAGCCGCCGCGGCACGGGCCGCCGCGCGAGCCGGCTGCATCGTTTGCGGCGCAAGCATCAGGCCGGCAATCGCCGCTGCCTGCACGGCAAGCAGCACAGCGGCACCGCGAATGCCCAAAGCACCCGCCAGCAGCAGGCCGACGAATGGTGTGGAAAACGTCAGATACCGCACCTCGATCGGCGTATTGTTGAAGATCGCTCCCAGAATGAGCAGACCGACAGGCGGGGCGAGCGCGGCCAGGCCGAACAACATCCGGGCGCGCGGGCTGCCAATGTGGCGCCAACGCCAGACGATGCGGGCCATCAGCCAGATCAGCAACAAACCCAGAACGGCCGTCAGCCCCAGGGACGCCACGCCAGGCACGTACAGCGGCAACCCGCCAAGGATGTCGCCGGTGAACCGGATCGCAAGGCGCGCCAGGCTTTGGGTCAAGGAGAACGGCGGGAACTGGCCTGTCCTGGTGTCTCGCTGCGCCAGGAACCACCAAAGATCGGCCGGTATGAAGGCCAGGAACCCGAAACCCATGGCCATAGCCTGACCCGGCGTCCTGCGGGCCCTGGCGGACACAGTCGCCGCGCCAGACCGGTGCGGCAACACAACCTCCAGGCCCGCTGCAAGCAGGCATGCCAGGGCGGCGAACACGGACAGGTAATTGGTCAATGTCGCGGCGCCGAGCAGGGCCCCGGCCAGGGCGAAATGCCAGATACGCCGGCCGCACAGCAAACCCACGACCCCGCCCAGAAGCAACAGCAACGCCAGGGCAAAGCCGCGTGCTACCACGCTCGTGTAGGTAAAGCCGTAGCAACCCAATGTCAGCAGCATGGCCAGCACCGGCGGCACCCGCGCCGTCTGAGCGATCACTCCGGTCAACCCCAGAGCGCCAAGTCCAAGCAGCACCGAAAGCAGGCGGGCCACGAAGAGGCTGTGCCCCAGAACGTCGCGCCAAAGCGCAACAAGCCAGAAATACAACGGCGGATGCACGTCAGTGACCCGCAGGTCGTGCGCGATGGCAGCGAGTCCGGCATGACCCGCCTGGATGTCGCGCGCCAGACCGGCCGGAAACACGGCGACCGGCCAGTCCGGCCGCGGTACGCCGGAGGTCAGGAACAGCGTGTATTGCTCGTCATATTCCGCGCCGCGCAACCACGCAGCGAGGCACAGCACCACGGCGCACGGCAGCAAAGTCCAAAGGAATTGGCGCTGGTTCAACGGAACGTTAACCAATAATTCGTACCCTCGTGGCAGAACTCCGGTTCTATCGGTCAAACGTTAACGGACCTTGCCATGCCCGATGTCCTGGCGCCGCATTTTCAAGGCGAGTACCGCCCGACGCTGTCCGTCGTGGTGCCCGCCTTCAATGAGGCCGAGGGAATCTCGGAATTTCATATGCGCCTCGTCGCCGCGATGGAACCGCTTGGCACATGGGAAGCGATTTACGTTGATGACGGCAGCAACGATACGACGCGGGAGAGGGTGGAACTGCTCCGGCTCGATGATCCGCGCATCGCGTTGATCAGCCTGTCGCGCAACTTCGGTAAAGAAATCGCCACCACCGCTGGGCTTGACCACGCGCGCGGGGAGGCGGTGATTGTCATCGATGCCGACCTGCAGGACCCGCCGGAGATCATTCCGGAACTTGTCGCGGCATGGCGGCAGGGCTTCGACACGGTCTGTGCCCGACGGCGTGTGCGGGACGGTGAAACCACCGTTAAAAAGCTCACCGCGCATGTATTCTACCGGCTGATGCGCCATGCCGGTCGGGTCAAGCTGCCGCAGGATACCGGCGATTTCCGGCTGATGAGCCGACGCGTGGTGCAGGCGGTGTGCCAACTGCGTGAACAGCACCGCTTCATGAAAGGCCTGTTTGCCTGGGTTGGATTTCCCACCACCACGGTGCTGTACGATCGGGCGCCTCGGCATACCGGCCGTGGCAAATGGACATACTGGAAACTGTGGAACCTTGCCCTGGAGGGGATCACCAGCTTCACGGTCATGCCACTGAAAATCGCGACCTATCTCGGGCTGGTCGTGGCGCTGCTGTCAGTCGCGTTCGGCGCGCAGGTGATCGTGAAGACGTTGCTGTTTGGCAATCCCGTGGCCGGCTATCCGAGCCTGATGACGGTGATGCTGTTCCTCGGCGGGATCCAGTTGATGACCCTGGGGGTCATCGGCGAGTATCTGGGCCGTATCTTCAATGAAACGAAACAGCGGCCGCTGTACCTGGTGGAACGCTTCCTGCCAAGCCGCGTGCGCGTCGCGGCGGCGGAATGAGGCAAGAGCCGGGGCTTCGCCCGGGACCCCGACCAGGGGCGCTGCCCCTGGACCCCGCCAAGGGCAGTGGCCCTTGGAACCATTCATTTTGGGTGGGTGTGGGAGGAGCGCCGACACAGGTGTTGCGAGGTCGCGGTTGGCCCTCCTCCCACGCCCACCCAATGGACAGATTGCAAAGGGCCTCGCCCTTTGCCGGAGGTACAGGAGGCAAAGCCTCCTGGCGGGTTCCAGGGCGGAGCCCTGGCACTTTCGCCGCACTACTGGCGCTGCTCATCGTCGCCCTGCCCTGCTTCGCCATGCCGCCGCCCGACCGGGTGGCCGCGTTGCAACGTGGCGTCAACATCACGGGTTGGTTTCGCTATCCCGCCAGCCGCGATCCGGGCGTGCTGAGGCGGTGGCTCAGCGACCCGGCGATGGCGGATCTGAAGCGCGCGGGATTCACGTTCGTTCGTCTGGCAGTGGATCCCGCCGTTATTGATGGACCGGCGATGCGCGGTGTGTTGGTCGATCAGGTGAAGCGACTGCAACGCCACGGACTTGCCGTGATCGTCTCGCCGCACCCGGCCAGTTGGAACCTTGACCAGAACCTGGGGGACCGCGATCGGCTGGCCGCATTTTGGCACGATCTGGCGCCGGCGTTGCGCAAACTTTCGCCCAGGCTGACCTTCCCGGAGGTGCTGAACGAGCCGGTGTTCCACGACGATCCCACCGCCTGGCGGAGCCTGCAGATCGATCTGCATGCCGCGATCCGGGCGGCATTGCCGGACGACACGATCATCCTGACCGGACAGGACTGGGGCAGCATTGCTGGCCTGCTGGCCGTGACCCCGGACCCCGAGGACCCGAACGCGGATGCCAACGTGGTCTATAGCTTCCATTTCTACGACCCGGCCGAGCTGACCTCGCTGGCCGCTTATCGTCCCGGCCTGGACCGAGCGGCGTTGGCACGGCTGCCGTTCCCTGAGGACGACCCTACAACCTGTCAACAAGCTGCCAGAAGCGCCCGCGATGCCGCCACGCGGGACCTCATGGCATTTTATTGCGCGACCGGCTGGGACTCGGCCCGGGTCCGCGCCCGTTTGCTGGACGCGGTCGCCTGGTCAAGGCGATACGGTGTGGCTTTGCTGGCGGGCGAGTTTGGCGCCAGCGCCGCGCTCAATCCCACAGCGCGGCTCGCGTGGCTGCGTCTGGTGCGGGAAACCTGTGCTGCCAACGGGGTTTTCTGGGCTATCTGGGGGTATGACGACGTAATGGGGTTCGGCGTGCACCGGCCACCGGAAAACAGACCGCAGCTGGATCGTTCCGTATTGGCAGCGCTGGGATTGCGAGTGCCATAAACGAAAAAAACCCCCGGCCATACGACCAGGGGTTAAGTATACAGGGAGGCTTCACGTCTGGGAGACGCAGGGGTCAGAGACCCCCTTCCAACCGCATGGGTTGGAACTCTGACGACACCATCTGCAAGGTTGCACGCGAAAACTTAAGTTTCACGTCGATGGCAGCGCCGTATTCGGTGAAAAACTTAGTAGCCCTGTTGCGGCCATCTGGCCATCGCGAAAACCCGGACGCCGCCATGCCGTATACGCATGGCGAATCCAGCCAGAGGGTCATTCACGCAAGTGAGTAACATTCTTGTGACAATGAGACAGCACAGCCAGGGTCCGCCATCAGGCGCCTTGATACAAACTGGCGGCGCCGACGAGATGCGGTGTTCGGCCCTGGGGCCGGTCCTGCACGCAGAGATTCAGACCGCTCGGACAGGATGATCCAAGCCGGCCTGAGTTCAACCCGGGGTTGAGATGAAGCTCGCCTGGGTTGTGGCCATTTCGGCAGGCGACCTCCGATTCTGTGGCACGGGGAGATCGGCTCCCGGCAGCGGTCACACCCTGGGCCTGAACCAACGTGCATCTCGTCCTTCGTCAACGCCAGTGCCGCACGGTTGGGCGCCAGACCGGGAATGACGGTGAAGGCGTGCGTGGCGCGGCTGATCGAACTGGCGCGGAAGTCGTAACGATTTAGTGGAACTCGGCAAGGCGGGCCAGCAGGAAGTCGCGGAACACCGCGACCCGCTTGGAATTGCGCAGCTCCTCCGGATACACGAAGAACACGTCGATCTTCGGCCCTTTCAGGTCCGTCATGATCCGCACGAGGTCGGTATTCTCCGACATCGCATAATCCGGCACCGCGCCGATGCCGGCACCGGATCGAATGGCCAGCAAAATCGCCTTGAGGCTGTTCACCTCCAGCACCGCCCGCCGAGGATTGCCCGGCCGACGGCCCACTTCGGCGAGCCAGTTGATGTCGGGCACCGGCATGTGATGATGGCCAAACAGGATCAGCCGATGCGCGTCCAGTTCCTCCGGCCGCTTTGGGACGCCATTTTTCTTCAGGTACTCAGGCGAGGCGCAGATGTGCCAGTTCATCGTCATCAAATGACGCTGGATCAGGTCGGGCTGCTTCGGGGCGTGCATGCGGACCGCAACATCGGCCTCGCGCATCGCCAGATCCAGTTCGGCATCGTCCAGCAGCAGCAGGACGGTGACCTCGGGATAGGCTTCGAGAAACAAATGCAGCCGCGGCGCCAACCATAACGAGCCAAAGCCGTGCGTGGTGGTGACTTTCAGCCGGCCGGCGGGCTTTTCCTTGCTTTCGGTCAGCAAGGCCTCGGTGATGGCCAGCTTGGCAAATACTTCGCGGACGGTGCGGTTCAGCGATTCGCCCTGCTCGGTCAGGATCAGGCCGCGGGCGTGGCGGTGGAACAGCGGCACCTGCAACGCTTCCTCCAACGCCGAGATCTGGCGCGAGACAGCGGACTGGCTCAGATTCAGCGTATCGCCGGCATGTGTGAAGCTGCCCGCCTCCGCCACCGCGTGGAAAACGCGTAGCTTGTCCCAGTCCATCGTCTCGGCCTCTCCCGTGCGCCGGAGTCGATTCCGGTCGCTGGTCTGAATTTTTCCGCCGTACCGCCGTGTAGCTTCGGCCAGATGCGGGCAATCAGCAAGCGCTGTTTGTTACTCCACGAGTGCCGCGGAGGTTTCGGCTTCCGCGAGGAACTTCTCGGCCTCGAGCGCCGCCATGCAGCCGGTGCCGGCGGCGGTCACCGCCTGACGGTAGATTTTGTCCTGCACATCACCGGCAGCGAACACGCCTTGGATCGAGGTTTTTGTCGTTCCTGGCGCGGTCTGGATGTAGCCTTCGCGGTCCATGGTCAGTTGGCCCCGGAAGATTTCGGTGTTCGGGGTGTGGCCGATGGCAATGAACACGCCGTCCACGGCGAGGTCGCTGTCGTCGCCCGTGTGGGTGTCGGTCAGGCGCAGGCCGGTCACCACCTCGGGCGCACCGCCGCCGAGGATCTGTTTGGCCACTTTGTTCCAAACGACGTTGATCTTCGGGTTGGCGAACAGCCGCTCTTGCAGGATCGCCTCGGCGCGCAGCGAGTCGCGGCGGTGCACCAGGGTGACTTTGTCGGCATGGTGGGTGAGGTAGAGCGCTTCCTCGACTGCAGTGTTGCCACCACCGATCACGGCGACGGCTTTGCCTCGGTAGAAGAAGCCGTCGCAGGTGGCACAGGCGGAGACGCCACGGCCTTGTAACGCTTGCTCCGACTCCAGGCCCAGCCAACGGGCCTGGGCGCCGGTGGCGATGATGACGGCGTCGGCGGTGTAGAGGTCGCCCGAGTCGCTTTGGCAGCGGAACGGCCGGTGGGAAAAGTCGACCTCGGTAATGATGTCGTGCTGGATCATGGTGCCGACGTGACGCGCCTGGGCTTCCATTTGCTCCATCAGCCAGGGGCCTTGGATGACGTCGGCAAAGCCCGGGTAGTTCTCGACATCGGTCGTGATGGTGAGCTGACCGCCGGGCTGCATGCCGGCCACCAGGATGGGGTTCATGTTGGCGCGCGCGGCGTAGATCGCGGCCGTGTAGCCGGCTGGGCCGGCGCCGATGATCAGGATTCGGGTGTGGTGGCGTTCGGGCATGGCGCAGCATATGGCGGGGGGGCGAAACGGTGCAAGGAAGTCGGTCGGATTGAGCGGCTGCGCGAGGCGGACAGCGGTCATTTCGTACTACGGAGACCAAGTACGTTGTTCCTACGCACCGTATAATCAATGGCAGGCCACCGCCCGACCGCGTATGAAGAGTGTCCCGCGGTGGCCCGCCTTGTCGGTGTCGCACGGTTGACCCATCGTCCACCCGAAGTACCACTGAACCGAGACACCCCAAGGTTCCCCCATGGCCCGCGCCGAAACCCACGAGCCCGATACCCCGATGACCCGGGAAGAGTACCTTGCCTGGACGGACCAGCAACCTACCGGGCGGTTTGAGCGCATCGACGGCATCGTGGTCGCGATGGCGCCCGAGCGGGCTTCACACAATCTGCGCAAAGGCGCGGCACGCGATGCGTTGCGGCGCGCCATCAGGGACGCGGGACTGACGTCCTGCCAGGTCTTCAGCGACGGCATGACCGTTCAGGTCGAAAACAGCGATTTCGAGCCCGACGCTCTCATGCATTGCGGCCCACGACTGCCGGGTGACGCGACCAAAGTCTCCGACCCTCTGGTGCTTGTAGAAGTGCTGTCCCCGGACAGTGGCACGAGGGATCGGGCCACCAAGCTACGAGCATACTTCAAGCTGCCGTCGGTGCAGCATTACCTGATCGTCTGGCCGGACCATCAGCGCGTCGTCCGCCACTCGCGCATGGCGGACGACCAGGTCGTCACCGAGGTTCACGTCGCCGGCGCAATCCCGCTCGACCCGCCGGGGATCACGGTGACGGTGGAGGAATTTTACGCGGACTGAGCGGCGCTTCAGGCCGCCGCTCTCGCCCGTTCCTTCTCGGCCACCCGCGCAATCATTGCGGCCGCGTTGCGGGTCAGGATTTGTTCGCGCGCCTCGTCGCCGATCTGCGCGTCGGCCAGCGCCTTGCGGGTCCAGTCCACGCCGAACGCGCTGCCGTCGGTGCCGCACACGATGCGGTCGGCGCCATACAGCGCAACCGCCGCCTCGATCGCACGCGGGCCGAACGAGTTGCAGTCGACGTACACCTTCGCACGCCGGATGCGCGACGACGGGAGTTCTTCCTCTGGCGTATCGAGCAGGGAGCGGTGGTCCATCCTTTCAACTTCGTACGGAATGTTGCCGCCCAGGTTGTGGACCTGGATCGAGAGGTCGGGGTATGGGGCGAGGACGTCGGTCAGGCACAGCGTCACCATCACCGACGACAGGGAAGCCTGCATGTCGAGCGTGCCGTTGCGGCGGCGCGCATTGTCGGTGTCGCCGGAGACTTTCGGGTAGGCGTCGCCGGGACGTGGGCCGTGGTGGATGAACAGCACGGCGTGGTGACGGTTGGCGACCTCCAGCAGTGGACGCATCGTTTCGGCGTCGGCGGCGGTGAGGAAGTAGTTGCCCGGGATCTGGGCGCCGATCATGCCCGGGAGGGTCATCGCGCGGTCAAGCTCGGAAGCGGCGGCGGCGATGTCGGTCAGCGGCAGCGCGGCATAGGCGGCGAAGCGGCCGGGATGCTCCTGGCAGATCGCCGACAGCCGGTCGTTGACGCGGCGGATCAGGGGGATAGCGATTTCTGGCGGTTGGGATTCGATCCAGTTGAACGAGCCGACGATCGAGAGGACGCTGGTCTCGACGCCCTGACGGTCCATGCGGCTGAGATGGAAGTCGACATCATCGAAGGCCTGGGCGAGCGGTTCCTCGCTCATGCGGGTTTTGAGGACTTCGACGCCGGAGTCATTGCGGATGATGCGGGGTTCGCGGGTGCGGGCGCGCAGGGCGTCGGCGGTTTCGGCGGGCTTCCAATGGGCATGCATGTCGATCATGGCGGGGGACTCCTCCGGGGGGTTGGGGGGAGGATAGACTGGTGGGGCAGAAGGGGGAAGTAGACCAACCCTCGGGATCGATGGCAAATGTGGAGGTTCGGGCTCCGCGAGAATAAC
>Ga0187867_10003911_pt1 | contig 11711 bp, 10 predicted proteins | sample June2016WEW_13_1_FD_132976 | JGI IMG/M metagenome (GOLD analysis project Ga0187867, IMG submission 132976) | Peatland microbial communities from SPRUCE experiment site at the Marcell Experimental Forest, Minnesota, USA - June2016WEW_13_10 | ecosystem: Environmental > Terrestrial > Soil >... | reverse complement strand
GGAGATCATCGAGGTCATGCGGGCGAACTCGGAACGGATGGGAGGGGTGCTCTCGAAGTTGCTGCCCCGACTGGCGACAGTGCCCGATTGCGCCTGCGCGCACGCGCTGGACGACGCGGGCGTATAGTGGACGTTCACTCGGTCGGCGAGCGGCGGACGGTGATCGGGATCCGCCCGGCGGCGAACTCGAGCTCCGCGATGTCCACGGGGTCGACCAGGGTCGCGAGGACGTCTATCAGGATCGGCGCGCCGAGGGAGATCTGCAGCGCTCGGGCGCCGAGGATGCGCGCCCGTTCAAAGCGGGTGTACTTTTCCACATCGACCGGGGTCGAGGGAGTGCGGGTGGAGACCATAGATTCCAGCGGGGCCGCGGAGGGTACGGCCGCCGTCAAGGGCTCGGGGACTCTGGGCACCCTATTTACGCTTTGCTCGCCCCCGGGCTTTGTCCGTGAAGGGGCTTCTGTCCGAAAACTCGCCTCTCTGTCCGAAAACGACTGTCCGAAAACGCTTACTCGGACAAAGCCGGAGCCGCCGCAATCGGCGGATAACACCCTTCGATTGTTTCGACAGCAAAAGTTCAACTTGGCTGACTTCGACTATTGTTTCGCGGTTCGACCGGATCAGTCAGGAAAGTCCCGGGGATCGATTCCTAGTTGAGATAGCGTCGAGATCACTGCGGACTGCTCGGATGGAATTTGGATGACCCCGGCCTGCTTGCGCTTGGCGGACTTCTTGCCCGGTCGAGTCTGCCGCACAGTCGTCATGAACTCAGTGTAAGTCAAATCCCGCTGTCTCGTGGCCCTTTTACCGGTTCTACTAATGGAGGGCGGGGCACTTTCCGTTGGCTCCGGCGGCGGCGGTGGCCTGGCGGCCGGGGCTCCAGGGGATGGACCCCCTCCGGACATGCTCTGAGCCAGGTCCCTGATGATGGCCATGGCCTTGTCGAGCTCCGACCGGCCTGTGTCATGATCCGCCACGAATGCCTGGAAGGCGGTCGCAAAGTACAGAATTGCACCCATCGCAGCTCTACGCTTCTGATTGATCCACTCCCTCGTAGGGTTACCCTTCGGGTACTCATCCCGATCGAGGCAAAGGAGGTACTGAGTGGTGTCAAGTTGAACCGCCGCATCGGTGGCGGCCACGAGTTCGACATGCTGAGTCTTAAGGGCCGCAATTGAAACCTTGAAAGGGCCAACGGTCCCCGCTACCCCGGAGAATTCTACGTTTGTTCCCTGGTACTGAATGAGCTTCACACAGTCCGAGTGGCCCCATACGATTCCGAGAGCCCGTCTGACCCGGTCTAGGAGCGGTTCGGCCACCTTCAGCAACCTCCTCTTGGTGAGACTCCCAGGGTAAATGAGCGTGATAGAATCCAGCATGCCTGGCAAGATGGCAGTATAGTGGTGTCGACGGACATTGTCGGGGAATGGGCCAAGTGTCAGAATATCCCCGTTCCCTCGCCGGAGGTTTCGGATTTTCCGAAGATGTTGCTCAACCCTCCGGCTGTCTTTTCATCCTACGCTTCGAGACGAATGAGGGCACCTTCGGTGGCGGCTAGAAATCAGCCGAGCCCATGATCGAGATGCCCGGGGTACTCGAATCAAGCATTAGAGTGAGCGATTTTCCGCTTAGGAGTGGTGTTAGCACCAGCACTAGTGAGTCGTTGCTGTAAAGTGGGGTGTTCGGGAAGGCCCACGATGGAGTCGAGTTGAAGAGCCCGTAAACGTCTAGCCAACCGCCGGTGGAACTCGCAAGGGCAACATACCAACCTCCACCCACCGACGAGCAGGACGTGGAGCTAAACTGAGCGCCGGTGCACACCAAGCCAGCTGGCGACAGAACAGTTCCCGAAGAATCTTGGAGGTTGAGATCGGTCATCCACGCTTGCAGGCCCCATGCGTCGGTTAGATTCCCGCTTGAAACAGATAACGAGGAGGTCCACGTAACCCCCCCAGCTCCCTGCCGGGAAGTCGAGGCCGGCCCCATGGTGACATTGTAGCTGTTTAGCGAACAGGTCTGAGTGCCGTTCCCGATCGCGGCGGGGACTCCGGTGGGGCTGGTAATGTAGGCGAATGCGAAAGGTGTCATGCCATGGAATCCCGGCAATCCGCAAACGGTGTAGTACACAAACCACCCATCCTGTCCTCCCGATGTGAAGTCCGTGGCCGAATTACCCCAAGTGTATAGTGCCGCCGTCTGATTGCTGTGCAACTGGGAAAATAGTGCGCCTTCCCACCGCCAAGCCTCAGCAGCAGCTACAGTAGAGCCAAAGGTTGGTGGCTCGCTTGCATGGCTTTCGGAGGCAAAGAGGGTCAAAGAGCGACCGCAAGGGGACTCAGGCGAGATAGGACCAGTCGAGACGAGTGAATCGTAGATCGTTTGAGTCGCGAGCAATTCGCTTGAGGCGTTCGAAAAGATCAGTTCCCAGAAGGGTAGCACCCCCCCTTGGGACCCAACAGTACGGGCGGTAGGAATCCTCGTAAGGTTCCAAACTGAGGGCCCCAGCAAATCCTGACAAGGTTCAAGCGGACTCGCTACAGGAGACAGCCAAAGGGGCTGTGTCGCATAGATGCCTTGGGCGGAGACCAAACTCCAAGGCCCCCCTGAACTGTTATTCACCGATTGGAGGCTAAGCTCTAGCGCTTGAGCGTAGCTCAACCCGCCAGGGCCGACTTTAGGTTGAGGTGGGGAGCCGGGAGCCACGAGGGAGTACGCGAACACGGTGGAGAGCACGACCAGCCCGATCGTGAATCCGATAATCGCATTTCGAGTGGCGTTGCTATATCTAACCCGCCATCTCGACCTGCTGCTCATTCATTGTTAGGATGCGCCTCGCTCGACGCATTACCTGTGATAGTCATGGCGGAGCCGCTTATACGGCCTCCTCGGCGAGTCCTCAACCGCTGAGCAGCCAAACGTGCACGGTTACACCACTTGAGGTCGATCCGCCTCCTTGGAAACAGATGTCCCACTCGGTCTCTTGATCAATCGAGGCCAACTGGACCTGCACAGTTCCGCTAGTTGAAGTTGTACCGCTGTCCGATGCTTCAATTGGAACTGTTACAGACGCATCAAAATCTACTCCGTCACCGATTCCAACGGTCGAGCCGAGATTGATCGACGCCGATATGCCCGAGGTGATGGTGTAGGAACCAGACACACTCATGTTCACGCGATCGGGAGAGTCAGGCGGCAGATACGCGTCCCACCAGTCACACCCATTCTTCCCGAATGTACTAGGGGTCGTGGGGTCGGTGATAGAGACGGACTGATTATTTTTGTTCGGGCTTCCCCAATATTGGATCGCGTTTACCCAGGGCGTTCGATTGCCAAAAGCATTGACCTCGATGTTACCTGTCGTATTCAACAGCTCTTGCCATCCAACGTTCCCGGGATTAGTGATCGTTTGCGTGGTAGTCTTTGTCGCACTGGAGCTGATACCATTCCCGGCTATCGAAGAAGACGAGGATGTAGTGAAAGTATTTCCTGATGTGACGCTTATGGTCGCTTCCGATGTGTGAGTGTAATCTACAATTTCAGGAACCCAGGTTTCTGTTACAGTTTGCAGATAGATGTTTAGATACTGTGGATCTGGGAATTGGTAGCTTGCATTCCAGACCGCCTTCCACTCTGGACTCGTCCAACACTCTTGTAGTCCGCATAGATACTCCCAAGGTCCATCTTCCACCTGAAGCGACAGCCCGGGTTGTTGGCATAGAGTAGGAAGCGCCAAACTGTAGACTCCGTTCGAATTGGTCGTCGTCGAGCGGGAAACGCTCCACGATGTCGGGTAAACGCACGATAGGACGATAGGGACGCCGGATGGTGCGTGGGCGCCGGCTGTGTCATACACAATTCCTCGCACCGTCGTCATCGAATCGTTGCCTGTTGACAGAGATCCGTTGAACCAACCATGATAATTGTGGTAGCCAGCAGAGTCATGACAATACAACCACGCGGCTATCTGGAAATAATACGTGGTCGACGGTACCAAAAAGTTCACAGGCACCGCTTCGGGGGTGTTATTGCCTAAACCCAACCCGGATATTGCGGTGAACTGGTACGAGGTGGTCGTACCCCAACTGAAATTGAAGATCCCGACAGGGAGATTGGAACTCGTGCTAACGTCGAAAATGACCGTGAAATTTGTGGAGTTGGCCCAAAGTTCATGAAAAATGGAAATCGGTCCCGTGTAAGTGCAAGAGCCTCCACCGCAACCATTCGGGTCACACGGTGTACAAGGCGAACAGATAACTTGTGAACCTGCTCGAACATTTCCACTGGTGGATAACAGACTTGTGCCAGCGATGACGAACATTAGGGCAAGAATCAATGCCGCAGGCCGGCGGGAAACGTCTCTGACGCCTCGGCGACGCGCCATGCATGGCGTATTCAATTCTCAGTCAAATATGTTTGTAGTTCAGGCGGCCTTGGGCACAAGGATGACCCACGGTCTCGACAGAGGACTTAAATCACAGGACGGCCGATAAAATCACAAGCGGCTTCGGAGAGGGAATAAAATCCCAAAGCCTTGTCAAGCACAACCGTTGTTAGGTGGCGCTTGGAGAGTTCGTAGGCGAGCCACAGTCCGCCGACCCCGCCCCCGACGACAATCACGTCGGACACGTCTCGTGACAACGGACGGAGGTATGTGTCCGGAACTAAATGCTTTCATGGGGCGGAATGGCGACGGACCACTCTGGCTCGATCCCGGGGGAGGGTGTTCCTAGCACTCGTGAGAGGTTATTGCCGGCCGGCTCACGCCGCATATCGTCACCCTGACGTCCGGGTCGTCGTGCCCGAGACTCTTCAAGAAGTATCTGTGGGTTGGCCCGAGCTCGAGGGTTACGTGCGGGTCGGATAGCGAGCGAGGTTACGCTGAGGGAAGTGGTTTGTGGTCAGAGTGACGGACACAAGTCAAACATCGCGTCGTGCTCCTGCATCCGCTCTACACGATCCCTGATACAATCACGTATCGGAATCGTCCCCTTCCCGGCGGAGCGGAACTCCTCGCCCAATTCAAGAAGGGCCGCTGTAACCTGAAGAGTACGGAATTCCCTCTGTCGCAGTTTGTCCCACGTCCAGAATGGCTCAGGTTCAACATGTTTTGCCACTGGAAACGCCTGCGATTTCTTCCACAATGCCTTCACTTCGGAGAGGCGGGCATCCGAAAGCCGCACAGGGTCAAATGGCTGAATTCTTTGTTTGCGCTTCGGCGCGACCAGTGGAGGGGCTACACTAGGCTTGGTTCTATTCGAAGTCGCGTAGTCGGGGGTCGAGTAAATCAAGTCCAGGTCCAACGTCCGACCTGTTCCCCGAAATCCGACAATGTCTACTCCACAATCCAACGGTCCGAGAACCCACGTTCCGAAGTTATGGACAACGGCCAGTCCACCGGCTTGGTGAATGGCTTCAGATGCTCGCAGCAAAAGCTCGCCCAGATTTCGGCGTCGTATGCTCGCTTCTGGGCCGCTCGATAGCGATTTTGAAGGGTCCAGAATCTTGATCGAGATAACCGGGAAGTTTCGGGGATTCGGATCGCGGTATAATGCGATGAGGCAACTTACAAATGTCCCTCGGGCCTCGATTGAATTGACGTCATCGCTAAGGATCTCGGCATGGAGTAGCAGGTGCACTCCCACTGCATCGAATGCGGTTTCGATACTATCAACGATCTGCCAGCCGAAGTCGAATGCCCTCCGCACTGAGGCACTCGTGCCTCTCACGACGGGAGAGGGAGCCAGAAAAATACTCGCCTTGGCCTGTGACTCCGCCCGTTCATACCAGGACGCAAGCGCCGAGAACCCGAAATCCTTGCGCACAAGCTCCCAGGCTGCCCCAGTTTCCTTTCTGCCTTTCTTGGGGTCCGCGGTTAGCCCTGATTGAAGTAGCTCTCGTAGAGAATCCGGGAGTGTAAGGGTGTCTGACTGGATCCTGGCCCTTGAGTCCACGCCGGTAGCCAATGCCTCGCTTTCTGGGTCCGGAAGTACGATGGGGCGGTCGGGAAAGTAGAGCTTACCATCCAGAGTCATTTGGTTTGGACCCCCGGCCAGAGCCCCCAGAGTCGCAGTGACCGCTCGCCGGACTGAGATCGGAACAATCAGCGCGGGAAGGGGGGCTTGCCGAGTCGCGAGCCGCAGGACTGCGTCGGCTTCGTAGATCGTTCGAGGAGTCGGTGCGGTGGCAGGCATTGGATAAAATGCCGAACCTGGTCGCACGAGGCCGCCAAACCTCGTATGAGCTACTTGGGCGGCGCCGTCACTCTGGTATTCTAACATCGTTCTATCTTCCCCCCAGGTCGTCCTTCAACTGAGGCTGTTTTGCCGCAAACTGGCCCGAGACCACAACGTCTAGGGCAGTTTTCGATTCTCGAAGAGCCGAGGCGAGCGCTTCGACGTCTCGCCAATCAACTCTAATCCCACCCACTGGATTTCTCTCACCTGACGGCTGAACTGCGTACTGGGTGATTGTAAGGGCCTGACCGGCCCAGCGGTCGTTGTAAGATCGAATCACATACTGGATTTTACCGCAGTCGACTATCCTTTCAGCACCCGGGTGTGCAAGTCTGCCGTTCGAATGATAAATGCGATCCCTGCTACCAGAGGTAGCGTCCAGATAGATTTGCTGAGTAGCCGACAGGTAGTCTAGGGCCTTTTGGAGAGTGTCTGCTCGAGGCACAGCCAGTTCTTTGACCAAGATCGACTTCGCCGCGGAGCCGCGAGCCTGGAGATAGGCCAGAACGGCAGCCCTGAGTGCCTTCGCCTGTTCGATCGGTGAGAGTTCGTTATACCGAACGGGGAGCGCCCACGGTGCCACCTCGTTATCCGCCGTATCGTTAACCGGTTCATTCAACGTATGCATACTTCATGGCAACTTGAACGTCTATAAAACCATTGAGATAGACCGATTCTGGAGCAGTTCGCGCCCTTCCGATGGACAGAATATGGTCAAGTTGGGTAGAGCCATCGGCAGCCACGTAAGGGCCGCTGTTGCAACGAACCGGCTTCTTTAGAAGTTCATCAAACTGTTATGAACGCTTATTGGGGAGTTTCATAATAACTCTGTATACTCCCACCACATGGGAAGAATGTCAAGATGGATCAAGTCAGGAACCCGTTTTCCCCGGGAGCGGGCGCACCTCCTCCCGAACTTGTAGGCCGTTCCGAGATCCTTCATGGTGCGCAGGTCTTAGTTCAGCGGGTCCGGGAGGGACGCCCTGAAAAGAGCATGCTCCTCACGGGCCTTAGAGGCGTGGGGAAGACCGTCCTTCTGAATGAGATAAACCGAATCGCGATTGCTGGAGGGTATCGAACGATTCAACTAGAATCACCCGAGGACAGTACCCTCGTCGAGATGCTGGCCCCCCAGCTTCGGACTCTCTTATTCGAACTCGACAGGATGGCCGGCGCGGGTGCCAAAGCTCGGAGGGCGTTGGGAGTCCTCAAATCGTTCATCTCAGCGTTTAAGGTGCGGTATGGTGGCGTCGAGCTCGCTCTAGAGTTCGAACCTGAGGTCGGCACCGCCGATAGCGGAGATCTCGAGTCGGACTTGATTCAACTTTTCATGGCGGTGGCGGATGCCGCGGAGGAGAGAGGGTGCGGGGTGGCTCTCCTGATTGATGAAATGCAGTATCTGAAGGAGGCTGAGCTGCGGGCGGTGATCATGGCCATGCACCGGTTGCAACAGGAGAGAAAGCAGTTCATTCTCGTCGGGGCCGGCTTGCCGAGCTTGTTGGGATTGTCGGGTCGAGCGCGCTCGTATGCAGAACGTCTTTTCAACTTCCCTGTGATAGGTGCCTTGTCAAGAGCCGAGGGCAACCACGCGATCAGGGAGCCTGTTAGGAATGCAGGTGCCGAGATCGATGACAGTGCCTTGGAGGAAATTCACCGGCTCACTCAAGGGTATCCGTACTTCCTTCAGGAATGGGGGTACCATTCTTGGAACCGAGCTGCACAATCCCCTATTTCGATGACCGACGTCACGGAGGCCACAGTCACCGTCATCAGGCGTTTGGACGAAGGCTTCTTCAGAGTCAGGTTCGATAGATTGACTCCCTCAGAAAAGCGCTATCTTAGGGCAATGGCGGAGATGGGTCCAGGACCCCACCGCACGGGGGATATCGCCACTGCGCTCCATCTGAATGTGCGGAGTTTAGGCCCGACGCGTGCCATCCTGATCAGTAAGGGAATGATTTTCAGCCCAGAGTACGGGAAGCTAGCGTTCACGGTCCCACTCTTCGATGATTTCATGAAGCGCGTAATGCCCAATATGGCAGCTTGAATCGCGTTCCCGAATCCAACGCTTACGAGGTCGCGAATCAGGATTCTGTAAAGTTGGGCGAGAGTCGTTGCCGATCATGCGAAAGCAATTCACGAACCGGCGAGTCACCCAATCAGACCTCTCCGTCGTTCTTGCAACCCGCGGGGCACTGAAGAAAACATCTCGGACAGTCCTAGACGACTTCGTCGGATCCCACCCAACGGCCCAAGTTCAGGACGTGTCCGACGCTTTACTGTCTGGCCTCGTTCTTGAAGCGAAGGGATACACTTCCCGCGGTTACCAGATGGTCTACCAACGCTTGATGAAGGCAAGGAGGAGATTGGGGATCCTTCCCCCCAGGAAGCATTCCGTTGCTCGGCGGCGTCCCAAACCTGAGACCGAGGTCGTGGGCGAGCCCTCTTAGATTACCGATCTGATTGGGCGCTGATTGCCTTGAACGCCTGCTCTCGAACAGAATCGGGGATCGAGGGGTCGGCACCGATATCCGCCAGGAGCTCCCGCCCGGCTACTCCGATCGAGGCGAGGGCATCTACCGCGTGCTGCTTCACGCTCACCGAGGCCTTTGGATCCCGAATCGCCTTGGCGAGGGTTCGTGCCATCTTGCGTGACTCATCTGTGGAGACCCAAGCGTCGATTGCCTCCGAGATCGCCTTGAGCATGTTGCCTTTCTTCACGCCGTAGCGCTTGGCGACCTCCATCCGAAAGCGCTGTTCGAGCTTGTCGGGAAGTACCGCGTCGATTCGCCCCATGTTCCCACGGACGACTACCGAGGTAAGATATAGGTCTTTGTGTGAACCCACATATCCACACATTCATATACTCCCCACATATGTGGGTATGTGGGCACAGCCCAACACGAGGAGGAGGCGAAGATGGCAGGACTCCACGACCGGGTCGAGCGAGCGGAGGTGATTGCACGCTCACCCGGTCAGATCGAGAAGGTCACCGACTCCGTCTACTCTGTCAAGGCCCAAAGCGGTGATGGCGTCTACCTCGTATCCTCGGAGGCGGGTCGTTGGAAGTGCCTCTGTCCCGACTACAACTCGCACAACCTCCCTTGCAAGCACATCCTGGCGGTTCAGCTGAAACTCAAGGGCATTACGATCCAAACGGCCTTCGAGGGGGAGGCGAAACGTCCACGGCACACGTATCGCCAAAACTGGCCCGCTTACAATGCGGCCCAGATGGCACAGCCTGTTTGGTTCGGTCGCGTCCTAGCAGACTTGGTCTCGGACCTCGAAGACCCTGCTCCTCCGAAGCCGACAGGTCGACCGCGCCTCCCCTTCCGTGACTTGGTCTACTGCGCCGTGGAGCGAATCTACCTCGGGAATCCGCTGCGCGTCGCTGACGGGACGTACGCTCGATCGAAGTCTGAAGGTCTGATTGACTGCACACCCCGTCGAACGTCCATTTCCGTGCTGCTCGGGCGGGCCGACGTCACCGCGATCCTGACCGAACTGATTGAGAAGTCCTCACTTGCGCTCGCATCAGTTGAGACCACCTTTGCAGTCGATTCCTCTGGATTCCGCACGACCGCGTTCGGTGACTATTGCCGGGAAAAGTACGGTGCTCCCTCGCACAATGTCTGGAAGAAACTTCACATCATCATAGGAACTAAGACTCACATCATTCCACGAGTGATGGTGACGGACGGCCACTCGGCCGATAGTCCCCAATTCCCCGGGTTGGTCAATGGAATCGTCGAGGCTGGCTTCGTCCTCAAAGAGGTCTACGCTGACAAGGGCTACCTCTCGGGGGAGAACTTCAATGTGGTCGGTGAGGCGGGCGGGACGCCCTACATCATGTTCAAAGAGAACAGCCGGGGACGGGCGAAGCATCGGCGGAGTCACTCACCTTGGTGGAAGACGATGTGGCACCGGTTCCAGTCGGAACCCAGCCAGTTCCTCGACCATTACCACAAGCGCGAGAACGTCGAGGCGACCTTCGCCGCGATGAAGAAAAAGTTGGGTGAAACTCTTGGCTCGAAGGATCCGACCGCCCAGGTAAACGAGCTCCTATGCAAGGTCCTGGCCTACAACATCACGGTCCTGATCCACGAATCATTTGAACGGGGAGTCCCCCTGCCGGGCACCCCGGGCCAGACCGACAGCCGGCACGAGGACGCACAGGTACCCTCTGTCACATCCGAACTCGACCTGCCGATCACGCCGGCACCTCTACAGTGGCAAGGGGAGGACAACTGACGATGACAACGGAGCGAACTGTTCGCGAACAGTCCCGCTCTAAGTTTGAGGACCAACCTGGAGGTGGTGTGTGAGGAGGGTGTAGGCGGGCCGCGTCGGTCCGGGGTGCGCCAATCATCCGGGTGCATCGCTCCCAGGGACGCGGCGGAGTTCGAGGAGGATTGACTTACTCCTTCTTCCGGTTCTCGGCCTGTACGGTCTTTCGGCTGAGGTAACTCACCAACGATGCAGTGACTCGGTACGCCAACAGCGCGTCATCCATGGATGCAGCATAGTGCTCCGGGTGATCCCCGGTGTGGTCCCAGGCCAACGCACCAGCCTTCAAGGACTTGATTCGGTCAGACTTCGACGGGTAATCCTTCTCCGGGGTCGAGCCTCGATCTATCTCGATGGCGAGCTCACCCCACTTGGACTCTAGCAGAGGCGTCAGGAGTTTCCATGCCGCCCGGCACTGAGCAATCGCTCCTTCCGGGTCATGGGAAATGATACGGTCATGAGCATTTTCCAAGAACTCTGTAGCTCGGGGCCAGCCCTCGACAGACGGCCGTTCAACCTCGATAACCCACGAAGCCTTGTATCCGATTTTCTCCAGTACGGCAAGCCACTTCGCCTGCGACAGGTCGAGCATGGTGCTTCCGCTAGGATACCCCGGACTAGGAACTCCGCCCCCGGCCAGGTATCTGAACACCAACGATGTGGAGATGCCCACATCGTTGACCCGAACGCTCTCAATTCGCCGGAGATAGTCTCGCCCGAGGCTGACGAACAGCTTCATCTGCTTCCCTCCCAACATTCGGAGCTCCTCCCCGACCCGAACGCCGTCCTCCCACCAGCTCGGGACCACAATACCGGCTATCGTGACCCGCGCCTCGACGTCTAAGACTACCCCCGGAGGCTTTCCTGCGGGAGGGTTCTCTATCACGGAGATATTGATCAGCAGGCGGAGGCCGGGCTCGACTCCGCTGATAGCTTCGTAAGAAACCCCATTGATCCGGAATTCTGCCATACCATTCAGTCCTGACACCGGGGAGTTCTCCACGACGCGGTCATCCAGCAAGGACCCAATCGGGCCTACATCAAGGTCGTCGTCACTGGAAGCGAAGGTTACGCTTGGTAATCGACTGCTGAGAGAGGCAACAATTGTTACCTGTCCGAAAACCCGGCGTCTTGTCCGTAAACTCCCGTCCGAAAACCCCTTTACGGACAAAGCCTCGCCCCCGGGCTTTG
>Ga0187867_10003908_pt1 | contig 11716 bp, 12 predicted proteins | sample June2016WEW_13_1_FD_132976 | JGI IMG/M metagenome (GOLD analysis project Ga0187867, IMG submission 132976) | Peatland microbial communities from SPRUCE experiment site at the Marcell Experimental Forest, Minnesota, USA - June2016WEW_13_10 | ecosystem: Environmental > Terrestrial > Soil >... | reverse complement strand
GGTGGTGGCTGGGTGATTTGGTCTGAATTCTCCAATCATAAGCAGATTGCTTAGGATTCGCTTTCTTTGCGGTCAAACCTGGTTTTTTGCTTTGACTGGGAGGTTCTCTGGGCTGTAAAGCGTTTTTTTGGTGAAGTTGTTCGCATGGGATTTAGGCCTTGGCGGGGTGCAGTTGCAGCAGCCACGAGCCGTGTTTTTGTTGGTTGCGGGCGTGCCGTTCGGAGTCATAGGTTTGGCCTTCCTGCCACATCGTCCAAAGGATCTTGAGCCAGCGGTTGCCCAAGCGCCGCAGGGCCGAGGCATGGCTGTTGCCTTTTTCCCGGTGGGCTTGGTAGTAGGCTTGCGCCCAGGCGCAATATTTCCGGCTGCAATCGGCCCAGAGATGGACGGCGTAGCGCAGGTGTTTGTTGCAATGCCAGCGGATTCGAGCCCGATCCACCTGGCCGGATTGGGAGCTGACCGGGGCTGTTCCGGCCACACATTGCAGCCCTTGCGGATCGTCAAAGAGGTGGCGGTCTTGCCCCACTTCGCTCAACAGCCGCGGCGCCAGTTTTTCCCCGGCTCCCGGCAGGGAGCCAAACAACTGGTGATCTGGATGCTCGGCGAAGAGTTGGGCGATGGCCTGACGGTACTGCTCCAAGTGCTTTTCGAGCGCCAGGAGCGTGGCGGCCAGCGTGAGAACCAACCGGCTCTTGGCGCGCGTGATTCCGGGCGAGGCGGCCAATTCATTGGCTTTGGCAAAAACCTCCAGGCGCGCGTCCACGGTCTGCGGCCGGTAGAGCTTGTGGCTGTGGAGGAAATTCTCCCAGCGGCGCCGGCCCGCCTTGACCAAGGCCTGCGGAGTCGGAAAAGCCCGCACAAACTCCCAGGTGTAAGGCGCTGTCCAATCGGCAAAGGCGTGCAGCGCGGCGGGATAATACTCGCTCAAAGCCTGTTGGATTTGATTGACCAGGGCCGTGCGCTGCTGCGTCAATTCGACTTCGTCCCGGCAGAGCAAACGCAACTCCTGCACCAATGGATCCAGCGGCGCCAGCGGTCTCCACCCATGCCCGTCGGTGCGCAACCCGTCGGCGAAGCTCCAGGCGTCCAGTCGGTCGGTTTTGGTGCCGCTGGGTGCCTTGCGCTCCCGATAGGATTTGGCGCTTTGGGGGTTCAGCGGAAACACCGTCACTCCACTTTCCAGCAACTGCTCGACGGCGGGGCCGCTGCTGGTTTCCAACGCCACCCCGAGCGCGGGATAGGATTGCACGCACGGGCGCCATCGTTGCCAACCTTCGGCGCTGTGGGGGAATGCGAATTGGGCCACGATCTGGCCCGCGCGATCCACGATCACGACATCGGGATGGTCCTTCGCCCGCCTGAAGGTCCCGACCATTGTTGCAATTGACGCGATCCACGATCACGACATCGGGATGGTCCTTCGCCCAGTCCAAGCCGGCGAAGTGAGTCAGTTCTGCGAATGTTTTCATAGTTTCTCCAGTCTGCCGCGCTGACTGGCTGCGCCGGATCCAACCGATACGGTGACCCTCGTAGGGTGATGTTCTCTCAGACCTCGGCGCCAGCCGGCACGAGCCGACCGGGGTTCCCTGTCTGACGCTCGCAACGTGGGTTTGACTTGACCGTGAACGGCTCGTGGCATTGCGACCGGCATCAAGCATATCCGGCGGCAAATTCATTTTCGCGCCAAAGTTATTCACCGTCGGCTGCGGGGAGCTTGCGCCGGCTCTCCTCGCCACCGGTTGAATAACTTTGGAGATCGTATCGGTTTGACGGCACGGGTTTTCCGCGGCATTCTTGGCGACCAGCAGGCCGAATCCCGACTTGGCTGGTAGAGATGGCCCTGTTGCGATTTTGTCGTTGCTCATTCGATCCTCCCCTGCCTTTGCCCATTCTCCTTCTTCATCCTCGAATTGATTGAATCACACTTTTCAAAAAATGTCATTCCCACGGTGGTAACGATTTGCATTTTGAGGTTTTTGATGGAAGCGGCTGGGGAGGAGATTTTTACGCTGGAAAAGGGAGTTTTTGAGGTTGGCAATTTGAAAAATAGTTTTAGGGATACCGTTGAGAAGCTGCCAAACGGCCTAAAAAATGGCTCCGATTCCAAGAAGATGCGGTTTATTCTCAACGTTGTAAGCGTAATTGCTTCTGTCGCCGCCAGATGCAACCGGTCAAAAACACCGGGAAGCGGTGGGCCGATAACCTGGCGGGCTTGAGGGATGGCTTGCTGATGCAGAACCTGGAAGTGGCGACGGCGCACAGTGCCGAGACGGAGGGGGCCGGCTGGTGGCATGTCACCGAATTGAGTTTGGAACATCTGCGCGGCTGGATGGCAGGCAAAACATACTCGCAGAGGTGGAGGGAGATTTGTGGGAAGGATATGTTTATTACAGCGATCTGCGAAGGAACATACCCGCATTGAAATTTCGGAATGCGGGTATGTTCATTTTAACAACGCAATTTGATTTGTCGAGAAAAAAGTTTGAGAAAAAGAGTTTAGCAGGGTGTTGAAAAACTCATTTCGTGTCAATTATATCTTATAAGTGCTGCCGCAGCAGGCCGAGCAGGTCGTTGAGAGTGCGGGACAAGCTGGAGGGACACTCCACGTCAACAAACCGCAAAAGGAAACTCGACTCACTGGTTTTCGACCCAGCGGGCCAGCAGCCATAGGGCGTCGGAGAGGCGGTTGAGGAAGGCAATGATTTCACTGTTTTGGAGTTGGCCGGCCTCCTGCAAGGCGCAGACGCGGCGCTCGGCCCTGCGGCATACGGTGCGCGCCAGGTCGAGGGTCGCTGAACTCGGGTTCTCCCCCGGGGTGGACCAGCCTTTGGAGGAGATTTGTTGGGTCTCGATTTCCTGAATGAGGCGGTCCAGTTTTGCGGTCATTTGCCGGGAAACCAGGGAATAGCCGTCTTTGGCGTAGCGGGGCAAATCTTCGGGCCGGGTGGCCAGCTCGCCCATCAAGGTGACCAGAAGGGGTTGGATTTCCAGGAGATGGTCGCGAACAAAAGGATGGCGGGCGGAGGCGCGGGCCAGGCCGAGGGCGGCGTTCAACTCGTCCACCACGCCGCAGGCTTCCACGCGCGGGTGGCCCTTGGAAACCCGGCGGTTGTACATCAAACCGGTGGTTCCGTCGTCGCCGTGCTTTGTGACAATGCTCATCTGCGCCGGGGGGAGTGTGAGGTTTGGATGGGGAAGTTTAAAGAGCAAAGTTTGGGGGCCGATCCAGATGAAATGACCCTGGGATTTGCCCAGTCTTGACTTCACGAATTGAGGCTTTAAAGTTTCGGTTCTGCCGATCCAAGTCAGGCAAGGCCGCTTTCAGCCGGGGGAGGCGGGTTGGAACACGCAGAAATTCAGACGGAGCAATCGGAATGAAAACGATATCGGTTGTCGCGCCATGCTTCAATGAGGAAGCGGTTCTGCCTCTGTTGTTTTCCCGCCTCACGGCCGCGGCGGAAACGTGGGGGATGCCATTCGAGGTCATTTGCGTGGATGACGGCTCGCGGGACAACACGTGGAAACTTCTCCGCCAGCAACAGGCCCGCGATCCCCGCTGGCGCGGCCTTTCCTTTGCGCGCAATTTCGGGCACCAGGTGGCCGTCAGCGCCGGACTCTATCACACCAGCGGCGACGCCGTTCTAATTATTGACGCGGACCTGCAGGATCCGCCGGAGGAAATGAGCCGGTTGCTCGACAAATGGCGTGAAGGCTACCAGGTCGTTTATGCGGTCCACACCGGGCGCAAGGATGGCTGGGTGAAGCGTTTTCTGGCCTGGAGTTTTTATCGAGTGATGGCGCGGGCGGTGCCGTTCACAATTCCGGCCGACAGCGGGGATTTTTGTTTGCTGGACCGGCAAGTGGTGGACACGCTCAACGCCATGCCGGAGCGCCACAAATATCTGCGGGGCCTGCGCGCCTGGTGCGGATTCACCCAAGTCGGCGTTCCCATTGAGCGGCACGCCCGCGCCGCCGGGTCGCCGCAATACACGTTGAGCAAATCGTTCCGTCTGGCTTTGGACGGCATCTTTTCCTTTTCCGCGGTTCCTCTGCGCCTGGCTTCGCATCTGGGCCTGGCGGTTTCGATCCTGGCTCTGGCCGGAGTGGTGTTTACAGTTTTCCAGCATGTTTTTCGCGGCTACTTCACGCGCATCGGCCTGGGGCCGGAGCCCAGCTTTGCCACCATCGTTATTGCAATTCTGTTCCTGGGCGGCGTCCAACTTATCTGCCTGGGGATCGTAGGCGAGTATCTCGGACGCATTTATGACGAAGTAAAAGGACGCCCCCCTTGGATCATTCACGAGAGTGCCGGCATAGAAGCCAGGACCGCTCCAGGCCGTTTCGGGTAGCGACAAATGGGACGGGGACGGGCTAAATGCTGCACTCGGACTTCTGACCATTAACCCGGCAAAGCGCCACAATGGGCAGGGGAATGCTGAACGCATTATACATTCTGTTGGGTTCAATCAACGCGCAGGCCTTGGCGCGGAAGGCAAGTTTTCATTGCCTAAAGCCGAAAATAATGGGTCGGAAGCCATTTTTTTTCATTTACTAAGAGGCTTGTATTCAACGTCTTATGTAAAAAACTCAAAAAATGGGGGAAAATGGCAAAAAAACTTGTTGTCAAAAGCGATGAAATTCCCTATCTTCCGCCCCAATGCCAGTATTGGTGCTGGAGGGTAAATTGTCTTTTGCCCTTATTAACAAGCATCAATCGAATGAACAACAAATGAGAGGAACTAATTGATGAAACTTAATAAATGGACAATAGGCCTGGCCGCCCTTGGGCTGGTCAGCCTTTCCCCTGGAGTGCGAGCCCAGAGCACAACTGCGCCCGCGCCCGCCGCGATCCCACTGACGACCGCGCTGTCGGCAACCGTCATCAGCGGTTACGTGGACACGTCGGCGATTTGGGTGCCTGGCACAGGCGATGCGCACCCGGCGCCCGTTGAGTTCAACACGCCGCAAAAACAAGACGGGTTCAACCTCGACGCGGCTGATGTCAAGATCGCCAGAGCGCCGGATACGAGCAAATGGGCCGCGGGTTACGTGTTGGAATTGGAATACGGCCCGGATGCGATTAATCCGTTTGCGGGAACACCGATTCGGCAGGCCTATGTGGAGTTAATGGCTCCCATCGGCAACGGCTTGGATTTCGAGATCGGCCAGTGGGACGGCGTCCTTGGCTATGAATCCAGCGACAGCTACAAGAACCCGAACTTCACGCGTTCTTATGGCAAGTCGCTCGAGCCCACCAGCCATACGGGTGTTTTGGCGACCTACAAGTTCAGTGACGTGTTTAGCGCCCAGGTCGGCATTGCCGATTCATTGACCGGCGCCGGAAACGCCAACTCTGCTGTGACCGGGCAGCCGGAGAGCAAGAAGGCCTACATCGGGTTGCTCAGCTTAACGGCACCGGATAGTTGGGGGTCGCTGAAAGGCTCGACGATCTATGGTGGTTTCGAGGACGGCCCCGGGGCGCTCAACAATGACCGCCAGGAGCTGTATGTTGGGACGACGATCAACACCCCGGTCAAAGGCCTGACCTTTGGCGCGTCATGGGATGCCGTCTGGAGTGACGACATGACCGTAACAACTTACACCGCACCCACGCCCACCCCTACACCCGCAATATATGCGTCTGCTGACACGGACGTTGGTTACAACACCAGCTATGCTGGTTACCTCTCCTATGCGGTGACCGACAAAATGACAGTGAGTGCCCGAGGCGAGTATTTCCACGGGAATGCTACTTTCGTCGTGCCGTTTGCCAACGCACAAGCTTACAACGCGGATATCCTGGGCGTAACCGGCACACTGGCGTATCAACTGTGGGACAATGTGACCAGCCGGGTGGAAGTTCGTTGGGACCATGCCTGCAATGATGTCGGTGGCCATGGTGGCGACATGTTCGGCGGCACGCCAGGCAATATCGGAAGTAATGGGTATGTAACTCCAACCGAGAAGAACGAAGTGATGGTGGCGGCCAACATCATCTACAAGTTCTAATTTGAATTGGAATCATTCCAGGCCCCTCCCGCGAGGGCGGGAGGGGCTTTTTCTTTCGGCACGGCCCGGCTTCCGGCCCACGCTATAATGTCGTCTCCGGTGGCCCTGGGTCTGGCGTTCGGGAATCCTCTGTTGGCTATGTCCTGAATCCATCCCCAGTCTCGGTGCTTTTGCTGTTTTTTGATTTTGCCTTCAAATTGTTTTAATTTAAAGAGTATTTTAATACATTTGCGCATCTTGGTCATCAATCGCCAGCCAATCAGACCATTGAAAAAGTCAGTTATTCTGTAATAAGTTGTATAGTAATATGTTATAAAAATGTAACAAGCGTGGCACAAGGTATGCTTTTGCTCACAAAACACCGCTTTGGTGTCGGTGAGATGCGTTGTGCGTTAAGCATGTACATTAAAAAACAATCAACAACAAATGAGAGGAATCAATTGATGAAACTTAAGAAATGGACACTAGGTTTGGCGGCCCTTGGGTTAGTCAGCCTTGCCCCTGGAGCGCAGGCACAGAGCACAAACGCTCCTGCCGCCGCCCCCGCTCCCGCTCCGATCCCCATCAACACCGCCCTATCGGCCACCTCCCTGAGCGGGTACGTGGATACGTCGGCGGTTTGGGTTCCTGGAACAGGCAACGCACACCCGGCCCCGGTTGCGTTCAACACGCCTGCGAAGCAGGACGGTTTTAACCTGGACTCCGCCGATGTGAAAATCGCCAGGCCACCCGACACAGGCAAATGGGGCGCCGGCTACACGTTTGAAGCGCAATACGGACCGGATGCGATCAATCCATTTGCGGGATCCCCCATCCGGCAAGCGTATGTGGAGATGACCGTCCCGATCGGCAACGGCCTGGATTTGGAAATGGGCCAATGGGACAACATCATTGGTTATGAATCCAACGATGACTATAAGAACCCGAACTGGTCGCGCTCCTATGGTTATTCGATGGAACCGGTGTCCCACACCGGCATTTTGGCCACCTACAAGTTCAGCGACGCGTTCAGCGCCCAAGTCGGCGTGGCCGATTCCTTGACCAGCGGCGGGAACATTACCGCCGGTTCTGTCGGGGGCGCGGAGAGCAAGAAAGCTATTGTCAGTTTGCTCAGCTTGACCGCTCCGGACAGTTGGGGATCGTTCAAGGGTTCGTCTTTCTATGTTGGCTTCGATGACGGCCCGGGGCTTATCTCCTCGGATCGTCAGCACCTTTATGTGGGCGCGACTCTCAACACCCCGGTCAAAGGGCTGACCTTTGGCGCCGCGTATGATTCGGTATGGAACAATGATATTGGCACCGTGGCGCTGGCGGGCGTGGAAGGCGGCTACGCCTCGGCCGTGAGTGGTTACAGCACATATGCGCTGACCGACAAGGCTTCTCTGAATGCCCGCGTCGAGTTTGCGCACGGGGGTGTCACGGCGCCGGGCGCCCAGGAGTTGCTGGCTTTCACCGGCACCTTCCAGTATCAACTGTGGAATAATGTGATCAGCCGTTTGGAAGCGCGTTGGGATCATAGCGGACGTGGCGACATCTTCGGCGGCGAAATCGGCGCTCTGCCGGACGAGAGAAACCAGGTTCTGCTGGCGGCCAACGTCATCTATAAGTTCTGATCGGATTGGAATCCTCCCATCCCCTCCCGTGGAAACGGAAGGGGCTTTGGTTCTCACCGCGGCTGGCTTCCGGCGCGGTCTGAGGGCCGCCTCCGATTTTTGGCTGAATTGGCTTCCCTTGTTGGCATGTTTGAGCTAAAAGACAACCAGCGATGGAGAACCCAAGCGTCCAGTACAGCATTTGGGCGGCCGACAACGCCGTTTACGGCCCGGTGGAATTGCCCACTTTGGTCGGCTGGATCAAGGACGAGCGGGTGCTGGCCGAGACCTGGGTTTTCGACAGCCAAAATGACCGCTGGCGAAAAGCCGCCCATCTGCCGGAGCTTCAGATCTTCTTCATGAAAAAATCCCCCGCGGCGGCCGAGGCAGCCCCCTTGACGGGCGACCCAAAGATCACTCCCGGCATGTTGCGCCGCGTCAAGGCCCTGGCGGAGATGTCCGACGATCAACTCAACCGGTTTGTCCACTTTATGGAGCCTCAAGCCGTCCGGCAGTGGGTTCAGATCGTCAAGCAAGGCGATTTGGATGACGGCATGTTTTTGGTTCTGGAGGGCGAGTTGCGCGTGCGGCTGATGATTGCCGGCAAAGAGACCATTCTGGCCACCCTTGGCCCCGGGGAATGCTTTGGAGAAATCGCCCTGTTTGATCAAGGCCCCCGCTCCGCCGATGTTCTCGCCAACAAAGACAGCATGCTGCTGAAGATTACCAGCGAAGCGTTTGAGAAACTCCGCCGCGAAGCTCCGGAGTTGGCCGTGCCGATGCTTTTTTCCATCAGCCGGACCCTGGCCGGCCGCATTCGCGCCGACAACAAGCGCATCAAAGACTCCGTGAACTTCGCGCGCACCGGCGGGTATTGACCCCCTGGGCGGGGCCAAATACGCTGAAGCCGCGGGTCAAATCCGGTTCTTCCGCGCGTTAATCGCCAAACAATTTCTTAAACTGCTCGCGCGCGGTCGCCTCGCGGGGATTATTGCCGGCCCTGGCGGTGAAGACGCGGCGCGACATTTCAAAATACTCGCAGAAATTCCCCGACTCCTTCTCCTGCACCGGCTCGGCGCGGCCGTCGCGGCATTGGTGGGCCGCGCGCGGATCGTAGCTGAGACAATTGAGGCAGACCCGCAAATCCGCGTTGCATTGGTGGCAGGATTCGCCGCGGCCGGGCTGGCCCGTCAAGGTCCATTCCCATCCGCAACGGTGGCAGTGGCGCGTGAGATTCATTGCCGGATTAAATAGCCCAGCTTGAAAAGCTTTGCCAGCCCGCAGTTCTCTCCCGGCGAACATTGCGACGCCGCGAAATGCAACTTAAAAATCTTCCATTTTTCGCTTTTACAACTGGACGCAATCATCCAGGCCGCTAGGCTGGAGTGGAGCAGTCGGCCCTTTGCGCGCCGTCGGCTCCAACGCAACGCCATGAGGCAAACCGAAACATGTCCTCTCCCGTGGCCGCCGGGCTGGGAGAACGCGCCGGAGGAAGCGGAGCTTCTTGCCGGGAAGTTTGCCGCCCTGTTTCACCAGGTCGGATCGCCGGATGCTTTCCAGCAGGCGCTCTTCCTGCCACTGCCTTCGGGGGGAATCGGCGGCAGGCGCGCCCTGCGCGATTTTCTCCTGGGCTACCAGACCCGCGTTCTGGCGCCTTTTGAAATGCCGGCCATTGCCCGCGCCCAGTTCCTTTCCTCGCGCGGTCGTGCCCGCGAACTCATCGCCCTGGATGAGCAAATGCGCGTGTGCCCCATCCCCCCCGCGCTGGCTTCAGCCAGCCGCCGGACCGGCCGGGCCCAGCTGGAGCGGTTGCGTCCCTTGCGCGACGAACGCACGGTGCGGCGTTACCTTGCCGCCGTCCAGGAAGGGCGGGCCTCGGGATGGCATACGCTGGTCTATGGGTTGTCCCTGGCCGTTTATTCATGGCCCTTGCGCTCCGCCCTCCTGACCTACGCCCGGGCGACGCTTTCGAGCCTGGCCCGGGCCGCGGCCCGTCCGGCCGCCATTCCCGCGCCGGTTCGCCGGGAAGTTTTGCAATCATGTTTTCTCCAATTGCCCGCGGCAGTAGAACAAACGGTGGCCGGTTGCCAGGAGTGGGGCCAGCCGCTCAAGAGCTTGTGAAATGGCGGACGGCGGCTCAGGGCGCTGGTCGCGGAAAAAACCGGACATCTCCCCGCGGAAATGTCCGGTCAATCAAAAAAACAAAACCATTACGAAAGTTTCTTTTTGGCATCGTCGGGCACGTCAATTTTCGTCGCCCCAACGTCTTTGATTTCGACGGTGGTGGTTCGGTCAACCTCCATCGGATCCATGTCGCCGAACTGCGTCTTGCCGGTTGATTTGATTTCGTATTTGGTGAGCACTCCGTCTTTGATCCAGAACTTGACCGAGGCTTTGGTGTCTGTGACCGTGATTTGCGGGGCGCCCGCACCGCCGCCCCGGAAGCCGGGCATCTGCAGCAAGGCTTTCGCGCCCTCATCGGTCAGATCTCCGGCATAGGCATCGTTGATCTTGGCGATGCTTTTGGCTGCCGCCAGGAGGGTCTTGGCCTGTTCGGCAGGGGCTTGTGTGCTCTGCAGGCGCATGGCCATGAAGCTGGCGGGATTAAATTGGCCGCCGCCATCGTCTTTGAGCGCGTCGGCCACGGATTGCCATCCGTCCTGGGTTTGAAAGGCGCCATTGGTGCCCTTGAGATAGGCCTCGGTGCCGGGTCCGCCCCCCCTTCCCGGCATGGTGATGGCTATCAAACCGCTTCTGAGGGCTTTTCCGCTCGCAGGCCCGCCGCCAAATCCTCCTCCCCTGCGTCCGCCCCCGCCGCCGCCGCCGGCATTGGCATTGGTGGTTGTCCAGCTATAACTGTCGGCCGCGGCCAGTTTGGCGATGGCGGCGCTGACATCATCTTTGTCGGCTGCAATGAGCGATCCCGCCATCAAGATCATTGCGGCGCAGAGAACATTTCGTTTCATAAGCATCTTTTGTTGGAATTTGCTAGATCTCTTGTTTTTTTTGCAGCCTTCGGGCGAGATGTTTCACCGAAGACCAATGACTTGGGGGAGAACAATGCGGCTGGCAAGAACTCAATTTGCTCCCGCGCATTTTCGCCAAGGCCATGGGAACACTCTAAATCCGCGCCTTGTTCCAGGCAAGAACAATCCATTTGCCAAAAATGTTCCCGGGCCATGGTTTGGCAAGTCTCACACCCTCCCGAAAAATGCCGCCGACCGCCATGGGTTTTGCCTTCAGCCTTTCCCGTCCTCCATCTGGTCCCCCGCCGGCCCGGAGGCGGCGGAAGCCTTGATCCTCATGCTGAACTTTCCGCACGCCCGCGCGATATCTGCCTGGTTAAGGATGGCCGAGAGCACGCAAATCCGCTCAGCCCCCGCGCCCAGGACCTCATCCAGGTTGCGCAAGTTGATCCCGCCAATCGCAAACCACGGGATCTTCACCCGTGCCGCCGCCCAGCGCACATACTCCAGCGTGACCGGTCGCGCCCGCGGCTTTGTTCCTGTCGCGAAGACCGGGCCGATGGCGATGTAGGCCGGTTGCGCCGCCAGCGCGCGCGCCGCCTCTTCCGGCGCATGGGTGCTTAGACCCGCCAGCGGCCTGCCGTCCAGGGTCGCAAGTTGGGAGACGCGAGTCCGGCCGGCCCCGAAGAAGTCCTGCTGTCCCAGGTGACAAAAGTCCGCCCCAACCTCCCGCGCAATGTCCCAATGGTCGTTGATGACCAAACCGACGTTGGCGCGGCGCAAAATCGGCTGGATTTCCCCGGCCAATTGGCGGACCTCCTCCGGCGAACAGTCCTTGGCGCGCAATTGAATCAAATCCGATCCCCCTTCGCAAAGCTGCCCGGCCACCGCTGCCGCCTTGCGTCCGCGCAGATAGGCGGTATCAACAAACGTATAGAGGCGGCATTGGGCGAGGGGTTTCAACTGGGGAGGCTGGCTCAGGCATGTTCTTCCATCAATTCCCGCCGGGCGCCTCCGAGCAATTGCTCCAGGAAAGTGGTGGAGTAGGTGCCCCGCCGGAAATTGGGGTCCTGCAAGATCGCTTGTTCAAAGGCGATGGTGGTGGTGACGCCGGTGATCATGAATTCGGACAAGGCGCGGCTCATTTTG
>Ga0187867_10003907_pt1 | contig 11717 bp, 8 predicted proteins | sample June2016WEW_13_1_FD_132976 | JGI IMG/M metagenome (GOLD analysis project Ga0187867, IMG submission 132976) | Peatland microbial communities from SPRUCE experiment site at the Marcell Experimental Forest, Minnesota, USA - June2016WEW_13_10 | ecosystem: Environmental > Terrestrial > Soil >... | reverse complement strand
TACACCGCTGCGGGAACCACTAGCAGGATAGCCCCCATCCCCAGCAGCAGCACGGCGTGTGCGGCGGCGAACGCGGCCGCGCCGGGCAGCAGCGCCTGAAACTTGAAGCCCGCCAAACTCGTCCCGGCTTGGCGCAAGGCCGTCTGAAACCAGGCGGAGGTGGCTCCAAAGCAAGCGCCCAGCAATCCCATGGCGCAGGCGAAAGCGATCACTTGCGCGGCCGTGATCGGGCGGCCGGCAGCTTGCGCGGCTTCGCGCCGGGCGCGCATCTGGGCCAGCCACCACACCCGGCCGGAATCGGGAACCACGGCGCACGCGCGCAGATCTTCGCGGGCCTGGTCGATGGCGCCCGAGATGACCACCACATCGGCGCAGATCGCACAACCCGCCACGTGCGCGCGCAGTTCGGCATCCACCCGCTCGGGCCAGCGGTTCTGCAAAACGGCAGCCAGGACTTCCGATTCCAACTCGCAGTCGATGGGCTTCATGCTTTGCCTCCGGCGGGCGCACGGCCCAGTAATTCGGCCAGCTTCCGCCGCGCGCGAAACAACATGGGCTTCAGGCTGGTGGGCCGCAGGCCCAGCACATCCGCGATCTCGCGGTGCGAAGCCCCCTCGGCATACGCCAGCCATAACATGGCCCGTTCGCGCGGTTTCAGGCGCGCCATGGCCCGCGTGAAATCCGCCGTGCGCTCGGCGGCGCCGGCGTCCTGGCCGGAGGGCACCCGCTCGATCTCGTCGCCCACCGGGTCCGCGGCCGCGCGAGCCATGCTGCGGCGGCGCACATCCCGCGCCAGATTCGTGGCGATCCGATACAAAGAATTGCGGCGGTGTGTTTCGTTTTCGTAGGTGGCGGCGGCGCGCAGGAAGCGGTAGAACGTTTCCTGCAGCAGGTCGTCGGCCAGCGCGCGGTCGCCGGTGATGCGGGCGAGGTACACCCATAATCCACGCGCGGTCCGGTCGTAGAGCGCGCGGAAGGTGTCCTCGTCCATCATGAAACCCGCGGCGGCTTCGTCGAGGGCGCTGTCGCGCTGGATATCGGTAAAGGCCATCTCATGAAACATAGGAAACGCGATTCTGCCCGGTATAAGCGGGCTATCGGGCGCCTGGCATCGCGGCGCGGGGCGCGGAAGATGCCGTTTCGATCAATCCCAGCCGCTGGGAGATCGCATATGAGATTATCGCCGAAATCACAAAACCCACGCCCAGGGCGATGCCGATCACGCCCAGCGCATGCAGCGATTGGGAGGCGGCCAGGGACGCCGTGTCGGTGATTCGTCCGCCGACAATGTACAGGCCGATACCGCCGGCCACCAGCACTACGCCGCCCTGCACCGACCAGAGAATGCGGCTCAGCGGCGCGCCTACGCTGCGCGGAGCGGCGTCCAGCGAAATGGGCGAAGACTCCAGGAACTTGGCGCCCGCCGGCGACTGGATGTAGGCCAGCAGATCTTCATTGGCGGTAAAGCGATCCAGCAGTTTGGTGTGGGCGTCGGTTTGGACCCGGGCCAGCCGGCTCCACCTTCTGTAGTCCACCAACGTGCGGACAAGCCAGACAAGCAGCCCCACGGCCATGCCGAAGCCGGCAAAAATACCCAGACCGTTCAGCAGGTCGCGCCACATATCCACGATCTGGGAGGCGGGGTCCTGATGCACGCGCGGCAGGCTTCCCTCGCCAACGTAAAAAGATGGATCGCGCGCGATTTCGGGGTGCGCGTTCAGGAAGCTGACCAGCGCCGGGTAGGGCGCCAGATACGTCTCATCGCCGAGCAGGCTGGGGTCCAGCGCCAGGACACCGCGCAATGAAGGTGGATAATGTTCCAGCAGCGCGGACAGCTCGTCTTTGGCGCGTTGCGCGTCGGGCTGCTCCACGGTGACGACGGATGGGGGGTGCGCGGCTGGAGTGCTCTTTGGCGCCTGCGCCCAGGCGGACGGCGACGGCAAGGCGGCGGCGCTTAAGGCCAGTAAGGCAATTGTCAAAATGTGGCGGGTTCGGGTTGAGTCGATCATCGCATTTCTCCTCTACCCGATAGTTACGCGATGAGGGGGCGCAGGTTAACAGGAAGCGGCGCGCCGGGAACGCCGCTAATGCGGGAAGCCGGCGCTGCCCTTCACTTCGACGATCTGCTGGTCGTGCCGCATATTGTGCAGGGGGATGTAGAGCAGCCACTGATAGGCATTCAGCGTATTAAACACCGGGAACGGGTGTTCGGAGGTGTGACTTTTCAGCGGCAGGTCCGTCTCTTCAATGAATTTCAACGTCCGGGCGCGCTGCTCCTTGTAGCGCGCAATGGTTTCCTCGCGCGTCCACTGGGCGTGCGGCTGAACGGGTTCAGGCGCTTGCGCCTTGTGGCTGCGATCGGGCATCACACGCTCGATGAACTCGGTCTTGCCGCGGGTCTTCGCCTCCCAGTCCGGGTTAGGCGGGTTGGCCAGCGCCTCCTCCATCTTGGAGAACAGCAGGCCTTCGGCCAGCACGATGTGCTCGGCTGTTTGCCCCACCGACCAGCGGTCCGGCGCAGGCTGATAGGTCCATTGCGCATCGGTCAGGCCCGAAACCAGCCCCAGGAACTCGGCTTGCGAATCCTTCAGCAGCTTGATGACGTGCGCGCGCTCTTCCTTGGTAATGGTAGGTTCCGCAGCCAGGGCCGCGACGCCAAACAGCGCGATCGCCAGCGGAAGTGTGAATGCTCTCATGAGGAATCTTGCACTGGAGGGCGGCCAATCGTGGCCGCAGCCGTCCTTCCAGGCGGCTGGACCCCCTGAAAAGCGGGTGCGCGGGCTGAATAGCCCGCCCCACAGAGCGATGCATCGTCGACTAGGCTTTCGCCTTCTTCGGCGGCACGATAGCGTCTTTCGCGGCCTTGGCTATCCGGAACTTCACCACCTTCTTGGCGGCGATCTTGATCGCTTCGCCGGTGGCCGGGTTGCGTCCCATGCGCGCCTTGCGATCCACGCGGACCAGCCGTCCTATACCGGGCAGCACGAACACGCCATTCTTCTTGACCTCGCCGATGGCTGTCTCGGACAGGGCCGCCAGCAAGCCTTGCGAGACTTTCTTGCTCACTTCGCACTTCTCTGCCAATGCCTGAACGATTTGCGATTGCGTCATTTTTTCTCCCTTTCGGCCTATGCCGACGAGTTTATCTTAGCGTATAAGCCAAAACATTTCAAAGGGAAAATGTTGGGGCGAGCCGGATCGTCACAAATCGATTGCGATCAATTCGTGGTCTAAGATGGCCGCGATGGTCAAGCTCACCGCCCCATTCGTCTCCGCCGCTTGCGGACTCGCGCCGCTCACCAGCAACTGCACCTTCCGCGCGCGGCGCCCTTCCGGCAGCCGCACAACCACCCTCTGCGGCGGCGTGGGAATGAACTCCCGCACCGGCCCTTTCATCATCATCGGATTCGTCAGATTCACCAGGTGCACGGTCATCGACTCTTTCTGCCGCCACACCGTCACATCCAACACCCCTGGACCGGTCACCGTCACCGGACGCGGCTCGTGGGCCGCCCAATCCACCGCGTTGCGCAGCAGTTTGCCATGGTCCGCCGCCAGAATCTCCCAAAACGTGCGGTCGATGTCCCAGGGGAAATACACCACCCGGCCGCGCCCCGCCTGGCGCACATGCAGTTCCGGGATATCGGTTTTGGGCACGCGCGGAAACACCTCTTCCATGGGCAGATCCGGATAAGAGGGGATTAGCGTCAGCGGAGCGTGTTCGTCGCCCGTGGCGCGCGTGTGTACCCGCGACACCCCGTTGATGATGCGCTCGGTCCCCTCCAGCCCCGCCAGAATCGGGTGCCGCTTGCCTGTGCGCGGGTCGGCCTCCAGGCGCAAATACGAGTTCTGCATGCGCGCGTCGATCCCGCCGTCGCGGCTATCGAATGACGCCCCAAACAGGTCCGCCAGCCCGAAATCCGGCCGCCGTTCGCCGCGCTCGTCATAAAGAGAGGTTTCGTGCGTGGCCACGATGCCGCCCCCGCGCGCCACGAATGCGCGGATTTCGCCGCACTGGCGGCCGGAGAGCGCGGCGATATTGGGGAAGATCAGCGCTTGCAGCCCGGCGGTGTGCTCCACGTCCAGCAACTGGTCGTGGACCATCTCGAACGGGATGCGCGCTTCCACCAGCGCCTGATAATAGCCCGGCGTATGGTCTTCCACTTTTTGCTGCGCGCTCTCGCCGCCATAATATTGGGCGGTCTGCTGCGAATACACCAGTCCCACGCGCGCCAGCGACCGCTCCTGCCGCAGGTAGCGCTCGTTGCGGTAATGCCAGCCGTAGAGTTCCTCCACCACCTTAAGCCAGCGCCGGTCGTACAGGGTGCCCGAGAATTTCGTGAACCAGGGACGCAGTCCGTTGGCGATGCCGTCCAGCGCCCAGAGCCGGATCTCCGGGCCGTCCTGCACGGAATCCTTCCAGCGGTAGGGCTCCTCCACGCCCACGCTGAAGATGCCGCCCACCGGCTTGTTCCCCATCGTGGAGCGATACTCCTTGCCGTTCTTGCCATTGGCCCAGGGAGCCATCAATCCGCGGCGCGCCTGCCGGTCGGCGAACAGGATGGGCGCGAGGGCTCCCACTGCCTTCATATCCAGATCGCTGAGCGCCCCGCCGCCGGTGTTGGGAATGTAACAGGCGGCTGGGTTGATGCGCCGGATCTCCGCGTCCCACAGGCGCCAGAGTTCGAATAGCCGCCCCTGGCGCCACTCGACATAGGCGCGCCGCGCGGCATTCCGCGGATCGCTCGTGCGCGGCAGATCCAGGGCCGCCGCCTTGTGAAAATTCTCGCGGCAGTGCTCGCAGTAGCACATGCCCGACCCCGCCCAACGGTTGCTGAACACGCCATCCACGCGGTAGCGCGTGACGATTTCCTTGGTGACCTCGGTCATGAACTCGAAGTTGTAAGGGCCCAGCGCGCAGGTGACCCACAACTCCGGCATGGCCCAGTGGCGCCGCTTCTGGCCGGCGGCGTCCACCGCGATCCAGTCCGGATGTGCGTCGTAGACATCCTGGTGCGCCGCGTGCGGATCGGTGCGCGCCACCACCACCATGCCCAGTTTCCGGCAGCCCGCCGCCAGTTCCCCGAAGGCGTCGCGATTGCCCAGCCACGGGCTGCGATAGTGCAGCGGGACAGTGGTGGGATAGTAGGCCACGCATCCGCCCGCGCTCAGGCAAGCCGCGTCGGAATGCGTGCGCTCGAAATAATCCAGCCAGAAAGCGGGATCGTACTTGCCGGGGTCGTCTTCCACCAGGGTCAACTGGGCCCAGCGCATGGGCCGATGGAACCAGCCCTCGGGCTCGGCGGCGGCCGTGTCTTGAGTAAGCGCGGAGGCTGCCAGCGCCGTGGCGCCCAGGAAATCGCGGCGATTCAGGGTGACTTTCATTCTTCGATGTGGATGCTTCTTGGCGCCAAATGTAGCCACTTCCCCAGAAACCAGCCGCCCACAAACGTGCAAGCAAACACGATGGACGCGCCACCCGCTTCAAATGGAAGCTCAATTGCCCGCCCAGACGAGCTCAAATCCGGCTTCAGGCGGAAGAAAATGATATACGTGTGAATGACGAAGAGCGTGGCTGTAATCGCCGGGTATAACCACCATCTCTGGCTCCTCCAAACTATTCCGAAGAGCGCCGTGGTGACGTAGTAACCATGCAAGAACAATACGGTGCCCACGGCAAGCGGGAGGACCCATACCCCTGGGAGCAGTCTGATGAGGTTAGCGAACGATAAAACGGTTAGAGCCCCGAGGAGTGCGCCGAGCAGAAATGCCTCAGCTAGACGCTCAAGCAACCACACCGCCAGCCGCTTTAGGATCGGCACCCTATTATCTTACTGCACCCAAATTTACACATAGAACGGCCCGGCTGCAAGCCGATATCGAGTTAAGATACTGGATGATGATCACGCAAAATTCCGCCGCTGTTGCCGCCCTATTGACATTGGGTTTCGTGCCAACCGCCTTCGGCCAGACCCCGTGGACCAATTTTGCCAAGAACGCGCATCACAATGCCTCCTCCACCACGGCTGCCCAGGCTTTGAATAGTATCCATTGGCAGACCCCCGTGGATCTCGACCCGCAATATTCTGGCCGCCGTGCCGCGGCTCATCCGGATGGCGCGGGCGAGTTGCTGATTCACTACGGCACGCCGCTGATTACGGCTGCCAACACGGTCATCGTCCCGGTAAAGACCCAGGCCAATGGAGGCTTCCGCGTGGAGGCGCATACGGCCAGTAACGGAACCTTGGTGTGGAAGACGCCGACCGACTACCTCCTGCCCCCATCGCATGGCTGGACGCCCGTCTTCGGCCCAGCTCTGGGCGCGCAACGGCTTTATCTTCCAGGCGCGGGTGGCACCGTCCTTTATCGCGATACCCCCGATTCGGCCACCGGGACCGAAGGCCGCCTGGTCTTCTACGGTAGCTCGAACTACGGGGCGAATCCCACCGGTTTCCGCAGCAGCGTTTACATCAACACGCCTCTCACGGTCGATGAGAGTGGGAATATATTCTTTGGCTTCCTGGTGAGTGGTTCCAGCCCGTTAAGTGGCCTGACCAGCGGGATCGCGCGCATCGGCAGAGGCGGGCAAGGGACCTGGATCTCGGTCTCGACCGCCGCCGCGGACGCGACGATGACCGAAGTCCCTTACAACTGTGCGCCTGCCCTGAGTAAGGACGGTTTGATACTTTATGTCGCCGTAAGCAACACCAGCAACGGTTATCTGGTGTCCCTCGACAGCACTACGCTGGCGCCCATTGCGCGCGTGCAACTTCTCGATCCGAAGACCGGAGATGAGTCGTGGATCTTTGACGATTCCTCCGCGTCGCCCACCGTGGGACCCGACGGAGATGTCTATTACGGCGTGCTGGAGAACCCGTTTCCGGAGAATAACGACCGCGGCTGGTTGTTGCATTTCAGCTCCGACCTTTCCGAGACCAAGACGCCCGGCGCTTTCGGATGGGACGAGACCGGCGCCGTGGTTCCGGCGTCCGCCGTACCTGGGTATGCAGGCACCTCCACCTATCTCCTGATGACCAAGTACAACGATTACGCGGACATTGGCACCGGGAACGGACAGAACAGGATTGCGATTCTCGATCCCGATGCTTCTGAAACGGACCCGGTCACCGGTGTCACGGTGATGAACGAAGTTCTCACCATTTTGGGACCGACCCCCAACCCTCCCGATCCCGGCGTGAAGGAGTGGTGCATCAACTCCGCCGCGGTGGACATCCCCGGCAGGGCCGTCATGGCGAATAGCGAAGACGGCAACCTGTACCGCTGGGATCTCACCAACAATACGTTGAGCCAGAAGGTAGCTCTCACGGCAGGCCTCGGAGAAGCTTATACGCCCACCGTGATCGGCGTGGACGGCACGGTTTACGCCATCAACGATGCCATTCTTTTCGCCATAGGAAATTGAACTTGAGGGGCAGGCTCGGAGCCTTCTATTTGGCGTACCCTGCGAGTGTGGACCGACTGGCGGGGCTCGGAAGAGACCGAGATCCCGGCTTAATCCGCTTCAGCCCTTCGAGTGTGAGATAATTTACGGCTTCGAGGCGGGAAAGAGGACCCGCCCCGTCCTCACACTAGGAGCGCATCAATGGAACGAATCGTTAACGCGTTGGGCAAACTGGCCTCGGGTAAAGGGTTGATCTACGCTGTTTCGGCATTATGCGCAACGGATGCTTTTGTTCTATCCGCGCAGACTTTTACCGTACTGGAAAACGTTGGCTCTCGCGCGGGGCTGGTCCAGGCCACCAATGGGGACCTCTACGGGACAATATACGGGCCCGGCCCTCTTCCAGGGAGCGTTTTCAAGATCACCCCGAGCGGCGCGCTAACGGCGCTATACGACTTCTGCTCCCAAAGCGGATGCACGGACGGCAAGGCGCCCGCCGCGGGGTTGGTGCAGGCCGCCAACGGGGACCTCTACGGGACCACGTCCTTTGGCGGAGCCAACACTAACTCCGCTAACCCTGACGGAGCCGGGACGATCTTCAAAATCACTCCGAGCGGCACGCTGACGACGCTATACAGCTTCTGCTCCCAGGCAAACTGCGCGGACGGCGAAAACCCCTACACGGGGTTGGTCCAGGCCACTAATGGGGACCTCTATGGAACAGTGTACTCTGGCGGGACCATGGGCGGCGGGACGATCTTCAAAATCACCCCGAGCGGCGCGCTGACGACGTTATACAACTTCTGCTCCAAAAGCGGGTGCGTGGACGGCGATCTCCCCCTGGCGGGGCTGGTGCAGGCTGCCAATGGGGACTTCTACGGGACAACCGGATATGGCGGGGTCGCCAATTCTTCTTGCCAATATGGCACCTGTGGCACGGTCTTCAAAATCACCCCCGGTGGCGCGCTGACGACGCTGTACAGCTTCTGCTCGCAAAGCGGATGCGCGGACGGCTCAAACCCCTACGCGGGGCTGGTCCAGGCCACCAATGGAGACCTCTACGGGACTACCGCGTATGGCGGGGCCAATTGTGCCCCGAGCGGCTGTGGGACGGTTTTCAAAATCAGCCCGAGTGGCACGCTGGCCACGCTATACAGCTTCTGCTCGGAAAGCAACTGCGCGGACGGCGAGATCCCTCTGGCGGGGCTGGTGCAGGCCGCCAATCGGGACTTGTACGGAGTAACCGATTATGGCGGAGCCAACGGAGAAGGCGGAACGATCTTCAAAATCACCCCGAGCGGCGCGCTGACCACGGTGTACAGCTTCTGCGCGCAAAGCCTTTGCGCGGACGGCCAATACCCGGAGGGCCTGACCCAGGACACCAATGGGAGTTTCTACGGGTCAGCTTACGACGGCGGGGCGATCTTTGACGGGACGGTCTTCAGGCTGTCGGTAGGTCTCGACCCGTTTGTGGAAACACGGCCTACTTCGGGCGAGGTGGGAGGCGCAGTTGAGATCTTGGGAAGCGATCTGACCGGCGCGACCAGCATCACCTTCAACGGCACGGCGGCCACATTTACCGTAGTATCGAGATACCTGATCACGACCACCGTACCCGGCGGCGCGACCACCGGCACGGTCCAGGTTGCAACACCCAACGGTACGCTGTCGAGCAACGTGCCCTTTCGGATACCATAAGAAGCCGGTAGCCTCTTAGCCCAAGAGCCAAGCCCGTAATACTCCAGATAGTTTTGCAAAGTGATAACTTGAGGCCCGTACTACAGCCCAGCGAGAGCAATTGTGAGGATTTAGAGGGGTTCAGAGGTTATTGGTGATGAGGTGACTGTTGGAGGGAACCAAACGGGGAATCAATCGCTTCTCGCTGGACCTGTGCTTTGTTTGTCACACCCTCGACAAAGCAATCGTCTCACCAAACCACAACTCTAATATTTTCAATACGGTAACCAAAATGATACGGCAGAATTGGCACACGCCAGCAAGTTTTGTCCAATAATGGAACAGACTCGGCACGAAAAATTGACGCCTTCATGCGCCCGGCGGATCGCTGGCCGGCAACGGGCTAGGCGCCCGTGACACCGTGCCCTGGAACGCCTCGCTCAGTGAAATACCATTGTTGTTCAATGTTTGCCCCGTCACCCGCTCCAACTCCACCTTCGACTTGGCATACGCGGCTTCGGCCGCCAGTTCGTTTTGGCGCGCCGTCGCCAGGTCTCGTTGGGTCAGAATCACGTTGTAAATCACCGACGCCCCCGCTGCGTATTTCTTCTGCTCGGCATCCAGCGTGCGCTCCTGCAGGACGCGCGCCTTGGTCGCCGCCCGATACTGCGCGCGCGCATTTTGGACGCCGATCACCGCGTTCTGCACGTCCACCCGCACCTGGTTCTCCAGCCTTTGCACGCCAAGCTGCAATTGCCGCAGCGTCAGCTCGTCGTTGATGGCCTGCGCCTGCGCCGCGCGATTGCGCAGCGGAATCGTCAGGTTGAATCCCGCCGAGTAGTTCGGATAGTCGCGCGCGAACAACTGTTTCAGCACCGTGCCGTATCCGCCGATGAAAGCCGGACTGGGCGCCCCGAAACTGAAGGGCAACGTCGAAGGCAGCGTGTTCACCTGCCCCGCCAGCGCATTGTTGGTCAACGACGCCACCAGATCGAGCGTCGGCAGCAGCCCGTTCTTCGAGCCGTGCAGCGTGATCTCCTGGTTGGTCACCTGGATCCGATTCTGCGCCAGCTCTGGCCGTGCCGAGAGCGCCATCGCCACCAGATCCTGTATGGGAGTCACCGGCTCCACGTCCGGCACGCGAATGCGGTCCGTCGGCACGATCCGCGCTTCCGCCACCGCCGGGCTGGCCACGCCGGTGCGGCTCAGGGAGTTTTTCAGGATGGTCTCCTGTTGCAGCAGTTGCGTCTCCGCCAGCGTCAGATTCTGCTGGTCGGTGGCCACCTGCGCCTCCGCCCGCACTACTTCAATGGGCGCCATCATGCCGGCGTCCACCTGCTTCTGGTTGTCTTCGAAAAGCTTCGTGCTGGTGGCCACCGCCTGCTGCTCGACGCGCACGTTTTCGTTGAACGTCACCAGGTCCCAGTAAAGATCCATCACCGCGGCCACCGTGGTGATCACCTGCAGCTTGAAGGTCAGGTCCGAAAGCTCGCGGTTGTTCTTGGCGATCCTGATCTGCCGCTGGTTCACCGCCACGCTGAAGCCTTGCAGCAAATGTTGCGTCACCGTCAGCCCCAGCGACGAAGTGGTCGCCGGATTGAACAGCGTGGTGGAGCTGTTGCCGATCGCCGTGGAGTTGCTCAGTCCCAAACTCATCGAGGTGCCGCTCTGGAAGGCTTGCTGGTAGGTGACGCCCGACGTATCTTGCCGCTGGACCAAGTCATCCACGCCGGCAATGAACACGCTGCTCTCCGGAATCGTCTGGTGCGCCCAGTTCGCGCTGCCCACCAGCGCCGGATCGTAGCTGGGAATCGGCGGACCGGACTGCGAGATCACCGTATTGCCCACGGCCGTGGCGCTGGCCGCGCTGGCCTGCGTCGATGGATTCCCGGAAACGCCGCTCTGGGCCACGCCGCCGGGCTGCGCGCTGGTGGGTCCCGCGGTGACCGATGTGGAGACGCCCTGCGCAAACGCGCCCGCCCTGGCGCGCAGAACCTGCGCGTCGGCGATCTGCGGGCCGTAGCGTTGGATCTCGATGTCGAGGTTGTTCTCCAGCGCCAGGGCGATGCAGTCCTGCATGGAGAGATACAGCCTGCCGGCGCGCAGCAATGATTCCAGGCGGCCGGAGTTGGCCACATCGATGGGCGGCACCGTCGGGTTGCGGTACCGGCCCGTGAGCCAGGAAAATGTTCCACCCGGCTCGGCGATCTGGTGCGCCTGCTGCGCAAACGCCGGTGCGATCAACAGCCGGACGCAGAGTATGGAAATAACGCTTCGAAAACGACGCATGATTGACCTATTCTTGGAGGGCGGGCAATTTTGCCCGCAGCCGCCTTTTTAGGCGGCCTGCCTGTTTTCTTCAATGGTATAGTAGGCCTTCGTGACGCCGCAAGCCGAGTCAATCCTGGACCTGTTTCGCTCTACTGGAGCCTACCTCACCGGCCATTTCCGGCTCACCAGCGGACTGCACAGCCCCGCGTACCTGCAATGCGCGCTGGTGCTGCAGCATCCCCGCCACGCGGCCGAACTGGGCGGCCTGCTGGCCGAGGCGCTCCGCAAAATCGCGCCCGAGCCGGTGGGACTGGTGGTATCGCCGGCCTTGGGTGGCCTGATCGTCGGCCACGAAGTCGCGCGCGCG
>Ga0187867_10003905_pt1 | contig 11725 bp, 8 predicted proteins | sample June2016WEW_13_1_FD_132976 | JGI IMG/M metagenome (GOLD analysis project Ga0187867, IMG submission 132976) | Peatland microbial communities from SPRUCE experiment site at the Marcell Experimental Forest, Minnesota, USA - June2016WEW_13_10 | ecosystem: Environmental > Terrestrial > Soil >... | reverse complement strand
GGTGCGAAACAGTCGGTTGGCGGGCGAAAGCGCCTGCCCCAGTTCGCTCGCTCGGGTGAGGCGGTGGTGGCCATTTTCATCTTTGCGGGTGAAGGTCTGCTTCATAACACGACTGATACAGAGCTCTGGGATCATGGTGCGAACCTGTGGGACTGGAGGCTGGTGTCTGTGAAGGGGACTTTCATCACCGAGGGGTCGAACATGCTCGGCACACGGAAGAAACGTCCCGATGAATCGGGATGCTGCAGGCCTGACGGCCCGCGCCACGGGTCGCGGTTTCCTAGTCTTATGTCCCAGAAATAAGTGAACTAAATCAGGCGCAAAGTCAGCGATGATCCGCCCAGGCCTCATGGTTCGAACTTGACTGGCACCGAGAGATCGAAACCGGCTTGCCTTAACTGTTCGGCATTTCCGATCGACGCTCCGTTGATCTTGACATTCTTGAACAGCACCGGACTGACGTGCTGTCCCATCAGCAGGCCGGGCTTTGCAGCCTTATGGAAGGTGCAGTTGTCGAAAACGAAGTTAGTCAACGAGTTTTCGCCACCATCGATATAGATATGCCCGCCGTCATTCTCGAACGTGCATCTAACAAACCGGAAATCGTCCAAATCGGCGTTTCTGCTGGGTCGGGAACCTGACGCATATCCCCGCCCCGTAAAGTACGCGGGCGTTAGTTGAATCCAGATGGCGAACTTATTGTGGGTGGTAACAAAGTGCACGTCCTCGAAGCGCAGGTGCTTGACGGACGGGGCAGAGCCATACCCGATAGCCAGTGCCGAGGTGTAAGTGTAATTCACAAAGCCCTTCACCACAAAATCGTCGATGATCCTGGCTGCGCCCGTCCGGCTGTCTCTGCCGCCATAAAGGGCAAACGTATCGTCCATGGTCATCGCAAACCCGTCTTCGATCAGGATATGACTGGTGCCGCTGAAGTCATAAGCATCGTCATGATACTGCTGCTTGCGGTTGACGATCTTGATGTTGTGAGTGGAGAAGTTCTCGCTGCCGGTTACGAACACGGTCCAATAAGCGGATCGCAGAAGCAGCAGATCCTGAAACGAAATGTTGCGGCTGTTATTCACCACATAGCCTCTGATTCCGGTTCCATGAGGATCCAATACCTTTCCATCCGCGTCTCTTGCAGCTCCGTCCGATGTGTCGGGCTGGAAGTCATGCCACAGTTTCGGGTAGCCATCCATGTCGATGGTTCCGCGTCCCATAAGGCCGGCATTCTCGACATTGTCAAACACAACTTGGGCTCTCATCGGCCTGCCCCCGGCAGGCGTAGGCGCCGATGTGTAATCGGCGTTCTTGCCCGACCCACGAATCAAAGCACCCACGTCAACATAGAGCTTGACGTTGCTCTTCATCAGCACCGTTCCGGTCAGGTAAATGCCGGCGGGAAAGAAGAGCACGCCGCCTCCGGTCCGTGCCGACACGTCGCTGATGGCCCGGTTGATTGTCGCGGTTTCGACCGTCTTGCCCGTGCTGTCGACCTTGTAGTCCTGAATGTTGACGACGTTCGGATCGCCGAGCCTGGGCGGATTCTTCTCGGGCGGTTCGGCGAACAACATCAACCCGGTGGTATAGAAAGCCGGCTCGTCGTTGAAGAATAGCAGCAGATACCGTGGGCGATCCAGATCGAAACTGACCGTATTACCGCTGATCTGCGGCTGGATATCGTATTCGAGCGGCCTGACGTGACAGGTGAGCACCTTCCTGTCGCTGACCAGCACGGTGATCGTGACGTGAACTTTGCCGCTCATGGAGAAGCTGGCATAATCCATCCAGTTGAACTGGTCATAAGTCAGATAGTTATGCACGAACACGGGCTGACCGTCGACCGCCACCTTATAAGCCACGCTCGGCACCGCGCCTGGGTAAGGTGGATAAGGCATGACCGCGGCGATGGCTGCCGCCGGCAGAAGCATCAAGAATAGTCCAATCGGACGCACTAATAATCCAGACATCATTGTGTTGTCCACCTAGCGTTCTCCCGGCGGCGGGGCGCTCACGTTGCCACCACTGGCGGGCGGCTTCCAGCCATCGTTCGATGGGCCGTTCTGGAAGAACTTGGCATCCTTGCTGAGCGGATGTCCGGTCGCATACTTCGCGTTGGCCTGACCGAAGAGTTTTCCCGCCCGCAGCGTGTCGTCGTGAATCTTGGTGATCATCTGCTGATACCGCTCGTCGGTCTGAGCGAATCCCGAAAAATAGCTCAGATCGTTGTTGCCGACGATAATGACATCCACGCCGGGCACCGAGGCGATGTCAAAAGCATTCGCGACGCCGGTCGGCGTTTCGATCATGATCACCACCAGCATATTGTCGTCGACGGTCCGATGGTAGTTTGCGCGGTCGATGCCCCAAATGGAAGCTGCCTGGCCTTGCCCCGTGCTGCGCCTTCCACGTGGCGGATACCGCGCCCACTTGGCGGCCTCCCGCGCCCGGTCCACGTCATCGACCGTGGGGACAATCACGCCCAGCGCGCCGATATCGGTAGCGTGCTGGATGTGCCATTCCTGCGCGTCCGGCAGCCGGATCATGGGAATAGCGGCAACGTGCGGGCACGCCGCGATCATCGCCTCGATGTCTTTGAACTCGAGCGTGCTGTGCTGCATCTCGAACCAGGTGTAATCGTAATGCTGGGCCGCCTCGCAGTAGCCTTTGATATCCATGGTCGATTGCGTGAAGCTGAAGATCTGTTTGCCCTCCAGCAGCTTCTGTTTGGCCGTGTTATACAGCTTGGGTTCGGTGGCGCTCTGCGCTTGACCAGGCTGTTGCGCTACCGCTAAAACGCTGAGCAGCGCGACGGCCAACAACGAACAGATTGCCCATCTCTGTAACGATGTTCTCATCGTTGACATACACTCCTTTCGGGGCTGACTTGACCCGTGGACTGACACGGGCCAGCGGGCTCCTCCCTCGGTACAAAGGGACTGACGCTTGCCAGTATAACCCCAATCTCGCCCGCTCCGGTTGTTTTTCGGAAACTCTACTTCACAACGCCGGGCGCTTCCTCGCGCACGCCCTGGACCCATCCCGGATACCACCGGAAAACATTCCCAGTCAGGCTGGCGATGAAGATATCGCCATTGGGGGCCAGCGACAGCCAGTGCCCGGGACTCTCCATAGAGCCGAGAATCCTGCCCGACTCGATGTCGATGTGCATGATCCGCCCGGCGAGCGTGTCATAGGCCAGGTTCTCTTCCCGGTTCCGGTGGGTGATGATCCACAGCTCGTCTTTCGGCGAGATGTCCATCCCCTGGGTGGCTCCCAGGTGAGTCCACTGCCGGAGGAACTTGCCGTTGGAATCGAAAATCTGGATGCGGTTGTTCTCGCGGTCGCTGACATAGACATTCTGGTGCGAGTCGATCACCGCCACGTGGGGCGTATCGAACTCGCCCGGGCCCTTGCCGCGCTTGCCCCACTCCATCAGATATTTGCCATCGCGCGAGAACTTCACTACGCGCGAATTGCCATAGCCATCGGTGACCAGAAAGTCGCCGTTCGGGAAGAACGCCACGTCGGTCGGACGGTTGAACGTATCCTCTGCGGCATCCGGTTTGCCCTTAGTGCCCAGGGTGCGCACCAGCTTGCCGTCATTGGTAAATTCCATCACCAGGTGATAACCGGTATCCGTGACCCAGACATGGTCATTCTTGTCGACCCTCAATCCGTGTGGGATGCTGAACAGACCTTTGCCCCAGGAACGGAGATACTTGCCCTTCGCATCGAAGACCACAATGGGGTCGGCATGAGGGCCGCGCTGGGCCACGTAAACGCTCCCTCCCGAGTCCACGGCGACGGCCGACACTCTGCCGAACCGCCAGCCGTCGGGCAGCGTGTCCGGTTCCAGGCCGAAGCGGATCATGACCCGATATTTGAGCAACCCACCTTCGTGTTCATTCCAGCCCTGCTGCGCCGGGCACGTGGCGGCCAAGAGAATCGGGAGTAACAGGTGTGCTCGTTTCATCGATAAGACCTCCTGACCGGTCAGTAACCGCGCTGTTTGTCCACCACGTTCATCAGCGGCAAGCCGCTCGAATAGCGCCGGACGTTGTCGGCCAGCAGACCCACCAGACGGATCTGCCGCTGCGGCGAGTATCCAGCGCTATGGCACGTGAGGATCAGGTTCGGGCAATCCCAGTACGGGTGGGTGGATGGCAACGGCTCGTCGCGCGTGGGGTCCAGCCCGGCGCCGGCGATCCAGCCTTCCTTCAGTGCCTGGACCAGCGCACGCTCTTCCACCAGCGCTCCCCGGGAGAGGTTGATGAAATACGCCGTCTTCTTCATCGCCCGGAACACTTTCTCATTGAAAATCCCCTCGGTTTCCTTGGTGCAGGGAGCCGCACTTACCAGCACGTCCACTTGCGGGACCATCTCCATCAGCCATGCCGGTTCCCGCAGCGTGTCCACGAAGATCGGCTTGGCCATGGGTTTTGCATCCGTAGCCAGGATCCGCATGTTGAAGCCATAATGCGCGCGCATGGCAGTAGCTTGCCCGATGCCACCCATCCCGACTATCCCCATAGTTATGCCATCCACCTCCACCAGGTTGCGTTCGGGATGCCACGTCCGTTTCTCGAACTGGGGAACGTAGTACTTATTGATCCCTCGCGTCAGGCTCAACAGCATTCCGATGGCTGTCTCCGAGATGGCCGGCGCGAACATCCGCGCCATGTTAGTCACTACGACGCTACTCTGGATCAGATCCGGAAACAGCAACTTCTCCATTCCCGCTTCGGTGGCCTGCATCCATCGCAAGTTCTTCGCCCTGGCCAGCATCTCGGCGTTGACCGCGCCGAAAACCACGTCGGCCTCCGGAAGCAACTGGTTCAATTCGTCGCGGCTGGCCGGCATCGCGATTTTGACATCCTTGCCTTGAGACTCGATCTGCTGGATCTCCGCCGGCGTGTAACTGGGCGGCGGGACCACGGACGATGCCGTTGCCGTCACGATTCGTACCCGGGCGGGCGGCGGGTCGAATACCGCAATTCTGTCCGAGGCAATCAGGACGGGAACCGCCGGCGCCGCAGCCGCGGCTGACAGGAACAATCTACGAGATACCGATTTGTCGTTCACAATCCTCTCCTTTTTGGTGCCAACGATGATTCTGCACCTTTCCACGAACCAATTCAAGACGAATGGCGGCGCGTCAATGCTCAACAGGACTCGCTAGCCCAAGGCCGGAATTCCGGTTTACAATTGAAGACGCAATCTCACGGAAGGAAGAGTTTCGCAATGCGCAGAACATTCGCGTTCCTACTGACCCTGGCCCTGGCTGCGCCGGTGGGAAGCGCACAGAGCAAATCATCCAAGACGCTGGACATATATTTTGTCGATACCGAAGGGGGCCACTCTACGCTATATGTCGCTCCGACCGGCGAGTCGCTCCTGATGGATACCGGCAGCCCCGGGGGCCGCGATGCCGACCGCATTATGGCCGCCATCCAAGCGGCGGGTGTGAAGCAGATCGATCACCTGATACTGACTCACTACCACGGCGACCATGTAGGCGGCCTGCAGGAATTGGCAACGCGGATTCCGATCCTGCATTTCATCGATCACGGCCCAACCGTGGAGCCGAAAGAACAGGTTCCCGGATTCCAGAAAATGTACGCGGAGATGAACGGCAAAGTCAAACACACGGTGGTTGTGCCCGGCGATAAGATCCCCTTCGATGGTCTGTGGGTGGTAGTGGTTACGTCGAACGGCCAGGTCTTGAAGACGCCGCTTCCGGGCGGTGGCATACCCAATCCGGCTTGTGCCAACTTCGGGTCGCGGGATGAGTCGCGCGTAGACCCGGAGAACCCGATGTCGGTGGGCGTGGTGATGGCGTACGGCAAGTTTCGTACGGTCAATCTGGGCGATTTCACCTGGAATAAGGAACACGAGTTGATGTGCCCGACTAATCCGATTGGGACGGTCGATCTGTACCTCACTTCGCATCATGGCATCGACCAATCGGGCTCGGCCGTGTTGGTTCACGGCTTACATCCGCGAGTGGCTATCATGCATAACAGCGCGTTCAAAGGCGGTGCCATTCAAACCATGCAGGTCCTGCACACGTCGCCGGGGCTTGAAGACATCTGGCAGCTCCACTGGGCGTACGCGGCCGGCCTGGAGCAAAACTCGCCCTCGCTGTTCATCGCGAACGTGGAGGACAATGCGACCGTGGCGAACGTCCTGTTGAATCCTCCGCCGACATTCGGACAGGGCCGGCCGCCGGGCGGTCCCGGAAGCGGTGGGCCGCAGCCGCAAGCGGGCGCTGCACCGAATCCTCCTGCTCCAGGCGGCCCGGCTGGTGCTGGAAACCCAGGTGGACGCCCGAGAGGCCACACGGGTCCGGCATTCTGGATCAAGGTTTCCGCGCTACCGGATGGAACGTTCAGCGTGACCAATACGCGCAACAACTTCACCAAGACCTACGCGGCATTGAAGTGATGCGGCCGGGATTCGGCGCGCTCCGCGACCACCCCGATGTTTCCGTTCTGATCGTCGGCGGCGGGATCAACGGAATCGGTCTGTTCCGTGAGTTGGCGTTGCAGGGCATCGACGTCCTGCTGGTCGATAAGTCCGACTTCTGCGCGGGAACCAGCGCCGCCATGACGCGTGTGATTCACGGCGGTCTCCGCTATCTGGAAAACGCGGAGTTTCGCCTGGTGCGCGAGTCTCTCCGGGAGCGAAACCGGTTGCTGCGAAACGCGCCCCACTACGTCAAGCCGCTCGCAACCACGATTCCTATTTTCAATTGGACATCCGGCATGGTTCCGGCAATCCGCAATCTCCTGGGATGGCCGACCAAGCCGGGCAATCGCGGAGCGCTGCTGATCAAGGCCGGCCTCACGCTGTATGACTCTCTGGCCGGCCGCAAATCCCCAATGCCGAGACACCGGTTCCGCTCGCGGCGGGCGGCCCTCGCGCTCCGTCCGGCCCTGAATCCCGAGGTGATCTGCACGGCGACTTACTACGACGCCCAGATCACTTACTCGGAGCGGCTGTGTCTCGAACTGGTTCAGGACGCGGAGGCCGCGTGTCCCCAAGTGCATGCGCTCAACTACGTTCGCGTGCAAAGCGCGGCGGGCCGCGTGGTCGTGCTGCGCGACGAGGTTTCCGGTGAGACCAGCGAAGTCAGGCCGCGGATGGTCGTCAACGCGACCGGCCCGTGGATCGACTTCACCAATCGTGGTCTCGGGCGCCACAGTAGCTTCATTGGTGGAACCAAGGGGTCGCACATTGTGCTTGATCATCCCGAACTGGCGGCGGCTACCGGCGACGAGATGATCTATTTCGTAAACCGGGATGGCCGAATCTGCATCTTCTATTCAATCCAGGGCAAAATCATCGCCGGAGCCACGGATATTCCCACGGAAGATCCGGAAGCGGTCTGCGACGACGCGGAAGTCGACTACATTCTCGATGCCATGCGGCTGGCTTTCCCTTCGATACGAATGGAGCGGTCGCAGGTCGTCTTCCGGTTTTGCGGCGTTCGCCCTCTGCCGCGCAGTGACGCCCTCACGCCAGGCCAGATCAGCCGCGACCACAGCTACCCGGTTCTTCCTCCGGGCAACGGAATCGATTTCCCGATCTATTCGCTGGTGGGCGGAAAGTGGACTACGTTCCGCGCGCTGGCCGAGCAGGTGGCCGACGAGATTCTGCGTGCGCTGGAACGCCCGCGAGTGCGCGGTTCGGCGGATCTCCCCATCGGCGGCGGCAAGGGTTATCCCAGAATGCCTCGGTGCACCGGACTGCATCAGGAGCGGCTCGCTACGTTATTAGATCGCTATGGCACCGGGGCAGATCAAGTCGCGGCTTACTTACAGGCCGGACAGGACACACCGTTGACTTATCACACGGGTTACTCGCGCCGCGAGATCGAATTCATCGCGCGAAACGAGAGAGTCATTCACTTGGACGATCTAGTGCTGCGGCGGACGCTAATGGGCTTGCTGGGAGAGGTGAACCGTCCCTTGCTGGAGGAGCTAGCGACCATCGTGTTGCCGGCGCTTCAGCGGTCGCCACAGGATGCTGCCGCTGAGGTCGAGCGTACGATCCAACTTCTCGAGAAGGTTCACGGCGTGAGGGCCGCTGCACGATCGAAGTCGCCCTTCAGGTGATCGTAGATACTTCGAAAGACCTGGTAGATCTGCGTGTACTTTTCGCGATGAGCCGGGTTTGGTTCGAAGCATCTCTCGATCCGCACCATCTCCACCAGCGATTTGCGCACATCGGGAAAGGCTCCGGCCCCCATTCCCGCCAGGATAGCCGCGCCGAAAGGAGAGCCGACGGCAGTGCGCGGCAGCAGAACCGGCATTCCCAACACGTCCGCCTTAATCTGATTCCAGAGAGCGCTGCGGCTGCACCCGCCCACGGTCCTCATCTCACGGACTGCCGCGCCGGCGTGCGCCGCCACCTCAACATTGTGGCGAAGGGCAAAGGCGGCGCCTTCGAGAATTGCGCGCACCAGCGCAGCCTTGCTGGTCGAGAGCGAGAGACCGAAGAACACGCCGCGGGCATTGGTATGCCACAAAGGCGAGCGTTCGCCCATCATGTACGGCAGGAAGATCACGCCCTCGCTGCCCGGCGCAACTTGCGCCGCCTGCTGCGTCAGCAGATCGAAGGCGTCGCCGCTCTGTTCTTTCGCAGCCTGCATCTCAGACTGTCCGAGCTGGTCGCGGAACCAGCGCAGGCTGCCGCCGGAAGAGACCATGGCGCCGAGCAGCAGGTGGATTCCCGGCAGAGCGTGCGGCATGGCGATCAGCGCCGGCTCGGTCAGGCCACGGTCGTTGGGGACGATGACGACAGTGGACGTCCCCGTCATTTCGACGGCGCTGCCGGGTTCGGTCACGCCGGCCTCGAGCGCCGCCGCGGGGCTGTCCACGGTCCCAGCCATCACCCGAGTGCCGCTTCTCAGTCCGGTGGCTTCCGCGGCTGCGACGGTGACTTCGCCCTGAACGCGGTGCCCATCCATGATCTCGGGCAGTTGCGCCGCCGCCACTCCGCAGGCGTCGCAGAGGGCTTCGGACCACGCGCCCGTCGAATGGTCGCGCATCTGCATCAGCAGGGCGTGTGCCGGGTCGATAGTAAGGCGCCCGGTGAGCCGGTAGTTGATGTACCCGTTCACCTGGGCGAACTGCCAGGTCCGTTTGAGAACTTCGGGTTCGTGATTGCGCAACCAGAGCAGCCGCGCGGCGCCGTAGAAGGCATCGGGCCGGTTGCCGGTGATCCGGTAGATTTCCTCCGCGCCCAGCAGTTCCGCCAAATCCAGCGATTCCGTTTCGGCGCGGCGATCCATCCAAATCATGGCGGGGCGCAGCGGCCGGCCGTCGCGATCGAGCGGCAGCAGAGTGGGTGCCTGGGAACTCACCGCCAGCCCCAGGACTCTCTCCGCCGCGTGCGGGACTTTGGCCAGTGTCTCGCGAATCGCCTGGCAGGTTGCCAGCCACCAGTCTTCGGGATCTTGCTCCACCCAAGCGGACCGAATGTGATGGAGCGGATATTCGGCGGAGCAGACGGCGCAGAGGTTCCCGCAAACGTCCAGCAGGACCGCCTTCACGGAACTGGTTCCAACATCGATGCCGAGGAGCAATGGTTCCACGTTATCTCACCCAAATGGGGACAGCGAGCCGCTTTTTCTCAGTGGCCCACATACAGCGGCGCGATCGACACCACACCGAGGCCGGTCAAAAAGAGCACGAACATGGCCACCAGTAGCCGGTTCACCCGCGCGCCGCCGCCGGCGAATTCCTTCCACACCAGGACGCCCCACAACGCGCCCACCATGGTCGCTCCTTGGCCGATGGCGTAGCTGATCGCCGGACCTACCTGCAAAGCCCGCGGGGCGCTGGCGGCCACGAAGTTCGAGAGCGTTCCAGTCATCCACACCACGCCGCCGGCGATCCCGAGAAAATGGACCCACCGGCTGCCTTTCAGGTAATCTCTATAATCCAGCCGCGGACCATCGATCGGGAATCTCATGAAGTAGATGTTGTACACAAAAACCGAGACCAGCACGCCCAGGCCAAAGACGAATCCGACCGCGTAAGGGCCGAGTCCCTTCGGGCCCGTCTTGCCAATCTCGACCAGCGGGTAAAATGTTCCCATCAGAATGCCGCCGACGATGGCCAGCCTGATTCCTTTCCAGGTAGTCGCGCGTTTCGCCGCCGCATCCGCCTTGTCTCCGGCGGCGCTGCGGCTCGCGGCGAGCGTCCGGTAGGCGACGGCGTCGACGACGACGGCGCCCAGAATCATCGCGACACCAAGGAACAACAGCCACGGATTCCCCTGCGGGTTCACGATGTAATTCCAGATCACGCCCACTATCAGCGCGAGGCCCACGCCGATGGGGAAGCCTACGCCCATGCCTGCCACGGCGATGGCTCCCACCACCAGAATGTTCGAGAGGTTGAAAACCACCCCGCCCAGGAATCCGCAAAAAAGATTGACGGTGCCTGCGTGCTCCATGTCGGCCATGAAGCGGGGTCCGTCCGACCCCCAGGTGCCGAACGTCAGGCCGGCCAGGAACGCGCCCAGATAGACTCCCATGGAGTAGTCATAGTAGAGAAGTTCAAAGCGCCAGCCCTTGGCGATCTTGAGCACGTTGGCCCAGGAACCCCAACAGAGCATTGTCAGAATCGTAAGCATCAACGCTATGCCGTAAGTGTGCGGCAGAGTCATGCGATCTCCTTTTGATGGGGCAACTGCGATTTCCGAGTTCTTGGGAACGGAGAATGCTAGCACCTAGCGCAAGGAGATGCAGCCGGGGCGCGTGCTAAATGCTTCTTCCCACCGCGGGGGCGATGATCCGCAACTGTGCCATCAGCTCGGTGAATTGCTCCGGCCGCAAAGACTGCGCGCCATCGCTCAAGGCGTGGTCGGGATCGGGATGGACTTCGATCAGCAGGCCATCGGCGCCGGCGGCCACGGCGGCGCGCGCCATCGGCGCGACCTTATCGCGGCGGCCGGTGCCGTTCGATGGGTCTGCCACCATCGGCAGGTGCGAAAGCTTCTTCACCACCGGGATGGCCGAGATATCCATCGTATTCGTCGTGTAAGTTTCGAAGGTGCGGATGCCGCGCTCGCACAGGATGACGTCATAATTGCCGCCCGCCAGGATATGTTCGGCGGAAAGCAGCAGCTCCTCGATGGTGGCGGCGATGCCGCGTTTCAGCAGCACGGGCTTGCGCTGCTTGCCGAGCTCGCGCAGCAGGTTGAAGTTCTGCATGTTGCGCGCCCCGATTTGCAGGATGTCGGCGTACCGGCTCACCAGCGGGATCTGCGCCGTGTCCATCACTTCGCTCACCACCAGCAGTCCGCGGGCATCGGCGGCGGCACGCAGCAGCGCGAGACCTTCCTCGCCCAGTCCCTGAAACCCATACGGCGAGCTACGCGGTTTGAAGGCGCCGCCGCGGATGACGGTTGCGCCGGCGGCGGCCACGATTTCAGCCGACCGATCGATCTGCTCGCGGCTTTCCACACTCGACGGCCCGGCCATCACCACCACGCGGCCGCCGCCGATTTCGCAGCCGCCCACTTTCACCACCGTCCCGCCGGGACGAAAATGGCTGCTGGCGAGCTTGTACGGCGATGCGATGCGATGCGCTTCCTTCACGCCATCCATCACATCGAACACCGCCAGGTCGAACTCCGGATTGCCTCCCACGCCGCCGAGCACGGTGTGGACTTGCCCGGTGGAACGGTGGACGTTGAACTCCATCTC
>Ga0187867_10003901_pt1 | contig 11735 bp, 12 predicted proteins | sample June2016WEW_13_1_FD_132976 | JGI IMG/M metagenome (GOLD analysis project Ga0187867, IMG submission 132976) | Peatland microbial communities from SPRUCE experiment site at the Marcell Experimental Forest, Minnesota, USA - June2016WEW_13_10 | ecosystem: Environmental > Terrestrial > Soil >... | reverse complement strand
GATCATGGGCTCCTCGTGGGGCCCAAGCCTGCCCGGCACGCGAACCGGTCGCGGCCCTTTTCCACCTCACCCTATGGGGAGATATAATCCGCAACCGCGGGGAGGTGTAGTCCGCAATTCACAGAAGAAAGGCAGTCGGCAGGCCAAAGGGGCTTCCCGCCCCTGCAACAACCCACCGCTGGGCACTAACAGGTCTGCCCATCCCGCATCCCATCCATACCTAGACCCGTTCCAAACGATTTCAAGCCCAACGGCCTGACCTACCGCCAGTTCAAGCGGAACGGCATGGACATGCTCTACTCCGTTAGTCAGGCCTTCAACAAAAATATAACCGAGGGCTAACTTTGGCGATACCCCGTGGCCCATTCCACGGATTGATGTTGTACTTCAAGCATTTTGAAAGCCGCGAATCCGCCGAAGAGGCCGCGATGACTTCGGCACTCGTCCGGCAGTGCTACGAGGTGGCCACTGCGCCGAGCGCCGAGGCCGCAATTCGTGCGATCTCGGAATACCTCTCGCCTGTTTCGGCTTGCTCGTTTACCTAAGGTTATACTTCCTGTAACCTAGACAGATGGGGAAGACTTGTAACAGCTGTCGGGCTTAGGGACCTCTCTCAATGGAGTGCTTAATTGAAATGCTCGGCGACTTGGTGGTGTCCCTCGTCCGATACATAGCTCACCATTGGATTTCGATTGCGACTATGGTCGGCGAATGGGGAATTGTGGCTGCAATTTACTTGGAGTGGGAGAGCAACCGCCTCGATCACTTTCTGGCCGATGTTGAATCGAAGCACGACGAGAGGGCGTTGATCTTTAAGGCTTATTGCGCCCTCAGCAGTGTTTCCAGCAATGAGAAGGGTGAGTGTTTCAAGAAGCTCCTAGATGACCCACAGAACGAGAAACTGAAGAACGCATGTGACGATAATGTGCGCCTGCTTTCCCGGATCGGAGCGCGTATACCCTTTTGGCCTTTTAGAAGACGCGCTCTCGAATGGCACGTCGTTGTGCTTCTTTGGGAGATTTTGGGGCCCTACGTCGAGCGCCGACGAAAAGAAGCAGGGCCATCATTTGCTCGGTGGTTCTTAACGTATGCGCTCAAGTCGATTGGCAACCTTCTGAGTCAACACCGCGTTGAGTGGATCATCGCCGATCCAGATGTGGGCCGGAGACAAAATGTCATTCTAACGCGAGCGCGGCTAATCGAGCTTCAATCTAATCTCAAAAAAAACTTGGAAATGTCCTAGGCCCAAAGGCGTATGGCTATCTATGAATCAGACATTGCCCGCATGCAGATGGCTCCCATGCGAGAAACGGAAAGACGAATGAAAGACCTGGTGCCTGTTCCGATTGCGGAGAAGGCCTACGGTACAGCCCAAGAGTTCTGGGATGCATCGGCTCCGAGCAAAGACGAGAAATTCATTTTCCGTGGCCACGCTTTTTCCGGCTGGAAGCTTACTCCGAAGGCTTTGCGCAGGACTGGCGACAAGAAGGGTTTTTTGGGAACATATATCGCTGACCAATTAATTTCTGTGGAGACCCAAATAGTCCAAGAGGCCGAGCTATTGAAAAGCTTCGCGCAATACTGCGACACTATAAACCTGCCAATCTTTGGTGACTCGCTGGAGCAGCGTGACCGCACGATGAATCGAAGTGGCCTTGGAGCATCCTTTCTTGGACAGAGCCCGTCCGAATGGCCGAACAACGATTGGCTAGCCATTATGGCGTTGGCGCAACATCACGGACTTCCAACTCGACTTCTAGATTGGTCGCGACGGTCTCAAGTAGCGGCGTATTTTGCGGCATCTGATGCATTACGGCTTCGGGAGCGTTGGAGGCCCGAGTCTCGTTTGGCTGTTTGGGCGTTGAATGCAGAAAAGGTGGAGGCGATCACTACAAGACCAAGGCGACCTATCGTTGCCAGGTCACGCGAGGCACGGCGCTCTCCATACCCACACCCCGAATTCATTCCCGATATTCGTGTCGTGGTTTTACCTGGTGCAACGAGCGCCCATTTATCCGCGCAATCGGGCCTATTCACCCTTCAGAAGGAGATTGGCAATCCTCCCGACGAATGGAAGGAACCGTGTCTTGAGGATGACCCGCAAGCGGGGGAATTCCTGCAAAAATATACTCTACCTATTTCCGAGGCTTCAGCGCTTTTGAGTCTTTGTCAGCTGCACCACGTGACGGCGGCAACTCTTTACCGAAGTTATTCAGGTGCTGCGGAAGCAGTCTTAGACGATACAAGAGTGGCGAGTGAACTGCCGCTCGGTGCCAATCCAAGTGCTGCAGTCGCCACGCAAAGGGTGCCAAGGGTAGCAAGGAAGATTGCGTTAATAGGGCCTTCGGGATCAGGAGCTATCCAACAGTTGCGTCTACGTTATGGCAGTGAACATGACCGAAATATGGATCGCGGATTAGATACAGCGACCCCACAGTCCGCTGACGCGATGTTGGATTGGATGAGAAAGGCCCCTCCTGGGTTTGTTAGCGTGAGCGTTCATGAAGAAGGGATAAAGCGGCTTGCTCAAATGAAACGGCAATCACCCGGTACCCTCTACGACATATATTTTGTTTACCTCGCAACTGAGCCCGTAATTCTCAAACAACGGCTCGTCGCAGAACAAGGAAACCTTGATCAACTGCCGGGCACCGAACTCTTGGCCGCATTCGAGGAGATTGCCGACAAAAAGATCGACACATCGTATTTCACTCCTGAACAAACCCGGACCAACATCGATGCCGCGCTGGCTCAAGCGGGTGTTGTTCCTATTTGAACTTCGGTGAGCGATGTTGACTCGGCTATGCCTGAAAATACGAGGGCTAGCGTCGAGCTATCGATGGCGGAACTATTCCGGATAGCCGCAAAGGCACGGGACCGTGCACCCTCTGAAGGCGATCAGGTTCTGGTCGCCATTGCCTTCTCAATTATCGCCTTTGAGTCCACCGTAAATGATTTGATGGCTATATGTTCGTTCCCGTTGGCCATCGCGAAGTCCGCTGTTCTCGGAAAGGTCTCTGACATAGGAAAGGTAGATCGCTTCGAGTTGTGGCCTTTGAAGGCACGAGTCTTAGCGATATACGAGTCTATCTCAGCACCGCTGAACTGGGAAATTGAGCCGTGGCTCGGTCTCGATAACCTTATCCGCATCAGAAATGAGATTACCCATCGCCATGCAATTACGGGAATCGTGCATGGCAATTCCGTCGCAGGACTAGTTGTCAATCCCGTTAAGCGAGATTTTCAGCCCTACTTAATTTCAAGAAACCTGATCTCGAAACAGGAAGCCGCCGAGATTCCATGGCAGTATTCAGTAAAGAAACCCAACGTTGCAGAGTGGGCGCTAGAGACGTGCATTGAATGTGTGAGTGCTGTGATTTCGATCTTGCCAGATGGACAGCCGAAAAGGGCGCTTCGTTCTGAATTTGACGAGAATGTGAGAGGATATGTGCGTGGATAGACCCCTTTAATTTGGATGAGGACATCCGGTTTCTTCCTCCGCACAACAACGCTAGGATTGTCGCGCAACAGAGCCTTTTTTCAATTCAGGTTTATCCGTTAGTCCATTGCCCAAGAAACACCGCGTTCCCGTTAAGAAACGCCGACGCTTTAGGATGTTGCTCAATAGTTGGGGAATTAACCGGGCAACACTGTTTCCGGGATTGGACGGAAAAGCTTCTCACCTGAATCAGATCCTCCGAAGAGAACCAAAGGACGCTTGAATGCCGTCTGACTTTCAGCGCCACAATAAGTACGAAAGAGGTTCACAATTCATTAGTGGTCCTAGCTTTCCGGATAGCCTGAGCAACCTAATAAAGGCCTCCGGCTCGCCCAAAAATTGCTAGGCGAAGAAACGCACGGCTGCGCCATTCTTGGCGAACAGCGTCTTTAGATCATACCAATAACCAACCAGCCGTCCGTTCAAGGGGCGGTGAACCCACTTCCAGGGGCAAACGTCGTTTCGCAAATAGAGGCCTCAGTCATCCAGGCGCTGCTCTTGCAACTACCATTGGCGCGCCAACGGTGATTGGTACTCTCCAATGACCTAATGTTGCTTCGCCGAAATAAAGCACCGCCGTCAATGTACCGGGATTAGCGACAATAAGTCCGTTCGCAGCTGCGACCAATCGAGTAGCCTGCTTGTTTTCGAAATCCACTACGAGATTGTTATCAGACAAGACGTGTTCGTTGTTCCGGAGGACAAGTCGGAAGGTGGCGATTAGGGGGTCGACGGGTTCTTTTTCAATTCTGAAGAAATACGTGCATTTTGCTAAAAGCGCTGGAAGAGCCGGGGTCGGAAGTTCCTCAATTATGTTAATTAGTGAGAAAACGTTCGTCTGCGCATCCCTAATAGCAGATTCAGCGCATAGAGCCAGAGTGCAGGTATACATGAATTAAATTGTTATTTGTGTCGTTGAAGCTGCATCGACCTTCCGCGAATCTCCATTAGTGACGACGTTTTGCAGTTCGAATCTTAACACAACGTCTGTGGTCGAGCTACCCTCTGCCTCCCACAAGTTAATAATCCTAGGGACCCAATGAAGGCGCCTTAACGGTAAGCTCGCGAGTGATCTTATATATGCGCCAGATTTCTTGTACGTCAGGGCTACCGCAGCTACGTAAGCTGTGATCAAATTCGATATTCTTGGGGCGTCCATTAAATCGATTTCACGAATTGTTTCGATTAGCTCTTCGACAGTATGGGATCTCGAAAGCCGCTCAACCTCCTCCTGGGCCCGGAAAGTTCGTAATATGTAACCGGGGGTATTGGCCAAGAAGTAATTCTCCGATAACTTGGTTAGCAGCGTTGGCGTTAAAGTAATCATTTTTTATTCGAAAATATCTTATATCTTGGCAGTCGTATGGCGCAACGTGAGCCGGGTGAAGAAACTCCTTGTACTTGCCCCATTTGCTGAAAACCAGTGGTGTAATCGTCTGTGCTGTCGCGGTTCGGACAACGACCGCGGAATGTTCAGCTTCATTTTTGGTGTAATAGATTGCAATGTCTCCGGGCTTAACCTCATTTCTGTCAATTGGACGGTATCGGTCGTCGGCGAGGATAAGATTGATCCATTCATCGCCCTCAACGTTTGTTCGCCGAGCGGCGAATGATAGTCCGTGGCAGTTGTAAAGCGGATTTGGGCCAGCTCGTTCGACGACACATTCACGTGTCTCGTACTCGGTTCGAATGCGTTCGAATTCCGCGATCTCACTAGGTGAGAGCTCAAAAATCTGATAGTTGTCGATGTCATTCCCCCTCGAGGTTTGGGTTATGATCCGTGGGAGCTGAATCTCCGGGATTGGGCCGTTAGGCATCGAATATTTTGAAAATATTCCGGTCACAACCTGCCACAGGCATCTCATTAGTGGTCGCCAGACCTTTGTCCACATAACTAACAGATGCGACATCATTGCTCCAATCCGGAGAGCACTGTTGGTGTTGTCGGAAGCTGCAAAGGCATAATTCACGCAAATTCAGGTACCCGCTCGATGCGTCGAGATAGCGATTGGTGCACATCGTAGGGATTCAGGTCTTAGAATGCGTTGCCTATTACCGGATCCGAGGCCCGCCAGAGGCCTCTAGATACCAGGTTGAATTGGTTATTCCAGTTAAACAGAGTAGGAGAAATGGTGGCGCCTCAGATCAACGCTGGAATTCCGGTGGGCCCATCGGCAGACCGTGGCAAAAGGCTTGTTTGGAAATCTGGTGGGCCGTAAACGTGAAGGTGGATGCTTGGAAAAGTGATGCTTTGGGATCAACGAGGCTGATCGGACTTTTTGATGGGACAGTCGGGCAATCCAAACAGCAAACCGAAGCCTGAGTTCGCGATCAATCCCTTAATATCGCACTCCACTCACAATTTAGCGCTTTCCGCAACCGCATCGCCGTGGTTACAAGAATATTTGTCTGTCCCGCCTCGATCTTTTGCACCGTGCGGATATTCAGGTCTGCCAGCTCAGAGAGTTTCTCCTGGGTGATTTTTCGGGCCATACGCTCGCGTCTCAAGTTGGCTCCAAATATTTTGAGCTGAGCTGAAAGGGCGTTTCGGGATGCCACGCCACATTATGCCGTCATCCTCTCGTTGACAGAACGGCACGATGTGCCGTAAAAGCGGCGCCATCCTTTTGCCTGCAAAGGGGAGCGGGCTACGTCCAAAATGAAGAGATTCACCCATATGTTGCTCTTGGCGATCTTCGTTATGTGCCCTTCCTTTGCCGTAGGGGACTCCAGTATCGACGCATTACGGGTAAAGGCGGAGGGAGGTGACGCTGCGTCACAGCTTAGCCTTGGCAATCGATACCTCGTAGGCGACGGTGTGCCCAAAGATGATAAGCAGGCCTTACGATGGTTTCGAATGGCCGCGGACCAGGGCGACGCTAGTGGCGAGTACATTATCGGCCTGAAATACAACGTCGGCGATGGTGTTCCCGAGAATCATACCGAAGCGGCAAGATGGTTCCGGAAGGCGGCGGACCAGGGTCTTGGTGTCGCTCAGGAAGAGCTCGGTGAAATGTACGGTTCTGGCGACGGTGTGCCCATGGATCGTGCGGAATCCATTGAGTGGCTTCGGAAAGCCGCGGACCAGGGATTTACGGACGCTGCTAAGGAATATTTCCTAGGATTGTGCTACGCCAGCGGTGATGCCGTGGCGAAGGACACTGTTGAAGCAGCAAAATGGTTCCGCAAAGCCGCAGATCAGGGTCACGCTGAGGCTCAGCTGCGAATGGGCGTGATCTACTCAGTGGGAGAAGGATTGCCGAAAGATTCAACCGAAGCGGCGAAGTGGTATCGTAAGGCTGCGGAGCAGGGCCTTGCCGCTGGGCAATATTCCCTTGGCGTGTGTTACTCTCGCGGAGATGGGACGCTCAAAGATTCAGCCGAAGCCGCGAGGTGGTATCGAAAGGCGGCCAACCAAGGCTATGCGCGCGCCCAGCTTAATCTGGGCACATGTTACGCGCGAGGTGACGGGGTGACTCTGGACATCGTCGAAGCTCACAAATGGTTCAATCTCGCCTCGGCTAATGGCAATGAATCCGCGAAAGCGAATTTAGGATTGATCGAGAAGACAATGTCCACCGATGAGATCGCCGAGGCGGAACAAAGGGCACGAGAATTCAAGCCGGCGAGATCCATGGGGCCTGCGTCCGCTGCTAAGTGACGGCATTGCGGCCTGCCAAAGCACCGTTGGGAAGGAGAGGCTGTTCGATTCTCCCCGTAGATCTGTGAATTCGCTATCAAGGGAAACGTACACGGCTTACATACGATTTGTCAGCAAAAGCCGTAGTAGGTGGCGAATCGGTCACACGTCGACAACCCGGCCTCAACCGTCCTCGGTTTGGCTGACGGTATTGGCGTTGGGAGACGCCTGAAGCCTGGCTGATCATGTTCCCCAAACTAAATCGGTGCCCTGGAGGCGCGGAAATGCGCAAACGGAAGGAATATTACTTCCAAAGCAAGGGCGTCGAAGAGACCTCACTGCTGCGTTGGTTCGAAACCGTTTACAGCGTGATCACGGATAACGAATCAGTCGAAGTCATGGTCACCCACGTTGCGGCGCAGTTTTATCTCGGCTGTTGTGTGAAAGACGATCGCTTGGTCGGAAGAAGCGTTTGCCTTCTCAAACGCGTTGGGTACCGCGTTACCAGCATTCGAGAAAACGCCTCTTGGCCCCAAGGACAGGCGACGGAATTAATTCAGGAGGCAGCCTTTGGGGCGTCGGCCATCGCGGCCGACTTTGCAGCCTTTAAGAATCCATTAGTGGTTGAACCGGTCGAGATCACCTCGGGCTTGCTAAGGCAATTAATCGTGGTGAGAGCAAAAGCCTATCGAGCCTTGCTGGCACAGGCCGACGCCGATCCGACGTCAAAAGGAGCCGGGTTAATGAAATACATGGCGCACACGCAGGACCTCGAAGGTGCGCGGAACACCGTTATGGACCACATCGAAGCATGCATTCATCTCGCCCTGGCTTGTGATGACGTTCGTGAGAACTGCATAAATGCTACCGCTCGGTTCGGCAATCCTTAGTTCGCTCGTCTCGGTTCTACGTTCGGTGCCTCACACTGACGTAATGCCTGGAGAATTTTGCTCTAGCCAACTGCTCTCTTGGCCGTCCAGTTTTTTACGGAAACAGTCCCAATTCTCATACGCTGGCTTCTGACAAATGGACTCCGCCCTTGGGGGAAACGACTGCCGCTTGTTGCATCTGACAACAGTTAGGGCTTAAGACGCAAAGGCTTCGAAACGGTCGCGACCCTTGGGGAAGCCTGATAGCTTTTAATTCCCGCTTCGTATGCAGAAATCGCCTTCCAATTGTCGCAATACGCGACATTCTTCTACCGTAGCTCGTGACACAGCATTACCACGTGATCCCACCCAACACCATCATTGATCCCGCGATTGTCGAAGCACTCATCGGGCTTTTGCACAACCCTCAATCTCATCTCGAGGTTATAGAGACTCCCTGGGATGTTGCAGGGGGATCAACGCTCGGCCGTGTGCGGAAGGAAAACCAAGACCGCTATCTGGTAGCCCGCTTTTTCCATCCGGAATCCAGCCGAAACTTTTTCGTCGCAGTGGTTGCCGACGGTGTTGGAAGTCTGCCCGATAGCGGGCAGTCCGCATCTGCCGCAATTGCGGCCTTCGTCTCCGTCCTGGTAACCAAGATGGAGTATCGTTCAAACGAAGGCTTCATCTCTTCATGGGGAGAATTGCTGCGGGAGGCGATGCAGAACGTCAACCAATATGTATACGGCAAGACTGCTGAACGCGGAGCATCAACGTTCTCAGCCGTAGTTGCGCCCGCCAATGCGCCTATATGCGCGGTACATATAGGAGACAGCAAGATTTATGGCGTTAGCAAAGACTTTCATTTCACACAGTTGAGCATCGATCAGACGGTGGGATCGCACCTGCAATCACTCGGACTGCCTCAAGGAGATTTGGCTGGACGAGACCCTCGATTCGAGCGAGCGCTAGCCCAATATATAGGAACGACTGATGCTCTAGAGCCACAGATATTTACGATCGAAAAGAAATGGGAATCGATTCTTATTGCTACCGACGGGATTTCTTCTGCGAGAAAAGCATTATCTGAGGAAGGGTGGAACCTTATTTCGCAACACGCGAACTCGCGGAGCGATTTTGTGAAGAACATTCTGTCAGTCTGCAATTGCCTGGGCGGAGAGGATAACAGTACGTTCGTGGTTTTTCCGATGTCGAATCAACTAAACTCGTCAACGACACGGCGAGACGCGAGCGTATTGACAGCTGTTACGGGCTCCCGAACAACTGTTATACGGAGTCGGCCATTCCCAATTCAACCCATAGTACCTAAATCATCTGTAACGGACCGCAAACGACAGAAACCCGCGAAGTTTAAACGCGGGAGCAAAGTGCGCACACATGAGCAAGGCGCAGGCACTGCAGGAGGGAAATCTAGCGGTAAATCGGTTCCTTCCGTCACTTTTTTGCCTGGTATAGTCGATGATGAGTACAAAACTCGACATCCCGGATCGGTATGATCTGACGCGGATGGGACCGATGGGGGGCCAAGCAAGCGTGTTCTACGCACGCGATAAATGGCTAGATCGCGATGTCGTAATGAAGGCTGGATTGCCCGGTGCATCTTACGACGTGGCAGCAGAAGTTCGATCGTTGGCGGCGGTAAATTCGAAGCACGTGGTCGCTCTCTACGATACGATTCAAGACGCGAAGGGAGTGATCGCAGCAATTGTCGAAGAATCCGTGGACGGCCAATCGCTTAGGGAGAGATTGACAGCCGGTTTGCCTGTAGCTGAAAAACTTCGGTTATTATATCAGATCGCCTGTGGTGTTACAGACATCCACAGCGTTGGACGTATTCATCGAGACTTGAAGCCAAACAATATGAAGGTCCGGCCCGACGGCCTCCTCAAAATTTTTGACCTTGGCATCTCGACTAATCTGGCTGACGGTGATGAGACACAAATTGGTAAGGGCAGTCGTGGCTACAAGGCCCCGGAACTCTTCGGAAGCCCGCCGATGAAGGTCTCAACTAAGTGCGATTCGTATTCCATTGGAGTAATCGCACATCAATTGTTATCAGACGGAAGACTCGCGCACGGCTTTTTGAAGGAACCACCCGACCCACAAACCGACGGGATTAATTTCGAGTTATTGACAGGGACAGGCACAGAGCTGACGACAGTTCTGGACGCCAGCCTTGCTAGCGACTCCCGTTTACGGCCGGAGGCAGCTGAGATACGTGATTCTCTTGCTTCTGAGATAGTGAGGGACATGCACCGCGCTGTAATCGTGAGTGCTGGACAGCCGTTTGTCTTAGATTCAACGAACCGTACAGTAAGAGTCGGCAATTCAGGGAATGATATTACAGTTGAGTACGACGGAACGGCCTTCGTGATTCGGGCTCTGACGGGCGATGTCTACGTTAACAATCGCACTATGAGGATTGGCGACAAGCTTAACGGTGCGATGGTGATCACCCTCGGCGCTCCCGCAATAGGAGCGGCGCGTAGGTTTGTTACATTCGACATCTCACACCCTGAAATCCTCGTATGAATATTCTAAACGCGGGTGATGTCGTTCTTAATAGGTACCGGGTCGAGGCCTTTATCGGCGAAGGTGGTATGCAGGAAGTCTATCGGGCAACCGACTTAGCGCTTAATCGCAAAGTCGCATTGAAAACGCCGAAAAATGATCACGCTGCAAAACGTTTTCAACGAAGCGCAATAGTAAGCGCTAGTGTGCGACATCCGTCAGTAGCGACAACATTTGATTATTTTGAAACGAATGATCGCGCATATCTCGTGGAAGAGTTCATTGCTGGAGTCGATTTGAAAAAAGTGATGACGACAACCTACCAATATTTAGACCCAGCGCTGGCAGCGCACCTCGCGACCCACCTTGCTAAGGGTCTTGATGCATGCCATAGGGAGAATATCTGGCACCGGGACCTAAAGCCGGCGAACGTCATGCTTTCGGACGAACTCGTATTCTCCGAGGTTAAGATTACAGATTTCGGTATCGCAAAGATGGTGGAGGAAGAGTTCAAGGATGACAGCGAAGGTGGCGCAGAGTCGTCGATTACGGGTTCGCAAACACTTGTCGGAGCGGCGCCATTTATGGCGCCAGAACACATGTTCACCCCAAAAAAGGCTGACAAACGTGCGGATATTTGGTCGTTCGGCGCCATTCTTTATTCAGTGCTTTTTGGCGAACCGCCATTCGGTCGCAACTTTGCTTCGATAGCGGTTGCGATCACGAAGGGTAAATATGACAAACCGCCCGTGTGGATGCTAAGCAAGACGCAGTTTCAGACGGTCCTTGGGAGTCTTTGGAAGATTATTCAATCGTGTCTGATAAACGACCCAGAAAAGCGTCCAACGGCGGATCAATTAGTTAAGGAATTGGCCAGCGTTTGCTTCTCAGTGTACCCGCGAATTCGTGGCATCACCAAGAGCATTGTGCTACAAGGTGGGAGAAGCAGCTTTGTGCAAAGCGACGAGGGAGACGCCCTTTACCATCTGGACAGCTATTATAAGAAGGGCAGCCTCGCCGCTGGCGAACTTGTTGCATTTTCCAGGCATCCGGGATCGCCAAGTGCTCGCGCTTTGTGATTGCCTCGATTTGGTGGACACCGGGACATCCGTGTTGACGGCGAGCTGATTGGTCGCTTCCGAGGAGCCGTAAGGCACGCCGCAGGAAGCGACCAATCAGCGCCGGGCGCGGTTTG
>Ga0187867_10003900_pt1 | contig 11735 bp, 10 predicted proteins | sample June2016WEW_13_1_FD_132976 | JGI IMG/M metagenome (GOLD analysis project Ga0187867, IMG submission 132976) | Peatland microbial communities from SPRUCE experiment site at the Marcell Experimental Forest, Minnesota, USA - June2016WEW_13_10 | ecosystem: Environmental > Terrestrial > Soil >... | reverse complement strand
ATCGTAGATCTTGCGCTTCTTGGGATCGCTGAGAACGTCATTCGCCTCGGAGAGAGTCTTGAACTTCTCTTCCGCAGACTTGTCCCCCGGATTCACGTCGGGGTGATACTTGCGCGCAAGTTTGCGGAACGCCTTGCGGATGTCCTCCGCCGAGGCAGTCTTCTTCACCCCGAGGGTGCCGTAGTAATCCTTTTGGGTCGTAGCCGGCATCACCTACTCTTCCGTGCAGCGTTAGCGTTTCTCACCTCAATGGCTTTTCTGGACGACTCCGGGAGCTTATTGAACAAAGCGTCTACGCGGCGGGGCTGAGCGACCATAATCTCTACTATGAGATTGACTAGATCGAACAAGGAGACGGCGATATCCTGATCGTCTCTGACGTCTAGCACACCAGGGTGAACTTGATTGTTTCCCACGACCCTCACGACGTCGAACGCCTGCTGCGCCTGTGCCGGAAGCCCTCGCTTTACCAACTCCGCGATGTCGCTATTCAGATTGCTGCCATCTAATCCAAGTTCAATACAAAGCTTCTGGGTTGCTAATCTCAACAGTGCGGCGCTCGACCGAGGGGACGCATTGAACACCGCGCGCGCCTCATCGAAGTCCGGCCGAATGGATTTAGGCAGTTCCTCATGAGGTTCAGGGGCAGTGGAAGCAGGAGGGAATACTATCCTGTCCACATTCCAGAGTAGCTCTCGATGGCAATGCCCACATTCGCTCATCTTGTAGTCGGCAAGGTAGCTCTGAGCATTCTCCAGAGTCAAGCGGCGCCAATATTGAACGGAAAAAACACCGCAGAAAGGGCAATTGAAAGCACCTACGTCCCTCTTCGGTTGGATGTACTTAGTCATATTGCGAATGCCCCAGGCGGCTACGCCGCATGCCTACTCCGAGAACGGCTTCAGAAACATCTCCGTTCGACCTTCTTCGCCCACGGAAACATTGAAGGTTTTGATCGGACTTTTCACGTGTTGGCCAAGGTGGTCAATCTCTATCGAAATTTCGCATTGGTGATAGCCATGCCCATTGCCCTCGGGCTCGACAGGACTCCCCGCCAGATAGCCCTCGGGCATCCTAAATTCCCTAGTCTCACCTGCCGCCAGTACGGCATTCCATTCGAGGCCTTTCTTTCGCAACAATCGTTTCGTCGAATCAAATGGGTTAACAATGTCGAGCCAGATCCTAGTCACTAAGAAGCTAGTAATCCCGAGGTTTGCTACCCAGATGATCACATCGGTATCGTCGGGTTTGACGCCAAACCGGTAATCTAGCGCCCGCTGGGTTCGACGAATTTCGTCTTCGCGATTCCACCGCTCACGCTGGTCGTTTCGTTCGCGCTCGTGCTCCTTGTTCTCTTTCTCCCAGCGCCTCCGCTGTTCGTTGCTCTTGAGCCTACTGTCGATGAGTAGGAGCAGAGTTGCAACGACGAGCAGAAAAGTCACGCCGACTAAGCCCCACGTAGCAAACGTGAGATACTTTTCGCTCGTCAACCAATCCGGAAGGGCCGTTAAGTTCATCTCCGACCTCAGTTAACTCCCGCCTGCCCGGTGTCGCCCATCGGGACGACGATGTTCGGGACGAACCCGAAATCGTCGCTGATCACCGGGATCGCCTTCATCCTGCCGGTTATCGCGGAGGTGATCAGATACCAACGTCTGTCTTCCTGGTTGAAACTCAACATGTACGACTGATTGTTTACGTCAAACCTCAATTTGTTCCTTCAATCTGGGGAGCTCCGTTTGTTGCTGTTAGCGCGGGGCTGAAGCCCCGCTGTTCTCATGCCGTCCCTACGGGACTCGGCTCTGTTTATGCCGCCTACCCAGCGCTGAAGCGCTGGGCTATGATCTTCCGTCCCGCTATGCGGGACTCGATTTTGCATGGCACGCAAATCAACGCGCTCACGTACGTTTCTAAGTCAACTAGTCTCTGCAAGCCGGGACCCTTTCGGAATACCCTAACTCAAACTCAACCAGCTTCTGTGAGCAGGGGCGCTTGCGCGCCCCCAGACTAGTTGCTAATTGCTAGTTACTAGTTACTTCTTCTCTTCCACATCCACGTACTCAGCATCGATTACGCCTTCGTCCTTCTTCGGCTCGGCGGCGTCTGGAGCGTGCCCATTCGCTCTCGGAGCCGGGCCGCCCGTAGGAGGCGTCTGCGCTGAAGTCGCCTTGTACATGGCTTCCGCCAGCTTGTGCGAAGCCGAAGTCAGGTTCTCGCGAGCCTTGGTCATGGCTGCCGCGTCGGTACCTTCCAGCGCCTTCTTGGCGTCTGCGAGAGCGTTCTCCACATCGCTGCGCTCCTGGCCGCTGATCTTGTCGCCATGCTCGCGCAGCATCTTCTCGATGCTGTAGACCATGCCATCAAGCTGGTTGCGGGCCTCGACCTCGTCGCGCTTCGCCTTGTCCTCGGCCGCGTGCGCGTCGGCGTCCTTCGCCATGCGCTCGACCTCGTCCTTGCTCAGACCCGAAGACGACGTGATCGTGATCTTCTGGTCCTTGCCCGTGGCCATGTCTTTCGCATTGACGTTCAGAATGCCGTTCGCGTCGATGTCGAACGTGACCTCGATCTGCGGAATGCCGCGCGGGGCCGGCGGCAGACCGGTCAGGTGGAACTTGCCCAGGGTGCGATTGTCGCGGGCCATTGGCCGCTCGCCCTGCATCACGTGGACCTCGACCGACGTCTGGCTGTCCGCCGCGGTCGAGAACATCTCCGTCTTCTTAGTCGGGATGGTTGTGTTGCGCGGGATCATCGCAGTCGCCACTCCGCCCATCGTCTCGATCGACAGCGTCAGCGGAGTCACGTCGAGCAGCAGCAGGTCTTTCACCTCGCCGCCCAGTACGCCACCCTGAATGGCAGCACCGATCGCCACCACTTCGTCAGGATTCACACCCTTGTGCGGTTCCTTACCGAAGATCTCTTTCACCAGCGCCTGAATGCGCGGCATGCGCGTCTGGCCGCCGACCAGTACAACTTCGTTGATCTTGTCCGGCGAAATGCCGGAATCTTTGATCGCCGCCTTACACGGGCCGATGGAGCGGTCGATGATGTCCTTCACCATCTCTTCCAGCTTGCCGCGCGTGAGCGTCTTCACCAGGTGCTTGGGGCCGCTGGCATCCGCCGTGATGAACGGCAGATTGATTTCGGTCTGCATCGTGGTGGAGAGCTCGATCTTGGCGCGCTCGGCTGCGTCACGCAGACGCTGCAGCGCCATTTCATTGCCCTTATCGCGCAGGTTCAGGCCTTCGTCCTTCTTGAACTCGTCGATCAACCAATCAACGATCCGCTGGTCGATGTTGTCGCCGCCCAGGTGCGTGTCGCCGTTGGTCGACTTCACCTCGATGACGCCCTCGCCGACTTCCAGAATCGAGATGTCGAAGGTGCCGCCGCCGAAGTCGTACACGGCGATGGTCTCGTCCTTCTTCTTGTCGAGCCCGTAGGCCAGCGCGGCCGCCGTGGGCTCGTTGATAATGCGCTTCACCTCAAGGCCGGCAATTTGGCCAGCGTCCTTGGTTGCCTGGCGTTGCGCGTCGTTAAAATACGCCGGCACAGTGATAACGGCCTCGGTGACCTTCTCGCCGAGATAGTCTTCCGCAGCCTTCTTCAGCTTCTGCAGAATCATCGCCGAGATCTGCGGCGGGGTGTATTCCTTGCCCTGCGCGACTACGGCGACGTGATCTCCCGACTGCACCACCTTGTAGGGCACCATCTTCATCTCTTCCGAGACTTCGTCGTACCGGCGGCCCATGAAGCGCTTGATGGAGTAAACGGTGTTCTCGGGATTGGTAATGGCCTGGCGCTTGGCTACCTGGCCGACCAGCCGTTCGCCGTTCTTGGTGAATCCGACAACCGAGGGCGTAGTCCGCCCACCTTCTTCGTTGGGGATGACCTTGGGTTCGCCGCCTTCCATGACGGCGACCACCGAGTTGGTGGTACCCAAGTCAATTCCGATAATCTTTCCCATTGCAGCCACCCTCCTTCAGGGTTGATACTTAGCTAACTTATTGATAAATAAGTGCATGGTGAGAAGCTCAAGGCCTTATAGCATACCGACTATAGAACTTGAGTCAATCGCTGTCAAGTTGTTAGATGTTATGGCGGTGCATGGGGTTGCAGGGATTTCAACCGACTTGGGCGCGCCTCTTTTTGCTCAGAAAGCTGGGTCCTACCTCTGCACCAGCCGCACCCGTCCGGTATCGACTACGGCGCTCTCAATCCGCAGCGGTAGCTTGAACGTGGTCGTCATCCCGACGTTGGGATACTTTGGCGTGATGTAGTGCTGAACGAAGAATTCCAGTGCCCACCTCGGTACCTCGGAGCCGTCCAACTGAATGGATTGCACCTGGATGCTGCCGCTGGCGTTGGCGCCGCTCGCCTGTGCCACCACCTCAACAGCGTGTTTCCCGCTAAACATGGCGAACATCGGGTTGTTCGATCCACGCCCTTGCATGATTTCTTCGAAGTCGATCTTGGCATGAGCATCGAGCACGCCGGGCCGCGCCGTGAGGTGGACCTGGCTCACGCCTTTGGGCAGCTTCACTCCGCCTTCGTTGAAGTAGGCATTCGCCTCTGCTTCGGTCAGCTCAACCGGCTTGGGATCCGGATGGGCCTTTGCCGCGTTCAGCTTCAGGTAGGCGAGCTTCTGCTCCATCGCGCGAAATTCGGCGCTGTGAGAATCCCGCGGAGCTGCCGGGTGCTGACCGCCAGCAGCCACGCCGAGCGTCAGCGCCAGGAGCGCAACGATACACGCAACAAGGTAACGCAAGTTCATCGCAGCGCCGCCTCTGCCGCCGGGTTGGTAACGGTTTCCACGTGGGGCTTGTCGAGTGTCCCTGAGATCACATACGACTGCCCGCCGGACCGCTCCAATTGCACCGCGAGGTCGCGGCCGTAGGACGCAGTACCTTTCACGCTATAGCTGGCGCCGTTCGACTGCATCTTGCAATCCGACATCGTGAATGTTCCATCCTGCAATGCGACCTTGCCGAAGAATTTCGAGAACACAATGGGAATCCCTCGGTTGTCGAGACTGACGTGCCTCAGTGATCCGCCGCTCCAGGCGAAATCCGCTGTGCCCGTAGCCGAGCTTCGCAGCTTGTCAGCGCTTAGTCCGGACAGGGTCAAGCTGTATTCAGCGTCGACGGCCCCAGCCGCCCAGTTGTCGTGCATCAAGGATGCGAGCTGGCTCATGGACAGCTTATTGATAATCCCGTTGCCCATGAATCGCGGCGGCGAGACCGTGAAGTCGGCCAGCCATGAGCCGTCCTGATGCCCGCCAAGAAGATCGGCGCGCAGCTCATGTATTCGTAGTTTCCCGTAGGAGAGTTCCAGCGATCCATTAACGTTGCTGGCAGTCACGCTGCCAAGTTCGAAATGAGCCACGGAAAAATGTCCGCTGGCGCGCAATTTCAACAAGGCGTTGTCATTCCGCTTTCCTATGGAAAGCAGATGATACCAAGGCTGACGGCTGAATGTGGGGTTGAGCAGCTGATTGAGTCGGGCCAGGGAGGCATCGCCGGAACGAACATCGAATTGCAGGACGCAGTTCTCCGGCGCAGTGCAGTGCACCGGAAAGCTGGCCGATCCCGTGAGCTCGGTGCCTAGGCTGAAGGCCGCGGAGAAGGACGTAACTTTCACCAGTTGATCTGCGAGGAGAACAGAGGCCGTATCGATCAGTAGCGGCTCGGACACACCTTGCAGCTCGGCCGTCGCCGTTCGCACTTGCATCTTGCCCGAGGGCGCAGGTGACGCGAATCCCATCCACGATCCCACTGTGCCCACGTCCACCTGGGCGACACCAGCCAGCCCGATGCCGGGCGTTCCAATGCCAAACGCCTGTGCGACGTTCAGCAAGCGTCCCAATTCCGCGCCGCCGCTCAGGTGCAGACTATAGTGTTCCGCGCCAATTTCCCCGCTGCCGGTGGCAGGCGAGGGCGCACCCAGCGGCATGGCGAAGGGCTTCACGACCAGTTGAAACCCGGCATTCGTAATCGGCGGCTGGGCCTGGCGAACGGAACGCTTGCGTTTCGAGCTTGGCACTTCCGGCTTGTTGCTGGGGATAGCGAACTGCACCTCCCCAAGTTCCAACTTCTGTTTCAGAACATTTGCCTGTAGCGCCAGGGAACTGGTACTGCCACCGCCCGACCACTGGGTCGCGCCGCCTGGCGGCTTGCGAACCGAGAACACCGCTTCCACCTCACCCGTCGCGGTCAAGTCGACGGGAAGATCTTTCTTGGCATGGCGGGCAAAAGCGACGAAGCCAGCGGCGGGAATATGATCTCCGGCGATGTCCCACTCATACCCGCCGCCTGGTCCCCAGCCTTGCGCGTCCCCCCTTATACGCAGGAGTCCGGAGCCGACCGGCGATTCGCAGCGAACATCATAGAGCGTGTCATTCATGGAGGAATAGGTTCCCGTGCAGTGAGTTCGCAATCGCAAAGCCTCGCCCAAGGCAATGTCGTAGCGGCGGAAGTCGTCGACGCGCGCGTCCAGGGTAATCCCCAGCGCCGCAGGCGAGCCGGTCAGGATCGCGCTGGCGCGAACATCTCCACGCCAACCGCGATCGCGTCCGTAAAAGAGTTTTGTGAGTTGACCGAGCGGGCCATTATTGAAATTCAGCTTCAGATAAATCGGCGTGTCGCGCAGGTTGGAAGCGCGTTGGAACCGCCCGTCCAGATTGAGCGTGCCGGTATCGTTGATGGCCACATCGGTACGGACTGGGCGCGCTTCTACCCTGAAGCCCCACAGATTCTCTGACTCCAGCCACAGCGCGAAATCGGCATCGGTGAAGGCAAACGCCTTCTTCACGTCGCCCAGCTTGAGGTTGATACGTCCGCTTGACGCTTGAACGTAAGGAAAGCGCGGGCGCGTCTCAGGCCGCCTTTTGGCGGTCGGCGCCGGACTTGCTTGCGATGCCCGCTCCACCAGTTCTTCCAGGTTCCAGTGGCCATCGGCTCGCCGCACCAGGTTCAGGCTGGGATTGTCGAGATCCAGCGTGCCGATCTCCAGCCGGCCCCGCCACAGCGACGTCAGCCTGAGATAAACCGTGACGGTGTCAGCCCGCAGCATCGGCTCAGCTCCATAGCTGGGGTCTTCGGCAACAACAAAGTTGGAGAGCACTACTCCCGGACGCGGCAGCAACTTGAGTTCAATGTTGGAGACCGTCACCTCCCGCCCCAGCGCGCGGCCGATGGCGCCAGCTACCCGGCCGCGATAGCGGTTCACATTGACGAACGGAGGCAGCACCAGGGCCAGCAGGAAAACCAGCCCGACCGCCCACATCATCCGCCGGGACATACGGCGCCACATCAGTGCACCACGTGGAACATTCGAGACCAGCGGGTGTGGTCGAAGAAGTGGAAGACGATGTTGAACATCCAGGCAATGCGGTCGCCGATGCTCTGGCGTTCGTACTCATCGCGCGGCGTGATGAACGACCAGTAGATGAACATGGGACGGCCGATCAGGTTTTCGCGGGGAACCAAGCCCCAATAGCGGCTGTCCAGGCTGACATCCCGGTTGTCGCCCATGGCGAAGTAGGTGCCCGTCGGCACCACCAGATCGCCGTTCTGCACATGCGACGGCAGCATAAGCCGCCACTCTGGCGTCAGCTGTTCGTTCTCGGTGGGGGGCATATTAGGAAAGTTGTCGCGGTATTCATCGTATGGTACGCACATCGATTCATTGCTCGCCTTCTGATCGCAGCGTATGACGTAGGGCTCGTTGAGCCTTTCGCCATTGCGATATACCACGCCATCTTTCAGATGAATACGATCGCCTGGAACACCCATCACACGCTTGACCAGATAGAGACCAGGCTGGGCCGGCGCGATGAAGACAAACACATCGCCATGTTGGGGATCGCGGTAAGGAATCAGCTTGCCGATCCACTTGGTCATTGGCGCCAGCAGAATCCGATCCACGAAGAGGTGATCGCCGATTAACAGCGTGTTCTCCATCGAACTCGATGGAATGGTGAACGCCTGCAAGGTGAAGGTAATGATAAAAAGCCCTGTCACCAGGATGACGGCAATCGAGGCGATAAACTCAGGCGTGGTCTCCTTGGGCTTCTCGGGAGTCTCCGCTGTCTCCGGTTTCTCCAGTTTCACCGGTTGCGCCTTTTCCGGCGCGGCCTTCACAGGTTTCTTGGTCGTAGGCAAATTCGTTTTTCCTCGGAACTACGTTCCCTCACGAGCGGGCAGATTCGATCGGCCTTTAAGAGAGAGCGGACTACTTCAGGTTTTGAAGGGGACGGCCTTCAGGCCGTCCGTAAATACTCCAAAAACAATTGGGCTTTAGCCCTGGGCCACAGGAATCGTCTGACCGCAAGAGTTCCCTCAAAGGCTGACGCCCTGCTCTACTGCGGAATCCGCAACATCCGATGCCATCGCAGGCCACTCAACACTTGTGTGACACTTACCGTCAGATTCGAAAGTTTATCAGACCGCTGCTCACTTGCCATTGCCGTCTCCGTGCGGTCCATCGACCAGTAGATCAGCAGTGGACGTCCTACCACGTTCTCCTGCGGTACGAAACCCCAGTAACGCGAGTCATAGCTGTCATCGCGATTGTCACCCAGGACGAAGTACGATCCTTCGGGCACGATCAGTTCGCCATCGTCCATCAGCCTCTGCGCCTGGAGAAACCACTTTGCCGAAATCCGGTCGCCATAGAAGCCGCCGTCGGGAAAATTGTCGCGGAAGCGATCGCGCCAGGCCCAGTTGAACGTAGCATAGTCGTCATCCTGGCGGAGTCCATTGACATAAACATGCTTGTTGACCAGCCGCACATGATCACCGGGAACGGCGACCACTCGCTTCACGAAGTGCTGGCGCGGATTGACCGGATATCGAAAAACGATGATGTCTTGCCGGCGAATGGGCCGGTAGGGCAGCAACCAGCTCCACCAGCGCGAATGTCCGTAGTGCGCTTTGTCGACCAGCAGGTAATCGCCGATCAGCAGCGTTTTCTCCATCGACTCGGAGGGAATCTGGAACGCCTGCACCACAAACGTAATCACGAACACCGCAATCACGATAGTGCCCGCGAGCGACTGCAACGAATACAGGCCGCGTCTGGTGCGTGCCGGAGCAGCCGCCGGCTGCTCTTCAGAAATTGTCTTGATTTGTTCTGGAGTACCCACTTCACTCATGACGGCTCGGAACTCTTGCTGCTCGCCGCGATGCCTTCAACTGCCGAGCGGCCTTCCTGCAATTGTAGCCGTTCCCATGCCAGACGCGCGGCCGCTTGTTCGGCAGCTTTTTTCGTGCTCCCCTCGCTGCGGCAAACAAAAGCTTCCCCACCCGCCGGCGACGCCGGAATATGTGCCTCCATGGTGAACATCTTGCGATGGTCAGGACCCTCCTCTTTCACCATCAAGTAGTGGGCCTGCGGACGCCCGCTGGCGTGGATGGCCTCCTGTAGCGCCGACTTGTAGTCCATGACGGGAAGCGTCTCGCTTCCGTGCTGGTGCACTTCCGCAAGCTCGGGCTCCAGGATGTTTCGCAGGATGAAGCGCTGCGCCGCGTCGAGGCCGGCATCCAGAAACAGGGCAGCGATGATGGCCTCCAGGGCATTCACCAGCAGCGCGCTCTTGCTTCGCCCGCCGCTGCGCTCCTCGCCCCTGCCCAGCCGCAAATAGTCGCCGATCTTGAGTTCGCGGGCCGGCCGTAGCAAGCGCCGCGCGCTCACAACATGGGCCCGCAACTTCGACAACTCCCCTTCCTGGTACTCGGGAAACCGCCGAAAGAGTTCCTGACTGATGACGAAAGCAAGGACCGCGTCGCCAAGGAACTCCAGCTGCTCATTGTCGAATTCCGTGGCGGGAAGGCCCCCCGCCGAATTCTGCGACTCCAGCTCGCGGGCGTAAGAGGCATGGGTAAGCGCCTGATCGAGAAGATCATGGTCGCGGAAGATGTGTCCCAGCGCTTGCTCCAGAGCCCTCGTATCGTTGGCACTCGGCTTCATATTGTTACCCGATGTCGGAGTCGGTGGGTAGAGCGGGCCCGCGTTCCGGACACCAGAAAACTTCCGCTTCAGGCACTGAGGTCGACGACCTCAGCGCCTGAAGCAATCGTCGACTACAGCCAGACGCCGGCCTGAAGGCTGGCTCTATCCATCACCCTCTAACGCTCAGTGCGGCGTGCGGGGCGAAGTCGGGGACGGCGACTGGCTGGGCTGGGTAGCCGGAGCCGCTGCGTTTCCCGCCGGAGCCTGAGCACTGATCAGTTTCTGCAGACGCTCCTGTTGCTGCTTTGCCAGGTTCTGCGCCGGAGTTCCGTCCTTGGAATATTGCACCGCCTTGTTGGCTGAGTCCAGCGCCTGCGGATACTGCTTCAATTTGTCCTGTGCCACGGATAGCCGCAGATAGAGTACTGCTTCGGGGTTGCCCTTGTTGACGTCAACCGCCTTCTGCAGGTTCTGCTCCGCCGAAGCGTAATCACTCTTGTTCATATCGACCATGCCGAGCGTGTCATAGGCCATGGTCAGAATGCTGTGTTTTGCGGCCTCAACTCTTGCCGGATCGGCATTGGCTGGAACCAGGAGTCCGGTATCGATGTTGTCGATGGCGGCGTGCGCGTCCTTGGCGGCTTCGGCCAGGCGCTGTTCGCGATCAAGGTCGGTATCGTGGGTTGACTCGGCCAGGGCCGAGGCCACTTGCACCAGCGGTACCGGATTCGTCGGGTCGGCGGCAATGGCCAGACGCCCGGTGATGATGACCTTCTCGGTGTCGTTCGACTGCGCGAAGAGATTCATCGCGCGCTGGTACAACGACGCGCGCAACTCGCTGTTGGGATACTTCGCGGCAAAGTCGTCGGCCGCAGCTTCCAGCTGGGCCGGATCGGTCTTGGCGAACGCGTCCTGATAGGCTTTCAGCTCCTCCTGGGTCTTCGCTTGCAGGACCCGATGGCTGCCGGTCGCCGGCGTAGCTTGGACATTGCTTGGCGTCTGGGTGGGTGCACTGCCTTGTGTCGGGGGAGTCGTGCTTTGGGCTGGTGCTTGCCCTGACGCCTGGGCTAACGACGCCATTGCGGCCAAAAACACAACCCCTAGGATTGCTGTCGATCTCATGATTTTGTCCTTTCTGCTCGAAGCCGGCCTCCGCTTCGCAATGCCGGGCCTATTGATCTTTGTGCTCAGCCCTTGGCGGCTCGTAGGGTTGCTGCAATCCGCGTTCAGCGGAGCTCTGGGCATCAGCCGGCACGTCATGGGTTGCAAGTGCCGCTTTGTACTGTGCCACTGCGCTGTCACGTTCCCCCTGCAAGTCAAAAATACGTCCCAGATAGATGTGGGACCACGCAATTACGTGCGGATCGTTCGCCGTCTCCAGCGCCTTCTGGAAATCAGTCTGCGCGCCCTGCATGTCGCCGCTAAAGCTGGCTACTTTGGCTAGCACGAAGTAAGCGCGGCCGGGGTCTTCGTTGGCTCGAAGGCTATCCTGCGCCAGCTTGCCTGCCTCCGCCGGATTGCCGCTGGCCAAAGCGCTTTCGGCCAAATCGATCTTTTTCTGGGACGCACGTTTCGAGGCCTGCATCACCTCCGGCTCCGATTTGGTGGCAAAGGTAATTTCGCTCGCCCGTTTCTTCTCATGCGCGACGTCCAGGTTGTGCAGCCAGTCGGGAAACGCGTCCTGCAGGCCCGTGCCCCCCTTCTCGAAGTCGCGTAACTGCTCGTAGAAGTATCCGGTCAGGACAAATCCCTCTGCCTCGTCCCGCTGCACCAACACCATGCGCTCCTTT
>Ga0187867_10003899_pt1 | contig 11736 bp, 10 predicted proteins | sample June2016WEW_13_1_FD_132976 | JGI IMG/M metagenome (GOLD analysis project Ga0187867, IMG submission 132976) | Peatland microbial communities from SPRUCE experiment site at the Marcell Experimental Forest, Minnesota, USA - June2016WEW_13_10 | ecosystem: Environmental > Terrestrial > Soil >... | reverse complement strand
TCTCTGAGCCGTGGCCGGTATGTCACCCGGACCACGCTGGTTGCAGGAACCCCGGGCCGCATCACCCGGCCCTTCGCGGTCGAGTTGGATCCAGCCGATCTCACCCGCCGTACCTCCTGAGTAAGGGCCGCCAAGCCCGGGCGTTCCCTGTTGCTGATCTGGTGCTCGGCGACCTCCAGAGCCCACGCACCGCACCCGAGTCGACAGCCAGAAGCGGGCTACCTCGATAGGCGGTATTACATTCAGTGACGCAGCGGCCGGAGAGAACTCGCGCCGAGCCGATCTGGGCGCCAGCTCCCGTTTTCCCGGCATCGCGTTCGCGCCGCGCCGAGCCGACGGTTCTGTGCTGCAGTGCTGCGGTAGACGGGTGTCCCGTATAAGGCCTTAGGGAGAATCTTCACCGGGCGGGGTTTGTGGACAGCCCTGAGCGGGCACGGCCTGCCACCAGCATCGTTTGCGTAAAGGGTTCCTCTTACGGGTGGCCCGTGTGAGTCCTCCTCTTGGCGACGGCCGGGTGCCGAACCAGATTCGGCAGGGAGAGTGCCCGGGCGGTACTTCCGAATTGCGGATGGCGATATCGACGGCAGGCGCGGCTTGCGCACCTCCTTCGTTTCGGCAGAGGCCGTCGCTTGAAGAACCGCTGCGGACCGAGTGCCCAGCTGAGGGCGTGCAGTTAGCTGCGGAGTGTCGAGCCGGCGAGCGGCTCGGTCGGCGCCCTCTCGCAATACAGGGGCGAGCGGCACCCCGCCGGCAAGGCGCCGTCGTTCCAGAGGCGATATCGGGCGATTGCGCGGCTGGGCGGCAGGCGCCCTCGAGGGGGTGCCGAGTGTTAGAAATCCAACGAAACACATCATGCTGCTCCAAGGGGCCGTCGTCAGTCTTGCCTGGCAGGTGGCGCCATAGCCATAGCTCGGGTGGACGGGGCGAGCGCGGATACATCCGAGACAGCGATGCTTAGCGGTCGAACGATCGCGACGATGACCGTTGCCGCTCCCACGATGTACCCGCTCGAAGCGTTGCCCGGCGACGTCTACGTGCGGGACGGCGAAAAGGTAGCCGAGGTCGCGGGCGAGGTTCCCGTGGCCGCGCGGACGATCGAGGAGGGCGCTTCAGCCCCAATGACGGCCGTCCGTCCGTTCTCTCGCCGGACGAGCAGCTCCAGGTGCTGGAGGGCTTCGTCGGCGGCTATTACATACAGCTGCACTCGCTCGGGCGCGCATCCCTCGCCAATTTCTTGATCCCGGGGGCCCGGAGACGCGACTTCGCTGAGATCATCGAGAGTAGGACCACATGGTCGGAAGGTGGCTGATGGGCGAAGCCATGCCGCAAGAGAGCAACCGGATCTCGCTCAAGCGCGATGTGCGCGACCGGTTCGGCCTGCGAGTTCCGAACGTGCATTTCAACGACCACCAGAACTACTTGGCGATGCGCGAACACCCCTACGCCGCGGGCGGGTCGGTCTACGACGCCGCGATGCGACGCGCACGTTCCGGGTCCGCGCCATATCCCGCTGGTCACAACCTCGATACCGCTCGCATGCGCGCGCGGCCGGAGGACGGGCATCGGAAACGAGTTCGGCCGCGCGCCGGATGTGCCGAACCTATTCGTGTCCGATGGCAGCGTGATGAACACCGAGGCGGCAGCGAACGCGGCGCTGACGGTAGTCGCGCCAGGCCGACCTCACTGAGGCGCTGCTGATGGAGAGCGGTCTCCACGTACCAGGCCCGCCGGGTGGTTTGCGCGGGCGGACGAGTGAGTGCGCGTTGCTGGATGACTTGGTCTCGGCGATCCGCCGTGGCGAGAGCCGATCGGTGGTGCTACGGGGCGAGGCTGGGATTGGGAAGACGGCGCTGTTGGAGTATCTCGTCACGTCGGCGTCAGATCTGAGGGTCGTACGGGCGGTGGGGGTGGAGTCGGAGATGGAGCTCGCGTTCGCCAGCTTGCATCAGTTGTGCGCACCGTTGCTCGATCGCATCGAGGAGCTGCCGGCTCCGCAGCGTCGCGCGCTGGAGACCGTGTTCGGGCTGAGCGACGGGACCGCGCCGGACCGATTTCTCGTCGGGTTGGCGGTGCTGAGTTTGTTCGCGGCAGAGGCGGAGCAGCGTCCGCTGCTGTGTGTCGTCGATGATGCACAGTGGCTGGATCGGGCTTCGGCGTTGACGCTGGCCTTTGTCGCTCGCCGCCTGCTCGCTGAGCGGGTGGGGTTCGTGTTCGCAGCGCGTGAACCGGGCTTGGAGCTCCAGCACGTGGACGGGCTAGATGTGCGCGGCTTGCGCAACGGTGATGCCCGTGCAGTGCTGCGCTCGACGCTGCGGTTCAAGCTGGATGAGCGCGTCCTTGACCGGATCATCGCGGAGACGCGCGGAAATCCGTTGGCGTTGCTCGAGTTGCCACGCGGATTGACGGCGACGCAGCTGGCTGGAGGCTTCGGGCTGCCAGAGGCGCAAGCAATGTCGGGGCGGATCCAGGAGAGCTTCGTACGACGTGTCAGCGCTGTCTCCGACGATGCGCGGCGTCTGTTGCTGCTTGCGGCGGCAGAGCCCAGCGGTGATCCGCTGCTTCTGCTGCGCGCTTCTGAGCAACTCGGCATCGCGGTCTCGGCGATTGATGCGGAAACCGACGGGCTCCTGGCCCTGAGCCCGCGCGTGGCCTTCCGCCATCCGCTGGTGCGCTCCGCCGTATACCGAACAGCGACCAGAGAGCAACGCCGGGAGATCCATCTGGCCCTGGCAGAGGCGACCGACCGCAGCGTCGACCCTGACCGTCGCGCGTGGCATCTGGCCACAGCCGCAGCGGGGCCCAACGAGCCGGTCGCCGCGGCGCTCGAGCAGTCCGCCAGCCGCGCGCAGGCGCGCGGCGGCCTGGCCGCGGCAGCCGCGTTCCTGCATCGCTCTGTCGTTCTGTCGGGCGATCCCAAGCAGCGGGTGCGGCGTGGGCTTGCCGCTGCCCAAGCAAGCTTGCATGCCGGCATCATTGGGGGCGCGCTCGAGCTTCTGACGTTGGCCGAGGCCTCGACGCCAGACGAGCTGCAGATGGCGCATGTGGAGTTGCTCAGGGGTCAGATCGCGTTCGCGTCGAGCATGGGGACCACTGCGCCGACACTGCTCTTGAAAGCTGCCCGACGCCTTGAGCGGCTCGACCCCGAGCTCGCGCGCGAGACCTACCTCGACGCGTGGGGAGCTGCGCTGTTCGCCGGTCGCTTGGCCTCCGCCGGCAGCCTGGTCGAGGTATCCCGTGCCGCCACATCGGCTCCGCGGCCGAGCCGCCCGCTCCGTCCATCCGATCTGCTGCTCGATGGCCTCACCACCTTCGTCACGGAAGGACATGCCACGGCGGCGCCACTGCTGAGGCGGGCAACGGCCGCGTTTGCGGACGAAGCGTCTCCGGGCCAGGAGAACTTCCGCTGGGGCTGGATGACGACAATCCCGCCCAATATCCTCTGGGATGAGGACAGCTGGCATGCCATCAGCGCGCGCAATCTCAAGGGGGCCCGCGACGCGGGCGCGCTGGCCCGACTGCCGATCGACCTGGCCGACTGGGGAATCTTCGTCGCGTGGTGCGGCGACTTTGGCGCTGCTGCCCTCGCGATCGCCGAGGCCGAAGCGATCACAAAGGCGACTGGGACCCACATTGCACCCTATGCCCAGCTGTTGCTCGCCGCGCTCCGAGGCCAAAGGGACGCCTTGCCATTGATCGAGTCCACGATCCGTGACGCCGGAACAGGCGGTCAGGGGCTTGGCGTCCAGTGGGCCGAGTGGGTGAGCGCAATCCTTTTCAACGGGCTTGGCCGCTACGACCGAGGGCTCGCCTCGGCCCAACGAGCGGCCGAGGAGACACCGCAGCTCCACGTCACCCCCTGGGCACTGACTGAGCTGATCGAAGCGGCGGTCCGCACCGCGAGGGCCGACCTCGCGGCCGGTGCGCTCGAGCGCGTGATGGCGGCCACCGCGCCCTCCAGCACCGACTGGGGCAGGGGAATGGAAGCGCGCTGCCGGGCACTCTTGAGCGAGGGTGAGAGTGCTGAGCGCCTGTATCGCGAGGCGATCGAGAGACTGGCAAGGACCCGGCGGCGTCCCGAGCTCGCCCGGGCTCATCTGCTCTACGGGGAGTGGTTGCGCCGCGAGAATCGCCGGGTCGACGCACGCGTCCAGCTTCGTGCCGCCCACGACCAGTTCGCGTCGATCGGGATGGAGGCATTCGCCGAGCGGGCCAGGGGCGAGCTGCTTGCGACGGGGGAAAAAGTGCGCAAGCGGACCGTCGCGACGCGCGACGTTCTCACCGCCCAGGAGCGGCAGATCGCGCGCCTGGCCCGCGAGGGCCTATCGAATCCGGACATCGGTACCCGGCTCTTCCTCAGCCCGCGCACCGTGGAGTGGCATCTGCGCAACGCGTTCACCAAGCTCGGGATCCACTCGCGCCGGGAGCTGACGCACGCGCTGTCGAGCTCCGGGTGATCACCGCCTGAACTCAACCCTCGGGAAGCCCCTGTACCCGCGCAGTTGCGTGAGAGCGTGGGAGGTTCTGTCGCGTCAGCCGCGTTCCGCCCTGGCAGAATCTCGTGTCCCGGAATCGAGGGTGCGTTGTGCTGGGTGCGGCATGGCGAGAACCTCATGGCCTGTGGGGTTTCTAAACCCGGCCGCAGGTGTTGACCTGGCGTCGGGGCGGTTTAGCCGCGCATTGCTCGACCGTAATAGCGCGAACAGCACTGACGCCGGGCCTCATGCCACGATCGTGTCAAACGGCCAAGGAACGGGGAGGAGGCTGCTTGCCGGGGGTACGCGTGGGGCCTGGCCGGCGCGATGCTGGTAGGACCCGTTACCTAGCAATCACCTGGCAAGGGGGAGACCGATGGCAGGGACGCACGAGCCGGTTGCGGTGCTCGGCATTGGAGCGATGGGTCATGGGATGGCGGCCAGTGCGTTGCGGGCTGGCATCCCGACGATCGTCTGGAACCGCAGGATGGAGGCGGTCCGGGACCTGGTTGAGCTCGGCGCGGAGGTCGCCGGGACCGCTGCGGACGCGGCGCGGCGAGCCGCGGTCGTGGTCACGATGGTGACGGACGCCGATGCCGTCATGTCGATCGCCCGGGACCAGGGGATGCTCGCTGCCCTGGCGCCGGGCGCGGTCTGGGCCCAGATGAGCACCATCGGCGTGGCGGGGATAGACCGGGTCGTGGACATGGCCGGCAGTGAGCGCCCGGACGTGATGATCCTCGACGCGCCGGTGTCGGGAAGCAAGGATCCGGCAGAACGCGGCCAGCTGACGATCTTCGCGTCAGGGCCCGGCGAGGCGCGTGCGCGTGTCACTCCGCTGTTCGACGCACTCGGCCAGCGCACGGTCTGGGTCGGCGAGGCCGGGGCCGGGACGCGGCTGAAACTGGTGAACAACACCTGGCTGGCGTTCGCGACCGAAGCGGTCGCCACGTCGGTGGCTCTCGCCCACCGACTGGGCCTTGACACCGCGACGGTGGTGGACGCGCTGGGCGGCGGCCCGCTCGTGTCCACCTGGCAGGCAGCCAAGCTGCAACGGATCGCCCACGGCGAGTTTTCGGCCCAGTTCGCGCTGTCGCTCGCGCTCAAGGACGTGCACCTCGCCCTGCAAGCGGCCGGCGGCAACCAGTTCGCCGCCCTTGCCTGCCTGGCAGGCGAATGGCAGCAGGCTGTTGATCAAGGCCTCGGTGAGCAGGACCTGACCGTCGTGACGCGCGCGCTCGAAAAGCAGGGAACAACGCCATGACCTGATCGGCCACACGATGATGTGAGAGCAGGCGGGCCCGGAGCAACTGGCGCGAAAGGTGGCGACCATGCGGCTGTTATCCGATGGCCGGTTCACCCTCGGCGTGGGCCCGGGGAGAATCTCAACGAGCACATTGCCGGCGGGCAATGGCTGCGCATAGGCCGCTCCGGGGAGACGAGGCTCTCCAGGAGAACTTCACCATCGGGTCACGACTCGGACCGGTCCAGATCGATGAGTGCGATCCCGAGATCTGGGCGCATCACCTTGCGCAGCTCCGCCGGGGTCTCGGTCACCACGACCTCCAGCGTGGGGAACACCACTCCCTCAAGAAGGTGGCCTCCCCGCGTCGTCCCGTCCGACAGCCCCAGGACGACATGCGCGTGCAGGATGGGGCCGTCTTGGCCCTCGGCGACGTCACCGATCAGCGACAGCACCTCGCACTGCTCGTCGACCGGGATGCGGCGGTATTGCTTAGCCGCACGGTCGAACCAGCCGACGGTGGCGCGTTCAAAGGCGCCGATGGCAGTGACCTGCGCAGCTTCCAGCCGCTCCGCACGTGCGAACTGTGCCAGGGTGGCGACCGCCTCATCGCCCGGGTCGCACACCACGACGTAGGTGACGACATCCGCGTCCTCGACAACCTTGGCCTTCATCGCCAACTCCTCACCATCAGATACCTTGTCCAACCCCGCAATGGCAGCGCCTCGCGGCTGACAGCGGGACCGGCGGGCGAGGCGGCCCGCTCTCCCACCTTGCCCGGACTGCGGGCGCGAGAATCCTGGGCTGCGGCCGCCGACGTCCTAGATATCGCGGCGTGCCGCGCATCAGCGTTGACCCAGCCGTCCACGCCGTCGTGAGTCCGGGCGACCATCCTCTTCGGCCTGGTCAGCGGGCCGCCGGCGCGTACCCCATGGCGCGCCGGTCCTCCTCGGTGGTGCCACCCCAGATGCCGGAAACCTGGCCAGCGTCTAGTGCCCAGCGCAGGCACGCTGTCCGCACCGGGCAACGCCCGCATACGCGCCGGGTCGTCTCGATCCAGAGCAGGGACGCGCCTGACGTGCTGACCGGGAAGAACAGGCCCGGGTCCACGCGGCGGCAGGCGGCCTGATCACGCCAGTCCGTGCGCCCGGCCCCCGCCGGGCGCCCGGGGGTCGTGTTCGTCATCTGGCCACCTCCTGTGAACGCCTGGCCCTTCAGGAGAATCCCGCGGCAGGCCGCCTGGCCGCATCGATGCCAGCGGTCATCCGGGGCTACCGTGCGGCCGAGCCCGCCGGGGAGACCACGCCCCCGGGACACTCGGCAGGTATGAACCTTCCCCGGTGGCTGGGCACCGCTGCTACGTCAAACGCTGCGCGCATGGCATAGGTGAGTTATTTGCCTGCGCGGAAGCTCCGCCATCTCGGCCGCGTACTCGGGAGCTTCGGTGGTAGTCCGCGGCAACTTGGGATACTTAGGGAAGGAGCGTTCGGAGACTTAACGGAGGACTGATGGAATACCGCCTGCTCGGCACCATCGGCGGGTGCGGGCGGCTCACCGGGTGTGCCAGCTGCGGCGATCAATCGGCTGCAGCGCGTGGGCTGCGGGCCGGGAGTTTAAGGCAGCTAGTGGCTGCCGAGCGCTAGGCGGGCGGCGCTGATGTCTTCCCGGCCGTGGCCGGCGTCAACGGCTGCGCGCCACTGGCGGGATAGCGCGGCCAGCAGTGGCAGCTCGTCATCGCCCGTGGCCCCGAGGGCCAGGTCCACGTCCTTGAGGGCCCACTCCAGCGGGAACTCGGGAGCGAAATCGCCGCGCTCCATTTTGTGCAGCTTGGCGTCCGCGATCGGGGCGTCCAGCGGGCCACCCTCGATGGCCTCGGCCAGCTTGGAGTCATCGATGCCCAGCCGGCCAGCCAGTTCCAGAGCCTCAGCCACGCCCTCGATCAGGATGGACATGTAGGCGTTGACCGCCAGCTTCATCCGGCTGCCCTGGCCCGCATCGCCCAGCCACACCGTCTTGCGGCCGATCGCGGAGAACACCGAGCCCAGGGCTGCGGCCGCCGCAGGCGGGCCGGACGCCAGGATGAGCAGCTGGCCGGCCTCGGCGGGGCCCTTGCTGCCCGATACTGGCGCGTCCACGAACATGACATCGGGCCGCAACTGACCGAGGCGGCTGGCGATCGCGGTCGTTTCCGCAAGCCCGATCGTGCCCATCTGCGCCCACGCCGCGCCCTCAGCCAGCGCTTCCGCGACGCCGTTATCGAAGATCACCGAGTTGACCACGTCGGCGGTCGGCAGCATCGTGATCACGACGTGCGCCTCCTGGACCGCCTCCGCCGGCGACCCGGCCACCCGTGCTCCGGCCCCGGCCAGCGGCGTGGTCGCCGCGGGTGAGCGATCCCAGACCGTGGTGGGCAGCCCGGCGGAGACCAGATTGCGGGCCATCGCCGAGCCCATGATCCCGGTCCCCAGCACCGCCACCCGCACATTCTCGCCAGCGCTATCCGTAGCAGCCATCTGAGTCTCCCTCCGCGCAGTTATGACGGCCCCATACGGGGTGCCGCAGCTGACCTGGATACACCTCGAAGGCGAGCACCGCAGAGGCGGCCCCGGGAGTTGCCGGCTGGTGCCTCAACGGTCGTAGCGCGGGCGAGAACGGGTCTCGTTCGCCCACGATCACGCTACCCCGGCCATAACCGGCAACCCGGCCACCCCGGCCGAACCAGCCGGCCACACGCAGGCGGACGCCGTACACGAGCAACCCCAAGTCGGTGATCCCGGGTACCCGCAGGCCGGTGCGCACCTAGAGCATTCCCGACGGCAAGGACATACCGCGACGGGGAGGTCGTTCGAGGTAGATTTTCTGTACCGTAGCTCGCTGGGACAACGGCCAGATCGTAGAGGAGCCCCTGGTGGGCTCATGAACCAGGTCGGCCTTAGCGGCTGATACCAGCCGGATCGGGCACGAGGGCCTAACCCACTGGGAGCTGAAACGCGCCATGGCTGACGCAGGAACGGCTTCGTCGTCCTGGGCGCCGTTGCGTATCGGGCTGTTCCGGACGCTGTGGATCGCGGCGCTGGTCAGCAACGTGGGCACCTGGATGCAGACCGTGGGTGCCCAGTGGCTGGTGGTCCATGACGCTCATGCGGCCATCCTTGTCTCGCTCGTGCAGACCGCTGCCACGCTCCCCGCCGTCCTGTTCGCGCTGGTGGGCGGGGTGCTGGCCGACATTTTCGACCGGGTCAGGCTGCTTGTCGCGGTCCTGGCCGGGATGACCGCCGCGGGCGGGGCTCTCACCGCGCTGACCGTCGCGCACCGGATGCCGCCAGCGCTGCTGCTCATGTTCACCTTCGTACTGGGCACCGGCGCTATCTTGGTCGCGCCCGCCTATCAGTCGCTGGTGCCCGACATCGTCCCGCGCCCGCAGGTGCCGGCCGCCGCGGCTCTCGGCTCGATCAGCGTCAACCTGGCCCGTGCTATCGGCCCGGCGATCGCCGGGGTGCTGGTCGCCCGGATCGGGGTGGCCGCCGTGTTCGGCCTGAACACGGCGACGTTCCTGATCTACGCGATCGTGGTGGCAGCCCATCCCGGGCTGGGCGGAACCCGGCCGTCTCCCGAGCGGTTCATCCCCGGGCTGCGGGCCGGCGGCCGGTACGTCCGCCGGGCACCCGTCGTCCAGCGCATCTTGCTGCGCGCGGCCCTGTTCCTGGTCCCGGCCAGCGCGCTGTGGGCGCTGCTGCCCCTGATCGCCACCCGCCGGCTCGGACTGGGTTCAGGCGGGTACGGCGTGCTGCTCGGTGCCCTGGGCGTCGGCGCCATCGTCGGCGCGTTCATCCTGCCGCAGGTCCGGGCGAGGCTGTCGGTCAACGCCCTGGTGGCTGTCGCGAGCCTGACCTACGCGGCGGCACTCGTCGTGGTGGCGCTGTCGCGCAACCTCGCGCTCACCATCCTCGCGCTACTCCCAGCCGGCCTTGCCTGGACAACCTTCCTGTCGAACGTCAACGCCGCGCTGCAGCTCTTCCTGCCGAGGTGGGTCCGCGCCCGCGGCCTGTCGGTCTACCAGATGGTCCTGTTCGGCGCTCAGGCAGCCGGAGCTGTGATCTGGGGAGTTGCCGCCAGCGCTGCCGGGCTGGTGCCCGCCTTCCTGATCTCCGCTGGCGTCATGGCCGCCGGCGCGGCAACCATCTGGTTCTGGCCGTTCCACCAGATCGAAAACATGGACCGCAGCCTGGTCCGCTGGCCCGAGCCGCAGCTGCTCATCAGCGCTGATCGCGACGCCGGGCTGGTCCTGGTGCGGACCACCTACACCATCGCAGCCGACAAGGAGCACCAGTTCCTGCAGGCCATGGCCCGCCTGCGCCAGTCACGGCTGCGGACCGGCGCCACCGGCTGGGGCCTTTACCAGGACGGCCAGAACCCGCGCCTGTTCATCGAGCTGTTCGGCGTCCCGAGCTGGGAAGAGCACCTCCGGCAGCACCGGGAGCGGCAGACCGGCACCGACCTGGCGTACCGTGACGCCGCCGCGGCACTATCCGACCCGCCGCCACAAACCGGCCACTACCTAGCCGCCGACGTCCACGAATAGCAAGAGCCCAGCTCATCACTTCACGCGGTCCAGCGACGGCGAGCTACCCAGCGCGTCTCCGGGTACCTTCGCGCTCCTGCTCCCTGCCTTGGCCAACTGCCGGCGGTGGGGAGGGCCGGGGGTGGGGTATCGCGCGCTGGGCAGGTCGGGTCTGCGGGTATCGGTGCTGACGATGGGCACGATGGCGTTCGGTGGTCGCGGAGATTTCGCGGACGTTGGTGCTACCAGCGCGGACGAGGCGCGCCGGCAGGTGGATCAGTGCCTGGCGGCCGGGGTCAACCTGTTCGACACCGCGGATGCGTATTCCGGCGGCCTGGCGGAGGAGATTCTCGGGCAAGGTGCGTTACGTCGGGGTGTCGGACTACGCGGGCTGGTGCGGCGGGGGATCGATCCCGTGTCCCCATATTGGTCTATGAGCTAGAGCGCCGGATCGGCTTGTAGAAGGCCGCATTCTTGGCTGGCCGCTATGCCCTCTGATTCGAAACGCCCGCCTAGGTGCATAGCGGCGACCGGCCAGGGGCATGCGTAGTACGAGCGGCCGGGGTGCGTGTATCGGGCTGGCATCAGCGGCTCCTGTCGGCCAGGGGTCGGCGGGGTTCCCATTGCGAGGAGGTGGCCGGGACGCGATGAGGCAGCGTGCAGACGGCCCTGAGGGCGCCAGCGGACGTGGGTCTCCTCCGCGCTTCGCCGCCGGGGGCGCCAGGGGTCCTGTGCAGCAGGCCCAGGCCGGGCGTGGCCCGGTGCTGGACTCGGCGCAGCCTGAGGTGCTGCGCAGGTACGGCAGCGAGCATGACGTTGCCACCGGCGACGTGCTGTTTGCGGATGGGGACGTGAGTTATGACCTGATCGTGGTGCTGGCCGGTCAGGTCCAGATCATCGAGCACCGTGGCCAGCCGGGCGGGAGGGTTATCGCGACATACGGCCCGTCGCAGTTCCTGGGCGAGATCGGCCTGCTAACCGGCCAGCGCGCGTACCTGAGCGCGGTGGCGAGCACGGCCGGGCGGGTGCTGCGCGTTCCCGCCGGGCAGGTGCGGGTGCTCATGGCACAGGAACTGGGCCTCAGCGAGCTGATCTTGCGGACGTTCTTGCTGCGGCACTCGATCCTGACGGGCCTGGGCTCGGGCCTGACGCTGATCGGGTCGCGGTTTGACGCCGGCACCCGGCGGCTGCTGGAAGTCTTGGCGCGTAACCGGCTGGCGTCCAGGTGGATGGAGCTCGAAGGCTCACCGGAGGCCGAGGATATGCTCCGGGAGCTGGATGTTCCCGTCGGGGACCTGCCGATTGTCATCGTGCCCGGCGGCCCGTTGCTGCGCAACCCCAGCAGCCGCGAGCTGCGGGCTGCGCGGGGTGCGCCCTCGCCGCGGCGGCCGGGGCCGGGGGGTTGTCATGGCGTGTCTCCTCGGGTACGCGGCGGCTGCCAGGGCGGGGGCGGCCCGGGG
>Ga0187867_10003898_pt1 | contig 11736 bp, 10 predicted proteins | sample June2016WEW_13_1_FD_132976 | JGI IMG/M metagenome (GOLD analysis project Ga0187867, IMG submission 132976) | Peatland microbial communities from SPRUCE experiment site at the Marcell Experimental Forest, Minnesota, USA - June2016WEW_13_10 | ecosystem: Environmental > Terrestrial > Soil >... | reverse complement strand
GCGCCGGCTGCTGCAAGGGTCTTCCTGTCTTTGATTCGGGGCATAACCACTGGATGTTTGTCCTATGCCCTCAAGGGTAAACTCCCGGCAGGTCTTTGTCTCATCATCATTGGCACAGAGGGGTACCCGCACTAGCGGATCGCATGGGTATGAGTCCGCGCAATTTCGCGCGGCTGTTTCGCAGCGAGACCGGAGAGACGCCGGCACGGTTTACCGAACGGGCGCGGTCCGAGGCGGCCCGCTGCAAACTCGAACAGACCGTCGTACCGGTCGAGACCATCGCTGAGCAATGCGGCTTCGGCAATGCGGAACGCATGCGGCGCACCTTTCAGCGCCTTTTCGATATCAGTCCGCAGGACTACCGGGCGCGGTTTCGATCCACCCTGCTCGCTTGAATTCTACGACAGAGCGCGCGGTGGAGCGTCGCCCCCCGAACAAGGGGCGCCGAGGAAGCGGCTTTGTGACAAGGTCCTCGCCGTCAGCCCGCGTGAGAGCCTGTTACGATTCGCGTCAACAGGCGGCGAACTATGGACAAATTTCAGCGAATTCTAGTTTGACATCCGCCCATATTCGCCGCACTTTTTTCCCCCGGAGCCGCCCACGTGTTTCGATTCATTTCAACCGGCAAATAATACAAATAATACCGGCAAATAATAAAGGACAAAAGCCATGCGAATTCTCTTTTTGACATCGGCCCACAACAGCCTCAGCCAGCGTCTGTTGATCGAACTCGGCGAGCGCGGCCACAAAATTTCAGTCTGCGTTGCCGCGACAGACGAGGAAATGATCGCCGCTGCCTCCCGCGAGGCGCCGGATCTGATCCTTGCACCGATGCTGAAGATTGCCGTTCCAGAAGAGGTTTGGTTGCGTTATCTCTGTCTGATCGTGCATCCCGGCATCAAGGGCGATCGTGGCCCCTCCTCGCTCGACTGGGCCATCGCCAACGACGAGAAGAGCTGGGGCGTATCAATCCTGGAGGCAGCGGCCGAGTTCGATGCCGGGGAGATCTGGGCCGCCCATGAGTTTGCCCTCGAGGAAAATCCTCCTGCGAAGAGCAGCCTCTATCGTGGTCAGGTGACCGAGGCCGCCGTGCGCGGCGTTCTTGAAGCGGTCGCCCGAATCGAAACGGGCGAGTTCCGATCTGGCGCTTGGCAGCCCGAGAAGCTCAACGACGTGTCGGCCTATGTGCGCGGATGTCTGCGGCCGCCGATGCGGCAGGCCGACCGTGCCATCGACTGGATGCAGGACACAACGGCCATGATCGTGCGGAAGATCCGCGCGGCGGACAGTGCTCCCGGCGTCCTCGGCACACTGCTCGGCAAAAGCTGCTTCCTCTACGGGGGACATGAAGAAGAGCGCCTCCAGGGTGCGCCCGGCCACGTTCTGGCCAAGCGTGACGGCGCGATCTGTATCGGCACAATCGATGGCGCTGTCTGGATCTCCCATCTGAAAGCCAAGGACGAGGCTACGGCTCATGAGGTGCCCTGCCGCCTCGCCCAGACGGGTATCGGCTGCGAGCTGTGCGATGAGGAGCTGTGCCGGGTGGCCGGGATCAAACTGCCAGCGACGCAGGTCTTGGGACCGCTGCTTCGCGGCGTGCCCGAGTCACATCTGCCGATCGACGCCCCGGCCGATCATCGCAGCTTCCGCGAGATCGTCTATACCGAGGAGGATGAGGTTGGCTATCTCTCGTTCGATTTCTACAATGGGGCGATGAGCACGTCCCAGTGCACGCGTCTCCGCGACGCGTTCCTCCACGCTCGCGCGCGCCCGACCCGGGTCATCGTGTTGCTGGGTGGCCATGATTTCTGGTCGAACGGCATCCATCTCAATACGATCGAGGCGAGCACCAATCCGGCCATGGAATCCTGGCGGAACATCAATGCGATCGATGATCTCATCTTCGAGATCCTCAACACCATGTCCCATCTAATCATCGCCGGGTTGCGCGGCAACGCCGGGGCAGGCGGCGCGATGCTGGCGCTCGCAGCGGACCACATCTATGCGAGATCTGGCGTCGTCCTCAACCCCCATTACCGGAGCATGGGTGAGCTCTACGGATCGGAATATTGGACCTATACGCTGCCGCGGCTGGTGGGGCAGACGCGCGCGCTGGAACTGACCCTATCGTGCCGGCCAATCGGTACGCGGGCGGCGCAAGAGATTGGATTTCTTGACGATGCCTTCGGCGAAGATGCCGGTTCTTTCATGGCCGAACTGAAGGAGCGAGCGAGGCGCCTGGCTAAGGAACCGGAATTCCGCGTGATGCTTCGCCGGAAGCACGAGAGGCGTCTCGACGACGAATGCGTCAAGCCCCTCGCGAGCTATCGCGCGGAAGAGCTGGCACGGATGTGGGTCAATTTCTTCGGGCCCGACCCCGCCTATCACGAGGCCCGCCGGCGCTTCGTCTTCAAAGGGAATCCTCCGCCGCAAGGGAGCCAAGCGCCGATTGAGACAGCGGCCGAGGCTGGCCCCTGGGTTCTCTCGCAGCAGGCCGCCCTGGCTAGCATGGGTGTCATATCCGTTTTCTGACTAGGGTCCGCGGCTGCAGATTGATCCGGACCGTCTGGGAATCGCCAGGCCACGACGAACGGCGGCAAATGGAACGGAGACGTGGGGCTGATCTTTCAGCCATCAGTTTTGTCCGGTTTTGCCCCTCAATCGGACAAGAGTGTTTCACGTGAAACGTTTTGGTACGATTGACACTCTGCGCAAATGTACTTTCGCGAGGTGGCGCGATGTGCAGCGCGGGGATTTGGGGCGAGCGCAATTCTGAGATAGGTTTAAGCTTTTGATTTGTGATTTTTCAAAATCTTTGCCCGCTAGCGGATAAAACCAAACGCTTGGTGCCCGACCGATAGGTCAGCAAAGGGTGGGAAACGGTCATTCTCTCAAACCGCCCGAATGTCGCCAGTAAGCCAATTGCGGACTCCCGCACTGCAAAAATGAGGTGAACGAGTAAGCCATCGCCCATCACAATAACCCGACATAACCATTAGCACCGCAGCGTGGCCGGGAAGAGACATCGCGCCTGTGGCCAATTCGGCAAAAATTGCGATAAATCAATGCACGGAATTTTTGCGCGATTACGATTTTTAATATCTCATCGTTGATCGCGAGGCGCCGCCTTCGCGGCGAATAATTATTACATGGCGAGGGTCGGGCCTCTGCGCGCATCGATGTTGCGCAAGAGAGGATCTAGCCATGGAAAGCCACTTAGCTTCTCCTATGAGTGCGGAAGGCTATAATGTTTCGCCCGCTCTCACTGATTTCTCGCCGGACGAAATTATTACCGCCACTGAGCAAGATCGCTCGGCCGGGCGGCGAACAGTTGGGCAGCGGTTCGGACCGCTGCTGTGTGGGCTAGCCGCGTTTTTCGGGATCGCTGGTCCGGTTCTGGGTGCAAGTCAAGCCGACTTGCAGCCGGCGCTAGCGCAGTTCTCGCAAGAGGGATCGAAGCTGGTCGGCACCTTCGCGGTTGGACTCGGCGAGCAGGGCTGGTCCGTCGCGCTTTCTGCCGACGGCAATACCGCCATCGTGGGCGGGCTTGCTGACAACAAGATCACGGGGGCGGCGTGGGTCTATACCCGCAGCAATGACGTCTGGACCCAGCAGAGCAGCAAGCTGGTCGGCACCGGCGCGGTTGGAAGCGCCGCCCAAGGCTTCTCCGTCGCGCTATCCGACGACGGCAACACCGCCATCGTGGGCGGGCCTTTTGACAATTTGAACACTGGGGCGGCGTGGGTCTACACCCGACGAGGCGATGTCTGGACCCAGCAAGGCAAAAAGCTGGTGGGCAGCGGTGCAGCTGGAAAGGCCAGACAAGGCGTCTCCGTCGCGCTTTCTGCCGACGGCAACACCGCCATCGTGGGCGGGTCTGCTGACAACGCCGACAGCGGGGCGGCGTGGGTCTTCACCCGCAGCAACGGTGTCTGGACCCAGCAGCGCAGCAAGCTCGTCGGCGCCGGGGCGGTCGGAAACGCCGCCCAAGGTTTCTCCGTCGCGCTGTCAGACGATGGCAACACCGCCATCGTGGGCGGGGCTTTCGACAACGTGAACACTGGGGCGGCGTGGGTCTTCACCCGCAGCGACGATGTCTGGACCCAGCTGGGCAACAAGCTGGTCGGCGCCGGCGCGGTTGGCAATGCCGGACAAGGCGTCTCCGTCGCGCTTTCCGCCGACGGTGGCACCGCGATCGTGGGCGGACCTTTTGACAACGTGAACACTGGAGCGGCGTGGGTCTACACGTGCAGGGGGGCTGTCTGGGGTACTAAGCTGGTCGGTACCGGTGCGGTTGGAAACGCCCGACAAGGCGTCTCCGTCGCGCTATCCGCCGACGGAAGCACCGCCATTGTGGGCGGCGTTGAAGACAACTCGTTCATAGGGGCGGCGTGGGTCTACAACCACAACGGGACTGTCTGGACCCAGCAGGTCAGCAAGCTGGTCGGCACCGACGCGACTGGAAGTGCCAGACAAGGCCACTCAGTCGCGCTGTCCGCCGACGGTAAGACCGCCATCGTTGGCGGGCTTGCCGACAACGGGGTCATCGGAGCGGCGTGGGTCTACGCGCGCCGCGGCGGTGTTTCAACTATTGCGGAAACGGAACTTCATTCGTACCGCAGCGTCTCGACCCCATTGAAGCGCTGCGGTTTAATACGCGGGAAGTGAGGATACTTGAGGGCGCGCTTTTCGCCGGGCCGTACCCTCGAATAGGAACAAGGTGCCCCCCGTCCCGTAATTTGCGAATCACGATAATAGATGGACTCCCTGCGATGGACTCCATGTCTCTTATGGATCGATGCCGCCGAAAGCGGTCATTTGTCGCGGGGGTACCCGGCGCCGGATTTCATTCACTAGCGCGTGATCCCAAAAAGTTGCAGACTTTTTAGTTAAGAACATGCACTAGACTTTCGTTTCCATGAACGCTCTGGAATTTCCGGTTCCCTTGGCCGATCCTTCCGTCCCCAAAAGATTCATCCTCGCCATTGACCCGGCCGCGCCGCCGCCGGGGCTCGACGGCGCGGTCGCCGCTATAGGCAATTTCGATGGCGTGCATCGCGGCCATATGGCCGTGATCGAACGCGCCAAGGCCTTGGCTGAAAAACTTGGCCTTCCCTGCGTTGTCCTCACCTTCGAGCCGCATCCCACCGATTTTTTCAAAGGCGCCAACACGATCTTCCGCCTCACGCCGCGCGACACCAAGGCCTGGATCCTGGAGCAGCTAGGCATTGATGGCATGATCGTCATCCCCTTCGACAAAGGTCTGGCGAGCCTCCCGGCGGAGACTTTCATCACTGAGATCCTGCTGCGCCGCCTCGGCATCCGCGCCGTGGTCGCAGGCTATGATTTCCATTTTGGCGCGGACCGCTCCGGCACGCCCGCCTTCCTGAGGCAAGCAGGCGAGCAGCTTGGGTTTGCCGTCGAGATCGTGGAACGGGTGCCGGCACACACGGATGAGGCGGCCTCCTCGACGGCGACGCGAGCCGCGCTCGAGACGGGGGATGTTGCGCTGGCCGCGCGCCTGCTTGGCCACCCCTTCGCCATCATGGGCAAGGTCATCCAAGGTCAGAAACTCGGCCGGACCTTGGGATTTCCGACGGCCAATCTTTTACCGGACCCGAGCTGCCGGTTGCGCCACGGCGTCTACGCCGTCCAGGTGGTGGTCGGGACAAAAACCCATGACGGCGTCGCAAGCTACGGCCGCAGGCCGACATTCGACAACGGCCCGGCGCTTCTCGAAGCCTATCTCTTCGATTTTTCCGGCGATCTCTACGGCGAGACGATCGATGTTCTCTTTATCGGCTGGATCAGACCCGAGGCGAAATTCGATTCGGCCGAAGCGCTCGTCCGGCAAATGAAGCTGGATGAGGCGCGGGCAAAAGAGATCCTGCAGGCCCCAGCCGCCGATTGAACCCGCAGCGGTTTCGTTGCGCTGGATCAATTGGCAGGGGCGCCAAATGTGCTTTCCTTTGCCTCGAGAGCGAACCGGCAGGCATGCTGTCATTTTTCTAAGCAAACGGAACTCTTGAGCCAAAAGAGATTAAAGGCGCAAGTCTAGCTAATGCTGCGCCGCAACATCAACTTGACGTGATTGTTGCGCTGCAATATGGGTGTAGACGCGGGCCGAAAAACGTGCTCGCGTAAGTAACCCGCGTCGAGCTAGAACAGCCGGCGCATTTTTGTGCAATGGAGTTTAAATGGCCTACCAGTTTGATGGTTTTCCGAAATTCGGCAAAGAGCAACTCGAAGCCGTGACCGCGACGTCTTCATCTCTTGCCAAGGGCTGGCAGACGATCGCCGCCGAATCGAGCGAATATTCGAAAAAGTCCTTTGAGAATAGTTCCGCGTTCTTTGAAAAGCTGCTTGGCGCCAAATCATTCGAGAGTGGCGTTCAAATTCAGTCCGAATATGCCAAGACGTTCTTCGATGGTTTCTTTGAATATGTGAAGAAAACTGGGGAACTCTATTCCAACCTCGCCAAAGAGACTTTCAAGCCGATCGAAACCGCTCTCACCAAGGTTCAGGCCTCGGCTCAGGCTTCCAAAGACTAGACTGCGGCGATTTGCGCAGATGGGCGGGAATATTCGCCCATTATATTAGTATCAGCCACGGACATGTGCTGATCACAAGGACTCGAACCCCGGTCTCGAAAGCAATTGTTTCAGACCGGGGAGTTTACACGGATCTTGCGTCTGAGGGGCTAGGCGTTCGCGGCAGTCCTTCTGAGGGAACTTCCCGTCCAGCCAGGGGCAAGCCGTCTGGCGTTAGAGTAGCCCACTGTCCCCCGGGTCTCTAGGGATCCCGATCGGTCGTGGAATTGAACATTATCAAGCATAGCCACTAACCTTACTGGGAGTATTAATGAGCGCGTTACTTTCGTCCACCCTTCCTCCCATCATCTCCTATTCCGTGTGCCTTGCGACGGGTTGGTTTGTCGCTTTTGTCGTATGGAAATAGCAGCCGCGGTTTCCCGCCATCAGTCTCGGATCCTTTGACGGTAACGTGATCTGCGATCGCGATTACGAGAGTTCAGCTCGGGCACTGATGGGTTTCGCGCCTTGAGCGCTTTCGATTCCGTGGACTCAGCAAACAGCGTTCGATCTTCGCTTTGTCGCATTTTCTTGACGCGAACCAGCATCCGCTTCACTTGAAAATGCTTCCACCATCCGCGCGGCGAAATGCGGGCCGCCGGCGCAACGGGACCTTCACTTGCGTTTGGCGAGGGCCTCCGCTACAGTTGCCAGATCATGATCGAGCGATTTGCCAAATTGGGTATTGGCTCCAATATCTTGCACATAAGTGCGGCCAGGCTTTCGCCATTGGACCGGGCGCGTCTGATTGCGCCGGGACTGCTTAGGCTTATCCGCCCCTGAGAGCCGGCCGGGCGATGCGCCTGGGCGCTCAGGGGAGTCAGCGAGCCTAAAAACCTCCCGCGCGAAGACATTAATTTCTCGCAGACATTATATTAGTGTCTCAAAATTATGTCTCGCAGACAATCCTTAACCGGACATTCGCCATGACAGAGACCCTATCCGTTTCCCCCGCCGAGACTCCGCGGCAAAACTCCCAATCCGTTGTCATTTTCGACACGACCTTGCGGGACGGCGAGCAATCGCCCGGCGCCTCAATGACCTTCGAGGAAAAGCTGCAAGTCGCTGATCTTCTCGATGCGATGGGCGTCGATATCATCGAGGCCGGTTTCCCGGTAACCTCGGAGGGCGATTTCGAGGCCGTTTCGGCGATCGCAAAACGCATGAAGCGGGCGAGTGTCGCAGGCCTCGCCCGCGCGGCCGCGAAGGATATCGACCGCTGTGCCGAAGCGGAGCGCCCTGCCCTGCACCCGCGCATTCATCTGTTTATTTCGACCTCGCCCCTGCATATGAAGTACAAGCTGCAAAAGGAGCCGGGCCAGGTTCTCGACATGATCACGGCAAGCGTCGCGCGGGCACGCAACCTTGTCGCCGATGTCGAATGGTCGGCGGAGGACGGCACCCGGTCCGAGATCGATTTTCTCTGCCGCTGCGTCGAGGCGGCGATCACGGCGGGCGCCACCACCATCAATATCCCCGATACGGTCGGCTATGCGGTGCCACATGAATACCGGGCCCTGTTCGAGACCGTGCGGCAACGCGTGCCCAATACGGACAAGGCGATCTTCTCTGTCCATTGCCACAATGATCTCGGTCTGGCGGTGGCAAACACGCTCGCCGGCATCGAAGGCGGCGCCCGGCAGGTCGAATGCACGATCAATGGCATGGGCGAGCGCGCCGGCAATGCCGCCATGGAAGAGGTGGTGATGGCGCTGCAAGTGCGCAGGGACACCCTGCCATACCATACGAGCATCGATACGACGATGCTGACCCGGGCCTCCAAGCTCGTTTCGGCGGTGAGCTCGTTTCCGGTGCAATATAATAAGGCCATCGTCGGACGGAATGCTTTCGCGCATGAAAGCGGCATTCACCAGGACGGCATGCTGAAGAACGCCGGGACCTATGAGATCATGACGCCCGAGAGCGTCGGCGTGAGCAAGACCTCGCTCGTCATGGGTAAGCATTCCGGCCGCCACGCCTTCAAGGAAAAGCTGAAGGAACTCGGCTATGAACTCGGCGAAAACGCCCTCGAAGATGCCTTCGCCCGCTTCAAGGATCTCGCTGATCGTAAGAAGATCGTTTACGATGAGGATCTCGTCGCATTGGTCGACGACGAAATCGCAAATGCCTATGACCGCATCAAGCTTGTCGCCTTAACCGTGATCGCCGGCACAAAGGGACCGCAATCGGCGGCCTTGACGCTCGAAATCGACGGCGAGCAGAAAACCCATCAGGCCACGGGCAACGGCCCGGTCGATGCGATTTTCAACGCGATCCTCGCACTCGTGCCGCATAAAGCCGTGCTCGAACTCTATCAGGTGCATGCGGTCACCCAAGGAACCGACGCGCAGGCCGAAGTTTCCGTGCGCCTTGCCGAAGACGGCAAATCGGTCACCGCCAAAGGCGCCGATCCCGATACTCTGGTGGCATCGGCGAGGGCCTATATAGCCTCCTTGAACAAGCTGATGGTCAAGCGGGGGAAGGTCCGTCCCGAAGTGCTGACGGGGTGATGATCTAAAAGGAGGGCTAGAGCTGCTTTCCGATTCCGTCTACTCAGAATGCAGCTCTATATTTTTATTTTGCCGCATTATCTTGACGTGAACCGTGTCCACTTCGCTTGAGGTGGCGGCGGTGCTGAAACATGGCTGTCATGTCCGACCGCTATCACCTGGAAACAACCCAAGCAGGAGTAGTCCTATGATTGAACCGTTGACCGAAGCCGTCACATTCGAACCAGGCGATGTCGTCGCGCTGAAATCCGGCGGTCCGGCCATGACGGTCATTGGCCTGAAAGAGGACGGTGTGCAATGCTTGTGGTACGCGGAGACGTCCGACGAGGTGAAAACGACCGTCGTCCCGGCGATCTGCATCGAGAAAGCCTCCGCCTTCGACTTTGACGACGAGGATGATGTCGAGGACGACGACGACGGCAAACACAAGAAGCAAGGCAAGAAGAAACGTCACGACGACGATTGAGAATGGTGAAGGTTCACCAAATAACTGGGCTTTAGATAAGCTCACCCGAGAATTGGTAGAGCAAACACCAGGAACAATTTCTATAACACATGGATTTTCCTCTTATCTAAAACCATACAATTCAAGTTTAAAATACTCTGGAACAATACCTTGGAGGTCGCGTTTGACTGGCGTGACATCTCAACCCAAGGAGAGTCCCCAGATGAGAACGTTTTTTTTGAGTTCGATCGCGGGAGTGGCGTTGGTCACCGGCGGCGGCTTGGCTGCGGCGCCGATGGAAAAAGACATGGATCGAGGCTACGTCATCGCAATGGGAGCAAGAGGGCCAGAAAGCCGGCCCACCCTCCAAGAGCGCCGGTCCGTGGCAACCGTTGATTTATCGTCAGACCAGAAAACCAGACTCCATGCCATCCTCGTAGGTGGGAATTTACACAGCATCGACCATGCGAATTTCGCGCTTTCCGTTGAAACGCGAATTCCACGCATCCAGACTATCTATGACGTTCCGCAGTCGATCGTCGACATCGTTCCTCAGTATCGTGGCTTCGATTATATCGTCTCCAACAAGAATCTGTTGATCGTCGATCCGAGCACGCGCGGAATTGTCTATGTGTTTTCGGACTAAACAGTTTTTCAGCTGGGCAAGCAGGCCTCAGACGCCGACGCGTTCTGAGGCTTTTTTTGAATAGTGACAATGCAAATTATTCATCACGAATTTGCCGTGTAAAATTTAATCATAACGGCGCAACTTAAGGCTTGCCTCATATATAGAAAGAATACATTACGCCCCTGTAACCTTGGCCTTTGTCATCACAGGGGGAAAACTCGTGAAACATAATTATGGCGCAGCGAACGCTTGCGCGCATCACACACTACCCAGCTTTAAAACACGCCTGCTTCAAGTCGCGGGCGTTTCACTTCTCACGTTGTGTTTGGCGGTGCCAGCGGCGGCGGCTTCAAAACCGATCCCGGCGTTGGTCAACGCCTTCAATATGAGTTACGGGGGCCCCCAAGGCGGCAAGGGTGAAATCACCGCCCTCGCGATCGATCCGACCACAGGAAATATTTACACCGCAGAATTTCAAGCTGGTCATGTCTCACTGATTTCGCAAAGCATTGCAAAAACCAAGTCGGATATAGACGTAAATATCAATCCCGACATCGCCACCATCTACGCGGCCAGCCCGCCGACCTTTCCCGAGGCCATAGTCACTGTAAACACGATCAACCCGACAGGTGGTATCTACGCGCAAGAAATGGTGCTCGACCCAAAAACCGGTAATATCTATATATCCAACGATAGCCCCTATAATACGGTGACCGTCCTCAACACAAACGTCAGCGATGTAATAGCCACAATACCAATGCCAAACGATCCGCATGGCTTGGCTGTCGACCCGGACGCAGGCAAAGTCTATGTCACTAATTATTTGGGTTCCTCGATTTCGGTCATCGATGAGAAATCCAACACCATCGTCTCCACTATCGCTGTTCCGGCGCTTCCGCAGCACCTCGCCATCGACCTCAAACGCAAGAAGCTTTATGTGGTGCAGATCACAGGGTCTGTGACGGTCATAGACTTGAAGACCCAGAACATCATCAATACCATCAAGGTCGGCAGCCTATCTTGGGGCACAGCTCTCGACTCAAAAACCGGCAAACTCTATGTCTCGAATTACCTCGGCGAATCCATTTCAGTCATCGATGTAAACACGGATACCGTGATCACAACGATCGCTGATCCAGGGCAACATCCCATATATGCGGTCGCTGATACTGCGCACGGGACGATCTATGTCGCCCACCTTGCCCAGGATCCAAATTACGGTGACGGTACGACGGCTGCGATTATCGATGAGAAGACCGATACTATTACCGGCCTCCTCACAGTCTTCGCGTACCCGCGCTCGATCGGCATCGATGAAGCAAGAGGCCTCTTATATTTTGGCACTGGTGTCCCCAATGATTCGGGCATGGTTGCTGCCTATCAGATTCCGCAATGATGGCGCGCGAGCCGCGCCCAACTCTCATCATTTCAGCTTTGAGGCAAAGATTATGAAACAGGCAAAGCAACTGCTGGCCGCTGTGCTAGCGCTCGGACTATCGGCGCTTAGCGCCCGCGCGGAACTCGTCACGCAAGGCGTTGGCATCCTGGATACAAAGCTCAATG
>Ga0187867_10003893_pt1 | contig 11741 bp, 11 predicted proteins | sample June2016WEW_13_1_FD_132976 | JGI IMG/M metagenome (GOLD analysis project Ga0187867, IMG submission 132976) | Peatland microbial communities from SPRUCE experiment site at the Marcell Experimental Forest, Minnesota, USA - June2016WEW_13_10 | ecosystem: Environmental > Terrestrial > Soil >... | reverse complement strand
GACGAACTTATAGGGCTGATCGACGTTGCGGTTGAGCAATTCGAAACTCAGGTTCTCGGCGCCGGCTTCCTTCAGCAGGCGGCGCGCTTCGGCACGGGATTTCTCGATATCCGGCCAGAACCCGGCCATCGACTCCAATTCCTGTTTGGTCGCAGCGAGCGGGGAACCCGGGAAGACAATCCCGCCGACGGTATGCACATTGGCGATTTTCGAGAGTGCCGGTCCGCCGTGCCACTGATCGATCGCCAGCAGTAACGCGCGCCGAACGCGAACATCGTCGAATGGTTTGCGCGACGAATTTGGGGTGATCAGATTGCCGCAATTCCAGTCACTGGTCTGCACCGCGATCTTGTTGCCGAGGTCCGCGGTCAGTTCATCGCGTGCGGACGGCGGCAGGCCGCGGAATTCGACTGCCGCGCGATCGGCGCGGATGGCGTCGACCCGGACCGATTGCTTGGGTGCAAACAGGCCTTTGAATCCGTCCAGATAAGGCTCGGGCGGGTGGTAGTAGTCGGGATTGCGCACGCCTTCGATCGATTGGCCGATGGTGTAATTAACGAAATGGAATGGACCGGAACCCATCACGTTGTTCTCATACCAGTGCGGATCGGTGTCGAGGATCTTCTTCTCGTAAATGAACGCATACGGATCGGCGAGTGACGGCAGGAACACGCCGGTCGCGAATTTCAGCTTGAACACGACAGTGGTGGCGTCGGGTGTTTCGACCGAATCCACCATCGAATACCAGTTCTGCCGCGCACTCAGCACGCCTTTGCGCGGAAAGACGATCTCGTGCCAGCTGGCCGCCACATCGGCGGCGGTCAATGGCGTCCCGTCCTGGAATTTGACGCCCTGACGGATCTTGAATGTGAACGTCTTGCCGTCGTCGGTCGGCGTCGGGATTTCCAGGCACAAATCGCAGGTGAAATGGGTGGTGTCCGAGGGGTTCTCGGGATCGACGCGCATCAACACGCTGTAGAATGGCGCGACCGCGTGCACCAGAGCGTAAGTCGCCTCGCGATGTCCATCCAGGCTTGGCGGAGCGTCCGCCGGGATCATATAGGTCAAAGTCCCGCCGCGCTTTGGCGTTTCCGCGGTCGCGCGGCCAGACAACAGGACAACGGCGATCGCGCAGCCGGTCGCCACCAGAATTGTCAAAGGCCATTTTCTTGCCAACATTACTCGCCTCCCAGTCGTTCTTGTTTTTCATTGATCGGCGTATGGATTTCGCACCGCCGGCTACTTGTCAAGCCAAACCGTGCCAAGATCCTGGTTAATGTAGTGACTTGGACTGATTTTCCACCCCTTCACGTACGACCGCATCGGCACGATCCGCTCCCACCACGGCATCATGATCGTGTGAGCCTGCGTATCGAGCACGTAGGTCTCGTACTCCCGCAGCAACGACCGTTGTTTGGTCGGATTGTTTTCGTGCAACACCGCCTGGTAAAGGTCGATGACCTTCTGATCATCGTAATTGCCGTAGTTCTCTTCGTATACCGAGTGCGGCAAATACTTGCTGATGTCCAGCAACGGATTGACCAGACCCTGGCAGTTGAAGTCCACCGTCACATCGAAATTGCCGGAGCGCAGCCCTTCGAAAAATGGGCCGGTCGGCAGCACTTTCTGCGTCACCTTGAGGCCGACCTTGCTCCATTCATCAATCACCCAGGCGGCGATATACTTATACGGCTGGTCGACGTTTCGGTTCTGCAATTCGAACGCCAGGCCCTCGGCACCGGCCTCTTTCAGCAGTCGGCGCGCCTCGTCCCGCGACTTTTCGATGTCGGGCCAGTAGCCAACAATTTGTTGCAATTCCTCGTTGCTCGCCGCCAGCGGAGAGCCGGGGAACACCACGCCGCCGACGGTGCGGACGTTGGCGATCTTCGCCAGCGCCGGCGCGCCGTGCCATTGGTCGATCGCCAGCGCCAAGGCGCGGCGGACACGCACATCGTCGAACGGCTTCTTCTTATGGTTCGCCGTGATCATATTGACGCAGTTCCAGTCGCTGGTCTGCACCGTAATCTTGTCGCCAAGTTCCTTGACCAGTTGATCGCGCGCCGAGGGCGGCAGGCCACGGAACTCGTTTGACGCGCGGTCCGCGCGAATCGCATCGATGATGACCGACTGCTTCGGTGCGAAGATCGCGGTGAAGCCGTCCAGGTAAGGCAGGCCTTTATGGTAGTAATCCGGGTTGCGCTCGCCCTTCATCGACTGGCCGATTTGGTAGTCGACAAATCGAAACGGGCCGCTGCCCATCACATTCTTTTCATACCAGTGCGGATCGCGGTCGAGAATCTCTTTCTTGTAGATATACGCGAACGGGTCGGCCAACGCCGGCAGGAACGCGCCGGTGGCGAATTTCAACCGGAACACTACGGTTCTCGTATCCGGCGCCGATACCGAGTCGACCATGATGAAATACGGTTGCCGTGCACTTGCCATGCCCGGACGTGGATGCACGATCTCCTGCCAGCTCGCCGCGACATCGTACGCGGTCAATGGTGAGCCGTCATGCCATTTCACGCCGTCCCGGATGGTAAACGTCCAGGTCTTACCGTCATCGGTCGGCTTCGGCATGTTTGTGCACAAATCGCACACGAAATCATCTGTCGAGCCCGGGTTCAGCGGATTGATACGGATCAGCACGCTGTAAAACGGCGCCGTCGCGTGGACGGTCGCATAAGTCGTCTCCTTATGTCCGTCGAGCGACGGCGGTGCGTCGGCCGGGATCATGAACGTCAGGATGCCGCCATGCTTCGGCGTATCGTCCGCGCGTGCCGGCAGCGCGACCGCCAGCAATGCCAGAACGCCAAGCAGAAATTTCATGTTGTTCAACCTTTATCGCACTTCATCGCAGGCCACAATGTGACCTGGCCGAATTTCGCGCGGCTCCGGCCGTTGCTGAGAGCAAAGCGGCACCGCCACTGGACATCTGGGGTGGAACACGCACCCCGAGGGCGGGTGCATCGGGCTCGGCACCTCGCCCTTTACTGGTTGGAAGTCGCGGCCTTGCTCGACGGTCGGATCCGGGACCGGGACTGCGGCCAGTAAGGCACGTGTATAAGGATGCAGTGGTGCATCGAACAAGGCGTCGCTGTCGGCCATCTCAACGATACGGCCGAGATACATGACGGCGACGCGTTGACACAGATGCCGCACCACCGACAAATCATGCGCAATGAACAAATACGTCAGCCCAAACTTCTCCCGCAAATCTTCCAATAGATTTACCACCTGGGCCTGGATCGAAACATCCAAAGCGGAGACCGGCTCATCGCACACAATGAATTCCGGATTCATCGCCAAAGCCCTGGCAATGCCCACCCGTTGCCGCTGACCGCCGGACATTTCGTGGGGATAGCGATCGGCAAAGTTGGGATTGAGTCCGCAAACCGACAACAACTCACGCACCCGCGCATCGCGCCTGGCCGCATTCGGTTCGATCCCATGCACGTGCAGCGGTTCGGCGATGATCGCACCAATCTTCATGCGCGGATTGAGCGAGCTGTACGGATCCTGAAAAATCACCTGAATACGCTGCCGATATTCGCGCAACGCCTTGCCGTCCAATGTCGCGATATTCGTGCCGTCATAGATGATTTCGCCCTCGGTGGGGCGCTCCAGACGCAGGATGCAACGCCCGGTGGTGGTCTTGCCGCAACCGCTCTCGCCTACAAGGCCGAGGGTTTCGCCGCGGGCAATCGAAAAATCGATACCGTCGACGGCCTTGACCTCGCCGGTGACACGGCGGCGGACAATGCCCTCGGTAACCGGGAAATGCATCCGCAAGCCACGTACAGTCAGCAGCGGGTCGCTCATGCGGCGGCCTTGAAGCAGGCAGCGGAGTGACCGTGGCTGCCAACCGGGGTCAATACAGGCTGCGCCACGGCACAATTCTCATCAGCCAAACGGCAGCGTGGGCGAAACGCGCAACCGGCATCCAAACGCGTCAGATCGGGCGGTTGTCCTTCCACCGGATCGAGGCGCGCCTGTCGCGGACGATCCAGCCGAGGTACCGAGCGCAGCAGCGCGACCGTGTAAGGATGGCGTGGCTCGTGATAAATTTCCGCCGCCGGGCCGCATTCCACGATGCGACCCGCATACATCACGTTCACCCTGTCGGCATAACGCGCCACGACACCGAGATTGTGCGTGATGATTATCAGCGCGATGCCGCGATCCCGGGTCAACGCTTTCATCAATTCCAGAATTTGCGCCTGGATCGTGACGTCCAGAGCGGTCGTCGGTTCATCGGCAATGATTAGTTTGGGATCGCAGGCCAGTGCGATGGCGATCATCACGCGTTGCCGCATGCCGCCGGACAATTGATGTGGGTATTGCTTCAGGCGCCGTGCCGGTTCCGCTATGCCGACCTGCACCAGCAACGCTTCGGCGCGCTTCGCCGCTGCGGCGCGATCGAGGCCGCGATGTTGCTCCAGCGTTTCGGTGATCTGACGGCCGACGGTCAGCACCGGGTTTAGTGAGGTCATCGGCTCCTGAAACACCATGCCGATTTCGCCGCCGCGGATTTCGCGCATTTCGGGCTCGGACAGCGTAAGCAAATCACGGCCCGCGAATGTGACAGAGCCGCCAGTGATCCGACCCGGCGGGTTGGGGATCAGTCGCAGGACCGAAAGCGCAGTGACGGATTTGCCGGATCCGCTTTCGCCGACAACCGCCACGGCTTCTCCGGCATCAACGGTGTAACTGACACCGTCGACCGCGCGAACGACGCCTGCACCGGTGCGAAACTCGGTGTGCAGATCGCTGATATCCAGAAGCGGTGGCAAGATTTGGCCGTTCTCTCGATGAAGCCGTTATTTTGATATGCGTGGTAGGTGACGGAGTGAGACACTGTCAACGGGGCGCTGGTGCTTTGTCGTGAGACCAGACCAAGTGGCGCTGCCCCTTGGAACCATTAAATTTGTGTCGGGAGATGAGAGGGGTCGCCCGCAACGTTTCGACGTTCGTGTCGGCCCCTCTCGTCCCCCGACCCAATTGACAGATTGCGCGTAATGATCCGTGCCAAAGCCCAACAACTGGAGGAAGCGACGCCGAACAATGCCGCCGATTGAAATCCGCTCGTGCCGGGCCGCACAGCGATCAGCATCCCGGCCCGCCAGCACGGCGCCCCATCGCCGGATGCCAACGGTTTCACCAAGCAGAGGAATGGACAGCACGGTGATCAGCAACGGCGATAAGAAGCTGATCGTCGTTGCCTATGCCATGGTCATTTCGCGGATGCCATAAACAAATAGCACCGAACGACCGGTCACGCATAATCCGCGCAGGATCCGCAATTTCGGATTGTGCGGACGCAGTGCCCGGCACTGCGCACGCGTAGCCAGGATCGCCGCCATGCCGAGGAACAGCATGTAGCGGATCCACTGCATCTCGGTGATGGGCAGCCTGGCGCTGATATATTTCGACGTCGTGTCGGCAATCGCGAATACGGCGCACGCACTGACGGACAACGCGATGCCGTGCAGCGGATTGTCGGGCTGCGGCAAGGCCAGCGAAACGCTGCCTGCCCGAACCGAAACAGCGAGAGAACCGATGCTGCTACAGCAGGAAGACTGCCATCCCGACCAGCAACACGACCATGAAGATGACCGTGCCAACGATCGCTTTGTTGACGCCGCCCCAGAAGCGCAGCTTGTCGGCGAAGAACGCTTCCTCGGTGTCGGGCCCGCGGAAAACGGTAGGTTGGTGAGCCATCAGGCGCCTCGGCAAGAGTGGATCGTTGCTCGCCGTTCTATGGCAAGCCAGTCCCCAAGAGCAAGAGCCAGGCGCGAAAGGTCAAATCGGCAGCGGGTTGAGCAGTGCTGCGGTGGCAGGGGGATGACCGGCGGCACGGCCGGAAGCGAACGCCTCGAGCGCGGCGGGGTAAATGAAATGCTCCTGCACCAGAACCCGGTCCGCCAAGGTATCCTCGGTGTCGCCGTCGAGCACCGGAACGGCCGCCTGCGCGAGGATCGGTCCCTCGTCCATTTGCTCGGTCACAAGGTGAACCGTGCAGCCGTGCAGCTTGACGCCGGCTGCCAGAGCTCGGGCGTGGGTATGCAGGCCTGGGAACGCTGGTAGCAGGCTTGGGTGAATATTCAGCATGCGACCGCGCCAGGCGGCGATCAGCAGCGGGGTCAGCAAACGCATGTAACCGGCGAGGCAAACGATCTCGACCTCGGCCGCCGACAACGCTGCATTGATCTCCGCCTCATGTGCCGCGCGGTCGTTGCCGAATGGCCGATGATCGATCGCGCGTGCCGTGATCCCGGCGTCCCGTGCCAATGCAAGGCCAGGAGCAGCCGGCCGGTTTGACAGGACCAGACCAATCTCCGCCGGATATCCCTGGTGCCGTGCGGCGCTGACAAGCGCGGCCATGTTCGACCCGCGCCCACTGATCAGCACCGCGACCCGCCGTTTCATGCCAGCCAGTCCGCCGGCGGTGTGAAACTGATCCGTGGCTCCGCCTGCTCCACGTCCGCCTCGATTGTGCCGATGCGGAAGACCGTCTCGCCGCCCCTGGTCAGCAGCGCGGTAGCCGCCTCTGCATCGGCATCCGCGACAACCAACACCATGCCAAGCCCGCAGTTGAAGGCTCGGAGCATTTCCTCGGTTGGCACCCGTCCGGTGCGACCGAGCCAGCGGAATACCGGCGGCACCGGCCATGCCGGTTCCAGCGCTGCCACCATACCATCCGGCAGCACACGTGGCACGTTGCCTGGCAGTCCGCCGCCGGTGATATGCGCCGCCGCCTTCAACAGCCCAGAGCGGTGCAAGGCCAGCACCGGCTGCACATAAATCCGGGTCGGCGTCATCAGCGCCTCGCCGAGCGACTGCTGAGGCGCATACGGGGCGGGCGAGCTCCACAGCAGGCCGCTCGACGCGACGATCCGGCGCACCAGCGAGAATGCATTGGAGTGCACGCCGGAACTCGCAATGCCCAGAATGGCGTCGCCTGGTTGGACGTCGCGTGGCAGCAGCGTACCCCGCTCCGCTGCGCCGACCGCGAAGCCTGCGAGATCGTAGTCATTGCCACCGTACATTCCCGGCATTTCGGCCGTTTCACCGCCAACCAAGGCACAGCCTGCCAGGCGGCAGCCCTCGGCAATGCCACCGATCACGGCTGCGGCCTGTTCCACGTCCAACCGGCCGGTGGCGAAATAATCCAGAAAAAACAGCGGCTGGGCGCCCTGCACGATCAGGTCGTTCACACACATCGCGACCAGATCGATGCCGATTGTGGCGTGCTGGCCGGTGTCGATCGCGATCCGCAACTTGGTGCCGACGCCGTCCGTGCTCGAAACCAGGATCGGGTCGTGAAATCCTGCCGCTTTCGGGTCGAACAGGGCGCCGAACCCGCCGATCCCGCCCAGTACACCGGCTCGCTGCGTGGCTCGCGCGAGCGGCTTGATCGCCTCGACCAAGGCGTCGCCGGCGTCAATGTCGACGCCTGCGTCACGATAGGTCAGGGGCTCGTTTGGTCCCTTTGTGGCCGGCGGTCCGTGTTTACCCGGCGATGAGGAACCATCCATGCTCCGATCTGCACTGGCCATGGCGGCCCTCCATACGCTAATCCGGGAACGGTACGGGAAACAAACATGCCCAGTCCAGAGCGGGCAATGAGGGGGTACCGCCTTTTCAGCCGATGCCAGACGGAACGCAACTCGGACGCACCGCCGCGGCGGGTCTTTTCACCGCACCGAACCTGATTACGTTCGGCCGGCTTTGTGCTGTGCCGCTCGCGTTCTGGCTGGTCGTCGAGCACCGCCTCGCGCTCGCGTTCTACCTTTTTGTGCTGGCCGGGCTGTCGGATGCAGTGGATGGCTGGCTGGCACGTCGCTATGGCGGAAATTCCATCGGCGCACTGCTGGATCCGGTCGCTGACAAGGCCCTGTTGGTGACAATGTATGTGACTTTGGCCGTGGTGCGGGAACTACCCGACTGGCTGGCGATTCTCGTCGTGTTCCGAGATCTGCTGATTGTCGGAGGCGTCATTGTGCTCGGCGTGACGGGTCAGGCGGTGATCATCCGTCCATTGTATGTCTCGAAGCTCAATACCGTGCTGCAAATCGTGCTGATCGCGGCGACGTTGTTCTTGCAAGGGTTCGGGCTGATGGCGCCGTTGCTGTTGTCGACGTTGATCTGGGCTGTCGTCGTATCAACCCTGGTTTCGGGCGCTGCCTATGTGTGGGTTGCCGCGCATGGGCGATGAAACCAGCTCCGGCCAATCCAGCACAGGCCATGCCACAAGCCACCAAAGCGCCGCCAATCGCAGCTGGGCAGGGGAGATCGAAACGCACGCAATCGGTGTGGGCGAAATTGGGATCGACGACGTTCGCCCACTCGGTCGTCCGGCTGCCTCGTCGGTAGCACCGCAGCCAGCCGTCCTGACACAAGCAACGCGCGCCCAGAGGTTCGCGCTGATTGCCGGCGTGCTGGTGGTCGGCTGGCTGGTGCTGGAACTGTTCGCATCCGTGTTGGCACCCTTCGTTGCCGCCGCTGTGCTGGCCTATGCGCTCGATCCGCCGACGACGCGGCTGGCCCGGATGGGCCTGAGGCGAGGCGCGGCCGCGTCAGTGATGGTGCTGGCCCTGGTTGCCGGGCTCTTGCTGTTCGCCTTGTTATTGTATCCGTTGTTGCTGTTGCAGATCAAATTGCTGGCTACCCGGATCCCGCAATATGCGTTCACATTGCAAGGTTGGGCCAGCGAGCAACTGACCCACCTGCAAGATAATTTCGGCACTGACGTCGTCAACGACAAGCTACGCGACCTGGTCAGCGGCCAGGCCGCGAACCTGCTGAGTGTACTGCTGTCGACCGCCACCGGAGTCGTGACCAGCGGCTTTGCGATATTCAACGTGCTGACTCTGGCTGTCGTCACGCCGATCCTCGGATTCTATTTCTTGCGCGACTGGCCGAAGATGATCGCCATCGTTGGGGCATGGATGCCGCGGCGCTATGCCGCGGTGATCGCGGCGCAGGCGCGGGAAGTGGATCGAATTCTATCCGCCTGGGTACGCGGCCAGGCGATGTGCTGCCTGATCCTGGCATTTTTTTACGCCGCTGGACTGACCGCAGCGGGTCTCGATCTGGGGTTAATCGTGGGCCTGGCCGCTGGCGGGTTGTCGTTTATTCCTTACGTCGGCTCATTGACCGGCGGCATTACGGCGATCGGCCTGGCATTGGCGCAATTCCCGGATTGGTTGCACGTCGGAGTGGTGATCGGAGTTTTGATCGCGGGCCAAATTCTCGAGGGGTATGTGATTTATCCACGGTTTCTCGGCGACCGGGTGGAACTCCCCGCAGTCTGGGTGATTTTTGCTTTGTTCGCCGGCGGTGCCGCGTTTGGCTTTGTCGGTGTGATGCTTGCCGTTCCGGTGGCGGCGACGATCGGTGTCCTCGTCCGCTTCTGGCTTCGCCGTTATCTGGCCAGCCCGCTTTATCTCGACCCTCCGACGCATCCCTCCGAGGTCCGGTGACTTCGCGTCAACTGCCTTTGCCGATCCCTGCCAGGCACGCATACGACGAAGCCAGTTTCCTGGCCGCGGCGTCCAATGAAGCGGCGCGGACCTGGCTTGGCCGGACAGAGATGTGGCCTGAGCGGCGCCTGGCACTTTGGGGCGGTGCGGATTGCGGCAAGACTCATCTGTTGCGGATTTGGGCTGACCGTAACGGGTCCGAGATAATCGATGGACCGGCATTGTCCGGGTTTCCGGAAGCGGCGTCGCTGGCCGGCGTGGCCGTCGATGACGCCGATCGGGCCGAGGAAGCCGCACTGCTGCATTTTTTGAACACCGCGCGCGATCTGGGCCGTCCGGTGCTGCTCGCCGCTCGCCTGCCGCCGGCTCGCTGGGCCATTGGGCTGCGTGACCTTGCCAGCCGGCTGCGCGCGATCACCACCGTCGAGGTCGGCGCGCCGGATGACGATCTGCTGCGCCGATTGCTGTTGCACTGGCTGGCGGAACGGCAACTGGTGGCAGACGAAACGCTGCACGACCGGCTGCTGGTGCGCCTGCCACGGAGCCCGGAGGTCCTGCGGGCGGCCGTGGAGCGGCTGGACGTGGAGGCTTTGGCGTCGCGCAAACGGACGGTGACGCCTGCGATGGTGCGGGAGGCGCTGGCCAGTATCGGCGCTTAGGGGGCGTCCAATGCGTCAATCATGACCGGGCCAGTCCCGATGATCTCCGGCGGCGCTCCGCCGCAGCTTAGCCGGGCAGCCGCTATTTCGGCCCTTTGATGCTGACCAGGTAATCGACGATAGCGGGGACGTCGCTTGCCTGTACGGGAGCCTTGAAGGCGTTGCGCATCTTGTTGACCTCGGCCTCCCACGCTGCCTTCGGCAGGACTGGCTGGTTCGTGACCATGCCCACCGAGTGACACGCCAGACAATTGGCATTGGCAACATCCGCTCCTGGGCCGGGCGGAAACATCGCCGAGCTGTCCGGCAGCGTGACCGAGGTTGACTTCAGAACGAGCGCCGATTGCGCCGCGCCGCACAGCGGCACCACGGCGGCGGCCAGGAGCAGAATTTTCAGTCTCGGGCGAACCATATCCGGTCTACTCCTCACGCCGCCGTGACCGGGGTCGTTTCGATGACGTTGCGCATGAACCCGGCAGGGTTCCAGTTCGCGTGATCTGGCTGTGCCACGCCATCAGTGTTGGTGCAGCGGACCATCAGTGTGTAGCTACCCTTTGCTGTTGGCGTGAAATGCGCCTCCCATCGGCGAAAACTGAACTTGCCCGTATCCTTGCCAAGTAATGCGGCACTCCAGGTCTTGCCGCCATCGCTGGAAAAGTCCACCTGCTTCACGCCGCAGTCGCCGCCAAAGGCAATGCCGCGCGCCAGCGTTGGCTTGCCGGCCGAAACCCGAGCGCCCGCTTGCAAATTCGTGACGAAAGACCGCGGAGTCATCCGATTGATGGGCACCATCTTCACGCCGGTCTGGCCGGGCTTCATGTCGGCGTTAGGTGTATCCGGAATGGTATAGGCCGTCGCCATCCAGAAGTTGGTGTCCGGCTGACCCAGCACCTCAATGTCATTGAGCATCTTGACCCAATAAGTGGCGTACCAGCCCGGCACCACGAGCCGCAGCGGGAACCCGTTGAGTAGCGGCAGTTGCTGACCGTTCATGGCAAAGGCAATCATGACCTCGCCGTCGCGCGCGTGATCGACGTCGAGCGATTTCATCAGAGGCGGCCCATCCGCGACGACCGGCTGATCCATCCCTCTCAGGCGCACCTGCACCGAGCCGGCCTTGAGCCCGGCCTTATCCAGCACGCTCTTGAGCGTCACGCCGGTCCAGCGGGCATTGCCCATCGCGCCGTTCGCCCATTCGCCGCCCGCCACACGCGGTTGGAAAAACCCCCGCGAGTTTCCCGAGCACTGGTTGACCGCCGCTATCTCCACCTGTGGCAGCTTCATGAGATCCTGCAGCGACAGTGAGACCGGCTGATTGACGTTGCCATGAACGGCGAGTTGGAATTTGTCGACGTCGACCTCGGTTGGGATCACCGCCCAATGCCAGCGGACGAAGAAACGGTCGTTCGGGGTGAACACCCCATGATCGAACACCTCGAACGGCGTTTCGAGCAGCGGCGGGCGCGTCCGTTGGAGAATCATTGCGCCCTTCTGCGGAAACGCCGTTGTGATCTGCCTCTTGTCGGGTCCGCCAGGCAACGGCAGATCGATCGTTTTTGCCCGGACCGGTGCCGCCGCCATGACCAGTCCGGCCGCT
>Ga0187867_10003891_pt1 | contig 11745 bp, 9 predicted proteins | sample June2016WEW_13_1_FD_132976 | JGI IMG/M metagenome (GOLD analysis project Ga0187867, IMG submission 132976) | Peatland microbial communities from SPRUCE experiment site at the Marcell Experimental Forest, Minnesota, USA - June2016WEW_13_10 | ecosystem: Environmental > Terrestrial > Soil >... | reverse complement strand
GTCAAGAATGGCAATCCGGTCGCAAATCCCCGCCACCGAAGCCAGATCGTGAGAGATGTAGAGAATAGCCATTCCGGTGGATCGGTTCAGCTCGCGAAAGAGCGCAAGAATCTCGGACTGCGTGATCACATCGAGAGCGCTCGTCGCTTCGTCGGCAATCAGCAGCGCGGGACGATGCATCACCGCCATGGCAATCAGCACTCGTTGTGCTTGTCCCACGCTCATCTGCGAAGGATATTTTCGCAGGAACTCATCATCGTTAGGTAGGGAAACGCTCTGCAGAGAGGCTCGGATTGCATTTGCACAGTCCGCGCCTGTGCCGGATGCATGTGCCCGCCATGCTTCCCGGAGCTGAGTCCGGATTTTCAGCGCCGGATTTAGAGAAGATAGCGGACTCTGCAATACCAGTGCGATGGCTCGTCCCCGCAGCGCGCGCAGTTCCCGTTCGGATAGTGCCAGGAGTTCGAAGTCCTGAAACCGGATCGTGCCTTCGGCTTGCGCCCGCTTTTTATCGAGCAGTCCGAGAATCGCCATGGCCAGCGTGCTCTTGCCCGATCCGCTTTGTCCCACCAGGCCCAGTACCTCCCCTTGCCGGATTTCCAGTTGCACGCCGCGCAGAACCGGCTGTTTTCCCGCATAGCGCACCGAGAGGTGGGCCGACAGCAGACTCGGGTTTTGTGAGGCGGACAACATGCCGATCTTTACCTCAGATAATTCGTTGGTTTTCAGATCCGTGTGAATCCGTGGCAAAAAAGGTTGGCTTACTTCGCGGCAACTGTGAACCGCTCCGCATTCCAAAATGTTTGTGGCGACAGAATCACCGGCGCCGCTCCATGCACGGTGGTTGAAACCGCGGAAAGCGCGTTTTTGTTAATCAGGAAGATGAACGGTTCCTGCTCGACCACAATCTCCTGCACGCGATCGAACGCCTCTTTCCTCTTGTTCGCATCGGTGGAAGAAGCCTGCGCTCGCATGAGACGGTCAATCTCAGCTTCCCAGGAAGTCTCTGGAGTTTTCTGCTGAGGATTCCACTGGTGATTTTCCGAAGAACTCAGCCACACGTTCATCTCGCCGTTCGGATCCAGATCCACATTAGTCAAGCCCAGCAGAATGGCTTCATAGTCGAAGCTCTGAGTCATGCGTTCGATCAGGGAAGGGAAGTCAAGCGTAACCACATTCACGTGAATGCCGATCTTCTGCAGATCATCTTGGATCAGCACCGCCATGCGTTCCCGTGTCTTACTGCCGGCGTTCGTGATAATCGAGAACACAACCTCGTTGCCGTCTTTGTCTTTTAGAGCTCCGTTTTCCATGCGAAAGCCATCGGCCTGCAGCGTCTTCAACGCGGCATCCGGGCTGTACGTTTGGGGTTTCAGCTTGCTGTTGAACCAGAACTTATTCGCGGGGGAAAATGGTCCTACCGCCGGCTGGGCATGCCCGTGGTAGACGATGCGGCTCAAGTCTTCGCGATTGATCGCCTCCGAGATTGCTCGGCGGAAGTTCGCCGAGCGAAACCAGTTCTTCTTATAGCCGGGGATCGGAGCTCTTCCGACCTCATTGAACCAAAGCTGCTCGCTATCGAGCGACGGGCCCGCATCATGCACCAGTTGAGGAGAAGTGGATGCGAGCTTGTCGAAATACTCGCTGTCGAGAGCATTGATCAAGTCCAGTTCTCCGCGCTTGAACCTCAACATCTCCACGTCACGGTTGGGCTGTATGTCCAGCCGGATCGAATCCAGATAAGGCAGTTTCCGTCCCTGCTCGTCCGTCTTCCAGTAGTTGGGATTCCGATTCAAGAGCAACGTCGCGCCCGGTTTGTAGTCGGCCACCATGAACGGTCCGAGCACAGCCATTTCTTTCTTGGAGGAACGCTCGGAGAGAATCGCAACCTGATCGAAGAGTCGATCCAGTCCAGCCACCGGCGCGGGAAACGTAATCGAAATCTGAGTTGGAGAAATCACCTTGGTTTCCACGTTCCCGGCACCCGACCGAAACGCGTCGCCGGTCGGCGAATGCAGAGCGGGGTCCATCAATTGCTGCATGGTATATGCGACGTCCCCGGCGGAGAAGCCTGTGCCATCGGAAAATGAAATTCCGCTGCGCAAACGGAATGTAATCTGACGCCCGTCCTTTGAGACTTTCCACGACTGCGCCAGCTCCGGCTCTAGTTCCTGAGTCTGGCGATTCACTCGCACCAGCACTCCTCCCGTAAGATAACGGACCGCGGCGGAGGACTCGTCCTCCACTTTCAAAGGATCAAAAGTCTTGGGCTCGGTGCGCAAGCAAAATCTCAGTTCGCCACCACCTTGAGCCGCCGCTTGCCCCAGCAGGTATCCCAGGCAGAATACTGTAACTGCGATTGCCCTTCCGCATGCACTTGTCATCTCTCCGACCCTTCTCCCGTGACGCGTCATGCGGTCACTTCCTCTTGCCGGGAAAGCAAAAGCTGAAACGATGTCACTACCACGACCAATAAGATCAACGGCACAAACTTCCAGGGCTCCTCGCCCACCGAAACCAGCCCTTCTAACTCTTTCAGCAGGCTTCCCCACGAAGGCATCGGTTCGGCCACGCCGAGCCCGAGAATCCCCAGGTTGGCTTCGCTCAAAATGAAGACGGGAATCGAAATCCAAAATTGCGCATAGAGCACAGGCCGCAAATTTGGCAGGACATGCACCCAGAACAATCGTTTTCCAGGAAGCCCCGCCGCACGAGCCTGCCGCACGAAATCCGACGAGCGCAGCGATCCGGCGGTAGTGCACAGCACTCGCGCCGCGGCAGTCCAGCCCAGAAGTCCGAGCAACATAAAAGTCACCAGCACCGAAACCAGTGGAGAAACATTCAGCGGCATCAGTGCCCGCGCCGTGATCAGCAGGAATAACCACGGCAACGACAAGAACAGGTCGGTCACCGCCATCGCCATCCGCGCCCAGATTCCGCCCAGATATCCAGCCAGTCCTCCGATCACCGCCGCCATCAGCGTGGAAAGCAGAGCCGCGGCCGGAGCCAGCAGCAGCGAAATCCTGGTCCCATACAGCACCCGAGCAAATCGGTCCCGTCCAACTTCATCGGTGCCGAGCCAGTGCGCATGCGAGGGAGGTGCATTCGTTGCTTCGCGGTACTGCTTGGCATAACCCGCGGGCGCCAACCAGTTCGCTGCCAGCGATGCGCACAACACCAGCGCCAAAACCCCACACGCCAGCTTCTGCCACGAATTCATGATTCCTGGCCCCGGACCATATGACCGATTACATCTGCTCCGGAATTGGCCAGCAAGGTTACCAGCGTCACTAGGATTGTGATGTTGACCAGCAATGGCAGATCGCGGGCCAGCGCCGCCTGCCACGCCAGCTGTCCGATGCCCGCAAGCCCGCATAAAGCTTCGACCGGGATTGCCGCCCCTACCGCCATGCTCACCGAAACTCCGGCCACGGCCAACAACTGCGGCGCCACCACCGGCACCACATGCCAGAAAAGAATGCGAACCTCTCCCAACCCTTTTGCTCTCGCGGTGATGATGTGAGGCAGGGAATAGGCCTTCACCAGCAGATTTCGCGCATACCGGTAACTATGCGGGAAGACGATCAACGCAATCGCGAGGGAGCCGGGCGCATTCCACAGCACCGAAAGCAACGCCAGCACCGCAGCGGGAATACAAAGGAATGTTCCGCTAATCACCGTGGTCATCGTGTCGTAAACCGAAAGCCGCAGCCATGCCGCACTCAAAGCCAGCGTCAAAGCCAGCGTCCAGGCCAGTGCAAGTCCCGTGGTCTGCAACCGCAGCGTGAGTGGTGCCCGATCGCGCAGCAAGGTGCGCACCGGCTGCCCCAGGGCGAGCGAGCGTCCAAGGTCACCGTGCGCCGCCCGATTCATATACGCCAAATAGAACCGAAAGATGTTGCGATCTTGCCGCCTGGCCTCGTGCAGCGCGTTCACGCTCGCAGCGTTCAAATGTGGATCGAGTTCTCGCTCGTCCGCCTCGAAACCCGGCGCGAGCCGCACCAGGGTAGCGGACAGCAATCCCCCCAGCAGGACCGTCGCGACCAGAGCCAGCGCATGCCCGGCAATTCTCCCTCTCAACATTTATTTCACCGCAGCCCCGAGCGCCAGAGGGTCTGGGCGAGCAGCCGCTTCCGCGTGGTGGGTTTGTTTTACGGAGTACATCCGCCGGTCGGCTTCGGCCAGCAGCGCTTCCACGTCATATCCGTTCTCTGGACAGAAAGCCGTTCCCACGCTCAGCGTGATTACTTCCCGTCCACAAGTGTGCCGTCCCGCCTCGATGGCAGCCTGGTTCAATCGGCTCGCTTTTTCCAACGCAGCTTCCGGTGTGAGGCCGGGTGCGGTGATCACGAACTCGTCGCCGCCCATGCGCGCTACGTAGTCGTAACCGCGGCAGGCTTCCTTCAGCCGGGCGCTGAATTCCCGCAGCAGTTTGTCGCCCTCTAAATGTCCGAACGAGTCGTTGATCTTCTTTAGCCCGTCAATGTCGCAGACCATGACGGCGAGCGACGTCTTCATGCGGCGGCAGCGCGCTACTTCCTGCGCCAGGTGTACAAATAGCGAGCGCGCATTCGGCAGTCCGGTGAGGAAGTCCGTGGTTGCCGAACTCTCAGCCTGTTGGTACTTCAGCGCGTTTTCCACGGAGAGCGCCACCTTCGAGGCCACCGCCAACAAAATCCGCAAGTGGTCCGGCGTGAAAGCGTCCGGGGATGAGTGATACATGGCCAGCACCCCCACCACCCCGTTTAATCCCTCGAGGGGAACAGCCAGCGCCGAGGACAGTGTGACGTATTTTTCCGGATCGGCCACGTAGCCCGCTTCCACCTGAGGGTTGCCGTTGATGATGGGTTTGCAATTCTCCGCCACCCAGCCGCACAAGCCCTCGCCCACGCGGATTTTCAGCGACGAAAGCACGCGGAAGTTCTCGCCACTCACCAGTTCCGGCAGCAGCCAGCCGTTTCGGTTCACGAATACGGCGATGGAATCGTAGAGGATCAGTTTGCGCAGCCGCATCGAAAGTACTGACAGGGTTTCGCTCAGGCTCAGCGAGTTGCCCAAATCTTGGCTCAGCTCGAACATGGCTTGCGCCTCTTGCCGGGCCGAGGCGATCGACGTCAGGAAGTCGGCTTCGGGCTGTGAGTTCTCCGCCCCTTTCTCGAATCCGGTTGCCGGAGCCAAGCCACGTTCCACGCGCAGTCCCTTGGAGAATTGGGAAGGTATGAAGCCGGCCTCATGGGTTTGCGCGATGCTTTCCAAAGCCACATAACGCTGCTCCAGAATCTCCACCAACCTTGGGTCGAACCACGTGCCGGCTCTTTCTTTCACCTTACCCATGGCCTGATCCAGAGGCATGGCCGGACGATATTGCCGGTCTGAGGCCAGGGCATCCAGGCAATCCACCACCGCCAAAATCCGTGCTCCAATCGGAATTTCTTCACCGGCGAGACCCGCCGGATATCCGGACCCATCCCATCGCTCGTGGTGGGAACGCACAATGGGAGATACAGGATAGGGAAAGGCCACTCGATCAAGAATTTCCGCACCCACCAGCGGGTGCACTTTCATCTTTTCGAACTCTTCCGGAGTCAGCTTGCCCGGCTTGTTGATGATGTGCTCCGGCACGGCAAGCTTTCCAATGTCATGCAACAGCGCCGCCGCTCGCAAGGCCTCGATTTCGTCCGGCAATAGTCCGATCTCCTTCGCGATTTCTACCGCGTAAGTCCGTACCCGCTGGAGGTGCGTATGCGTGGTGTGGTCCTTGGCCTCGATGGCCAACGCCAGAGCCTCGATCGTGCGCATGTTCAGCGAGGCAATCTCCTCTACATGCTTCTTCTCAATCTCCACCCGGTCTTTTTCCGCCTCCAGCCGTCCCAGGTAGAGGCGATAAGAGCGGTACACCCAATAGATCAGCGGCAGCACCAGCAGCGACGTTTCCCATCCCGCCTGCCGGTTGATGATCCCTACCAGCCCCACCGCGGCCGCTCCGACCAGATAGTAAGGGAAAGACCAGAAGTAGCATTCCGACCACACTTTCCGGCTTGATTTGCCTTCGGTCAGAGCGATGACGAACGATATCGGCAATGTGTTTGCCAGGAAGAAAACCAGGGCCGCCAGCATCAGCAGAATGGGTTTGTTGTCGCCCATTCTCCCCGCGAGCCAGTGGTAGCTTACATAGCAGAGCGCGCTGGCATTTGCCATCATGCCGAATACGTTGAAGACGACCTTGATCGGATCCAGCTTTTTGCGCGCATGCCACACGCTCTGCACCAGAGTGGCAGTACACCCAATCACCAGTGTCTCCGGCAGGCTCAACTCCATGACGCCCAGAAGAATGAAAAGGAAATTCACCGACATGGTGCCATCAATGCCGGGCAATTGCACCTTCAAGCCGGAGGCCAGGATGGCCACTGCCAAATAACAGAAAAACCGCATCACATCCGCGGACTGCCAATGCCAACAGGCGGAGGACAGCACAACTATCCCGAGCGAGGCAGTAACCCCGACAAATAGTTTTGTACGAGTCGACATTGCGTTGTTGTTCTGTATTGCTTGCGAAACAGACCCCGTCGCTTGCGCGGGAGAGTTCTCTCACGCAGACTCGCGTCCAAGGCTGTTCAGTGAAATCCTATTGTCGTTAAAGAGATTTAAGAAGCTTACTAACGTAACCTTGCCGGTGCTTGGTTACACCGTTTGGCGATTGACGTGATGGGAATTCTGTACGGGCGCATACGGCAGCCGATTACTTTCGTTATCATTCAAAGCCGCATACTTCCTGCAACACCTGTTCTCTGTGTCAAGATCGAGTCCAAACGCGGAGAATGTCACCGTTAAACCTCAATTCGCAACCGCAGTCACCAGCCACTGACGCCGCCCGGCCCGGATGCGGCACGTCTCCGGCCGCGGTTCCCGATGTCCGAGGTGTGACTGGAACTCCTGTCTTATCCGCCGATCTGAGCGGCTCCATCACCGGCTGCAACCAAGCCGCGCTGGAGGTATTCGGCCAAACACCTCAGGAAATTCTCGGCCGGACCCTGGCTGCCTTGGTTTTGTCTGAGACTGGAGCGGGACAGCTTCAACTGCATCAGGCCATGCTCGCTGCGGTTCTGAAGGACGGTGAGTATCGATCTCTACGCCGGTGTCAGTCCAAGTCCGGAGACTTCATCGCAGAGTTGTCCGTTACCCTGCTTCGGGACGGACGTCCCGCCCCCACCGGGATGGTGGCTGTGTTCTCTGTGGGTGGAGAGAAATCAGATCCGGGATCGGCCCCCGCCAAGAGAGAAGAGCAAGAACGACTCGCCGGGGAAGATGAAACCGCACCCACGATCTCTCGCTCGATTGATGGCGGAGCTTTCATTCTGGCCAGCCCGCTCATGCATAAATTCATGCACATGGTGGATCGGGTCGCGGCCCACACCGAGAGCGTACTCATCACCGGCGAAACGGGAACCGGCAAGGAACTCATTGCCCGCACGATTCACCAGTCCTCTCACCGGCGCAGCCGCCCGTGGGTCGACATCAACTGCGCCGCTCTTCCCGAAAACCTGGTAGAGAGCGAGTTATTCGGTTACGAAAAAGGCGCGTTTACGGGCGCCGATGCGTCCAAGCCCGGCCTGTTCGAACTTGCCGACAAGGGTACGCTCTTCCTCGATGAAATCGGCGAACTGCAGTTGCAAACTCAGGTCAAGCTCTTGCGTGTCCTGGATGGATATCCTTTCTACCGGCTCGGCGGTCACCGCAAGATTAAGGTCGATGTCCGTATCGTTGCCGCCACCAATCAGGATCTCGATGCGGCCGTTGCCGCCGGCCGCTTTCGCCAGGATCTTTTCCATCGGCTTGGCCAGCTTCAACTGCGCGTGCCCCCCCTGCGCGAGCGCCCCGAGGATATCGTTGCCTTGGCCGAGCATTTCCTCAGCCTCAAAAAGCCCGGTAGTTCCTATACTCCGGAAGCTGTTTCTGTTTTGCTCTCGCACACTTGGCCAGGCAATGTCCGCGAGTTGCGGAACCTCGTCGCCAGAGTTGCGGTCGAGTCCACTCATCGCGAGATACAAAAGGTTCAGATCACCGGCGCGATGTCCGGCAGCCCGATCGCGCTCCGCCAATCCGCTTCCATGCCGGTCGGCAATCTTGACAGTATGGAAGAGCAGATGATCATCCGCGCTCTCGAACGCAGTGGTGGCCATCGCAGCCAGGCAGCCGAACAGCTGGGCATCTCCCGCCGCACTCTTAGTCGCAAACTGAAGGAATACAACATCAACGTCAATTCCGGCGACGGCGCAAACTCACTGGGATTCATCAGTCTCGAGCAGCAGAAGTTCTTCCGCGCCCGCACTCAGCTTTCCGTCACCTTGAGGAACCAGCAGGGTGAGGAAGTTCGCGTCCAGGGGGTGAACCTCAGCACCGGCGGCATGGGACTGGACGGCCTGAAGGAGCCGATGCGGTTCTCCGGACTTCTCGATGTGAGTTTTCCACTCCCTGAAAGCGAGATCGTTTTTCAGGCGAAAGCCCGCATCGTCTGGATCGGCGACGAATCTCGCGTCGGCCTTCGCTTCGCCGTTATCGATCCCGTACTCTTCGAGCAGCTGCAGCACTGGACCAACAAGAAGATGAAAGACGAAGGCTGGGAATCGCCCGCCCAGTCGTAGAAGCGTACTTGCCACGCCTACCTCTGCCAGCCTCAACCGCTGAGCCTCACGGATCACCAGAGGTCCGCGGAACTTTAGGCACGTTACGCCCGTGCCAGCCACGGTCGAGCCATTGTCGCGGCGCACTCTCCGCCTCAAACTAGCTAAACCATGGAAACCAAATCGAGCGTCTGGACCGGCGTAAAGAAGACCGAGAAATTGTCGATAGTGGTCATCAGCCTCTGCATCGCGGCCCTGGTGGTGCTCATTCTCTTCCGCCCGTTCTAGCCAGGGCAACGAATCAGAGCGCCCGATCGTCAGTGCACCGGCGCAGGTTGAGGACTCGCTTGCGGAGCCGTTGCACCCGGACTTGAGAAGTTCACCTTCGGAACTTCACGCGATCCCGGGGAAGCCTCGAAGTAAGCTTCGTTCGGCTTGAATCCCGCAAAGCCCGCAAAAAAGCTGTTCGGGAACTGCTGCACGTACGTGTTGTAGTCGCGTAAAGTGTCGTTGTAGCGTTTGCGCTCGACCGCAATGCGATTCTCCGTGCCCGCAAGTTCATCCTGCAAACGCAAGAAATTCTCGTTGGATTTCAACTGAGGATAGTTCTCGACAACCAGCAGCAGACGCCCAATCGCGCCATCCAGTTGCCCATTCGCGGCAATCTTCTCTTGCGGCGAGCCCGCCGAAAGCAGGGCAGAGCGCGCCTTCGCGATATCTCCAAACACAGTTACTTCCTGTTGGGCGTAGCCTTTCACCGTCTCCACCAGGTTCGGGATGAGGTCGGCGCGGCGTTGCAACACGATGTCGACCTGCGACCATGCCGCCTTTACCGCCTCGTTCTTGCTGACCAGCGTATTCTTCACGCTGACGTACTGGCCAAAAGCCAACAGGACAACAAACAATAAAATTGCCACGATAACGATGACCACGATCAGTGCCTTGCTCATGAGATTCTCCTGAAAAGCCGTTAAAGCTCTATGAAGAGCCCGTGGTACCCGAGTCCAGCATTTTATCAACTGCGGCGCTTACTTGCTCCAGCGCTGCCAGATATCGCGAGAAAACGTCCGCTACGTCGAGCTTTCTGCGATCTGATTTCTTCTCCCTTACATCCAACACCTGCAAAATGCCCGAGGCATCAAACCCGATCTGCTTCGACAACGCTTGCACCGCCTCGCGCTTCCCAACCGGCGCATTGTGACCAAGTACGATAAGTGCGTGGCGAAAGAGCGTGGCGAACGAGGACACCGATCGTAGCAGCAACTCCCACAGCCGTGACTCGTTGCCGGAGGCAAGCAGCAGGTGCTGTCGCAGCAGCGCGAGTTTTTCCCGCAACTCGTACTCCACCTGGACGCGGTGCAGATTCGCCGGAATCGACAGCCCTTGCAAAACATCTTCGCCGAAGAGCACGCGGTGGTGCTGTTGCATGTCGAGCAATTCAATCGTAAACACATCGGTCGAGCGCGCGATCTCGTCACGAGTCATGAACAACGGCGGCGGCTGCTTCTGCGCGTCCCACCATTTCACAGCCGGCGCTAGGGCCTGCAACGCGCCGAATGAGCTGTCGCGAATCACGCAGAACAGATTTACATTCGAGAATTCGGGATGAAAATCTCCCGCAACCGCCGATCCAAACAGGATCACGCTCTCCAGATTCGGTCCAGCCGCCGCTCGCAGCCGTCCGACAAAGTCGCCAATCTTTTTTTCCGGAATCATCTGCATCCTCGCTCGCTACCAGCTGCTACTGCCTCCGCCACCGCCAGAACTGCCGCCCCCGAATCCGCCGAACCCACCCCCGCCGCCAAACCCACCGCCACCAAAGCCGCCCCCGTAACCGCGTCCTCCTCCGCCAAACATTCCAGAAAAAAGAATCCAGAAGAGTATGGTGCGAAGGGGAGTGAGAAGAACGATGAGTACGACGACAATGAGCAATACGATTCCGCCTACCGACATCCCTTTGCGGGGCTGCTCCTCTCGCTCCACTGGAGCGGGTAGGAGTTGCGGAGTCGTGAGTTGAACTTTTGCATCCTGTGCGATAACGCTGGCAACGCGGGACGTGACCAGCAGCAACGCCTGGCCATAATTTCCACTCCGCATGAGCGGAATCGCCTCCCGCTGGAAAGCAGTCACCTTCCCGTCGGTCAGGATCGGCTCCAGCCCGTAGCCAACCTCAATTCGAGCACGATGGTCCTCGATGGCGTACAGGATCAGCACTCCGCTGTCGGTGGACTTACTCCCCACTCCCCACTGATGGAAGAGATCGACCGCGTAACTTTCAATATCGGAGCCATCGAGCGACCGGACGGTCACCACTGCGATCTGGGCATGCGCCTTCTCGTCGATCTGCCGGCAGATATCGTCCATCTGCGCGATCGAGCTCTGATCCAGAACGTGGGCAAAATCGTTCACGTAGTCGGTGGCTTTGAGCTGAGCGACGGGTTCGGCCTGCGCTGCCAGAACCAGCAGCAACGTGCCAAACAAACCGAGCCACCATTTTGCGTGAGCGCTCATCGAATCAAAATTGTACAGGACGAAGCCCGAGCAAAAGCCCGTAGGCTGGACAAGATGAGATTTCGCAACCGCAAGTGCTTCCACGGCATCAAAAGCCCATGAGTTCTCTATCGCTCCGCTGCTCTTGGCTCATTGTGATCGCTTTGTTGTTTGCGGTCATCATCGCCTGCACAACCAGCGACAATCCCGATCAGATCCGTCAGCGTACCGCGGAGGCGACCGCTACCATGAAGCGCGATACCAAGGCCGTGGTGGAGGGTGTGAAGGAAGGCTTGGGCGGCCAGAAGACCATCAACCTCAACAAAGCTTCCCGCGAAGATCTGCTTAGCCTGCCGGGTGTGACCGAACGCCAGGCGGACCGAATCATTGCCGACCGCCCATTCGCCGATGCCCATGTCCTCGTGAAGCGCCGCGTCCTGTCCGAAGCCGAATATACCAAGATCAGCGACCGCGTGACTGCGGACCGCTAACCCCTGTCTTTCGGTGACTTCTCGCACGCTCCTGCGATATCATCAAAGAGATGTCATCTCTTCATTCATTTCAGACCGACGATCCGCGCCTGGCGCCGATCCACGCCAAAGTCCTGGCCGGTGAGCGCCTCAACGCCAACGAT
>Ga0187867_10003888_pt1 | contig 11752 bp, 7 predicted proteins | sample June2016WEW_13_1_FD_132976 | JGI IMG/M metagenome (GOLD analysis project Ga0187867, IMG submission 132976) | Peatland microbial communities from SPRUCE experiment site at the Marcell Experimental Forest, Minnesota, USA - June2016WEW_13_10 | ecosystem: Environmental > Terrestrial > Soil >... | reverse complement strand
CGACTACGAACGCGCCTTTTACGCCGTGGGACGCCTGAAGCGGGCCCTCGTCGTCGTGTTCACCGACCTCGTCGACGACGGTGCCGCCCGGACGCTGATCGCCGCCATGCCTGTGCTCGCCCGGCGCCACGCCGTCCTCGTGGCCAGCTGCACCGACCCCGACTTGTTGCGGGCGACCTCACAGCCCCCGTACGACACCCTCGGGGTGATGCGCGAAGCCGTGGCTGCCGAGCTGCTCACGAGCAGGCGCCGGGTCGTGAAACTCCTGCAGAGCCTCGGCGCCGTCGTGGTGGAGGCGCCCCCGGAGACCCTCGGGTCCGCCTGTGTGGGTGCCTATCTCAAGTTGAAGCAGCACGCGCGGCTCTAGGGACCCCGTCGACCGAAGGCGGGGGCACGAGGGGCCGGCCGCGTACGAGCACGAGGGACCAGAAGGACCCGGCGAGGACGATCCCGACGGCGAAGGCGAGCGGCGGCGACAGGTCCCACGGTGTGACGATGCCCTCGGTCAGCCCGGCCACGACGAGGAAGCCCATGAAGGCGAGCACGATGGCGCCGATGGTCGGGGTGAGGCGGGCGAGCGCCTCGGCTCTCGTGTCGTTGCCGGGATCGATGAGGGCGCGGGCGATGGCAAGCCCACCCGCCCCGGCGAGGGTGATGCAGGACAGCTCGAGCAGCCCGTGAGGCACGATGAGGCTGAAGAAGTGGCCGAAGCCTCCGGCACGCCATTCGAGCGCGCCGAGTATGCCCAAGATGGCGCCGTTGTAGGCGAGCGAGAAAGCAGTCAAGAGCCCGAAGGTGAACCCCCCGGCCACAGCCAGGATGGAAACCAGGATGTTGTTGGCGAAGATCTGCACGGCGAGGCCGCTCCGCCCCACGATCGAGACGCCGTAGAAGGCACCCTTTCCGGGATGGGCCGAGGCGTGGAAGCCCGCCGGCAACAGGCCCGAAGCCGATGAAGGCTGGGCGAGCGCCCAGAGCGCCCCGAGCGCCACGGAGCCGAAGAGGATGCCGGCCGGGATGAAAAGGCAGCGGTCCAACTCGCGGATGCGGCGCCAGATCCGCACGCTCAAGTACTCCCAAGCGGTGTCCTCGCGCTCGGGCTTGGAGTAGACGACGGCGTTCGCACCCGCGACGAGGGCCTCCAGGCGAAGGGTCCCCGAAGTCCCCGCCCACAAACGGCGTGCCACCGCCAGGTCGGCGACCGAGGAGCGGTAGAGGGCGGCGAGCCGGCGGATCTCAGCGGGGGCGAGCTTGCGGCCCTGGCCCCGTGAGCGCTTCACAAGACCATCGAGCTCGGCCCAGTCGCTCCCCCGTTCGGCCACGAACCGTTCGAGGTTCAACTCGGCCCCCCGTCGCTCCCGAGAGACATTCGTCGTACGTTGATCACGTGGACTTCGAGGACCGACATGTCACGGTCACCCCTGAGGGGATCAGCCTCGACGTCGTGCTGGCAGGGCTCGGCTCCCGGTTCATAGCCTTCGCCCTCGACTTTACGTTGCAAGTGCTCGCCCTCGTCGCCTTTACGGTCGTCGTTCTTACCGCTTTCCACGGTTCTTCGAGCACGACCGACGGGCTCGTGGAGGGTGGTGGTTTCTCCCTGTTCGTGCTCGTCGACTTCATCGGGTACTTCGTGTTCTGCGAGATGCTCTTCAACGGGCGCACCCTCGGCAAGCGGACGGCGGGCCTGCGCGTGGTGCGCGTGAGCGGCCAGCCCGTCGGCTTCTGGTCAAGCCTGCTCCGAAACGTACTTCGTCTTATCGACATGCAGCTCGGGTTCACCTACCTCGTCGGAAGCGTCCTCATCCTTGCCACGAACCGGAACCAACGGCTCGGCGATCTCATCGCCAACACGCTCGTCGTGCGCGAGCGAGCCGGCGCGGCGTCGACCTGGGACCGCTCGCCTTGGACCTCGCCGGCAGGTTTCACAGTTCCTGCCTGGGGCCCGGCGGCGTGGTCACCGACGGCCGGGGCGACGGGCTACCTTCCTCCCGAGCTCGCCCACTGGGACGTGAGCGCCGTGCCCGACGCCGAGCTTGCCCTGGCGCGGACGTTCCTCGCCAATAGGGACGGGTACACAGAAGACGCCCGCCTCCGGCTCGGCTACGAGCTGGCGGGTCGTATGTGGCCGCTCGTGGCCGGCCCGACCGGCCCAATGCCGGCAGAGTGGTTCCTAGAAGCAGTGCTCCTCGTCAAGTCCGCCCGCGCTTGACACCCGGCGGCGCGTCTGAGCAACCGTCCCACCTGCTGGCGCTGTTCGGCCGTCACCTGCCGGTCGGGCGGGTCCCGGCAGTAGCCTTTGGGACGTGCCCGGCATGCACGTCTATTTCAATCTTCACAACGCTCTCCTCGACTGGCAGTTCGGGCCCTTCGCGCTCCTGGTCCTGGCGGCATGCATTGCTGCAGGCATCTGGTACCTGAGGGCGGACTGGGCGCTCGCCACCCGGGGTCGGCGCTGGAAGGCGCAGCGGACCGCTTCGTTCTTCGGTGGCCTTGTGACGATCGACCTAGCCCTCCAGTCCCCGGTGGCGACGCTGACGGGCTACTACTTCGAGGCGCACGTCATCCAGCACCTCCTCCTCATGATCATCGCTCCGGCGCTGCTGGCGATGGGCGCCCCCATGACGCTCATCCTGCAGACCTCGAGCCGCCGCGCCAAGACCACCTGGCTACGCATCTTCCACAGCCAGGGCTTCGCCGTCCTCTCCCACCCGCTCACGGTCTGGGTGCTCTATTACGGCGTCATGCTCGCCTTCTTCCTAACCCCGGCCATCGGCTTTGCCATGAACCACATGTGGGTGATGGATCTCATCAACCTCGGCTTCCTCTTCGGGGCGACGCTGTTCTGGTGGCCGATGATCGGCCTCGACCCGATACCAAAGTGGGGCGCCAGCTATCCCCTCCGGATGGTCAATTTGCTGATTGGTGTGCCCCTCGAGTCCTTCCTCGCCATCGCGCTTTTGAGCTCGCATCAGACCATCGCGCCGATGTACAGCCTCGAGAGCACTCACACGGGCGCAGGCATCCTCTGGGTACTCACAGAGCTCCTCACCGTCATTGCGGTGATCCCGATCTATTTCCAGTGGATGGCCTCCGAAGACCGCAAGACGGCCCGTGAGGACGCTCGCCTCGACGCCGAAGCAGCGCGACTCCCCGCTCAGACGGACGGCTTTGCAGGCCACCCGCCAGACCCTCACGCCGGGTGGACCGACTTCCGGCCCAGCGCTTCGTAGGCTTCCCGCATCCGGAAGAACCCCCTGCTGTCTTCCCGTGCGGCTTTATTGATTTGTCTCATCACATCCGCACGGACGGGTGCCAGTACGCCGAAGACGACAAAAGCTCCCTGGGCGGCCAGCACTACCAGGCGCCGACCAACTTCGTCTGTGCCCGCAGGATTGCGCCCACCGATTGCAGGCGACAGGTAAAGCTCCGGGTGTCAACTTCTCGCTGCTCAATAGCCCGACGGCGGGTCGCAGCGGGGGAACAGGAAACCCGGCCCAGCGAATTCCGCCCGACCGAAACAAAGATGCATCACGGGTCGACTCGCGGAGGTAACAGTTCAAAGTAGGTGGACGCACGTCACACGCAAAACGGATCCCAAATAGCCGGAAGCCCCGGCCCTGCAAGGGCCGGGGCTTCCAAGATCATGGCCAGGTTTTCCCTGACCGGTTGAGGCTACTAGGCGGTCTGATCCACGGTCACGCTACCCATAGCAGTACTGACTGTGTGGGCAGTGATGACGCAGAACCCGATGCTGCTGCTCGCGTTGTACGACGACGTCGCAGTGTATGGGCTAGTCGCCGTCAACGTGCCAGCGGCCGGAGCCGCACCGCAAGTGGCGGCTCCACCTGAGGCGGCGGGAGCCACTGTGAAGGTCACAGCGCCACCCGCATCGCCGGCTCCCGGGTTAGCCACCGTGACCGTAAGGGCACTGGCGGTTCCGATCGGAACGGCCGCCGGGTTGGCGCCCACAGTTACCGTCGGCGGGATGGCCGTCTGGGTGATGACAAGCGCAGCGCTTGTCACCCCGTCCTCGGCTTCAGTGACCGTGATATCACAAGTCCCAGCCCCTGTACCTGCCGTGTAGGTGAAGGTAACCGTTCCGGCAGCACCCGTCGTGGTGGCCGATGGGGTCAACGTTCCACAGCTGGTGCTGGTGCCGGCAGTGACTGCGAAGCTCAGCGGGTCATTAGCAACGGGAGGAGTGCCGGCGCTAGTGCTCAACACCGTGACGGTGTAAGCGGACGACGTCGTGCCCTCTTCCTGGTTTGCCGGTGCCGCCGGAGCGATTGTCACCGTAGGAGTGACGATCGGCGTAGTCGCCGTCTGGTCGATAACGGCAGAACCCGTACCCTTGGTGTTCGCCTCAGTGGCGGTCACGGTGCAGAAGCCGCTCGTGGTGCCTGCCGTGTACGTGGCAGTCACTGTGAAAGGCCCGGCTGCCGGGGTGCTCCCTGAGCTGTTCGAGATCGTCCCGCAACCGGTGGTCGGGGAAACCGCGAACGTCACGGCATCGCTGGCATCCGTAGCTCCGGCGATAGTGGCCGTCAATGCGCTTGTTAGGCCCCCACCTGCTACGAGGTGAGTCGGGTTGGCGACGACGGCAACCGTGTTGCCAGGAGCAGTCTGGGCGATGGTGCCGGTCCCGACCTGGCCGTAGTCAGCGTCTTCCGCCGTGATGGTGCAGCTCGCAGCGGTTACGCCGGCGGCGTAGTTCGGGGCGGTGTACACGCTTGTGGCTACTCCACTGGCGTTCGTCGCGTCCGTTGCCGGAAGAATAGTGCCGCACTGGGAACCGGTGGTGCCCGTCGTGGGTGCAACCGTGAACAGCACGGTGTCGCCGATAACCGGGCTTCCGGCCCTAGTCACGGTAACCGTGACCGTCTCGTTGTTGGTGTTCTCAGCCACGAGGGACTGACCAACTGCCGGGGTCGTCGAAGGAACGGCAATGTTCAGTCCGGTGACGGCCGGGGCAGCAGTAGTGAAGTAACCGAAAGCATCAACGATGACGTTGATGCTCGCACCTGCGCTGGCGTACAGCTCCACGCTGCCAGTACCGGCGGTGTCCGCGATGGTGAAGTTCGGAACGGCCGGGGACTGGTTGGCCACCCAGTTGACGTCAGAGGCAACCGGCGGAGTCGTGTCCGATGACGGGTAGACGGTGAGGTAGCCCGCTGCGTCAGCCGGGACGACGGTGACGTTCGTCGCGACGGCGGTTGCGGTGGCAGGGATCCCACTGGTGGTGGTGGCGAGGAGGAACTTCTCCGAGGTGTTGGCGGGGATCGGCGTCTGGGTCCCGACGGTGGAGATCGTGCGGGTGTCTGCTACGCGAACCGGGGTGATCGGCACGAAGACCGAACCGGCTCCACCGGCTCCGCTGTAGTAGCCGTCCACGTCAACGTCCACGTTGACGCTACCAGTGTGGTTGTAGACCTCGATCTGGCCGTTGGTACCGACGCCGACTGTCGCACGGTTGGCGATGGCCACGTTGGTGCCCTGGATGCCGAAGTTGAGGTTCGAGGCCACTGGCTGCGTTGCCCCTGCCGGGTAGACCGTCAGGAAGCTGGGGTTCGTGGCACCTTCTGCCGTCACGTTCACGACCACCGCGGACGCGTTGCCGGGAACGCCGGTGGCGGTTCCGGTCACGGTCACGGGCACGGCAGTGTTAGCCGCGATCGGCGCGCCGGCTGCCAAGCTGCCGAGTGCACGGTACGGCGAGAGCGGGGTGTACAGACCGAGGTTGTTCGTCGCGGGGCTGCTCGTGTAGTAGCCCTCCACGTCGACAACGACGTCGGTGCTACCGGCGAAGTTGTAGATCGAGATCCCACCGGCGGTGCTGAGCGGCACCGTCACGAGGTTCGCAACGATCTCCTTCGGCGCGAAGTTCAGGTTCGAGACCAACGGCTGCGTCGTTCCCTCTGGGAAAACGGTGAGGTACCCGTTCTTCGTCGGGGCGACCGCGGTCACGTTCAGAACTACCGCAGAAGCTCCAGCCGGCACCGGAGTCGTGCCGACACCGGTTACCTGGACATTAAGGGTGGAGTTCGCAGCGAGAGTCTGACCCGCGTATGTAGCAGGGTCAGTTGCTCCGGTGCGCGTGTCCACGATACGGAAGGGGGTCAACGAAACGTAAGTCCCTTGAACGCTTGTCGTCGCATGTGGCCTAGTGCTGGCCGACGCGGCTAAGGCGAGTGGGGCGAGCAGCATACCGACAACGGCAATCAAGGCCATCCCCAGCCGGATTGGCGTACGCTTTCTCGCCTTCTCCTCCGCCGGGCCTTCACTGAATAACCTAAACATGCGGTTTTTCCTCCATCTCCAGGGTCATGCATGTCTCTGTACTGTGGGTGTTACCCTTTTGCGGCCACAGCCAACCAGGACGAGCTAACAAACCATAACCCATCCGCGCGAGCAAAGCTGGGACCCGCAGCAACAAAGATTGACGCCGACTGTATGACGCCGATTGGCGGCTCCTTCTGACAACCACCTGCGGCGAACCATAGCCCAACTCGGCGGCTTCCGCCACCGCGCTGCCAACCGCACCCTGGTCAGGCCCGGTGAACCTACGGCTCTGTGTGCTGTGGGTGGTCGCCTGGCTACGCGGTCGGAGGCAACCTGGGGTGTCGTGTCGGACGACGCGTAAGCCGGGAGGCAAGCCAGCCCAAACGCGCTTAGAGTCGGAAACCGTGTGGACCCGAGGCCTCCGAAGCTGACAGCTGAGCTGTTAGGAGTAAGAGACGGCACACATTAGGTCGAGGCGTTTGCGCTGTCGCATTCGGGCCCGGACGAGGCACGGGTACGGCCCGGGCCGGATGACCTCAGGTACGATCAGAGCGGCGGTCGCCCCGGATCAAGGTCACGACTGCACGTAACGGCGCTGTCATCCGCCAGAACTCAGAAGCCAGCAACTCCGCCTGGGTCCGCTCGGCTTGTCGTGCCCTACGTTCGAGCTGGTCAATCAAAAGCAGCAGGTCCTCGATCTGAGCGCTCTCGCCACCCAGGCGGTCCTCTGCGAACTGCAGGGTCTCTCTCGCCTCGACCAGCGCAAGTCTTGCCCCCTCGAGGGCAGGCGCGAGGTCCGTGCCCTGGTCGTCGTGGCTACGCCCGGGACCGATCTCGCCGGACAGCCGGGCGAGCTTGGTCGCGCTGCCAGGAGGAAGAAGCAGTGGAGCAGCGTCGAACCGGGAGAGGATCTCGGCACGCAGAGCATCCCCGATGCCTGGTGCTTCGGTCGCGGTCATCCCGCCAGCATTCGCCCAACGCTGATGGATAGATGTGACATAGCCGGTGTCCTCGACGCCGACGACCAGAGCTGCACGCAAGACGAAGTCCCAGTCCTCGCCTGACTCGAGCTGCTCGTCGAATCGAAACTGCAGCTCTGTCACGAGCGACCGGGGGAGCGCGAAGCTCGAGAGCGGAGTCGCGTTCACAGCCAGGTGAGCCACAGGGTCGAAACGGGCACCGAACTTACAAATGGGTTTCGTCAGTGTCACCGGCGCCGCCCCCATCGCCTCCTCGTCTGGGTTCGCCTGACGCACGACGCGGACATCGCAGACCGAGCGGACTAGCTTGCCCGGCACACGCGCAGCTCCTTCCGCGAAACGCTGCGCCCAGTCCGCCGTCACGAGGTCGTCTTCGTCCAAGAAGGCGACGTAGCGTCCCCGAGCAAGGCTAAGGCCGGCATTTAGGGATGCGGATCGGCTGTCGTCGGAGAGCTGCTCGACGCGGACCCGGGAGATGAAGTCGTCGTCGAAGGACCTCACGACCCCTCGCGTCGACTCGACAGCCGAATCATCGCCCTGAACGAGGACGATGACCTCGAGGTCCTCGAGCGTCTGGGCGGCAAGGCACGTCAGCGCCTCAGCGAGTATCGAGGGCCGCGTCCCTCTGGTCCGGGTCAGCACCGAGAGGTAGGGGTCATCGATCATTGGGCCCTTGGCGGCGGCGTTGGAGGTCGCACGCGGCAGATGAGGGTCGGATAACGACGGACTTGGCAGGCGACGGTAGGCGCGCACGAACTGGTTGACCGCCATGTTCGGGTCAGCCGCAGCCCGCAAGGAACGGAGATGATCGTGGACTGGTCCCCCCTCGACGAGGTAGGGATGATCGGACGGGAACCACTGGTCCGAATGCTCGAGGAGGACGTCCTCGCGGCCGCACTCTTGCCAACCGAGGCGGCCAAGCTCAGAGTTGACCCGCTTCTCGGTGAACAGCTGCAGGTGGGTACGGTCCAAAAGACCGCTCGGGGTCACATCCCAACGACCGCCGACGAGCTTGGCAGCAAGATCGAAATGGGCCACGTTGGGGATGCTCGTCACGAGTAGCGGTGCGTCGTGCCCGTTCGTCGCCAGCAGGTCGGAGAGCTCGGCCAGCTCCCCGAGCACCGCCGTTGGATCCGGGAGGTGCTCGATGATGTCGAGCATGATCACGGCGGCAACCGGGCGATCTTCGAGGACGTCGGCGAGCCTCGCGGCCAGCCCTTCGCTCGCCGCGAGGTCGATCACGTGACACTCGAGTCCGCGCGAAGCCACATCCGCCACGGCGTCGGTGTCCCGGTCCCCTCCGACGTACTCCCACCCGGCGTCACGGAGCACCTCGCCGATGGCCGCGTACCCACAGCCGAGATCGAGGACCACGCCTCGTTTGGCGTAGTTCTCGACGAGATGCACCGCGTGACCGTAGGGACCCTCCCAGGAGAAGGCGAAGCGGTAGGTGGGGACGTGCCCCCGTCTATCGCTCTTGTCGGCCGCGACCTCGTCCGGCTCAGAAGCGGTGCTCGGCATACTCTCCCTCGTGGAAGCAGGCGACTGAGGCGACCGCCTCTGGGGAAACTCCGAGAGCCTCGCGATAGGTGGTCGGGAGGGCGCCTTCGGCGAGCCTGCGCATGAACTCCCTCCCCGCTTCGCGCTGGTGCGCCGATCCATGCACGTCGAGCCAATTGAGCGAGCCCGCGATGACGTCGCGACGCTCTGCGCGGTGGGCGAGAAGCAGACGAGCGAGCGCGGCCTGGAATTCCTCCTGGTCTCCTGGCGGGGGAAACCCAGTCTCGGTGGGTCGCTTGTCGTGAAAGACGGCCGCTCGCGGCACGTGGCGCACCCGCAGGCCGCTAAGACGCGCTCGCCAGGAGAGGTCAACGTCGTCACCGTGGAGAAAAAAGGATGCGTCGAATCCGCCGAGGGCTTCGAATACCGATGACCGCAGCGCCATGAGGCAGCCGCTTGCCCAAGGAGTGTCACCGGTCACCGGGTCGAAGGCCTTCGGGTGCTCGAGGGGGATCTGGCGCGCCTCGGCGATTCCCACCGACTCAGGTTCGAGCGCGGCAACGAGCGTGGCAAGGCAATCCGGCGACAGGTACGTGTCAGGGTTGAGCAGAATCAGGACGTCCTTCCCGTCACCGGGACGGCGCCTTTCGCTCGTCCGTTTTGCGAGCAGGTTCTGACCGGCTCCGTGACCCACGTTCGCCATGAAGGCGACGTAGTCGAGTGAGAGATCAGCCTTGGCGAGGATCCCGCGAGCCTCCGTGAGCAGCTTCTCGTCGAGGACGGCATGTGGATCCTCCGGAGCGCCACAGTCGCCGATGGCGACGGTCAGTGCCGAGGAGGTCGCCTTGGCCTCGAGGCGGCGAGCTGCGGCCGCGACCGAACGCAACATGCGCAACAGGTCGGGCGCGTCTCCCCCGTAGCGGACCGTCTGAACCCGCAACGCCGTCGCCATCGCGCCGAACAGCTTACGGCCGGGACCATGGCCTCACAATGTCTGCGGGCGCCGAAACGGCAGCTAACAAGAGTTCTTCCAGCCACTGACCGGCTCTACTCGACCGCGGCTTGCGTAGCGTATTCTCGCGGGGCATGACGTTGGAGCTCGCATCATGGGCGGCAGACATCGGCCTTCCGCCACCCGGCCACCGCCTCGGAGACGGCGACGAGCTGGGCGGGGCTCCGCGAAACAGGCGTGTCCCCTGGGACCCCGATCCCGCGCGAATTATCGGTCACCTTCACCGCTACGGTCTGGTCGCCGCCCTGGGGGCTGGGAGACGAGTCCTCGACCTCGGGGCCGGTGAGGGATTCGGCACTGCCCTGTTGGCGGAGCGAGCCGCTGAGGTCCTCGGCGTCGACAGCGACATGGGTGCGGTGGTCCATGCCCGGGAGACCTACGCACGGGGCAACTTGCGCTACGAACATTTCGCGGTGCCTGAGTTAGCTCTTCTCAAGAGCTCCTCTTACGATGTCATCTCCTGTCTCGGGATCTGGATCTCTGTCGGTGACACCCCCGCCCTTATCGCCGAGGTGCAAAGGCTGCTCGTGCCGGACGGCGTCGCCATCTTCTCGTGCTGTGCACCAAGGCGCGACCTGTTCAGTCCTATGGACTATGACGGCAGGCCGGAACCTGACGTTGACGGGTGGCTCGCCTTCTCCGCCGATGTCGCGCTGTTGCAAGAGGCTTTCGACCATGTTCATCTCGCCGTACAAAGCGTCGACGGTGCCTCCGAATTGCACGAGCTGGACGATCCGACCAGCTGGGAGCAAGTTCAACTCGAGCATTCGCTCTCTGTGTCGAGAGATGTTCGCCACCTCGAGATCGCACCGGACCGGCCCCGCGAGACGGCGTTGCTCGTAGTGGCCTCCGCCAACCCGGTCGACCTGTCCAAGATCCCGATCTGGTGTCATTGGACGCCCACCCGAACAAGCGGAGCGGGGCTCGAATTCGACACACCGCAGCTGCTCGACACTCTTGAGCACGGTGCTTTGGCTCGGCTGGCGGGAACACTCGAGATCGCGTTAGAGGAGGCCCTCGAGGCCTTGCGTGCGGCACGGCTTCAGGCTGCGACGCTCGAGATAGCCCGAGTGGATGCCGCAGCCGCGGAGGAGAAGCTGAGGGCCGACGCCGCGACACAACAGGGCGAGCGGCTGGAGACCTCGCGAACTGACGCTGCGACAGAAGACAGTCGCCGCTCGCTCGGGCGTCGACGCACCAATCGCTCCCGCTCGTGAGAAGGTGACGCCGTGAGAAGCGGCAAATATGCGGGGCCGCCCGTCTCGGTGATCGTCTGCGCCTACAACCGTTACGAAGAGACGATGTCGTGCCTCGAGAGCGTCCGACGCAACACTGATCCGGATCTGTTGGCCGAGGTCGTGCTCGTCGACGACGCCTCGACCGAACCAGGCCTGGCGGAGTTCGTCAGCAGCTCGGGAGTCCGCGTCGTACGACACCGCCGCAATACCGGCTTCCTCGATGCCGCCAACGACGGCGCCTCGGTTGCGAGCGGGCGATACCTTTTTTTTCTGAACAACGACGCCACCGTTACCCCCGGGTGGCTCGAACCCCTGCTCGAGCGGATCGAGCAGCCACGTGTGGGAGCAGTGGGGGCCAAGCTCGTCTACCCCGACGGGCGCCTCCAGGAGGCCGGAGGGATCACCTTCTCCGACGGGACGGGGTGGAACCTCGGACGAGGCGGCAACAAGGACGACCTGCGTTACAACTTTCCCCGAGAGGTCGACTACTGCAGCGGGGCGGCGTTGATGGTGAAAAGGAACCTTTTCGCCGAGCGGGGCGGATTCGACAAGATCTTTGCGCCGGGCTACTACGAGGAAGTCGACTTCTGCTTCTACCTGCGAAGTCGCGGCTACCGCGTGCTCTACGAGCCCCGCTCGACGGTGATCCACCACGAAGGACTGACCTTCGGCAGCGACGAGCAGCCGGGCTCGGGACTCCACCGCAAGACCCGCCAGTACATCAATCGCTATCGGCTGGTCAT
>Ga0187867_10003884_pt1 | contig 11761 bp, 7 predicted proteins | sample June2016WEW_13_1_FD_132976 | JGI IMG/M metagenome (GOLD analysis project Ga0187867, IMG submission 132976) | Peatland microbial communities from SPRUCE experiment site at the Marcell Experimental Forest, Minnesota, USA - June2016WEW_13_10 | ecosystem: Environmental > Terrestrial > Soil >... | reverse complement strand
GTCATCTTCGGCGAGGCGATGCTGGTGTCGCGTGATCCGGCGGCAGTGAAGCGTGGTTGGATGCTGCGGCTTGGCGCGGCTGGTCTGGCTGCCCTTATCGCACTGGTGGGTGCTGCGGCGCTGATCCAGACAAGGTCGGTCAACAGCAGCGCGATCGCACAGGAGAACGCGGCGGTCAGCCAATACGTCGCCGCTGTCCAGGCGCTGCCGTTGGATCCGGTGAACGACGCCGATCTGGCCAAGGTCGTGCCGGTGCTGGACATGGCGCGCAACCTGCCGTTCGGAGCGCAGGTGCCGGCCACTCAGACACAATGGTTCCCCGGCCTGTCCCAGACCGGCAAACTGGGTGCTGGCGCCAACCAGATTTATGCAAACGCGCTGGACAATGTGTTCCTGCCGCGGCTGATGTGGCGGCTTGAAGGACAAATGCGGTCGCGCATCACCGATGCGCCGTTCCTGTACGAAGCCATCCGAACCTATCTGATGCTCGGCTCGGCCGGTCCGTTGGACCGCGCCTGGATCAAGGCGTGGATGAAGCTCGATTGGCTCTCGATGTTCCCTGGGCCGATGGGCCAGGCAACGCGAGACAGCCTCGCCGCCCATTTGGATACGTTGCTGGATCAACCGTTGCCGCACGTAACGCTTGATGGCGCTTTGGTGGACGACGCGCGGCGGACCTTCTCTCGTGTCACGCTGGCGGAACGAGTGTACCAGGTGATCCGCAACTCTCCGGAAGCGGCAGCGTTGCCGCAATGGGTACCAGCCGACGCCGCCGGGGCATCCGGTTTGTCAGTGTTCACCCGTCGCTCCGGAGCAAGTTTGGACAGCGGCCTGCCCGGATTCTACACCGTCGACGGGTTCTACAAAGTTGTCTTGCCGATGCTGCCGAAGGCGCTGGCCCAGGTGGCTGACGACAGCTGGGTGTTGGGCAAACAGTCGGAGTTCAGTGCTGCGAGCCCACAAGCGCAGACGTTGCAACAGGATGTAGTGAAACTCTATTCCGACGAGTATGCGGCGAACTGGGATGCGTTCCTGGCCGACATCGACCTGCCGCCGCTGACCAATTCCCAGCAGAGCGTGCAGACGCTGTATATCCTGTCGTCCCCGCAATCGCCGATGCGCGACATGCTGACGGCAATTGTGAAACAACTGATGCTGACACAGGCTCCGCCGGTATCGCCGACGGCTGCCGGAGCGGCGCAGGTGGCAGCGGGTGCGGCAGGGGCACTGGCCAACAGTGCGACAGCGAAATTGCAGGGTTTGTTGGGCGCGCCCGGCACACCCGTTGAACCACCGGGCAAAGCCATCGAGCAACGTTATGACGCGCTGATCAAATTTGTCGGCAAGGGTCCCGGTTCACCGCTCGACAGTGTGCTTAAAGCCCTCAGCGATCTGCAGCAGGCATTGGACAGGTTGAACAATCCAACACCGGGGGCCGCGGTCGTGTCAGGCGGTGCGGCCAGTGCGATCGAGCAACTACGCACGCAAGCCGCGCAGTCGCCGGAGCCGGTGCGCCGGTGGTTGATCGCCATGGTTGGGGGCGGCTCGAGCCCGGGCGGAAGTAGTCCCGGCGGCGGCATGCCCGGCAAGTCGGGCGCGGCATCGCCACCGCCGCCGGGTGGTGGTGGTGCCATCCAGAAGCAACTCGCTTTGGCGCAGAAGCAGGCCACGTTGCAGGCGTTCAACGCACCCGACGGACCGGCGACGTTGTGTCAGCGGGCCGTTGCCGGGCGGTATCCGTTCGTGCCGAGTTCGGCCAACGATATTCCACTCGATGATTTTGCACGTTTGTTCGCGCCGGGCGGCTTGTTGGACACATTCTTTAATACCCAACTGCGTCCCTTCGTGAACATGGCCGGCACAAACTGGAAGTTGCAGCCGGCGGGCGATGTCGAACCGCCGATATCACAGGGCGATCTGGCGCAGTTTCAACGTGCCGCAGCGATCCGTGATCTGTTCTTCGGGCCCGGCGGCAAGGATCCGGCAGTCCGCTTCGATATCACACCGATATCAGCCGATAACGTCACCAAGCAGGTCACCATCGATCTGGGTGACCAGCAGATTGTTTACGCGCACGGACCAACACGGCCGGTGACGGTCAATTGGCCGGGCACCAACCGGATCATCAGTGCTCGCCTGGCCTTCGACCCGCCGCCTTCCTCGGGCAGCCCCGTCATCCAAACTTCCGGTCCCTGGGCTTTGTTCCGGCTGTTCGACCACGGCACGTTGCGGCAGACCGGCAGTGCCGATCGTTACAATCTGGACTTCGTTCTGGGCGATCGCACGGCGTCATTCGAAATTCGCGCCGGGTCGGTGCTCAATCCGCTGGCGCCCGGCCTGCTGCGAGCCTTCTCATGTCCGGGCATTTAGCGCCCGGCACGCTGCGCGGCTTCTCCGGCAAGGTGCCGGCGCGCGGCGATTTCGTGCACGCCGGATTGCCGCGTGACTTCACCGATCCGTGGCACGACTGGCAATCGCTGGTCATCGCCGGCAGCCGCACTTTGATGGGCGATGCCTGGCTGGAAGCGTTTCTCGAAGCCCCGGTCTGGCGATTCATCCTGCCTCCTGGCCTGTGCGGCGCGCGAGCCGCGATCGGTCTGATCATGCCCAGTGTGGACAAGGTCGGACGATATTTCCCGCTGACCTTGGCGGCATTGCCGGAGGCCGGAACGCCGGTTGCGGATGATTGGTCGGAATGGCTTGACAGCGCCGAAGCCCTGGGGCGTTTGGCGTTGGACGAGGATGCTCCACCGGAGCGATTAATGCCGCCGCCGTCCCCTATGTCACCGACCGTTAAGGGCGTAACAACATGCCAGTGGTGGACCGATGGCGGGCCACGGGTCGAAGCCACGCGGCTATCGTTGACGGCTTTGCCGGATCCTGAATGCTTCGCCTCAATGCTGGGCCATCTCGCACCGACGGAGAGTGCGCCATGATCGCGGACCGGATTCGCTCCTGGCATGCGACCCACGCCGGTACTAAACGGAAATACAACGAAGACACCTGGGTCGATCGGCCCGACCTCGGCATCTGGGCCGTTGCCGACGGTGCGGGGGGCCATCAGGCAGGCGAATACGCGTCGGGATTGATTGCCGAGGCCCTCGATTCACTGCCGACGGAACTTTCCGCCGCCGAATTGCTTGGCGAGGTGCGGGTGCGCATCGCGGCGACCCACCAGGCCCTGCGCGAGGAGGCCGAACGCCGCGGCGGCAACACGATGATCGCCTCGACATTGGTTGCGCTGCTGGCGCGCGGCGATCATTTCGCCTGTTTGTGGGCCGGTGATTCGCGCGCCTACATGCTGCGCGGTGGCGAGATGCGGCAGATTACCAAAGATCACAGCCTGGTGCAGGAACTGGTGGATGCCGGCACGATCTCGCCGGAACAGGCCGAGCATCATCCACATGCGAACATCATTACCCGCGCAGTCGGGGCAGATATCGAGGAACTGGCGTTGGACAAGGTCAGCGGCCGGTTGCAGCCAGGCGATCGGTTCCTGCTGTGCAGTGACGGTGTGTGCAAAACGGTGCCGTTCGAGCAACTGACTGAGCTGTTGCGTAGCGACAACGGCGTCCCTCCCCCGCAATCTTTGATCGCGGCCGCACTGGCACTGGATGTCACCGATAACGTGACCGCGGTGGCGATTGAGGTACCGATGACGGCCGCAGGTGCTGAAAGCGTGAACCAACAGGACCGGCGCGACTAAGCTTTGATACACGGTTCCGCATTCGCGCTGTAATCGCCTATATTTGAGAGCGTGATTCGCGCTTTCCGACTTGCAGCCACAAGCGATCACGCCCTAAGGCGGCATCATGGCAAACGTCGCGCCGCGCGGTTCGTCTCGCCATTGCTGCCGGCGCAATGCCTCGGTGACATCACGGATCACACTGGCCCAGTCGCCCGGTTTCGGTTGGCGGAACAACCACGCGGTCGGGTACCAGGGACTGTCCGTGCGGTCTTGTAACCAGCGCCAACACTGATCGAAACGATTGAGCACCCAAACCGGTTTGCCAAGCGCGCCGGCGAGATGCACGACCGAAGTGTCGACACTGATCACCAGGTCCAAAGCCGCAATCAGGGCGGCGGTATCGGCATAATCCTGCAGTTCGTCAGTCCAGTCGTGCAGCACCATGCCATCGGGCGGCATTCGCGTCTGGCTTGCGGCATCACCCTTTTGCAACGAAATCAGGCAGAGCCCGGGGATCTCCGCCAGCGGAGCGAACTGTTGCAACGTCATGGAACGCCGCCGATCCATGGCCTGCGCCGGCGGCTGTGGACTAAGCGGCGACCCTGCCCAGACCAAACCGACCTTGCGGCCCGATAGTGTCGCGAGACGCTTCCGCCAGTGGGCGGATTGTTCCGGATTGGCATGTAAATACGGCACCGCAGCCGGAATAGTTTCGATGGTGGTGCGAAATGCGAGCGGGAGACTCAGCATGGGAACCCAGGCGTCGAACGGCGGCAGGTCGTCGCCGTGAGCGACGATCTGCACGTCGCAATCCAGGCTGGACAGGATCCGCAGCAGCGGGCGTGGTACGTCCAGCACGACGTTGGCAAGCCTGGAAAGCATCGGCACGTAACGACAGAACTGTAACGAGTCGCCAAATCCCTGCTCGGCATGCACCAGGATTGTCCGGTTGGCGATTGAGTCTTCGCCCCGCCACAACAACCCGGGCAACCTGGGCAACGCGGCAGCGTGCCGCGTTTGCCAACGCCATTCGTAGCTTTCCCAGCCGCGTTCATAGTCACCCAAAGCCAGATGGCAGGCGCCTTTGTTGAAGCGTGCCTCAGGGGAATCCGGTTGCAGCGCGATTGCCCGATCGCAGCTCGCCAGGGCTTCCTTGCGGCGACCCAGATTGGCCAGCGCCGCGCCGCGATCGGCGTAGGCTTCGGCATAATCCGGTTGCAGCGCGATCGCCCGGTCGTAGTCTGCCACCGCAGCATCGATACGACCCAGACCCGCCAACGCAGCGCCACGGTTTTTGTACGCCCCCGCATGATCCGGTTTCAGCGCAATCGCCCGGTCGTAGCTCGCCAACGCCTCCTCAAGACGCTGCAGTGCCACCAGCGCGTTACCATGATTGTTGTGCGCCTCGGCGAAACCTGGCCGCAAGGCGATGGTGTTGGCGTAACTCGACAATGCTGCATCGAACCGACCCAGGTCCGTCAGTGCGGCGCCGCGGTTGTTGTGAGACTCCGCGTGATTTGGTTGCAGCGCGATCGCTCGATCATAGCTCGCCAACGCAGAGTCGGGCTGCAGCAAATCCCGCAACGCATTGGCCCGGTTGTAGTGAGCGAAGGCAAAGTCTGGACGAAGCGCGATCGCCTGCTCAAAACTCGCCAACGCTTCGGGCGCACGGCCCAGTTTGGCCAACGTGGCGCCTCGGTTCATATGCGCGTCGGCGGAGCCTGGCTGCAGTGCGATCGCGCGGTCATAATTCGACAATGCGTCGGCGAAACGTCCCAGGCGTGCCAGGGCGGCACCTCGGTTATTGTGCGCTCCGAAGTGGTCGGCTTGCAGCGCGATCGCCCGGTCATAATGGGACAACGCATCGTCAGGGCGCCCCTGCTCCGCCAGCGCGGCGCCCAGGTTGTTATGGGCCTCGGCGAAATCCGGTCGCAGCGCGATGGCTTTGCCGAATAATTCGGTCGCGCGATCGGGCCTTCTGGTCTGTAACGCAATCACTCCGCAAAGATACAGAGCATCGAAATGGTTCGGTTGGCGTCGCAGCAACTCCTGATAAATGCGTTCGGCATCAGCCAGCCGGCCATGCTGGTGCAGTTCCAGAGCCTGGTGGAATTCGGCATCGAGTGCCGCGCTGTCCAACTCCTGCATACGCGATGCAGACCTCGTTTGTGCAAAATCACCAGAACGGGACCGCAGGCTACCTGCGGCCGCCGGACCCGGCAACAGCAATTGGCAACGAAAAGGGCCGGAGGAAATCCCTCCGGCCCACTGGAACACGCCGCATGCCGCGTATCAGCCGGCCGTCTGCTTCGCCAGATCGTAAACCACCGCGAGGTTATCGCCGGCCGTTCCGTCAGCTTTCTTGGAAGTGTCCTTGAGTTGGATCTTGGAGAAATTCAGGGAGATGCTTTCTGAGGGACGATCGCCACCGGATGACATGGACCAGCCGGACACACCGGTATCCCACAACGTCACATGCAGATACTCGGAATTATCCTGATCGGCGACGGTAAAGGAGAAATCGACCGTCGTCGCCAGCTTGCCATCGAGCGAGTCGCGCCACAGGTGCAGGCTCGCCGGATCGAGGTTCTTCGTAATGGTGACTTCGGACACCGACGCGTGCGACCCCTGCCGGTTGCCGCCGCTGGCGGTCGCCGAACTAATGCCGCGGCCGGACCCGAACTGGAAGGAGTGACACATGATCCAGCCTTTGTACTGAGTGGTATCAACGTCACCAGTCTTTGCGCCAAACTTCATGAAGACGGCCATAGTACTTCTCCCTTATTGCGGTATGCGGTGATAACGTTGTCAGTTGATCGCGTATTGGAACGAACCTGCCGGATCCACTCCCACGGAGATCTGTTCGATCGCGTCACCTTCGGCGAGGCGCGACAAGACCTCGGCTGACAATTCTGGCAGCAGCGTTCGCGACAGGATTTTCTCCACGTTACGAGCGCCAGAAGAGGTTTCCGTGCAGCGGGCGGCGATCGTATCGATCAATGACCCATCCCACAGAAATTTTGCACCGTACGTTTCCTGCACCCTGCGGCGGACGCGATTGAGTTGCAGTTCGACGATTTTCTTGATGATGTCCGGCGCCAGCGGGAAATACGGCACCAGAGTCACGCGGCCCAGAAACGCCGGTTTGAAGGTCTTCATCAGTTCCGGCATCAGCGCCTCGGCGAGGCCGGCGGCATCGGGCATCGTATCCGGATCGGCGCACAACCGGACGATCAGATCGGTCGCGGCGTTCGAGGTCATAATGATGACGGTGTTCTTGAAGTCGATGTCGCGACCCTCACCGTCCTTCATGTTACCCTTGTCGAACACCTGGAAGAAAATGTCCTGGACGCCGGGATGCGCCTTTTCCATTTCGTCCAGCAGGATGACGGAATACGGCCGGCGGCGCACAGCTTCGGTCAGCACACCGCCCTCGCCGTAACCAACATAACCGGGTGGCGAGCCCATGAGCAGGCTGACTTTATGTTCTTCCTTGAACTCCGTCATGTTGATGACGGTCATGTTCTGCTCGCCGCCATACAGCAGATCGGCCAGGGTCAGCGCGGTTTCGGTCTTGCCGGTGCCTGACGTGCCGACCATCAGAAATACGCCGATCGGCTTGCGCGGATCTGTCAGCCCCGCCCGGCTGGTCTGGATCGCCTGAGCCACTGCCTCCAGCGCATGCGATTGACCGACGATCCGCTGCTCCATGGTTTCGCGCAGATTGAGCACCGTGCGAATTTCATTCGACTGCATCCGGCCCATCGGGATGCCGGTCCAGCCTGCAACGACCTCACTGACCGCGACGCCATCGACCACCGGGTAGATCAGCGGCTCCTCGCCTTGCAGTTCGCGCAACTGTTTTGACGTGGCGGTCAGCTTCGCGCGCAACACGTCCTTGTCGGCGGTGTCTTCGGGGCTTTCGATTTTGCTGCGGATATCGGTGATCTCGGTGGCCAGGGCTTTCTCCTGTTCCCACCGCTCGTGCAATGCCACCAGTTCGGAGGCTTTCACCGTACGTTCCGCCAGCAACGCGTCACGGCGGTCGGCATGATTTTCGCCACTGGCCATTTCGCGATCGAGAATGGCGACCTCGGTATCGATCAGACTGATGCGCCGCTCGCGGTCTTCGATGGCCGGGGGCACCGCCGCCTGACTCATCGACACCCTCGCGCAGGCGGTATCGATCAGACTGACCGCTTTGTCGGGCAATTGTCGCGACGGGATGTAGCGCGCGGACAACCGCACTGCCTCACTGACCGCTTCATCCAGAATGCGCACCTTGTGGTGCTTTTCCAAGGTCGACACCAGGCCGCGTATCATCGCGATAGCGATCGGTTCACTTGGCTCCTCGACCTTCACCACCTGGAAGCGGCGGGTCAGTGCAGCATCCTTTTCGAAATATTTCTTGTATTCGGCCCAGGTGGTGGCGGCGATGGTGCGGAGCTCGCCACGGGCGAGAGCGGGCTTCAACAGATTGGCGGCATCGTTCTGACCTGCGGCTCCACCGGCACCAATCATCGTATGCGCTTCGTCAATGAACAGGATGATGGGTTTCGGGCTGGCCTTCACCTCATCGATCACGCCGCGCAGGCGATTTTCGAACTCGCCCTTCATGCCGGCGCCGGCCTGCAACAGCCCAAGATCAAGCGTGCGCAGGGTGACACCTTTGAGCGCCGGCGGCACATCCCCTGACGCCAGCCTCAGCGCGAAACCTTCGACCACCGCGGTCTTTCCGACCCCGGCCTCGCCGGTCATGATTGGATTGTTTTGCCGACGACGGGTCAGGATATCTATGACCTGACGGATCTCCGAATCACGCCCCAGGATCGGATCGATCTTTCCGGCTTTTGCCTGTGCCGTCAGGTCGATCGTGAATTGTTCCAAAGCGCCGCTGCCGCCCGGCCTTGGCACGCCGCCCTCGGAGACTGCGGGTGAACCATCTTCCGCCGTCTGCGTGACCAGCGTGCCCGATTCGGCTGCCTCGGTGCTGTTGGCGGTGATCGCCGCGAAATCGCGCTTTAACAGGTCGGGTTGAATTTTCAGCAACTGGCCGGAGGCATCGCGCGCACTGCGTGCCAGTGTCTCATCGGCGAGCAATGCCCACAACAAATGCCCCGAGCGGATTTTACCGCTGCCCTGTTCGAGCGAGGCAAACAGCCAGGCCTGTTTGACCAGATCGGTGATTTCCGGCGCAAGCGATGGCGCGCGCCCATTGCCGGTCTTCATCTTCTCCAGGGACCGGTTGAGGTCGGTCAGAAAGCGAGCGTTATCGACCTCGTAGTGCCGCAGAATTGCCGAAAAGTCGCCATCGGCGCGGTCGGCGAGCTTAACCAGCCAGTGCTCGATCTCAACATTATAATGAGTACGCGACAGGGTCAGACCTGCGGCGGCTTCCAATGCCCGACGGCAGGTGTCATTGAGCCGCGCGATAAGTTGTTTCAGATCGATGGCAGCCATTTTTTCCCTCTCGCCGGAGCGTACGCAATGACTCGCAAACCTGTCGCCGATATCATTGCTGATACCGGATGTCCGGCGAACCCAACGTACCCTTCCGTCCCGATACTGTAGATGCTATTTTGAGGCATTGTCCAGAAAGAAAGGCATGCGCATGGTAGATTTTCCCGATGGGTTCGACCTGGCTGCTCTCCTCGAGCCAATCCCCGGCGATGCTCCGCAGGGGGTAGATATCAGGGAAGATTTCTCCTCACAATCACCTTACAACAGATTGCGGGATGCCAGATCGGACGCGCGGGATGCGGAGAAGATGATCGACAACGGCGATCCCAATGCCGGCGATCCCATGCCAGGCTGGCGAACCGTGCGCGACGTGGGACTTAAAACTCTGAAGGAAACCACCAAGGACCTGGAAGTGGCGGCATGGGTGACCGAAGCCTATGTACGCAGCCATGGTCTGGCCGGACTGTTCGCCGGTGCGTCCCTGATTAAGGGCCTGTCGGAGCAATACTGGGACGCCTTATTTCCGCTGCCCGATGATTACGGAGTAGAAACCCGGGTAGCGCCGATCACCGGATTGAATGGTCGCGACGGCGGCGGCTCACTCATTCAACCACTTTATAAATTGCATTTTTTCGATCGGCCGGATGGCACGCCGGTGACATTTTTCACTTATCAATCGTCAGAACAGTTGCCGTCGCTGCCGACCGAACGTCGCGACGCCCGCATCGCCGCCGGCGCCATTCCGTGGGAGGACATGGAAAATGAAGCCCGCACGGCGGGCGCCGCATCCATGGGCAGGTTGCGCGATCAGGCCGCGGCGGCACTGGAAGCGTGGGAGGCGATGGCAAACGTGCTGGACGAGAAAGCCAGCGAGGATCCTCCATCCACCTCGCATGTGCGAGACATGCTGCGGCAGATCCACGCGGTGGCGATCCGTTACGCACCTGCAGCCGCCGAGCAAGCGGAAGAGACCGCCGCCGACGCAATGGAAGCGACCGATGCCGCGGCATCCGGCGGTGTCGCCGGTCCGGCTGGATTCTCCGCCACCGCGCGTACCGTTTCACGCGACGATGCGCTTAAGACATTGGAAACCATTGCCACCTTTTTCCGCCGCACGGAGCCGGCATCGCCATTGGCCTATACGCTCGATGACGCGATCCGGCGCGCCAGGCTCACATGGCCGGAATTGCTGGAGGAGGTCGTGCCCGACGTCAGCGTGCGGCAGGCGATCCTGACCTCGCTTGGCATTCGCCCGGCGTCTGAATAGCCGATCCAGGAGCCGCATTTTCCGTGCATGAACAGGAAAGTTGTGAGCGAAATCACAGCGAAAGGCGGCAGCGGTAGTTTAGCATCCTCTGGTTGACCTGGATTGACCCGGCTCGCTAGTATCGCGGCCGAAGCCTGTTCAGAATGGTCGACGGGGAGCGAAACCGTTCTGAAATATCCTAATTCTGGCAGAGGGAAAGAGATCCATGAGCGCGAGCATCCATTCGAAGCTCGACCGAGTCCGCAAGCCGCGGGTTCACATAACCTATGATGTGGAGACGGAAGGCGCGGCCATCGTACGGGAGCTCCCGTTCGTCATGGGCGTCATGGGGGATTTCTCCGGCGATCCCACCGCCCCTTTGCAATCCATGACGGATCGCAAGTTCGTGCAAATCGATCGCGACAATTTCAACGACGTAATGTCGCGCATGAATCCCGGCCTCAAGTTGCGGGTCGACAACAAACTGTCCGAAGAAGGCGGGCAGATGGCGGTCGATCTGAAGTTCAACGCGATCGAGGATTTCGAGCCGGCGCGCGTCGCGCAACAGGTCCCGGCGCTGCGGGCGCTGATGGAAACCCGGGCCAAGCTGCGCGACCTCATGAGCAAGGTGGATCGCTCGGAAGAACTTGAGGGCCTGCTGGAAAAGGTGCTGCAGAACGAAAACGAACTAAAAGCGCTGAGCGGCCAGCTCGGCATTGACTCCAAGGAGGGCTGATCATGTCGGGCGCACAAACGGCAACCCAGACCGCCGGCGCGGAAGTCGCCGAAGGCGTATCGATCCTCGACCAGGTGGTTGCGGCCACCAAGCAGACAGCGCCGGACACTGCCCAGGATCTGATGAAGAACCTGGTCGAACAGGCGATGTCCGGGACGGTGACGTTCGACAAGAACCTCAGCCGCACGTTTGAACGCGCGATCGCGGCAATCGACAACAAGCTGTCCGAGCAGCTCAACGCGATCATGCACGATCCGAAATTTCTCAAGCTGGAAGGCAGCTGGCGCGGTCTGCACTACCTCGTGATGAGCAGCGAGACCAGCACGACGTTGAAGATCCGCATCCTCAATGCCTCGAAGCGCGATCTGTCGCGCGATCTGCAGCGCGCCGTGGAATTCGACCAGAGCCAGTTGTTCAAGAAGATTTACGAGAACGAATTCGGCACGCCGGGTGGCGAGCCCTATGCCGCGCTCATCGGCGACTATGAGTGGACGCAGCATCCTGACGATATCGAGACGTTGCGGTTGATCTCCAATGTCGCGGCCGGTGCTTTCGCACCGTTCATTTCGGCAGCCGGGCCTGGCATGTTCGGCTTCGACAGCTATACCGAACTGGCCAAGCCGCGTGATCT
>Ga0187867_10003883_pt1 | contig 11761 bp, 8 predicted proteins | sample June2016WEW_13_1_FD_132976 | JGI IMG/M metagenome (GOLD analysis project Ga0187867, IMG submission 132976) | Peatland microbial communities from SPRUCE experiment site at the Marcell Experimental Forest, Minnesota, USA - June2016WEW_13_10 | ecosystem: Environmental > Terrestrial > Soil >... | reverse complement strand
CGGCGCAGGCGGCCCTGAGCTATGTCAGGTCGCGCGCAAAACAGCTCGGACTCGACCCCGATTTCCACCAGAACCTCGATATCCACGTTCATGTCCCGGAAGGGGGTATCCCAAAAGACGGCCCCTCCGCCGGCATTACGATGGCTACCTCCATTGTGTCCGCTCTCAGCAGAATCCCTGTGAGAAGCGACGTCGCCATGACGGGCGAGATCACTCTAAGGGGCCGCGTGCTGCCCATCGGCGGGCTGAAGGAAAAAATCCTTGCCGCGCACCGGGCGCTCATCAAGACCGTCCTGATTCCGGAGGAAAACGCCAAGGACCTCAAGGAGATTCCGGCAAAGATTCTCCAGGAGATAAATATCGAGCTGCTGAGGCACATGGACGACGTGCTGAAGCTGGCGCTGGCGCCTCAGGAAGCGCAGGAGCTGTTCAAGGAGCCTGAAGCAGCCGCTCCGGTCGTTCTGCCAAAGGAACCGGCCGCAGACGAGATTCGCGCGCATTGACCCAAGCCGTCTCTTCGCTCTGCGTGGGAAGCCTGAATTTGCACGGCAGAGACCCCGAGAGCGAGGAGATTTCAGTCACTCATGCTTCGATCATTCGTCTTGACATTTACGGTCAATTTCACTGATAATGAATGTTCCTGGGACGCAAGGGGCAGAGAGTCTGTCCCTCCCCTTCTGTGAAAGGGGGCAGGGGCCTGTCCCTCCCCTCTTTTTGTAAAGGGGGGCAGGGGGGATTCCGGGCGGGTAGCTCAGTTGGGAGAGCATCGGCCTTACAAGCCGGGGGTCACAGGTTCGAGCCCTGTTCCGCCTATTTGATAATTTACAGGGGTGGTAGTTAAGTTGGTTATAACGCCGGCCTGTCACGCCGGAGGCCGAGGGTTCAAGTCCCTTCCACCCCGCCAGAAAACTCAAGGGGTTACGTGATGAGCGTAGCCCCTTTTTAGCTCTGACAGATGCGTTCTCCCAAAATTCTCCCCGCAAACTCCCTGGATTTCACTCATGCCTCAAAAAACCTTGCCCGTTTTTCTATGACTTTGTCCGGTAATCTGCCAGGCGTGAGCACTCGACTAATCGATTGAGGGTCTTAAGTGTAAATACCTTACCTCTGGTTGCGAGGAGCATCTTTTTCATGTCCTCACGGCGTACTCCAAAACCGCGTCCACCGATGCAGGCTATGACCTCAAACCTGGGCTGATTGAATGGCCGTCCTGTCGTGGCGATAGACGCAAGATGCTGGACGCGCGTCACCTTGTCTCTGGCTGTTCCATCATCTTCGGTCAGCTTTGCTTCGATAATCACTTGCGGGTTGAATTCGCTTGGGATGATGAAGTCAGGTGCTTGGTCAAATCCTTCTAAGCGCTCTGCTCGTTTAGTCTTGCGGAAGCTTATTCCAGCTTTAGAGAGAACATCTTCAATTGCTGATTCAAGGCTGTCGCCCACAAGTTCGCTGATGGAATCCCTGTGGCTTGAAAATGGCCTTCCCAAGAATCGTTCATAGAGGAGCATTGCATATGGTACTCCAATACAAGCCATATTCTGTAAAGCCTGGATACCTCCTCTGGAGTCCGCTTTGTCCAGCCGGTGGATTTTGCTGGGCTCGACCACAGGAGTCCCTTCAGTGAGCAACTGGCATGCGGCCTCAATCAGGGCTTTAAGCCTCACGGCAGTCTCACCTTGATCCCGTATGGGCGTGGATGGTGTCATTCGGATCTTCCGATCCAGAGTTCTCGCAAACCCTTGGGTGACCATAATTCCAGTCCGTTGAGTAGTAATGTAGGCCCATTCGGAAGGTGTGAAACCCAGCATAGACCTCAGAACGATTAAGGATATGGGCATAGAAAGAGTTGTTTGATAGACCTGTTCGGCCGAAATCACACTGAATCCGGAAAGTGCCTTCTTTAGAGCCTCGTAGCCGGATTCGAAAACCGAGTATTCGACAAACCCGATACCTTTTGGCATTACAAGGAACTCCGACTCAAGGCAGGAGAACACGGAGGCTACAAATAGATCCGGGTTGTCCCGTATCTCATCAAGTGAGGCTTCAAAAGGATACTTGAACATTGATCTCCCCGTAGGGTGTGTGATGCTCCTGGGCTGCCATGTTCTGCAGAGTCGGGCTGACTGAAAGAACGTCATCGAGGTAAGGCTCTACTGACGCAAGTCCTCCGAAAGAGCTGATCCAGGCTGCTATGATGTGCAATCGCTCATCCGTTTGCAGAAGCCGGTGTTTCTCCCAATCCTTCCTGAGGTACCATACAGCGAGGCGAGTCAGATGGCCGAATACAATGCAACGGATATCCCCCAACGTTGCAGTGAGGTTTGCGGCCTTAAGCTTTTCCACATCCATTCTCACGAGGTCGGCCACGCCTTTCGGGGTATCAACGATCCATATTGAGGGAGCTCTGCCGGTTGACCGACAGACGAAGACCGTATCGATAATGGATGATTTTGTGCCGCTTATATGAATGGAGCCTCCCATCTCGGCAGGACATGGAAGAGAAGCTGAACAGGTCAAACCCGCATCAAGTATTGCCACTGCAACGGGGTAGTAAGAATCGATCTTATTGTGGTGATAAGTGAATGCCAGTGGAGCGCCTCGCTTGAGAGCTGAGTTCATCTTCTGAAAAACGGATGAGAGTCCCTCTGTGAAATGCTCTAGCCCTCTTCCCATGTTTTCATTTCCTGTGAGTTCACCGGGATTGCGGGTAGACTGTGGAGTGAACTCGGGAACGCCCTCTCCGACGAGTCTTCGCAGCCAGACGTAGCAGAAGTCCATCAGCTCGGCATATTGAACATTTCCGAAGTAGGGAGGATCGGTCAGAACAGCATCAAGGCTCTCAGGTGCCAGATCGGACAGCGCTGCATCGGAGCAGGAAAGTTCCACTTTTCTTGGTCTGAGGAGTTTGGAACTACCATTTGTTTCTCCAATCCACTCGCCTGGTACTTCCACAGTGATCTTTCTCCCTTCCCGGTGCAGAATCTCGAAGGGTCTGTAGCAGTAGGATTTTGCCTTCATGAACTTAGCCGTTATATTGGACCAACCGCCACTTCCGACGTTGTCGCCATTTGTACCGCCTGGTATCCCCAGAAAGTTGGATTCACATTGCATGAGACCAATGGGAAAACCGTGTACGGAGAATATGTCCAGAGATTTAAGGGCCATGCTGTCATAACGGCAGAGCATGTTTTGATACCGCAGAAGATCGGAGAGATTTGTTGCCAGAGCGTTCCGCACTCGTTCATCTTCTTGTTTTGCTATGAAGCGGCAACTGAACTCCAGGCCCAGCAGCTGGCGAATGTTGAACATTTGCCGGTAATGACTGTAGCCCCAGCGGTGAAGTCTGTTTGTTTCATCTCCACTGGGGATTTCGTCATCTGGTACGAAGGCAGGCTTCAGAGCATTCCAAGCCGCTTCAGCGCGATCCACCTGAGCCAGATCGAAAGAATCCGGTATTTTAAAAAAGCGCCCCTTATGAAACGGTTTGCAGCGGGGACAGTGATATTCCATAGCGAACATCCTGTGTTTGGGAGGCCCAATCTTGGGGTCAGGATAGCTATTGATCATCCCGCAGTCAGGGCACGGGCAGCGATTTCTTCTTGCTGGTCCGATGGTGGTGAGTGGCTTTCCACAATCCAAGCATTTGCCGGGCTGCTTCCTGTCCTGCACTTCGTTTAGACTACCACACCCGGCACATAACAGGACGTTCATCGGATGGCGTCTATTCTCTGAAATGAGGTGCCCCGGAAAGAGCCCGATCTCTCTCCCACACTTGACACAGGGCATCGTTTTCACCCAAAGGAAGTACTTAACGTGAGCCTCTCGCGATCCACACTTAGTGCAGCGTGTGCGATAGAGATGACCGATTTCTTCTTCCAGGTATCGCACCAAGCTCTCGCTGCCCAAACGATACGCATCCAGGTCGAGATGCTCTATCTCCTGCCTCACGATCCAATAAGACATTGGATTGATATCCTGACCAACGATATCACATCCGAGACGGTTGGCTTCGAGCAACGGGCTGCCTCCACCCATGAAAGGATCGGCTATTCGGAGCCCCTGAAGATTGTGTGCACTATAGAAGGATTCCTTCAGGGGGTTTTGGACAAATTCGGAAAGCAACAAACCACGGAAGAGTGTTCCGGGACGGCGGGCAAACCATTTGTGAACGGCAATAATAGGCCGGTAGTTCTGCTGGATTTGCTTTTCCCTCAACGCCAAGTCGGCAATGAAGGACACATCGAAGTCACGTTCAATCATCGGGTGTTCTCTTCCGATCTTTCTCCCTGGGTCATGTTGCAGTCTCCATCTTGATAACAGCCTTGAGGACGTGGGTCAATGCGAATCGATACTGTTTGTTTACAAGATCCTCTCAAGGCCATTAAGCGGCTCCTGGCGGCTAAGCCACGGGACTATGCCCTGTTCACTCTCGGAATCAATACGAACCTGCGATCGATCGATCTATTGAGGATCACTGCCGGGCAGGTTCGGAATTTGAAGCCTATGGACGAAATCGAAATGAAGGAACAGAAGACCGGGAAGCGGAGAGGGATCAGCCTGAACAAATCCTGTGTCGATGCTATCCATGCTCTTCTTAAGGCCAGAAGGCGGATGCTCACAACTCAGCCTTTTCTGTTATCAATCGAGGAAACGATGCCATAGCTCTAGGGATAGCCTCGATTACAGAGGCTACCATGCGACTTCTATGAACGCCGTATCCTCATGCTCGACTTTTCGAAAACAGCGAATTTTGGTATGTTAAGTATCCGAAACTACGGATGAAATTGTGTAATTGCACAAATGCGAACTCCCAGCGGGATAGAGGACTTTTGCCAGAATACCACATAAGCCCATGGAATCATAACATATTATTGTGCTACTACACTATTTGCCTTGTATGTGGCTGATTTTGTTTTGGAAAAATTTCAGATTTTTGAAATTTCGAAAAGTCGAGTCATGATTTTGCGTGCGGATTTGCGTGCGTCCCCGCATCATTTTTGATCAATTTCGATCATCTTGCATTCAGTCAAATCAATGCTTATGAGTGCTTATGAGTGAAGTGTTCCTCAAAATCGCTCTGTCACGCCGGAGGCCGAGGGTTCAAGTCCCTTCCACCCCGCCAGAAAACATCAGGGTTTAGCCGTTTGGCTGGACCCTTTTTTATACGAACTGTGTAATACATTATTATATGACTTTAAAAAGGAAGAAAAGAAATGGCATTAATACAGTGGAATGATAGTCTTAGCGTCAACGTTGTTGATATTGACAAGCAGCATCAGAAGCTCGTAGGGATGATTAATGAACTCAATGATGCGATGCGCCAGGGAAAGGGGAAGGATGCTTTAGGAAAAATAGTAAATGGGCTTATTATCTACGCAGGAACACATTTTAAGACAGAAGAAACCACATCAAAAGTATTGACAAAAGATACGGGCCGTTTTTCAATGAGAAAGGGTTGAAATAGGCTGTTGCACCGAGTCTATGTTACGAGGTATTAGAGAGTTCCTATTCACTGAAGGCCCTGTTTGCTTGATCGACACTCCTTGCTCTCAATGAAGGCGCAAATGGAAAAGAAACTGCTTGAAGGATTTCCGGTCATAGTGGAGTTCCCCGTGGCATGGGGGGACATGGACGCGCTCGGGCATGTGAACAACGTGACCTACTTTCGGTATTTCGAAAACGCTCGTATCGCTTATTTCGAGCGGATGAAAATGTGGGAATTCATGAAACAGACCGGAATCGGCCCCATCCTTGCCTCAACTCATTGCAGGTTTCGCGCCCCCCTTGCTTATCCCGACGTGGTCTCGATCGGAGCATCCGTACCAGACATCGGCCCGGACCGCTTTACGATGAAGTACAGTGTGGCCAGTCATCGGCTCTCAAAGATTGCCGCCGAAGGCGAGGGGGTGCTGGTTACTTATGATTACCGAAACAATCGGAAGGTCCCTGTGCCTGCCGAGGTGAAACGAAGCATCCTCGATCTCGAGACCGAGGCTGCTGAGGGCTGATTGAAGCCCGCAACGGCCACACCGGGCCCGGCCCTGTTCAAAAAATTTTGTGCAACAGGTGATTACGGGCCTGGCGCCGCACACGAGGAGAAAACGATTGGGTCATGAGACTTCTAAACCGGCGCTGCGCGCTCCGCGCATAGATTTCCACGTCCACTTAAGCCCCTCGCTCTACGAATTCGAGCATTCCTGGGTGACCGACTGGATGAAGCTGTCCCATCCTAACGGGTTTGAACAATTCTGCGAGGACTACTCCGACCCCGGCCGATTCGAGGATTTGCTGACTCGTGAAGGCGTGGACTTTGCCTGTGTGGTCGCCGAATTAAACGAGATGACAACCGGAATTTGCACCAACGAGCGGGTAAGGGATTTTTGCAGGGGCCGCCCCAGGCTCATCCCGTTCTGCGATGTCAATCCATATCTGTTCGCCAGGCCGGCTGATGAATTGAAGCGGCTGGTCAACGAGGATGGGTTCCGGGGGGTCAAGCTTTACCCGACCTATCAGCAGTACTTCCCCAACGACTCCCGAATCTACCCCATTTACCGGACAGCCCAGGACCTGGGTATTCCTGTATTGATGCACACGGGGTCATCCATTTTCCCGGGTACTCGCCTCAAATACGGCGACCCGTTGCATCTGGACGACGTAGCGGTGGACTTCCCCGAACTCAAGCTTGTTATGGCCCATTCGGGCAGGGGGTTTTGGTACGACGGCGCCTTTTTCATGTCGAGGCTGCATAAGAATGTGTACATGGAAATAGCCGGACTGCCGCCCTCCAAGCTTCTGGAGTATTTCCCGGACCTCGGGCGCAATGCCGATAAAGTGATCTTTGGCAGCGATTGGCCCGGGATGCCGCACATCAAGCGCAATATCGAGGCTGTTGCAGCATTGCCCTTGCCGTCCGGAGCGGCTGAAAAAATCCTCGGAGGCAATGCCGCCCGATTGTTGGGCCTGAATTGCTAGAGGAGACTTTATGATTTTGGAATTAAGGAGATACGATGGATGGGCGCCAAAGGCCGGCACTCCTGATAATAGACATGGTCAAGGATAATTTCGACGTCGGAAGAAATTCATAGCCACATCGTAAACCTCTACCGCCGTAATCCCCTCTATCCTTTATTGAAGGTTTGCAGTTCCGTCGAACTGACGGCGGACCACAGGGTGTGAGAGCCCCCGAACAACTGCGTGCATGAAGACCTCATGGGCCAGGAATTGCTATTCCCGGAGGTCCTGCCGAGAAAGCCTTCCTCGGTTGACACCAATAAGAATCATTACTAGCGTTAGATAGATAGCCGATTACATCGCATAAAACGGTCGGGTGGAATTGAACCCTCCAATTCATATCCAGGAAGGATCGACAATGTTTGTACCTCGTTCACATATTGGATCGATGAGCAAACGTTTCATTTCCAAAACGCTCATCCTGGTGGTTTGTCTTTGTTTGTGGGGCTCATGGGCAATAGCGGCCGAGGACCCGCAGGCAGTGGTCCAAACCGTTACGGACCAGGTCCGCAAAATACTCAAGCAGTACCCTGAAGATACCAGGGCCAGCAGGGAACAGATTCGAGCGGTCGTCGATGGATACTTTGACTTTGAGGCGATATCCAGGCTCGCCGTGGGACCACGATGGAAAAGTCTGCCCCCCGAAAAGCAGCAGGAATTTGCGCAGGAGTTTAGCAAGCTGCTTTTTAACACATACATAGGAGGCATCGAAAAATATGCTAAACAAAAGACCACTTACAAGCACAGGCAAATATACGAAGGTTATGTCGTCGTAGAGGCGCTTGCAAGGGACCAGGGCGGCTCGATCTCTCTTGATTATTACCTCCACCTCAAGGACGGGAACTGGAAGGTGTACGATGTCGCTGTGGGAGGAATGAGTCTGGCGGCCAACTATCGCAACCAGTTCGACTCAATATTAGCGCATGGCTCATTTGACGACCTGTCGATGACGTTAAGGGAGAAAATTTATCAGGTGTGTGGATCTAATCGTTGCTAGGAGCGTGTTGGCGAAGCAGAGTGCATTCTGAGCCCGTATCGCCCGGAAGGCGCTCGACCTGTCCGTCAATTGACAGGTTTAAGGGTCTCCTGTCCTTTGCCGCTCCCCCAGATACCGTTGAGCTTTCCGTTGGCCCCCATTCGATAGACTACGACCCCGTCCACGGCTCCATGACCTTTCCTGTTGATAGTCAAGGTCGTTCCAAATAGAGTGCCGGTACCTGTATAGGTTTGACCCGCAATCTTCCACGTAACGGAGTACCTGCCGTCGCTCTGGGTAATCCCTGCCGTCCCGCTGTACCTGGCGCCGTTGGGTTTTGTTCCTTCAAGAGTGTAGTTACCTTCAAGTCTTATCTCGGAGCTCTTCAGCGGGGTTTTGCCGATGGGCGCAGGCTGTTGCGGGGCTGTTTGCTGCTCGAACAGGAACTGCCAGGGTTGAAGTGGCTTACCGCCCGCGCCATGGGAAATTGAAGGAGTTGTTGTCGCTTTTAAGCTGGCCATACTAGATCTGGCGCCGGCGTTATCAGGATTTGCATCCAGGGACAGCTTGAAAGAGAGTTTGGCTTTATCTAAGTCGCCCTTCTTCATATAACAGGTACCGATGTTTGCAAGCACTTCATCTCTATTGCGCGGCTTGAGTCTGAGACTGGCCTCGAAAGACTGGATTGCCATATCAAACTCAGCCTGTCCCATATAGATATTGCCCAGTTCATAATGAACCTCTGCAACGCTGCTGTTCAGGCTCAGCGCCTGCTTGTACCTCCGTATGGCCGCCAGGGGATCGTTTCTGGACACCAGAAGGCGGGCCAGGGAGAGTACGCAGTCGTAATTGTTCGGATTAAGAGTCAAAGCCTCTTCCATGAGCTTTTGAGCCCCATGCGGATCGATTAGAAACTGATTTTCAGACTCGAGAGGCAAAGCTGCGGCACAGAGCTGGCTCTGGTTTGTGTCGGGACCTTGCTTGGGGACTTGCGGCTGCCCTGCCCCAGACTGGGTGTTCGCAGGCGTAGTTGCAGGGGGCTGGACTTGCTCTACTCCGCCAGCCTGCTGCGGGACGGCCGGCTTAGGGGCCTGCGGCTGCCCTGCCCCAGACTGGGTGTTCGCAGGCATAGTTGCAGGGGGCTGGACTTGCTCTACTCCGCCAGCCTGCTGCGGGACAGCCGGCTTTGCTTTTTGCGCCCCTATACGGTTGAAGTGCCACAAAGCAGCTCCACTGGCGCACACTACCAGCAACAGCAGCAGGATGATTGCCGGTAGTATGTCCGGCCTTGTCTTTTTGGCTTCCAGTAAGTCTTCCCTGGCCCTCTCAGGGTGATGTGCAGCTTCCCCTTTCGGCCCGACGGCGTAAATCTGCTGCTCGGAAGGGAAACTATGGGGGGCGGAGACATGCCCGATCGCAGGAGCACCGGATTGCGGCTGATCAGCCAGCATGGTTCTATCAAAAGAGGGTTGAGATGCTATTACCGCCTCAGAGTCTGTTGGGGCGGCAGAGGCCAACGCTTTCACGTCTTTCAGCATTTCCGCCGGTTTCTGATAGCGTTGGGAAGGATCTTTGGCCATAGCTCTGAAGATTACACGGGCAACCGCTTGTGGAATGTTTACATTGACGATGTTTGGGGGAATCGGATCTGTTTGTACAATTTTATAGATGAGGGTCGTCGTATTTTCTGCCTCAAAGGGTTTAACGCCGGTCACCAGTTCGTAAAAGACAGCACCCAGAGAAAAAATATCGGAGCGAATATCCACCTTCCTGCCGGAAATCTGTTCGGGAGACATATAAAACGGAGTTCCAAGAACCATCCCTGTGACCGTCAATGAAAGTGAAGGGAGCTTGGCGATCCCAAAATCCATGACTTTCACCCTGTTGTCTTCCGTAATCATGATGTTGGATGGTTTGATGTCCCTGTGCACGATACCTGCCTTGTCAGCAGTCACAACAGCCAGCAGGATTTGTTCGAGAATGGGGATTGCTTCTTCTACAGGAATAGCTCCACGCTCCTTAAGAATTTGGCTCAGGGTTTTCCCTCGAATATATTCCATGCAGATATACTGAAATTCGTCCGTCTCCCCATAGGAGTGGATGGTTACTATATTGGGGTGCACAAGATTCCCGGCAGTCTGGGCTTCGTGTTTAAGCCTTTTCTGAGCTTCTTCTCGATGAAGGGCTTCCGTATCCGTTGCATTTTGGGAGTTTTTGGGAATAAGCTTTAATGCGACAACTCTGGCAAGCATGGAATCGTAAGCCTTAAACACCATGCCCATTGACCCTTCAGCGATGAAGGACTCCACGGTAAACTGATCGATATGCTTTCCTATAATCTTGTCTGTCTTGACCATGCAATCCTCACGCGCAGGTAGTCAAACAAATTGGGAATCTACCAGAGCAGGGGCCGTCCAAGCGCCCACCGGGACTGCCGAGGCATATAAAACCGGTCGCGCTCTTCAATTATAAACATACTGGTCCACTCCGCACAACTTCTTACGCCCTGTGAGCACGATTTTATGTGGCTGTCGCGAGAGCCAATTGCAAACCCTTGCGGTTTGTGCAGAAAAATAGGATAAAAGAATTGAGGAGCAGCATGGCGAAGCTAATCATTAAAGATAGCAACGGAATTCGAGAAGTCACACTGGAAAAGCTCAACTCAGTCGGGCGTTCTCCAGCCAATCAGGTGCAGATTTCCGATCCGCTCGTCTCCAAACAGCATTGCCTGATTTTTGCCGACCAGGACGGCAATTATAGTATCAAGGACTTGGGCAGCCGGAACGGAACCTTTGTAAACAAAAAGCGTATCGAGGGCGACATAAGTCTTCAAAATGGAGACGAGATCTCTCTGGGCGCGACATCCTGCATGTTCCAGGTCACGATGGCGGGCAGCCTGGTGGCGCTGGATGACGAACGATGTCAGATCATAGTGTTCGATCAGATTTACTTTAAATCCGTACAGCGAAGCCGCTTTCTCCCGGAAAAGGAAATTACCGATGAGAAAGCTCTTCGCACTGATTACGAAAAGCTGCGAATTGCTCATGAACTTCAGCGGGATATTGGCCTTGAACTCGACCTGGCCCGAATTTTCAATCGAATCCTTGCCCGCACTTTTGAGGTTTTGGTGTGTGACCAGGCCGTAATTCTTATGGCCGATGCTATGGGGAATATGGCTGTGAAGGCGTTCAAAACACGAACGCATAAAGACAGGGTGGTCGTTTCCTCGACAGTAATCAGGCGAGTTCAAGAGAAAAAAGTGGGAATAATAAGCGCAGACGCCCTTGCCGATGAACGTTTTCAGGGCGCCGCCTCAATCGTCAGCCAGAAAGTGCGCTCCTCGATGGCCGTTCCCATACTGCACGAAGAAGAGCTGCTCGGGATCATGGTCATCGAGTCCTCTGCGGCAGTCATGGCATACACGAAGAAGGACCTTCTGCTCTTCAGCAATATCGCCCTGCAGACAGCAAAACTGATAAAGATGGCCCAAATGGCGAAAAAGATAGAGACCGATGCCGCCACGCGCGAAAGGTTTCAGCGCCTGCTCTCCCCCGATCTCGCCGAGATGGTCGTTTCCGGCAAGCTCAAGGTGGAAAAGGGCGGCGAGGAGCGCATCGCTACGACTCTTTTCGCCGATATACGAGGCTTCACCTCTATGTGCGAAAAAATGGAAGCCCCCGATGTCCTCATCTTGCTAAACGAGTTCTTTGAGATGATGGTGGAGATCGCTTTCTCTTACGAGGGCACGGTAGATAAGTTCGTGGGAGACATGAT
>Ga0187867_10003880_pt1 | contig 11769 bp, 11 predicted proteins | sample June2016WEW_13_1_FD_132976 | JGI IMG/M metagenome (GOLD analysis project Ga0187867, IMG submission 132976) | Peatland microbial communities from SPRUCE experiment site at the Marcell Experimental Forest, Minnesota, USA - June2016WEW_13_10 | ecosystem: Environmental > Terrestrial > Soil >... | reverse complement strand
CGCCGATCGCAGCGGCTTTCCAAGGTGTGCGCTCATGCCGCGATATCCTTGGTGCGCTGGGTCACGCCACGCAGGACAAAGAGCGCCGCGAACGCGAGGATCGGGAACATGAACAGACTGACCGACGCGCCCAGAGGAATGTCGCCCGACTGGATGCCGACCTGGAACGCATAGGTCGCGAAGACATGGGTCATGTCTTCCGGCCCGCCGGCGGTCAGAATGCGAACGATGTCGAAGTCGGCAAAGGTCACGATCAAGCTGAACAACACAGTGATCGCAATGATGTTGCGCATCATTGGCAAGGTGACGAAGAACAGCTTCTGCCGCGCCCCCGCGCCATCGATCGAGGCGGCCTCATAAAGCGCCTCGGGCACCGATTTCAGCGCGGCAAGATACATGATCATAAAGAACGGTGTGCCGAACCAGACATTGACCGTGATGGTGCAGACGCGGGCAATCCAGCCAACGCCAAGCCATGGCACGTTGGCGAACCCAAACTGGTTGAGGATCCAGTTGAACGCGGAATATGACGGGTCGAACATCCACCACCAGGTCAGGGTCGACAGCGCCAGCGGGATCACCCACGGCACCAGCAGCAGACCGCGCCAGATGCGCTGATGTTTGCCGGGAATATTGTGCATCAAATGGGCGATGATGAACCCGAGCAGCGCCTTCATCACCACGGCAGTTACCGCGAACAGGCAACTCTGGAAAATGACCAATTGGAAAGTGTGCCGCTTCAGCAGGAACGCGAAATTGCCCAGACCGACAAACGTGGTCATCTTTTTGTTGAGCATGCTGAGGAACAGCGCATAGAAAGCGGGGTAAATGACGAAGCCGCAAATCAGCAAAATCAGCGGCAGGCAAAGCATAAACGCCACGCTCGACTGGCGGCGTGCGAGTAATTTCAACGACCCGGACCGTCGCATCTCGGGCGGTGCCGAGGCGATCACGCCAACCGGTCGGCTCGTGCCGTCCGCCATCCGTCCCTCCTGACCGCTGCCCTTTCCCGGCATGCGGTATGACCGCGAGTTAGGACCAACCCCACCTCCGCATCGCTCCGGTGAAGCATGTCCTGTCGCGGCGGATTAACCCACCATCATAAGCGCAATACGCGGGCCAGAGTAATCCCCCCGGCACCGGGCGCATCAATCCTTATTGCCTGTCAATCGGTGCGACCGCAAGCGCAGAACAATCCTTATTCAAAAATAATACTATCGCCTGAGGCTAATGGCTGGCGCAGGCCAGTGCAACAGCTTTCGCGCGCCTCGATGGTTGCCGCATGGTCTGGACCGGACGGTGTCAGTGAAGTTGGCGCCTGGTCACGCCGCGACGCCGCTGCCCTGTGGCGCCAGGCAAGCGGCCGGCGCATCAATGCGCCAGCGCAGGCCTTCCGGCGGAAATTCCAGCGTGACGGCGCCACGCAGCGTTGCCTGAACGGTATGTTCAATCACCATCCGGCCAAAGCCCTTGTGGGTCGGAGGCGATATCGCATCGACCGTATGTTCGACCCATTCCATGTGAAATCGCCTGCCGTCGGACGCGGCTACGTGACCACCGGTCTCAATGGACGCCTCCGACCCACACACAATCCAACTGATCTCGACCGTTCCTGCCGGATCCTTCAACGCACCGTACTTCAGCGAATTGGTCCCGAGTTCATGCAGGGCAAGGCCCAGGGCTTCGGCCGCTTCGGCTTTTAAATCGACATCCGGCCCGTGAAGTTGCAACCGTGGATCCTGCGGATCCAGGAAGGGTGCCAACTGTCCGCGCACTAAATGCTCCACCGACACGCCCAACCAGTTCTGATTGACCAGCAGGTCGTGCGAGGCGGCAAGGCCCATCAGCCGATCACCAAAGCGCCGCCGGAAAACATCGACGGTTTCAGCCGATTTAGCCGTTTGGCCCGCCATCGCCTGGATCACCGCCAACAGGTTTTTCGAACGATGCGAGAGTTCGCGCAAAAGGAAGCGAAGATGTTGTTCGGATTGCTTGCGCTCGGTAATGTCAATGCACGCGCCTAGCAGGCGAGCTGGCCTGCCGTCCTGCAGATCGAGCCGCCCTTTCAGATAAATCCAGCGTTCCTCGCCATCCCGGCGCAGCATGCGGAATTCGTCCTCGAACGGTCCGCCTTGTTCGCGTAAATGCTCATAAAACCCTTGGATGCGTGTCCGTTCCAGGGGATGAACGCGCGCGATGAATCCAGCAAAGTCCATGCGGCTACCGACAGGGCGCGAGAAAAGCTCATAAAATCGCGGCGAACAGACCGCGCGATCGGCTTCGATATCCCAGTCGATCGTCCCGATGCCGGCGGTGTCCTGCACCAGCTGCAACCGTTCCTCGTTCGCACGCACGGCTTCGCTCGCCTGGTTCGCTGCCGCCGCCCGTCGATCGAGTTCGTCCGACGCCGCCTGCAACGCCTCCATCACTTCGTTGACTTCGCTGACGCCGGAGTGTGCGGCGGCCTGCATGCGTCCTTCACCGAGCTCCCGCGCGCGCAACGCGAGATCCCGAATTGGCGCGGCAACCCGCCGCGACAACCACCATCCGAGCAAGGTGGACACAGCCAGTGAAGCGACGACAAGGCCGACCAGCGAAAGCATCGCCAATTTCGCCGGTTCTCGTAGGATTGCCTCCGGCACTGCCACGGAAACGATCCACCCGGACAACGGCGAGCGAACGTAGACGCCGGCGATCGCAATCCCATCGCGCGACAGGCCCGTCCAGACCCCTTCCGGTTGCGTCGCCACCGCGAGAAACGCCGGATTATCCGTTCCGATGTAGCGAGCCTGATCGGCGTTCCGTGCAATAAGGCGTCCGTCGCGGCCAACCAGACCCGCGATCCAGCCATTCGGCAGACCCGCCGAGAGAATTTCGCCGAGCCGTGTGGGAGACATCGTGGCACTGACGAAATAAGCGACCTGCGATCCCTTGACGACCGGCATCACCGCATTCACCGTCGGGACCTTACGAAGGGTTGCGGTCCGCAGGTCGGAAATCACCACTGAATCTCGCTGCGCCGCGAGACGATCGATCGCCTGTATGCTTTCATTGCCTTCCGGCAATGGACTTCCGACCGGCATATAGGTGTTGACGATTTGCCGATCCGAAGCATCGCGGACCGTGATGTTCATTCCCAACCGCTTTGCAACAACTCTCGCCTGGGCTTCGAATGCCGCATGCTGGCCGTCGTCGAGCGCCAAAGCAGTCGCCAGGGTTTCGTCAACAGCGATGGCCTTCTCGAGTTCGACGTCGATGGTTTCGTTGAGGTGTTGGGCGATCAGGCCGGCATCGTGCAGCGCATCGTCCCGCAACAGTCGCGCGGTGTTGATCAACATAAACGTGACGATCAGCAGGACCGGAATAAGGATGCCCGCTGCGAACATTGCCAGGTGGATGGCGATCCGGTAGTTCCGGCGCTCCGTCTCCCGGCGAGCGGCGCCCTCGGATGGTGCAACTGCCTCCACTGCAAACGACATACGGCCCCCTGGCGCCAGCCGAACGTGAGTGGACTGTCGAAATACAGATCACGTCGTTGCCCGCGAGATGATGCAATCCCGCGGGTCGAGTCAAATGCCGTTATGGTCCGGTTTTCGCGGGTGCAACTTTCCCGCATGGAGGCCAATGGACACCCGGCCCTCCCCTGAAATCCATTCAGGCCAACGAGCCGCCGTTGCCGCCCCATCGCAGCCCAGAGAACTCGGCTTGCCGCAGCAGGGCGATCGTATACCGGCAACGTGCAGCACTCGAATTGCGGAACGTGACATCTTTCGGCGGGCCAAATCGCAGGCAGTCGCCGGCTGCGAGCACGTGGCTCAGGGAGCCCAATACGATGGTCAGTTCGCCGCTGATCACCACCAATTGCTGGTCGGCAATGAACGCCCGTGATTCGGCGGAATAGGTGATTTCCGCCCCGGGAGGCATCTCGCCCCAGACCAGTTCGAGCGGTCCGGACCCAGGCGGGCTGAGAGATCGGCGCAGGAAGCCGGTTTCCGGATCACGCCATACCGGCTGTTGGTCGGCCCGTATGACCTGCCCTCCCGGTTGATCCTCGATCTGGGCGAACAGTTGCGACATCGTGAGACCAAAGGCGGCGGACAAGCGACCGAGCAAGGCGGCCGTCGGGCTGGCCTCGCAGCGCTCAATCTTGCTGAGCATGGCGCGGCTGACACCTGAGCGGGCAGCGAGTTCCGCAAGCGTCCAGCCGCGGGCCTCGCGCTCGAGGCGGAGGTTCGCGGCGAGGGTTGCCTCGGTATTGGCGATTTCCATGATAGTGGACATTATGCGACTATATTGGAATCATCCCCCAGAGCAACCAGGCAGGAGCCATAGATGCACGATCCGCTACGCGAGCGAAACCTGACCGGCAACCGGAAGCCAGGATCGAGGCGGGTCGCCATGTCGATGTTGCACCGCACAAGCGGATCAGGTGGCGACGTTCAGCAAACGGCGGGAGCGATACCTCACGCCGTTGTGCTCCGCTTCCAGACGCAAACGACCGGGCCGCACATCGGCCACAACGGCGGCCCCCTGCTGCCTCCCGACGATCCGGCTGAAGGTTGGCGGCAGTATTGCTGGCGGCGAGCTCACAAGGCTGCATGGAAAACGCCGCCGCGGGAAATTGCGTTGCGGCGGCTTGAACGCGCCGAGGCTCTGGGCATGACCTACCATGGCTACACGCTGGAAATCATGGAGCGCGGCAGGTATTTGTAGTTACAAGCTGGCCTTCGGCACTTAAGTGCGTTGCTCAAACCGGTCGAAACTGCAAACTCGACGAAAATCTTCGCGTGCGAAACGACGCATGCGAAAGTCTGTAACGTCCTCCATCCAGTGTCCACCTCCAAGGGAATCTTTCGATGCGCCCATCGATCGTGATCGCCACGCTGGTGGTAGTTGGCCTTGCCGCCGGCGGTGCGTATTACGGACTGGAGGTGTATTCGCAGCAGCAATTCCGTGCCGGCCTCGATCAGGCCCTGGCGACGCTGCCGCCGGGCACGACGGCAAGCTACAAGACCGCGCACTATTCGATCCTGTCGCACGAGGCCGTGGTGACCGGAATGACCGTGCACGGCGAGATCCCCGGAACCCCGCCGCAACCCTTCGACGTCACGGCTGCCACCATCACGACCGAACAACCCAATCTGGATTTCCCCGCTTCCTGGTCGCGAGCCCTGGCCGCCCCCGCAACGTTCGGTCCGGATTCGGCGTTGCCGGTCGCTGCCTCGGTCACCATGACCGGCCTGACCGTCCACTCCGCAGTGATCAACCTGACCGAAGATTCGATCCACGGCACAAACCTGCGCCTGTATCCCTGGGCTTTGCTACATAATGGCATGCCGTCCTGGCAGGACCTGCATGCCGCGCTGACGCCCCACCCCGGTCCGCCGGACGCTGCCGTCCTGCAGAAGGTATTACGCGCTGAAGCGGCGGTCGTGATGGGCGTCGGCTATGACAGCTATGAAGCTGGTTCCACCAAAGTCACCGAAGCGTTGCCCGGGATCGATATCCAATATGACATCCGTAAGGTGACCGGCGATGGCCTCGATCGAGGGACGATGAAAGGGGCATCCGGCGAAGACATCACATTCCGCGGCAGCAAATTCGGCGTGATCTCCATCGACCGGGTCGCCATCGGTCCGATCGACATACGCGAAGCCATGACGAGACTCGTCAACGGTGAGGCACTGTCTGCCGGATTGCTGAACGGGATCAACATCGGCCGTATCGACTATAACGGCATCACGGCACAACCGCCCGGTCAGGCCGCGATGCATATCGGCGGCGTCTCTCTGGGGCCAGTCGCATTCGCCAGCGGCATACCGGTTTCTGGCAAAATCGGCTGGACGGATATCAGTGTGGCCCGCGACCAGGTATCCGATCCTCGGGTGCAGCAGGTTTTCGACAGGCTTGGCCTGCAAACCATGACGATGAGCTTCGCGTTTGCCTACGACTGGGATATCGCACAGCAGCGCGTGTCGCTTCATGATACGATGTTGAAGATCAATGAGCTTGGCACGATCACCGTTGCCGCTGAGTTGACCAACGCATTCCCGAACCTCATCGGTTTGACCCAGATACGTTTGGCCCATGCCAGGCTGCGGTTCGATGACGCGTCCCTGGTGAACCGCGCGCTGCGAGCGGGAGCAGCGCAGTCAGGGACCGATCCGGTGGCCTACCGGCAGCAAATCGTCGACATGGTACGACAGCAAGGCAACACGCAAGGTGTCGTAAGCCCCGCATTGACCGCGGCGTGCAATGCGGCAGGGGATTTCATTGCATCGCCGCATTCGCTCACGATCGAGCTTTCCCCGGCACAACCCGTTCCGGTGATGGCGCTGAAGGGTATGAACGCGTCTCCCGCCATGTTGGCCAGCACGCTCGGTCTGGTGGTTTCAGCCACACAATGAAGCCGGCTCGGCTGCGGCAGGTGGGAACGTGGCCGTTCCTTTGCAGGCGTCAGGTTTTGCGAACATTCCAGAACAGCACGAAGCCGTTCAGCACGCCGGTCAGGTTGCTGCGATAGGCGGTCGCCTGCAGCACCTGCCCCAACGGCACATAGGGAACGTCGACCAGCGCCTGTAATTGCAGGTCACGCGCCAGGGACTTCTGCATCGCAAGGTCAGGTGCCTCGAGCCATTGCTGCCGTAGCGCCTCGATGCGCGGGCTGGAGGGCCAGCCCGGCGCGGAACCGGCGGCCTCTCCCATGCCACGCAGGAAGACATGGCCGACGGGATTAAGTTGGTCCAGACCGCTCCAGAACGTACTGAACACGCTCCAGCCACCCTGATCGATCGGATCTTTCTTGGTGCGCCGCTGCACCACGCTACCCCAGTCCATCGCCTGGTAGTCGACGTTCAGACCGATCTTCTGGAACACGTCGGCACAGACATCGGCCTGCGCCTTCAGTATCGGGAGGTCGGTTGGCGCCAGGATGACGGTCTTTTCCCCTTTATAGCCAGCGGCGGCGATTTCCTTGCGCACAGCATCGTAGTCTCGCTTGCCGGCAAACACCTCCAGCCCGGCATCGGTCCCGAATGGGCCGGCGGGATAGAACAGGCCGGTGGGTACGTGCCACATCGCCGGGTCATCACTGGCACACGCGATGCAGAAGTCGCGTTGGTCGATGGCTTTCAGCAGAGCGCGCCGGATCGCCGGGTTGTTGAACGGCGTGGTCAGATGGTTGAGCCGCATGCAGCCCATTAGCCCGGTCGGGTCCTGGATCATCGCTTTAATGCTGTCCGACTTACGTAAAGTCGGCAGCATGTCGGCGGTCGGATTTTCCCACCAGTCGACCTCTCCGGTCTGCAGCGCGGCCAAACAGGTACTGGGATCGGGAATAACATGCCACTCGACCCGGTCGAAATGCGCGACTTTTGGGCCGGCGGTCCAGTCAGGTACGCCATCGGAGCGGGGCACATAATCGGCGAACCGCTCATACACCAGCAGCGAGCCGACCACACGTTCCTTCGCATTGAACTTATAGGGGCCGCTGCCGACCATTTCGGTCACCTGCGTGAACGGGTCGGTTTTCGCCAGCCGATCGGGCATCATGGCCGGGAAACTTGTGGGCGATTTCCCAAGTGCGTCGGGCAGTAAGGGAAACGGGCGTTTGAGGCGGAACTGAATCGTTTTGTCGTCGGCCGCCGAGAGTTCGTCGGTGGCAGCCATCAGAGTGCCACCATAAGTATCGCGTTTCGACCAACGCTGAATGCTGGCGACACAGTCTCGTGCGAGCACTGGCGTACCGTCGTGGAACTTCAGGCCGTCTCGCAAGGTAATGCGCACCAGCTTGCCATCATTGTCCGAGGTCATGCCTGCTGCCATCTGCGGGCTGGCCTTAAACGCACCATCGGTGCCAAACAGCGTGTCGAAAATCAAATAACCGTGATTGCGGGTGACATAAGCCGTGGTCCAGATCGGATCCAACACCGCCACATCGCTTTGCGGGATGAATTTCAGCAGCCGATTGTCCTGTGACCGCGCAATACGCGGAGCGGCCAGTGCGGCGGCCGAGGCCGTGAGAAATGTGCGTCGTTGCATCGTCACGGGATCCCTTCAGGCGAGCGGCGTGATTTGCCGGCTCAGGTCGGAAAACAGCTTCGGCACTATCGTGTCACGTCCGGTTTCCAACAACCACTGCTCGAGTACGCGTTTATCGTCCACGCGCGAATTGGGTCCGCCACGAATCCAGCCGCGGTAAACCACCCAGCGTTCGCCGCCACCGTCGCGCGCCATGATACCGGCATAACCGGCGCGCCGCCCCGGCGGGCCAATCGACACACTGGGTACTGGCGACGCAGCAACTCTTTCCAGGAATTCCCGCTCCCGATCCGGCGTCAGGGACCAGGTCGGGTCTGGCTCGCCCGTGGATATCAGCAGCGTGACGACGATGGTCATCCTGTGGGCTCCGTTGTTCGGACCGGCCGGCGCGGGCATTCTATCACTCGCCACATCTCTTGGCACGGCACAGGCGGAAGGTCATTGAATGTCTGCCACGACGTGAGGCAACTCGGTCGATGAAGCGGCCCGTAAGCGTGCATGGCGCGGTTGCCTTGTCGTCGTTGGCGTGTTGGCGTCGCCACCCCTGGTGACCTCTTTTGCGATCGCACTTGTCGTGTTCGGCACTCTCTCGCGCCAGACATTCCAAGGCGCCCCGACCGACTCGCCCGGCCGAACCGCCATATTGGCGATGGCGCTTTCGTTCTATGGCGTCACCACATGGACCAGCGTCACCGTCGCCTCGCAATGGTCGTCTCAGCACAGCGTTGTCGCCGAGGTCTTTGCATTTCGTCGCCTGACCTGGTTAAACGCCGCGATCGTGTCGCATACCCATCAATTCCATTCGACAACGGCATGGTTCCGAAAGCACCCCCGCGACGGGCCCATGCCAAGGCCGCCGGCGCCCGCGAACAGTTCGACACTTGTCGGCAAGGCGCGCACGGTGCGTCCTCACACCAGTATCGCGGCGGCGCTCACGCTCCAAGCCGGATCGCCAGGCCGGCAAGCGATCGCGACCACTCTTCCGATTTGTCGCTTTTCGACCATAGTTCCAGCAGTTCCGACGGCTGTTCCTGGATCCGTGCCACGATCCGCTGCGCCTTAGCCACCAGTTCTGGTGGCGGCAGCCTGTTCATATAGGCCACCCAGTCGTCCATCGTTTGTGTGTAATCGTTGCGCGCGCCAAAGTTTCCGAGCATGCGCGCGACGGCTTCCGCCGCGGCGAGTGCCTCTTCGGCGTCGGGCGCCTCGAGATATTCGCCGCCGACCGCGAGTGCCCGGTCAAGTGTTCCCTCGATCAACGAAAGATCGGACACTTCTCCCAGGCCGTACATCCAGTCGACGGCTGTGTCGTTGTCCAGCGTGCCGGCGCCCCAGGTGCCCATCGTGTTCTCCCGTTCCGATCGTGGAGCGAATTCCGTTTCATCCAGACACATGCACCGTTCGCGTGTCCAGTGCAGGGGGAGCCGACTTGCTCTGGCCACCGGAACGGTAGATACTGCTACCAACCAGTATAAAGGCAGAGTCCATGTCCAGCGAATATGATGTCGTCGTCCGCGGCGGAACCGTCATGGACGGCAATGGCGGCACACCCTTCGAGGCCGACGTCGCCGTCAAGGATGGCAAGATCGCAGCGATCGGCAGCATCGCCGGCTCCGGCGCAGAGGAGATCGACGCGCGCGGCTTGTCCGTCACGCCCGGCTTCGTCGACATCCACACGCACTACGACGGTCAGGCGATGTGGGATTCGCATCTCGCACCCTCGTCCTGGCACGGCGTCACCACTGTGGTCATGGGCAATTGCGGTGTCGGCTTCGCGCCGGTTCGCCACGACACCCAGGACAAGGTCGTTGCGCTGATGGAGGGCGTGGAAGACCTGCCCGGACCTTGCCTTAACGAAGGCCTCGACTGGACCTGGGAGAGTTTCGGCGAATATCTCACGGCGCTCGAACGCCGGCCGCACGACATCGATTTCTGCGCTCTGCTGCCGCACGCGCCGATGCGGGTTTACGTCATGGGCGACCGCGCCATGGCGCTGGAGGACGCGAACCAGGAAGACATCGCCCGCATGCGTGAGATTACTGCCGAGGCGGTTCGTGCCGGAGCATTCGGCTTCTCCACATCGCGCACGATCGCGCACAAGACCCTCGCCGGCGACCATCATCCGGGCCTGCGCGCCCAGGAGAATGAGTTGATGGGGATTGCTATGGGGTTGAAGGATGCCGGGGCGGGGTTCATTGAGCTGACCTCGGACTGGAATACCCCCGATCCCGCCACCGAGTTCGCCATGGTGCGGCGAATCATGCAGGCGAGCGGACGACCGCTGGTATTCTCGTTGAACCAGCGGCACGACCGGACCGAGGCATGGAAAGACTTGCTCGCGCTATCGACCCAGGCCGCTGCTGATGGACTGCCAATTCGTTGCGTGGCACCACCTCGGCCGATCGGCGCGTTACTGGGGTTGACCGGCAGTCAAAACCCGTTCGCCGGGACGCGGACCTATCGTTCGATCGCGCATCTGCCGTTGGACCAACGCGTCGCCGCAATGCGCGATCCGGAGGTTCGGGCGAAAATCCTGGCCGACGATCCGAAGGAGTTCAACACGTGGTCATTGCTTAACCGAATTGGCTACGCACGGATGTTCCGCTTCACCAATCCGCTGAACTACACGCCGGCGAAAGAAGACTCGATCACCGCCCTCGCCGCACGCGAAGGCCGGACGCCGGAAGAAGTCGCCTACGATATGTTGATCGACGATGATGGGAAGGGCTTCATCTTCACGGCACTGGTGAATTATGCGAACTACGACCTGGAAGCGGTGAAGACGATGTACGCCCAGCAGCACGTGATCCCGGGTTTGAGCGATGGCGGGGCGCACGTGGCGTTCATTTCGGATGCGTCGTTTCCGACGTTCCTGTTCAGCTACTGGGGCCGGGATCGCGAGGACGGGCGGATGTCGATCCCTGACCTCGTGCGGCGGCAGACGCGGGAACCGGCCCGGTTCGCCGGACTGCTTGACCGCGGGGTGCTGGCGCCGGGCATGAAGGCCGACATCAATGTAATCGATTTCCCCAACCTGGCGCTGGAGCGGCCGGAGATGGTCGTGGACCTGCCCGCCGGCGGGCGGCGGTTGATGCAAAAGGCGCGCGGCTATGTGGCAACGGTCAAGGCCGGGCAGATCACTTACCGTAACGGCGTGGCAACCGGGGCACTGCCGGGTGGGCTGGTCAGGGGAGCGCAAGGGGAGTGATCACCGCACTCGTTCTGTATCGCCTGCCGGCGCATATCGACCGCGAGGCATGCCGTCAGCACTTCCTGAAAATCGCGCCGGATTTTCTCGGCGTGCCTGGTTTCGTCCGAAAGCAGTTCATCCACGATGTGAATGGCGGCGTGGCGGGCGGTTCGTACATCTGGGACAACCTGGCAGCGGCGAAGGCCTTTTATAACGGGCCGTGGCTGGAGGGGATTCGTGCCCGTTACGGGTGCGAGCCTCAGGTCACCTATTTTGAAACCCTCGCCATTGCCGACCGTGCAACCCATTATGCCGGCCCTCCTCCTGGGCCGCCGGTTACTGCTTTGGCGGAACCTGAGCGGGTCGGGTAGCGAACCTCCGGCAGCGCTTGGGGATCCCGACGAAGGTCGCCGTCATCGGAAGCGCCGGACATCTGCCTTGGGTTGCCCGGTCTCGGGATCATTTGAAACCGGCACTACCTCCACTCAGCATACGGCGGGCAGCTGAAGCCGGCCGCACGGGAGCGCGCTGCGGCGCGT
>Ga0187867_10003878_pt1 | contig 11769 bp, 9 predicted proteins | sample June2016WEW_13_1_FD_132976 | JGI IMG/M metagenome (GOLD analysis project Ga0187867, IMG submission 132976) | Peatland microbial communities from SPRUCE experiment site at the Marcell Experimental Forest, Minnesota, USA - June2016WEW_13_10 | ecosystem: Environmental > Terrestrial > Soil >... | reverse complement strand
GGAGTCATACTGGCGATCGAACTATTGCTGTTCGAATTTCGGCCGCGTTCCTTCATTCCCCTCGTGGTTGCCAGCACCCTGGCGACAGCCACGCGGTTTGTGGTGATGGGGCGCCAGGCAATGTTCGAGATGGGCAGCGTGGACTTCGGCATTCCGTCGAGTCTGTTGTACTACATCCTGCTCGGTGTGGTGTGCGGTTTTGCCGCGGTGGGATTCAGCCGGGCGTTGTATTGGGTCGAAGACCAGTTCGAGCATTTGCCCGTCGATGAGCTGTGGTGGCCGGCGATTGGCGGCGTGGGGCTGGGGGTCATCGGCTTTTTCATGCCGCGCGTGTTGGGCGTTGGCTACGACACCATCTCGGATGTTTTGAATGAACGGCTGGCGCTGAATTTGTTGCTGGGCATCATGGTATTCAAGGCGCTGGCGTTGCTGATATCTCTCGGATCGGGAACCTCGGGGGGATTGCTGGCGCCGATGTTCATGAGCAGCGCGGCCATGGGAGCGGCGTTTGCTGTGGGAATGAATCATCTGATACCGGGTGCGCACCTGCCGGCGGGAGCGTTTGCCCTGGTGGCCATGGGGGCGGTGTTTGGCGCGGCAGCCAACGCGACATTCACATTCATCATTTTTGCGTTCGAGATCACCCGCGACTACAACGCGGTGCTGCCGCTGATGCTGGTGTGCGTTGTCGCCAGCGGCATCGCGCGACGGTTCATGCGGGCATCGATCATGACCGAAAAGCTGGCGCGTCGCGGTTTGCGGGTCGATCAAGAATACGAGACGGATGTGTTTCAGCAGGTGAGCGTCGGTGAGATCATGGACAAGCACCCGCCCACCGTGCCCTCCGAGATGAAGGTGGCCGAGTTGGCGGACCGCATTGTGCAGAATCAATCGCAGTCCCATCGGCGGCAGGCGGCCCTGGTTCTCGACGGCACGAATCAGCTGGTCGGAATTATCACACGGGGGGATGTGCTTCGACTGCTCAAGGATGATCCAACGGGAGATGTCACCGTGGGTGAGACGTGTTCCACGAGCCTGGTTGTGACGTATCCCGACGAGAGCGTGCATGAGGCGATGACGAAACTGTTGGCCAACAACATCGGTCGTTTACCCGTTGTCGACCGAGAGTCACCGCACACGGTTGTTGGTTATCTGGGCCGGGCCGAAGTGATGGCGGCGCGTACGCGTCGGCACGAGGAAGAACACGTGCGCGAGCCGGGCTGGCTCAGCCGTATTGCATAAGGGCGTCGTCAGCGTGCGGTCGTTGCGGACAGCGGCACGCCAGCGCGGTCAAAGGGATTTCGCGTGCCCATCCCATCGCTGCAGTTGGGGCTACTTCCGGGATGTTTCGGACTGGTAGACGACGCCAATGGCGGCGCGCCAGCGGTCGAGCGCCAGCATGTTGCCGAGCGAATCCTCCCAATTCATGGCCGGCGACTGGCGGTCTTCGATGTGCGCAGCGACATGGTCGGCTTCGACAGCATAGATCGGTTGCGGCGAGTCGACGGTGATATCTCGCGGGGATTCTCCCCTGCGCTCCAGACGGATCGTCGAGGCGCCGCCGTCACGAGCCGGTCCCCACGGAACCGGCACGATGATGCTGCCGTCCGACCCAAAGACGCGCAGGGCATTGTCCTGTTGCACCTGGGTGCTCGTGGCGAGCGCGGCGAGAATGTTGCCCGGGAACTTCATCGAAGCCACGGCCCACAGGTCGACACCTGTGGTGGCGAGGTGGCCGCAACCGTTGACCTCGAGCGGCTCGGCGAACGTCTTACCCGTGGCAACGCCCGCGATGAGACGCGACATCGACACCGGATAACAGCCGACATCGAGGATCGCGCCACCGCCCAGCTCATTGCTGAACAATCGCTGGTGGGGATTGTATTTCACTTGGAAGCCGAAAGACGCGCTGATGACGCGCACCTCGCCGATGGCTTTCTCGCGAATGAGTTCGACGAGCTTCGCGGTTTGCGGGTGGCACCGATACATGAACGCTTCCATGAGAAACACGCCGTGCCGGCGCGCGGCGTCGATGACGGTCAATGCCTCGGCGTGATTGATCGTGAGCGGTTTTTCGCAAAGGATGTGCTTGCCGGCTTGGGCGGCCCGGATGCACCACTCGGCGTGCATGGGGTGGGGCGTGGCGATGTAGACGGCTTCGACCCTCGGATCGTCGAGCAACGCCTGGTAGTTGCCGTGGCAGCGGGAGATGCCGAACTCGGCGCCGAATCGATCCGCGCTGGTTTGCGAGCGGCTGGCGACGGCAACGAGTTTGCCGGTTTTGGATTGGGGAAGATTTTTGGCGAAAATGCCCGCGATTCGGCCGGTGCTGAGGATGCCCCAGGAAAGCGAGTTCATATCGGCAATCTCGGTTGGTTTATCGTGCGGGACAAGAAAAAAGAGCCGGATGAAAGAGGCGGGAACCCCGTTTCTGCTGAAGTTACGGAGCGCGGCGAGATTCTGCTTTCCATATGTTCCGCCGCTGCCTAGACTGGGTTTCATGAGCAGTGCGGTTGGCTGCGGCGATGGAACCACGGCCCAACAGAGCAGGGCGCGCGCAGTCAGGTCCGGGCTGAGGCCATGAACGGAGAACCGGCACAAGTTCCGCCAGGGCGGAAGATGCACCGCCTCAAGACCGTTATGCTCATCCTGGTCGGGCTCATCGCGCTGTACGTCGTTTACGATCTCAGTCTCTCGCGCAGCATTCAGGGACGAATCGACTCGATCCATCGAGCGGGTTTTCCGGCGACATGGGTCGAACTCGACAAGTGGTACGCGCAACCACCGGCAGGGGAGAACGCCGCCGATGTTTACCGCGAGGCGTTTGCAAAGTTTGAGACATGGACCAACAAACCCGCGCAATTGTCCACACCCTCCGATGCCGACGATAAGAGCAAATTCTCATCACGCCCGAGGTCGAAGCGCGATCTGTTGCCTGTCGTTGGACTGGCCAAGCTTCCACCGAGGACCGAGCCGCTGCCTGGCGAGATGCAGCAGCTTGTGGCGGAATATCTTTCCGACGACGCCGAGGCGCTACGGCTCCTTCACCAGGCGGCGGCGATGAAATCGTGCCGGTACCCCACGGATCTGAGCCAGGGATTCGCGACCCTATTACGCCACCTCAATCCGGTTCGCCAGGCGGCACGACTGCTTTCTCTGGAAGCGATTCGAGACACGGAGCAGCAAAAACCGCAAGAGGCTGTCGAATCGGTGGTGGTGTCGCTGGGGGTGGCACGCTCGTTGAATCAGGAACCGGTGCTCATCTCCCAACTTGTGCGCATTGCCTGTCAGGGCATCAGTTTGGACAGCCTGGAGCGCATTCTCAACCGGATGCCCCTGACGGAAGAGCAACTGGCGAAGCTGGCGGCAGCGCTGGAGGGATCGGAAGACCCGCAGGCGATGACGCGGGCGTTTGTTGGGGAACGGTGCTGTGGGGCGGGCTTTTTTGAAGGTGCGCGCAGCGGGAAGTTTTCTCTGCAAGAGATCGGCAGCCCGGACAGCCAATGGCTTTCGATCCGTCCGCTGTCGGCGCTGTACCGGGCGTCGGGGCTTTTGGAATTGGATGAGGAGAAGTATCTCGACTTCATGGAACAGTACGTGAAGGCGACGCAGCTTCCCCCGCCCGAAAACATGGCCGCAGCCAGCGCTGTGGTTGACGAGACGAATCAAGTGCCCCGGTGGTGTGTGGTTTCTCGGATGCTGCTGCCTGCGCTGGATAAAGCATTGGTCAAAGCGGTGCGATGCGACGCGAAGATCCGCGATGCGCAGACGGCCATCGCGGTGGAACGCTATCGGCTCGCCAACGGCAAGCTTCCGGACCGACTTGGCGAATTATCCCCGACCTTTCTTCCCGCCGTCCCTGCCGACCCATTCGATGGGAAGCCACTCCGCTACAAGCCGCTCGCGAAAGGCTATGTGGTTTACAGCGTGGGCGAGGACCGGGAAGACAACGGCGGCACGGAGAAGAATGCCAAGGGGTTGAGCTACGTGCCGGGCACGGACATCACGTTCGTCGTTGAGCGATAAACAGCGAAAGCAATATAGTTAATCTGTTCAGGTGGCCAACGGATGATGCCCGAACCACGATCACAGACTCCATGGACCAGCCGACGCGCGGCGGATTGGTGCGCCATTGCCCTCCTGGCACTCCTGCTCGTCTGGTTTTATCGGCGTTTTCTCATGGGGAGTTGGTACATCTGGGATGACACGCTGGAGCAGTTCTATCCGGGGGTGAACTACTTTGCCAGGTCGATCCGCGCGGGTCGGTTCCCTCTTTGGTTTCCGGGCGTCCGCGACGGGATGCCATTCTACTCTGACATACAGATGGCGGTATTCTACCCGCCGCAATGGCTTTTGCCGTTGTTTGTATACAAAGGGCGACTGCCCTACCTGGTGTACCAGTGGTACATCGTGTTTCATTATCTGCTTGGCGGGGCGTTCATGTACGCCTACTTGAGGCAACTCAAGCTGAGCGCAGTTGGCGCGCTCAGCGGCGCAATCACTTTCTGTTTCTCGAGTTTCATGTCACTGCGAATTGTCAACTTCGTGATGATCCAGGTGTACGTGTGGCTTCCGTTGCAGCTTCTCTGTGTTGACAAGCTCCGTTCTGCGCGAAGCCGGTGGGCTTGGCCGGGGCTGATCGGCTCCCTGCTGCTATCACTTTTCGCGGGACATCCACAGACGACGCTTTACTGCTGGTACCTCGTCATTTTGTATTGGCTGTATCGCGCTTGCCCGGGCAGGACGGAGGCAGGTGAACGCTGGAGTCGGCTGGCGGGGCTACGCGCGAGAGCAGAGATGGCGAAAATCGCGGGGAGCTTCGTGCTTGTCTTTGGATTAAGCGCCATCATGGTCTTCCCCTCGGTCGAAAACTGGTCGCGTACCGCGCGTCCCCATTAATCGTTTGCCAACCTTGCCGACGGATCGGTGCCCCGTCGGGGGCTTCTGACGTTGTTCGTGCCGAATTTCTACGGAATCTCAGCGTGTGAGGATCCTGAACGCCCGTTTTGGGGTTATGACAAGAGCAGTCCCACTGCCATCGCGGACAACACACCGGCCGGCCTGCGTGGTTACTGGCAGTACTGGGAATTCGGGATTTACGCCGGGCAACTGTTCCTGTTGATGTTTCTGCTGACCCTGTTCAACTGGCGTCGGGTGGCGGATAAACGAACCGTTGGGTTTTTCCTGGCGATCTGGTTCGCGGGAATATGGTTCGCGCTCGGACGGTTCGGGGGGTTGTTCAACGCCCTGTACCATGTTCTGCCCGGCGCATCTCTTTTCCGCGGGCCATCCAAGATGTCGTGCGTCGCCGTGTTTGCTGCGGCGGTACTAACGGGGTCCTTCACGGATTTGGTGTGGAACGACGGCCGCCGGTTGCGCTTATGGCCGGGGTGCCTGCTGGTGGCGGCGTATGTTGGCCTCTTGACCGTGCTGCATTTCGGCGGGGGCGGCTTGGCCAACGAATTACGCAACCCCAAGAACATGGCCTGGTCGCGGCACGAAACACTTTGGGCGCTCACGCCGGCGGTGCTGCTCGCGTCAAGTATGTTCTGCCTTGTGCGATGCACGGGTCGCTGGACACGAGCCATCGGGTTGTGCACGCTGCTGGCAATTTCGGTGGCAGATTTTCACCACGCGTATGGAAGTTTCCACCGCGGGACTACGAATCCTGACGACTTTTTTTCGCGGGACGATTGGCCAGTTCCACTGTTGGGACAGTACCGGAAAGAGTTTGATTTCTTTCGCTTTGGACAAGTCTCGGCAGACCAGCGTTACGAGTGCCTGGTGACTCAACGAAATCTGGCGTATTTTTGTGATTTGCTGGAGGTGCCCGAGGGCTACACGAGCTTTCTTCTCGACTCCATCGGACGGTTCCAAACCACCACGAATCTGCAGGCACGGTTGGGCATCCAAAACGTCAAGCTGCTGGTTTACGAGGAGCGGTCATCAGACGGCCAGTACGGGCTAAAGTTTCCGGTGAACAGCGACGCACTCCCGCGCGCCAGGTTTTTTACGAAGATTCGGCAGTATGATTCTCGTGACGCGCTTCTGACCGCATTGGAGAGAGGCGAACTCGACTGGCACAAAGAAACGGCCGTGTGGGGATCTGCGGCTCATGACATCGACAAGTTGGTCCGGCCCGGGGCCTCGATGGGAACAAACGACGAAATCCAGTTCGCCAGCCAGACGCCGGAGGCGTATTCGATCACGTATCATGTGGCTCAACCGGGCGTGGTTTTCGTTTCGCAGTCATCTTACCCGGGCTGGGTTGCTGGTGGTGGCCGGTTCAGAATGGTTGAAGTATTCGGTGCATTTCAAGGCATCGTCATTCCCGAACCGGGGCACGGTGAAATCGCGGTGCGGTTTTCGCCGCCCGTCCTCAAGGTCGGTGTTCTCGTCAGTCTTCTCAGCGGCCTGATCGCTGTAACTGTGGTTGTCCTTCGCGCCATGGGTGAGACGCATCCAGAGACGGGGACGAGCCACAAGTCCGGGCTTTGACGGTCAATAGCGCCGCCTGCATCGGTATTGAGTAAGCGCCCACACCTTGCACCGTTTTGCACGCTTCCATGGCAATTCGTTGGCATTTCCGATGCTCCCCAGGGAAAACCAGTAATGGCCGTAGTACCGAAGTTATATTAAGTAAGGAGTACAGAACGTATGAGTCGCAATACTCTCAATCGGGATAACCGGGGCTTCACCTTGGTTGAAATAATGATCGTCGTCGCAATTGTGGGACTGTTGGCCGCGCTGGCGGTCCCCGGCTTCGTCAAGGCCCGCAAGCAATCGCAGGGACGGCGCATCATGAATGACTGCCGTCAAATGGACGCCGCCATCGACCAGTGGTCGGTCAATAGCGGCATCGCCGATGGCACCACCGTCGATTCCGTAGCCGCTGGTACCTACCTCAAGACGGCTTGGAATACCATCGACCTGCTCGGCAACCAGTGGGGCGGTACTGGCGTGACCGGCACGGGTCAAATCCAGATCAGCACCGCGACCAAGAGTTCGTTGGCCGGTGTCGGCATCGACTGGGGAGTCTACTAGCGCTGCGAATGTTTGATCTGAGGCGGTAGGCTCTGTAGTCGGTTGCCGCCGGAGATACACACGCGGCGTCGCGCGGACTCGGCTTGGCCTGCGCACCCTGAAGCGTGCGGCTACACGACTCGATACAGGTGCATACCCAACCTGTGCTCCGCCTTCTTATTCCTTGGAGCAATCGGCCTTTTTCGGCAGGTTCAAATCCTGAAAGCAGCAGTGGCGCAACAGGCAAGTCTCGAAGTGAAACGAGGCTACGAAGTGAACGCGCTCGCCGCCGGCCTGCTGGCGTTGACGCCCTGCGGGATGATCGGGTTCATGGGGAGCCCGGTCGCGGTCCGCTCTATTGACGAAGGGCGGGATCGGTGAGCTGTGACCGGCGCTGGACGGAGCGCTCGTTCGATGGTGCTGATGACTTCGGGGATGTTGAAGGGTTTTGGGACGTAGGCAAACGCGCCCAAGCGGAGGGCTTCCTCAGGCGTGCAGCGTTCGGAATATCCCGTCATGACAATGACGGGGGTGTCGGGAAAGATCTTCTTGGCTGCGGCCGTGAATTGGACGCCGTCGATGCCCGGCATCGCGAGGTCGGTGATGATGAGGTCGAAGCGTTTGCGGGAATTTGCGACGTAATCCATTGCGGCCTGGGAGTTTGAGGCGCCGGCAACGATGTAGCCGAACAGGTTGAGCATCTTCGATAGGGCGGTGAGAACCACGATATCGTCATCGACAACCAAGATGGTGGAGCTTGCCATCGGTCCTTAACGGTATGACGTTAAGCGGGTGAGAGCACCAGACGTGCCGGAAGTGTGAATTGTTGCTCCAAGTGGTTGAAAAATGGCGAGATAGGCGTTTTACCCATTGCAGACAAGAGGGTTCCATCAAGGGGCCGCTTTCGGCTTCGGTCGGCTGTTCGCCATCCCGCTTGAGCTAGCGGTCAAACAGCACAGCAAATCTGCGACTTTTATCGGGTGGCTAACAAGAATGGGACTGCCGCAACCTACCGCTCAGCGTTCAACAATGAACGTAGCGTCTCGGAAGCCGGTGCCATCGTCCTTGCTGGCGGTGTTCTGGCAAACGCTGTGGATGATGTAGCCGTTTGAGAGCCGGGTGTAGCGCAGGGGGCGACCGCTAAGGGGGTCAGCCGGTATGGTCCCGATGCCGGACGATTCGAGTTCCCAGAGCGTGCGGGGTAATTCGTAGTGCGCCAGGCGATAGCGTTCCACGGCGATCGCGACCCGGGCCTCGCGCAGTCTGGTGGCTAGGGCCGCGTCTTTTAGAATGATCCGTGGGCCGTTCATTCCGTGCAGCCATGCCCGCGAAAGCGTATGCGTCTCGCTCGCCCGTTCGAGCGATTGACGCAACGTCTGCGCGGCGTCGATCCGTTCGGGGAAACCCAATTGGGCCGCCTGGACGCAGCGATCCATGAGCCGCAAGTACTCGAGTTCATCCCACTGAAGCGATCCACACAAGTTGTACAAATAAGCGGGCGAACTGAACAGGACGTCGAGATTGATCAGGAATCTCTGGCCAAACGGATACGAACGGGCCACCGGTAACGCCACTGGATCCATCGCTCTTTCCAGCGTTTCGAAGCCGTAAATGCCAATGCAACGCTGGCCGATGAACGCTCGCGCTAGGCCGCGTTGATCCTCGGCTTTCTCCAGAGCATCCCCAAGCGCGTCAAGCTGTTTGTCGGTCAGGACGGTCCCGTTCATCAGGTTCTGGAGGCTGTTGACGGCGATGCGTTGGCACTCCAGACGCGCCAGATGAGAGCGCACGAGCGGTTCCTTGTCCAGCGAGTGAGACAGGGCGAACAAGGATTGGACGGAGACGATGGCCGGCTGAGGCTCGGCACAAACGGTGTGGTCGGCGGCGTCGGCCTCCAGCAAATGCGCCGCGCGAATGAGATTGCCCAAATGCGGGTAGGGCATGATGGACAGCGAACGCAAGTCGATCGGAAACCGCCAGCGGGGAGCATTCGAAGCCTGGTGGAGCAGGGTCAGAACATCGTCGTTCGCGTCGGCGGAATCCGCAGCGGTTTGCGCCGGCGAGTCTGGGGGCAACCCGCGCCGCGAAGAATCAGAAACCGGTTCGTCACGGGACCTGTCGGGCCGTTCTGACTCGCGCGCGAAACTGGCAAATGCCTTGTCGAGCAGGATCGCGCCATTATCCGTGGGCGCGACGCGTGGGTACCATCGGTTCAACTCGACAAGCGTGACCGGATACCCTTTTCCACGGATATCGGCCATTCGGCCCAGGATGAATCCGCCGAGGGCCAGCCGCCAGAAGCCAAGGAGAAAGACCAAACCGAGCACAGCCAGCGCAGTCCGCCGCGCCCACTTTGTCCACCTGGAAATTGTTTGCCGCGCGCCAACACTCACACGGTGAGTCTATCACCACTCAGCGCCAAACGAAAGCCTCATCATCGGGAACAGGCGCAGAAACGGTAACCACCGGATCCTTCTTCTCCACGTCTGGCGCTGGCGGCTTATTCGGCGATTTGGCAGCGTCGCGGGGTTGGGCGGAAGCAGTCTGCGGTTTTGGATTGTCGGGTGGTGGTTTCAGGTGCGTGGCACCGGCCCCGAGGACCAGCACCTCTTCCGTTCCGCTGAAATGGAATTGGACAGCCAGGATATCGAGCAGGCGTCGGCTGGGCCCGCTGGGATTGCGGCGTTGGTGCTCGAGGTATTTGACCTGCTTGACGGATACACCAAGCCACTGAGCAAATCGAGCCTGAGTCATACCGGCGTGCTTGCGCAAAGCCAGTATCCGGGCGGCGCCCCATTCCATCATTATGCATGAGGGAACCGTGTTCCCCCACCTCCTTGTGAGAATTGGGTAACAAAGTTCGCGTCCGGATGCAACTCCGAAATTCAGGAAAGCCGAAATTTTTTTTGCGCCGCCAACTCCGCCCTCATCCCTCCGCCGGGATGCCGGCCATGAGACGCATCAGGGTTGACTGGGTCGCCTGGGCGCGGGCGACGTCGCCGACGATTCGGCCGCCGCGCAGTTCCCCGACCCGTCGGGACGGATCGATCCCGGCCCGGATCGCTCCGAGATATTCCCTGGCGCGGCGCAGCATCTCCTGGCGGGAGACGAATGTCGCCCGTGCCGGCCCATCACCGTCCGCGACAGGTACACTGCGCCGACCGCTCCACGTGCGAGCCGGCAAAGATGGTCAGGATCGCCCCCAACAGCAGGATGACCAGAATCAGACCGGACTGCTGGGCGTTGAAGAGTCGGCGGATAGTCGGCTGCATGGCGAAACCGCCGCCAGAGTACCCGCCACCCCGCAAATTGCAAGCATTCCGCCTTCGCACTGTAGCGGCGCTCTGAGAGCGCCGTTCACCGCTCGACGGTGAACGTGATGTCCGTCCCCGGGCCGTAGCCCTCTGTGCCACCATTATCGACTCCGTCCTCACCGACGCTGTACACGACGTAGCCCGCCGCCAGTCTCTTGTACCGCAGCGGCTGGCCGTTGAACGGGTCGGTGGGGACAGCATTGAGAAACTTTGGAACAAGCGCGTCAAGTGAGTCAGGTAACGCGCCGTTGGCGAGCCGATAGCGCTCGACAGCCAAGCTGGCGCGGCTACACCGGAGGGTTGCAGTCACGCTAAACTCATGCACAAAATACGCGCTCATACCGCTGCCTCCGCATGTAAGCCAGCGCGATACAACACAGAACCCTGGTAGCTTGCCAAACTCTTTATCAACAGATCTCGCAACAGCGAGACTTTCAGGCGGCGGAAGTCTTGAAGCCGCAAGGTACTTCTCCATGATGCTGCAGTAGTGAAACAGGTCGATCTCCATCAGGCCCGATGCCTTGAGGAAGTCGAACTGCGGTCGTCTGTACCATTTGTTCGGTACCCTGCCAAAATAGTACTGAAAAGTGGACGGTTCCGGGGGTGGCGGTAGCATGACACTAAGCTGTCTATCCACAGGCACACCAAAGAAACTGGCGTTCTTGGCGACCTCACCTACAAACGCACGCGTGAGAGTGTTTGTAATCTCCGACTCTGTGAAGATGCTGTAGAGATCTCGCAGTTCTGCATCCGTAAATGGGGCACAATTGAGTGCGCCCTCCAAACTTGATGCCCCCATTTGGAGCACGGCCACACGCACGAGTTGGCTGATTCCATCAGGTTCATTCTCCAGAGAACGCGCCAGAGCCACCGCTGCGGCCACGGAATCTGCCGCAGCTTCTCCATCACCCTCATCAGAACGCCAAACAGCTTCAAGACTGAGCAGTCGCGCTCCTTGTCGCACTCCATTCACGTGCGGCACCAGTGTGTCATATCCCGCGGAGTAACTGACAGGATACCGACAACGTTTCCTCGCCATTGCTTTGTGCAGCAGCTCCACAGCCGATTGATTATCAGCCATGTGGCTCGCAATTGCTTCGCGTACGTCGCTCGATAAGGGAGCACCGCGCTTCGGAAGATTCGGGTGGCTTATCAAGGGGAGGACGCTATCACGCTCATTGTTCCATTTCGTGTATCGGGTGAAGGCGTTCTCATAAATCTCTGCCGCGTTCTCACCCGGCGGGGGTTGCGGATACCATTTGTCCAGTTCGGCGAGCGTGACGGGGTAGCCTTGTTGGCGGATGGCGTCGAGCTTGGATTCGACCATACGATGGAGCGTGTAGCGGTAGGCGGCGTAGAGGGCGGCGAGGACGAGCACAACGACCAGCGTGGTTCGCAGGCGGCGGGATGCCTTCGCGCTCATGGGGCCATG
>Ga0187867_10003875_pt1 | contig 11770 bp, 8 predicted proteins | sample June2016WEW_13_1_FD_132976 | JGI IMG/M metagenome (GOLD analysis project Ga0187867, IMG submission 132976) | Peatland microbial communities from SPRUCE experiment site at the Marcell Experimental Forest, Minnesota, USA - June2016WEW_13_10 | ecosystem: Environmental > Terrestrial > Soil >... | reverse complement strand
ACAGCTTCATCGCCGACATGACGGTGGCGCTGGACACCGGCCACCTCAAGACCGGTGCACCCTGCCGGGGTGAGCGTGTGGAGAAGTACAACCAGCTCATGCGCATCGAGGAGCAGCTCGGCGCGGTCGCCAGCTACGCGGGGAAGTCGGCGTTCTGCCGTCCGGTGTGCTTCTGAGGAGGGCCTCCGGGCCACGCTCCGAGCTTCCCGGCCGCGAGGCCGACCTGGCCACGGCGTCGGCACGACCTTGCGGGCCGTCGCTCCCCGCCTTCAATCGAGGCCAGCTGAAGTCGGGGGCGCCCTCGCACTCCGAACGCGTCACCAAGTACAACCGACTGCGGCGCATCGAGCGTGAGCGGGGCGATGCAACCCGATACGCGGGGAGGGAGACCTTCCCTCGTGCCATGGCTCAGACTGGCGTCCCCTCTGCAGCCGCGTCCGCCTGAGCCGGAGGAGTGCCGCCGAAGACAGCCTCGTAGACGTCGTTGCCGAAACTGGTCGGCAGCGGCCCCGCCTCGCGCACCTTGAAGGTGCGGGTGCCGTCGGGCAGCCGCTCGGCCCGCAGGGACAGGACGCCGTCCGGTGACTCGTCGCCGAGCCGCCGCGCCAGCTCGTAGACGTGGGTCACGAGGACCACCCTGACACCGGCGTCGGTCAGGGCGCGGACGACCTGCTCGCCGATGTCGGCTCCCTCCCACTCGTTCGTCGAGCCGAAGGACTCATTGCAGAGAAGCAGCGCCCGCGGCCCGATGAGATCGACGACCCGGCTCATGCGATCGAGCTCCTCGTCGAGCTTACCCCGGGTCATCGTCTCGTCCTCCTCACGCATGAAGTGGGTAAAGACTCCGCTGGCGACGTCGGCCGAGAACGAGGTGGCGGGTACGAACATCCCCGCCTGCATCATCAGCTGAGCCAATCCCACGCTGCGCAGGAAGGTCGACTTGCCCCCCCGGTTGGCACCGGTGATCAGCACCAGCGCCTTCCCATCGGCCGTCAGGTCGTTGGCCACCACCCTGGTTGGCATGGTCAGCGCCAGGACCACGTCGTACAGCCCCGAGACGGCGAGGATCCGGTCTGAGGCTTGGTGTGGGGCGGGAAGCGAGGTCGGATACCGGCGTCGCTCGAGCTCGGCGTGCAGGTTGAGGCAGCCGACGTAGAAGGCAAGCTCGGTCCGTAGCTGGGTGAAGAAACTCAGAACGTGATCGCTCGACTGGGAGAGCGCGTCAGCCACCCTGTTGATGCCGCGGGCGCGAAGCTCATCGAGGGCCGCGTGCCCACCGTCGTCCTGGGGAGAGATCTCGAACTTGAGACGTGGATCGCCACGCTCCCGGACATGCCGGAGCCAGCCCCGACGCGCGCCGAGAGGGCGGCGCAGGACGACCCCGACCCCCGAGCTCCCCCTGCCCAGACCCTCGCTCACCAGCACGCCCCGGCGGAAGCGCAGCCGCTCCAGCTGCTCCTCGATCTCCCCGAAATACCTGTCGTCAAGTTCCTCGAGGAGCGTGGCGAACAGGCGCTGGAACGCTGGCGAGCTGAAGCGTTGGGCATTCTCTGACGCCCTCTGACGAAGGATCCGGAGCTTGCGGACAAGGAGTTGCAGGACGTTGACGGCGCGGTGGAGGTGCAACTCCGGGGTGTGTCCATACCAGCTCCAGATCTTCCTCTCCTCTTGCAGTGTCGCGACCGCCAGGTCGTACAGGGCACGCACGGCATCGGGATGCTTGATGGCGTCGTCGAGCGCCTGCTGCCGGTAGAGGATGACGTCGCAGTCGTGGAGACTCGCGAGCAGCGCCTGTTCGGCGACGGTGCGGCTGACAGCGTCACCAGCCGCCATCGTCCCGATGAGGACAGCGAGGCCAAGGTCCTGGGCCAGGTCGGGAGCCTGGGGCAGAGGCGCCGGGCTCCGGTCGAAGTCGCGGTCCGGGTGCAGCAGGCGAACCTTCATGGCGACACAACGCTCAAGTGAGGGGTCATTCCCGGAGCCGATCCGTCACCGCTGCATAGCTGAGACCGTGGGCCTCAGCCAGCACCATGGCGTAGGCGTGGCCGTCCGCGGGGCGGCGGACCACCTTGAAGGTGCGCTGTGCCGGGTTGTCGGGCGCAACCGTGCTCATCATGCTGACAACACTCGGGCCGAGCCGGGACAGCTCGTCGATGAACGTGACATAGACTGCAAGCAGGTCCATCCCGATGAGCCGGGCCAGGATCCTGCGACCCAGAAGGAGCTGGTCCTCGGCGGTGGTGGAGGCGAAGCTCTCGTTCATCACCACGATGCTCCGCCCGGACGCCTGCTGGATGATGGCCCGGACCCGGAGGAGCTCGTCCTCCAGTCCGCTGTGGAGGTCCTCGATCTGCTCCTGCTTGGCGAAGTGGGTCAGGACGCGGTCGCAAAGGAGGAGGCGGGCGCTCGTCCCCGGCACCGGGAAGCCGAGTGCGGCCAGATGGTGAAGCTGCCCGAAGGCGCGCGCAACGGTGGTCTTGCCTCCCTGATTGGGCCCCGACACCACCAGGATGCGCTCGGCGTCCCGCAGCTCGAGCCCGTTGACCACCACCGGGCGTCCATCGGCAACCAGCTTGCCGGCGAGAGCAAGATCGAAGGTGTCGCAAGCCCGGTGCTCCTTGGCGCTCAGGCTGACCGCGGGTAAGCAGAAGCTGAGCCCGGCCTCTTTGAGCGGCTGGATGAAGCTGAGATAGCCCAGGTAGACCTGGGCCTCGCGCTCGAAGCGGGCGATCACCGGATCGATCAGGTCCGCGTACCGCTCATGGTATGCGAGCAGGGAGTGGAACAGGTCGGGATGGAGGATGGCAACGCGGTCGACGATCATCTCCTGGACGTGGTTGGCGAAGTCGTGGCGGAACTCCACGAGGCGGCTCTTCGCGTCGCCGGTCCGGAACCTCTCGAAGGTCGCCAGCACCTCCGTGCTGTAGTCGGGCTCCCCGTGGAAGTCGCTCACGGTCACCCGCCCGTCGTGGACCCGCACGCAGAAGCGAAGCGCCCTGAGCTCATCCTGGAGCCGCCGGGTCTCGGCCTCGAGAACCCCGAATCCTTCCGACCGCAGATAGCCTTCCAAGAGCCGGCTGAAGCGGCGCAGGCTCTCGGACGTGGGATCGGTTTGAGCCAGCTCGTCGCGCAGCGAGGTGAGGGCATCGCAGTAGATCCGGGCGGCATCCAGGAACCAGGAGGCCTGCCCATATCGGTGACTACGCCGGGACGAGGCGGTGAGATAGCTCCGCATCTGGCGCATCTGAGCCGCGAACGTCTCGACTGCTCCGGAGAGCCCGGTCTCGAGGTCCACGAAGACTGCCTGGCGATAGGCCACCGCCCGCTCGTCGGGCAGGAGGGTCGTGAAGAACGGACTCAGCTCGTAACCGTGCCGGTCGGCCGCGATGGCTGCGAACACTCGGTCGAGATTCAGGTCCGGGAGTGGGTCCGCCACCGCTTGGCCGCGGGGCACCAGAGCCGTCTCGGGGTCGGGGAAGAGGATGCTGAACGAGGTCAGCTCCGGGAGGGGAGGCGACGCCGCCGCTTGGGTGGGTGGGGGATTCAGTGCTCGGGACATGGCTCGCTACGCGTTCGTAGAAGCCATCAGCCGGGCCGCGGCAGTCAGGCGGGCCTCATCGCCAGGGCTTCAGTCTACCCGGCACCGACGCTCGCCGGGCTGAGCTGGGATGGAAGAAGGGGGCGACAACCTCCTTGCTCGGCTTGGAGTTCAGTTCGGCCGGAGCACTACCCCCTGCAGGACTCGAACCTGCGACCTGCGCGCTTAGAAGGCGGCTAGTCTATTGATTTGGCGGTCGCATAGTACCTCCGGAATTCAGATGCACCATCTGCCTCGCCAATGCAGCTGCAAAGGACCGGCTGCCTGTCACGTTAGGAAGTGGTTGGGATAGAGAGTTTGCTGGGCTGGTGGCCATCGGCGCCGAGATGTGGCTCCCACGTTGGCCCCAACCCAACTCGCGACCACGACATCCGCGGTGGACCAGGTTTTCGGGCGGCCGGACCGCTTCTATGAACGCGTCGATCGTCTCACGTGAGGCGGGTTGCCCCGACGCCGTGCCGCGCGCGGTTTCTCGCTCTGAGGGCCTTCAGCCTTCTGGGGGCGGGAGCTGAGAGGTACCCGAAGGCCTTTCCGTGAGGAATAGGAGGGCAGCCTGGTAACGATGGATGCGGTCGTCGACTTCCGGCGAGCGCTCGCCGGCCTTGTTGTTCCTGAGATTGTCGTGGAGGTCGGCGATCTTCACCCGGATGGCGGTAGCGTCGGTGGCCACCCGTCTGATGTATGTCGAGTACTCCTCACCCTCGCGGCGTGTCAGACAGTCCAGGGTTCGGAGCACGTCCGGTGGGATTCCCTCGCGCTCGAGCTGCTCCAGCGTGATCTCCGAATCCTCCACCACGTCGTGGAGCACGGCGGCGACCCTGGCGCTCTCGCCATCGACGGCGGCCATGACGCGGAGAGGATGGAGGATGTAGGGGTCAGGCTCCGGCGACGGGTAGAGCTGACCGCTGTGGGCGCCCACGGCGATAACGATCGCCCGATCCAGGAGGGAGGGCGGTGGCTTCATCCCTGGGACATCCTAACGCCGGCCACGCTGGCGCCCGAGACGGAGTCGGGCCTGGAAACAGCCCGAGCCAGGCGGAGGCGATCTCCTGCCCCAAGGTGGCGCTTCCGGAGGAGGCGGTCATCGAGGCTGGGTGAAGAAGCGTTCCAGGTCGCCCGCTACGACCTCAGGTTTGCCGTCGTTGGCGGCGCTCAGGTGATCAAGCCCCTCCAGCGTCATCCGCCGGACGTTGGGTAGCTCGAGTTCGAGGGCGTCGAGGGAGGTCTTCAGGAACGGTGGACTCTTGGTGCCGCCCAGCAACAGCACGTCTGCCGCCACCTGCCTGTAGTCCGTCATGGTGTCTGCGGTGTCCTGGACCACGATCATGTCGTAGTGCTGGGTCGGCACGAGAGCCTCGAGGGAGACATCATCTCCCTCTGGTCTGTCGACAAAGCGGATCAACAGCGCCAGGACCGGAGCGAGGATGAAGCGCGGCGATCGCAGAAAGAACCGTGGCCCGACGGGAATACCCTTGAAGACGGTGATCAGTGCTTGGGTGGTCTTCCCTTGGGCGATCTCCCGGTCGTATCGAGGCAGCCACCACACGGGCGTTGATCCGTTGACGGAGAGGGGCGGCTCGTAGAGTGCGACCTGCCGTAGGCCCGGCACGGTAAGGCTGGCACGGAGAGCGATGATGGCTCCCGAGCTCAGTCCGAAGATCCTCTCGGCTCCGCTCTTCTCCGCCAGTGCGCCAACGTCCTCGCACTCCCTGATCACGGAATAGCTGTCGCCGAACGGCCCGCTCATCCCGCGCCCTCGGCGGTCGGGTACGAAGATCGTAAATTGGTCCGACAACTCAGTCGCCAACTTCACGAAATCCTGCGATGCCTGCATGCCTCCGTGGACCAAGATGACGCCTGGACCCTGACCGAACTGTCGGTAGCCGATGGTGGTGCCATCGGCCGATCTCACTGAGTCCTTCGTGTAGGACGTCGGGTCGCTCCGGGTCATGAGCGGACGATACGGTATCGGCGGGTTGGCCGCCTCGGGGCAATCCCGTCGAGATAGACGCTTCCGGTCGGGGTGGTGCTGGACCACCGAGGCCCATACCCCCTGCAGGACTCGAACCTGCGACCTGCGCGCTTAGAAGGCGGCTAGTCTATTGATTAGGCGGTTGCTTAGTACCTCGCGAATTCAGATGCACCATCTGCCTCGTCAACGACGCTGCAAAGCAGCGGCCGCCTGCCACATTAGGAAGTGGTTGGGATAGAGAGTTTGCCGGGCTGGTGGCCATCAGCCGCCGAGACCTGGCTCCCACCCTGGCCCCAACACAACTCGCGACCACCTACAACATCCGCGGTGGACTAGTTTTCGGGGGGCCCGGACGATAGGGTCTGTCGGGATTTCGGGCCGACTTGTGTCCTCAGCTTTCACATTGAGACGATTGCCAACTTCGGCCCAGTGCGCCTGAGTGATGCCTGGGTTTGGGAGGCACGCCGTCGATGAGTTCAGGCGAGGCACCTGGCCAGCCGCTACCTACCGCCGCCCGGGTTGATGCGCCCAATGGCCCGGTGAGGATGGCCCGGCACATGACGGGAGCGCGAAGCCGTCCATGGGACCTCACCTCAAGCCTCCAGTTCTCACCAGTGAACCTCATTACTGCAAGCAGTCGACGGCGGTGACGGAATGCGTCCTTGGCGAGAGTCGCTAAAGTCGCCGCATCCAGCGTGCTCGCACCGACGTCGTGCGGATGCGAGTGCCAGTCCCCGAGATACCCAAGTCGACCATCGATCGATTGACAGCGGGAGAGGGCAACGTGCGTGGCCCCTTCTGGGATAAGGAAGCGATTCCGTGAGAGACTATCGGAAGGCAGCTCTACAACCTGCGTAATCCATGGACCACGCGTGGTCACGACTCCCACCAGCACCCCACCGGTCTCATATGGGAGAGCCTGCTGGCTGAAGTCCTTCATCTGCGCTAGCGCGTCTTCAGCGATCAGGGTGACAGGCCTCGTACCGCGCTGACCCACTGTTACCCTGTCCCGTCGGCCCGAAAGACGCGCAGCCCCACAGTATCGAACGGCGCTTCTCCCAACGGCTCGTATACGTCGACCAAGTCCAGATCCTCACAGAGGGTGCCGGCGAGAATACGGATGGCAGTCCTGGAGCCCAGGGCCGCGGCTGAGGCGACAGCCCATGGCGGCGCGTCGTTGACTGGTGCACCGCACCCTGTCTCCCAATTCATCGTCGCGTCCTCGCCGCTAGGATCCGGCGGGATGGCGGGGAACTCGGCAGAGGTGCGCCGGGACATAATGGGCACGGTGCAGCTCACTTGCACACTCGCTCGGGCCACCTGACCTCTCCGGTAAAGCGCCAATGAGAGCATCGGCCGCCTCGGGAGGATGTCGGCAGTGACTTGGCTCAATAGATCAGCGTACGTGGGACTGCCGGTGGCGTCGATGACCACGTCACTTTGGGCGACCAAGTCTCCGAGCATCTGGGCGTCCCAGACCTTCGCCGTCAGCACCGTCACCTTGGTCGCAATCATGCAGTCGCTAAGAGTCTTTTCGATCGCCTCCCCTTTGAAGCGCCCGACGAAGGCGCCCATTGCCGCATGGCGAGTGAGATCGCCTGGTCTGAGCCGTTGATCATCGACTATTGACATCATTCCGACGCCTGACTTGGCCAGCAGAACCGCGAGATGGGAACCGATCGCCCCTGCTCCGAAGATGATGACCTTCTTGTCCTTGAGGACTGCCGCATCAGGACCGGCTCTAAGACTCATGATGGAGGGCCCCGTAAGCGCGATTTCGAGCGCATGGATTTGCAGACTGCCGATGGGTGGCTGAACAAGTCGGATGGCGAGGGCGGCAATAGCGTCGCTCTGCCACCAGACCAGAATGCCCAGGGCGGGACGGGGACGCCGAGCGCTAGTCCACCGGGTGAAGAGCCCGAGCTCTGCCCTCTGGGCGGATGTGAGAAAGGCAACTAGCGCCTGCCAGTCGGTCGGTGGAGATGTAATTCCGGTGCCTTGAAACCACACGACATTTGTATCCCCTTTCCCGTCGACCCGGTAAAGGGGACCATCGCGCCTTCCCTTTGTCGTTCCGAAAGCCCCATCCTCGTCGCTGAGTGCGGCGGTGTCATGTCGCAGAGTCTCGAGGCAAAGGATCACGAGTTGGTGTGGGTCGTATGGCTCGAAGTAGAGATGAGCGTCCATCGTTGGTTCGCTGGCAACTTCAATCTGGTCGGCGCACCAGGCGACGATCCGACTCTCGATGCCCGCAACAGTTAGCCATTCATAGCTGTCATCAGACTCGTTCCACAGGCAGACGTTGTCCGACCCGCTGACATGGCGCCGCCCTCGTAGCCCTTCGACGAACAATTGAGGGTGCAGATACGGCCAGCCGTCTCGGATCTGTATCCGCATCTCAGCCGCGTCTGTGAATCTGGTCAGCTCCGGATGAACCGGTCCAATCCAATTGTGCCGGTCGCCGCCAGCTGGGCGGAAGCTCTTCTTGATTAGCTGAGTCGTGAAGCCTTCCAGCTCTGCCTGATGAAGGGTGGCGACATCATGCGAAAGGCCGGGCACGTTGTGGACCTAAGTCGGGAGTGGCGTTCAAAGGAGTGACTGTGCGTCCGAGCTCATCACACCCCTGCGGAAGCGGGAACACCCACCCATTCGCATTCTGTCCCAGGATCCGACGCCAGACAGCAGCAGCTGGGCAGGTTTCGAGGGTGAGCGCCCTTCTAGCCTCGGCCGCGATGCCACTGAAGCTCAAAGCGGCAGCGCTGATGGCCCCGGGGTCAGGAGCGGGCGAATACGCCGCATTCATGGCGGGCTCAATGACGGTCGCGCCTGACGACAGCTGAGACGCGATCGAGCTGAGAGTGGCCGTCAGCAGCTCGGCATACGAGTTGCCTACGACGCCCTCGGCAAAAGCCCAGTAGGTCAAGAGCTCCAGGTACAGGCCCCCCGGCTTGGCGGAACCCAGCTGAGTATCGCGGATCTGTTTGATGAAGCGCACGATGCGGATGTACGCATTATTCCCAGCAACGCTGGGACCTCGCTCCTGCATGCGGTGGGTCAGTTCTGTAAGCTCTTCCGGGTTAGTGTGCTCCCACCGATCCTTAAGCCACCGCCCGCCAAACTGCTGCGTGCCTGTTTGCGGAATCTGCCAGTGGGATTGATGGGGGACAGCGGGAACGGCATCGACCGATAAGTTGGCTCCGAATCCGCGGATGCACATCGAGCGGCGCTGCTCACTCGCGCGGTCGCCGTATGTCGCTACGAGAACTCTTCGCACCTCAGCGAACACGGTCTCGGGGTTGGTCTCCTTACAGGACGGAAGTTTGACGAATACATCGACGTCGTGGCATGGGTGAATGGCGGTCTTTCTTGCGTAGGAACCGATCAGAATGGTATCGACGCCCCACTCGATCAGCTTCGGGTCCAATTCGAGGTGAGCCCGTACCTCGGCGTGTGCCGCCATTGCTGCAACTCGTTTGATTCCGATCCGCTCGAGGGCATCGGCAAACTCCTCGGACAAAGTTGTGGTCATCATCTTCCTGCTGCAGGACCCCCTATAACCTCAACGAAGAAGGAAGGATGGGGCATACGTTTGCCCTTGATCCTCAAATATTTGAACCTCACCGGCGACGGCGTTCAACTGACTACCCATGAACGCTGCACCGGCGAGAGGGCCGAGATAGAAGAGGAGCGCCCTCCTTGGTCGCTTGCCAAGGGCTCCGCGAATCCGGTTGCGGACCTCGCTCGCCAGAGCGGTCGCATCGGCCGACGATCGCAGGGCGAGACTCCTCGCATCTACGCCCACTCGGTTGATCAGGAGTGCCCCAACTGCCGTTCCGCATCCATCGAGGTAGGCACGAACGTCGCCGGATAGATCGGAGCCAACAGCCACCGCAACCGCGAGGGTGTCGTTGGACAAGTCGCGAAGCTCCAACTCCTGAGTGACGTCAAGAGTTGTGGATGGAGGCTGATCGTTGCGCCACCAGGAGCCTCCTTGATCGACTTCGAGTCTCCAACCTGCAGCCTGCGAGAATACATGACCCAAAGCAAACCAGGCCGAGAGTCTCGCTCTTCCACGAACACGCAAGAGCCGACATCCGGAGTCTCGCGTCATCGAATCCCTTAGTTGGAGGAGCTCCGGTAGCATCGCTGCGTTCCAGCATGCGGGATCATGTACTCCATGACCGCGCGTCCATTCATCCCCGATGAAGTAGCTGCGCCAGTCCAGTTCGTAATCGGCATCCGTCTCCGGTGGGTCTCTCCGAATGGTGTGGAGGTAGACGGTGAGGGCTGGATCGACGGGAACAGCCGGCAGTTCGTTGGCCGCGGCCGCGGTGAGCATGTCCTGTTGCGTGATCTCGCGCTTTCCGCTGGCGATCCATTGCCACACCTGCTCGGTGCCCAAATTGACCGCGACGTCATCGTGGTTCCACCCGACGGACTCCATTCGTTCGGAAGTCAGCTGGGCGAGCTCTGACGTTGCAGGATAGCCGAGGCGGAATCGCATCGCGCCGAGGAACTCCTGGAATTCACGTTGCGCTGGCCTGCCGAGGTGCTCATGCCAGCGCGTGCGCTCAACCTGCGCATGCCCGGTCACGTCTCCCGTGAGGAAGGCCGGCGCGAGTCTCGTGCCATGAAGCAGATGGATAGCCAGGGGGTCATTGTGGTCCCATGACCAGGTAGTCACGAGATGGAGTTGGACATCCGGTCCCTCATCTCGAAGGACCCACCAGCTCCGCCACGCCTTCATTAGGAGGGACGTTGCCCCAGTCCTCGGTTCGGCTATCAGCCCTTGGGCTGAGTAAGCACCTGCTGCGTTGACGTGAAACTTCACCTGGACAAACTCGGCCGGGTGGCTTGTATCCGGCGCGGGGCGAATGGTCACGTCGTCGAACGAGCCGGCTGACGGGTCCTCAATACAAACGCGCCAAACCTTCCGCGCCGGTCGAAGAAGTTCAAGCGCGCGATACCAGCCATACAGGTCTTGATACCTGTCACCCGCTCGCCGCGCCGCGCTCGGGCTTGGACGACCAGGTCGAGGGCCTCCGGGAGGCGCAGGCACCGGAACGGAAGACATGGCCTTCATACTTTACCACATCACGAACATCAGTTCGTTGGCAAACCAGAAGCCAACGCCGTTAGCCTGAGCTGGAGATTCCGTAGCGCCGGGCCGGAAGACCCAGGCTGGGCCGAGCCCTGCGGCTGTGGATTCTGAAGTGGCGCCCCTGGCCTATGTGCTGGCCTAATCTGAAGTAGATAACAACGGCCGCCTCTCAAGAACCCTGGTGGCGGCGGGTAGCTTCGCGCGGTCCAAACTGGTGCCGAAGGGGTGATGGAGTGTCCGCTTGGGCGGTGAAGCGTCCTCTGCACACTGCTGTTGCTCACCTCCGGGGAGCGGAAGACGTTCCAGAAGCTCCGTTGAGAGCACCGCCGGGACCGCTTAGTTCGCCCCCTCCTCTGGTATGCTCATGCCATGGCCAGAATCCCAGGAATGCCTGACGACAGCACCCTCTTCCCGAGGTAGATCGGCTGCGAGGGGTGGGCAGCGTGCTGGTTTGGGCCGGCGGGTTGTAGGTGAAATGGGTGTTAGGCCCACCGAGCGACTTTCCGGTAGGTGTCTGCACTGCCACCTCGACCGTGCCCTTCCCTGGAGGGCTTAGACACGCGATCGTCGTGTCGCTGACGATGTTTACCTGGGTCGCCGCGCGGCTTCCGAAGTGCACCGTAACCGCACCGCGGAAGCCGGAGCCTTCGACGGCAATGGGCTGACCCCCCTCTTCAGATCCAGCGTTCGGATTCACACCGGTAACCGCAGGGGAGGTCCGCCTCGGGCGCCAGCTGAGCGGTGGGATCTCTGCCAGGGTCATCTCGTATCGAAGGAAGTTGTTGACGGTCTCCTGCGTGGGGATCGACCGCTTACCCTTCTGCCACAGCTTCTTGGGCCAACGGACTCTTGCTCGGGCATAGAGCCGAAGGAAGTGGGTCACCAACCGCTTGTACTGGGCAAACGCCTGAGGATCCCGCTGCGAGATGCGCAATTCCTCGGCGGCGAACCAATATCGAGTAGCCCACGGGTAGAAGATCGACCAAGCCTCGCGATATCGGACCACCTTCGCCTCGCATACGAAGAACGCCAAGTACTCAAAGAAGTTTAGAACGTCAAGAATCTCGCGGTGTTTGTGATCGAGTTGCTCAGGCCAGTT
>Ga0187867_10003873_pt1 | contig 11776 bp, 7 predicted proteins | sample June2016WEW_13_1_FD_132976 | JGI IMG/M metagenome (GOLD analysis project Ga0187867, IMG submission 132976) | Peatland microbial communities from SPRUCE experiment site at the Marcell Experimental Forest, Minnesota, USA - June2016WEW_13_10 | ecosystem: Environmental > Terrestrial > Soil >... | reverse complement strand
CACTACGCGGTAACGTTGTGCCAGCAATGTTCCGGACGGGAAGCGCCCCTCGTCCATTCTGGTCGAGGAGGAGTGAGTGGAACTGCGTGGCTGAGGCACGGTCCGGGTGGCGGCGCTTTGCGCTCCGTCCATGGGCGCACCGCACTTCCCACAGAACTCATTGTCCGGCGGTACGGCGGTCGCGCATGACGGACAGAGCCTCACGGTTTGTTCTAGCGATTGTACACTAACGGCTACCCATGCTACACTTCCAGCCCCACCGACCGCATCAACTCGAGCGCATTGCTTTTCTCCACCACCCCCGCATGCAGCCGGTAGTCGAAGGTCATGCGTCCGTTTTCGAATCGATCCTCGAAATGCACATTTGCGGCGCGCGGCGCGAGCGCCTCCACCACCTGTGCCAACGCTAGGTCGTGCGTGGTCACCAGTCCCATGGCGCCGCGTTCCACCAACCCGCGCACGATGGCTTCCGCGCCGATGCGCCGGTCGTGCGAGTTGGTGCCATGCAGCAGCTCATCCAACAGGAACAGCACCGTCAGCGGACCGGCGGTCAGCTCCATAATCTGGTGCAGGCGCTTGATTTCGGCATAGAAGCGCGAGGTGCCGTCCTGCAGCGAATCCAGTGTGCGGATGGACGCCCCCAGCGCCAGGCGCGAAAGCCGCAGCCGGCGTGCGCACACCGGCGCACCGGCCTGCGCCAGCACCGCGTTGATCCCCACGGTGCGCAACAGCGTGCTCTTGCCCGACATGTTCGATCCGCTGACAATCAACACGTGCAAATCGCCGCCCAGCCGCACGCTGTTGCGCACCACGCGCGAGGCGTCGAGCAGCGGATGCGCCATTTCGTCGCCTTCGAAGCAGGCCACGCCGGATTCGAATTCCGGGAACACGTCCGCCGGATGCTCATACGCATAGGCCGCTAGAGCGCATAGCGCTTCCATCTCGCCCACCGCGGCCAGCCATCGCCGCAGCGCGGGTCCCGATACCTTGCGCCAGGCTTCGATGGCGAAGGCCAGTTGTTCAGTCCACAGCATCAGCGGCCCCAGGGCGCGCATGAACGGGTTCTCGCGCTCCTCCAGCAGTTCGATCAGCCGGTGCAGCTTGGCAATCCGCGCAGAGGGCGGAAGGCCGGCGACATCCAGGGCGGTGCGCAGTTCCACCAGCCGCGCCGATGTGAAGCGTTCCTGCTCCAGGCGCGACAGCACCTTCGACAGCAACGCCAGGTCGTGCGCCGGTTGTTCCACCGCCTCCACCACGCGCGCGACCACGCGGCGATAGCGCGCGACGAAGATCGCCACCGCCGCCAGCATGGCGAAGAACGGATCGCGCCAGCCCTTCGCTCCCCACAGCACCGCCGAGAGAGCCACCAGGCAGGGAATGACGAAAGCAACGGCACGGGCGGCGCGCGATTCCAGCAGCGGAGGCTGTTCCCCCCAAGCCGCCAATTCCGCCGGATGCACGCCCGTGCGCACATCCTCGCCCAGCACCGCCAGGTCTTCCCGCAAATCCAGCGTGGGCCGCAACTCGGCAACCGCTTCGTGCCGCGCCCGCAGCACCGCTGTTTCGGCGGCCTCAAGCAGCCAGCGCGCCAGGGTCTCCTCGCCCATTCGGGTGCGCGCCGTCGACATCAACTCGAATAGCGATGCCGGTCCGAACAGGTCCAGATCCGCCGCGTAGGGATGGGTCGAGTCCAGAAATCTTTCGCCTGTTTCGCCGTGGCCGGCCCAATGCCCGTCCAGCCGCGCCAGCGCTCGTTCGTAATGCGTTACCGCCCGCCCCGCGGCGCGCCGCGCCCGCAGCGCGCGCTCATGCGCCGCGATCAGGCCGGCGAACACCGCTACCGGCAGCGCCAGCCAGAACGGGCTGAGCAGGGCGCGTCCAAAGGCCAGCCACGCCAGCACCGCCGCCGCGGCGAACACCAGCAGCCGCAGGTTGCCGATCGTGCGGTGCCGCTGGTCGTGCCGCGCCACTGCTGCGCGGCGCGCTGCCAATCGCTCCGCGTATGCGCTGCGAGGGTCGCTGCTCATGCTTGAACCATGCTTAAACCATACCTGAACCATGATATATTTGTGGCCATGCCGAGCGGTTACATACCGATCTTCATCTTCCTGGCAATCGCCATCGCCTTCCCGGTAGTGACGATCATTATTGCCAAGCTCATCCGGCCATCTTCCCCTTTCACCGCCAAGCTCGAAGCCTACGAATGCGGTATCAAGGCCGCGTCCGATTCGCGCGGACGCTACACGGTCCGCTTCTACATCATCGCGATCCTGTTCGTGATTTTCGACGTGGAAACCATCTTCCTGTTCCCCTGGGCCGTCCGCTATAAAACCCTGGGATGGTTCGGCGTGGCCGAGGTGGTGGTGTTCCTGGCCATCCTGGTGGTGGGCTACATTTGGGCCTACAAAAAAGGCGCCCTGGAGTGGGTCTAAACATACCTCCGTACGACAACATTTTGCCCTCCTCGCGCGTCTAATCTGTATCGCCATGGGTACGCTTGTGCACTTCCCCAAACTCGCGGAGCTTCGCGCCCGCACGGACCGCGACCTGGTGCGCATTCTCAATGCGGATCTGGAGCGGGGCCTCGCCCTGGCGAGCGTGGCCGCCACCGGGCGTTCGGTTTTCAGACTCCAGGCGGAAGGCATGTATACGCGCGCCAAAATCCTGTTGCCCGAACTCACCGGATTGACCGCGGACGAACTCACCGAACTGCAAGCCAAGTTGAAGGAACTCGGCATGGCGCTGGACCTGGTACCGGGTACAATGGATCTGGAAGGGGAGTCCGCCGCGGTTTGCGGCTCAAACGCACATGCCAACTAGACGTCACTTTTTGCAGGCCTCCACGGTCGCCGGCCTGGCTGCCTCCGCCCTCAGCGGGCAAGACGAGCCGCAGACGCAGGAGAAAAAGATCTCCGCCAACGACCGCATCCGCGTGGCGCTGATCGGCGCAGGCGGCATGGGCACCGGCGATGCCGAGTCGTCTCAAAAAGTGCCTGGTGTCGAACTGGTGGCGGTCTCCGACATCTATCAAGGCCGGCTCACCCGCGCCAAAGAGCGCTGGGGCAGCCAGCTTTTCACCACGCGCGACTATCGCGAGGTGCTGGCACGCCGCGATATCGACGCGGTGCTGATCGCCACGCCCGATCACTGGCATTCCAAGATCTCCATCGACGCCATGAACGCCGGCAAGGACGTCTACTGCGAGAAGCCCATGGTGCAGCAGGTCGGCGACGGCCGCGGCGTCGTCGAAGCGCAGAAAAAGACCGGCCGCATCATGCAGGTGGGCAGCCAGCGCGTCAGCTCCATCGTTTATAAGAAGGCGCAAGAACTGCTGCAGGCCGGCGCCATCGGCGAGCTGAACATGGTGGAAGCCTGGTGGGATCGCAACGACGCCATCGGCGCGTGGCAGTATTCCATCCCGCCGGACGCCACGCCCGAAAATATCGATTGGGACACCTTCCTGGGCCGCGCGCCCAAAGTGCCCTTCGAGCCTGTGCGCCTGTTCCGCTGGCGCAACTATCGCGATTATGGCACCGGGGTCGCCGGCGATCTCTTCGTACACCTGTTCAGCGGCATGCACTTCGTCACCGGCGCCATCGGACCCACGCGCGTGTTCGCCACCGGCGGCCTGCGCTTCTGGAAGGATGGCCGCGACGTGCCCGATGTGTTTCTGGGCCTCTACGATTACCCCGCCACCGACCGGCACGCCGCGTTCAACCTGGCGCTGCGCGTGAATTTCGTCTCCGGTGCGGGCGATAATTCCGGCTTCCGTTTCGTGGGCTCGGAAGGCATTCTGACGATCGGCAACGGCGTGACCGTCACGAAGACGCCGCGCGAGGCCGAGCCCGGCTACACCATCGATACCTTCCCCAAAGCCGTGCAGGAAGCGTTTCTGCGGGAATACCATGCGAAGTATCCGCCGCAGACTCCCAACGCCGATAGCATGCGCCCGAATGTGGAGGACAAGTACCAGGCTCCGCATGGCTATAGCGATCATCTGGATCACCATCGCAACTTCATCGCCGCCGTGCGCAGCCGCAAGCGGGTGGTGGAAGATCCGGTCTTCGGATTCCGCGCGGCTGGTCCCGCGCTGCTGTCGAACGTCAGCTATTTCGAGCAGCGCGTTTGTGCGTGGGATCCGGAAACCATGACGCTGAAGTCGTAGTTTGCGAGTACCGCTCCCTCACGGTCGCGGCTCAGCCTAACGAGTACCGAGCCGCGACCTAAGGGAGCGGTTTCCCCCACAACGGGTCTGCTATCCTAAAGGTTCAAGGTCCCGCCATGCACATAAAGAAACAAAGATTATTAACGCCTGGCCCCACGCCTCTCTATCCGCCTGCCTTGCACGCGATGATGGCGTCGGATATCCACCACCGCACGGAAGATTTCCGCAAAGTGTACCGGTCCGCGCTCGCGGACCTCAAAGAGGTGATGGGCACCACGCACGATGTCCTCATGTTTGCCGCCTCGGGCACCGGGGCGATGGACGCTGCCGTCTCGAACCTGTTCTCCCGCGGCGATAAAGTGATCGTCTGCGTAGCCGGAAAGTTCGGCGAGCGCTGGGCCGAAATCGCCAAAGCCTACGGGCTGGACGCGACCCTTATCACCGTGCCCTATGGCGACGTGGTCTCGCCGGAGCAGGTGGAAGCCGCGCTGGCGGCCGAACCCGCTACCCGCGGCGTATTCGTACAAGCTTCGGAAACCTCCACCGGCGCGGCGCACGACGTGCGCGCCATGGCCCGCGCGGTCGGCAAGACCGGCGCCATCTTCGTAGTAGACGCCATCACCGGCCTGGGCACTATGCCGCTGGATATCGATGGCTGGGGCCTCGATGTGGTGATCGGCGGATCGCAAAAAGCCTTCATGATTCCGCCCGGGCTGGCCTTCATGTCGGTCAGTCCGAAAGCCTGGAGCTTCGCGGACACTGCCTCGTTGCCGCATTTTTACTTCAACCTGAAGAAGGAAAAGAAGAGCGGCGATGCGGGCGAATCTAGCTGGACGCCATCCACAGCGCTGATCCTGGCGCTGGCGGAGGCGCTGAAGTACGTCAAGCAGATCGGCATGCCGCACCTGATTGAGAATGCCCAACTGCTGGCCCGCGCCACCCGCGCCGCCGCCGAGAAGCTCGGACTGGAACTGTTCGCGCCGCATTCGCCGGGGTCCTCGGTGACTGCGGTGAAAGCACCGCCTGGCATCGATTCCAGCGTGATCGTGAAAGAATTCCGCAACCGCTTCGGCGCCGTGATCGCCAACGGACAAGGCTCCATGAAGGGGCAGATCTTCCGCATCGCGCATCTGGGCTACTTCGATTTCGCGGACCTCTTCGCGGTCGTCGCGGAGCTCGAGATCATCCTGCATGCCAACGGCTACCCCGTCGAATTTGGCAGCGGCGTCGCCGCGGTCGAGAACGTTTACAGCGAGGTTGCGGTCGCGCCGCAACCTGTACACCCATGACGGTCTTAGTCGCGGAACCGCTCGCCGAGGCTGCCATCGCTCTTCTGAAGTCTCAGCCCGGCTGGAACGTGATCGTTTCCAGCCCCAAGGAATACTCGAACCACCTCGCGGAAGCCGATGCATTGATCGTGCGCAGCGCCGTGCAGGTGAATCAATCGGTGCTCGACAAGGCGCCCCGCCTGCGCGCGATCGGCCGCGCGGGCGTGGGCGTCGACAACGTCGATCTGGAGGCCGCCACGGCCGCCGGCGTCCTGGTGATGAACACGCCCGGAGGCAACGCCATTTCCGTGGCGGAGCACACCCTGGCGCTCATGCTGGCCATGGCTCGCCGCATTCCGGAAGCCACCCAATCCACCACCGGCGGCAAGTGGGAAAAGAAGAAGTTCATGGGCAGCGAGCTGCGCGGCAAGTCGCTGGGCATCGTCGGGCTGGGCAGTATCGGCCGCGAAGTGGTGAAGCGCGCCCGCGCCTTCGAGATGCGCGTCCATGCGTACGATCCGTATGTGACTGCGCAGATCGCCAAGGATCTGGGCGTCGAACTGGTGAGTCTGGCGGAGCTGTATGCGCAGAGCGATTACATCACGCTGCATGTGGCCCTGACGCCGGAGACAGACCGCATGCTTTCGCATGAAGCCTTCGCGCAGATGAAGACGGGGGTGCGCATCGTGAACTGCGCGCGCGGCGAACTGGTGGACGATGAAGCGCTGCGGCAGGCCATCGATTCGGGCAAAGTGGGGTCCGCCGCGCTGGACGTGTTCGCCGTGGAACCGCCGCCGCCTGGATACCCTCTGTTCGCGGGAAACAAGGTGCTGGCCACGCCGCACATCGGCGGGTCGACCGAAGAAGCGCAGGAGATCGTGGGTGTGCGCATCGCCGAGCAGGTGGTCGAATACCTGAAGAATGGCGTAGCGCTGAACGCGGTCAACATGCCGGCCCTTTCGCCCGAGCAATACCGCACGCTGGGGCCATATATAAATGTCGCCGAACGCCTGGGCAGTTTCGCGGCCTACATTGCCGCGGGCCATACCAAGACTGTGCGCCTGGCATATTTTGGCCGCATCGGCGAGAACAACACCAACCTGCTGCGCAATGCCGGCCTGGCGGGCGTGCTGAAGCGGTCCGTATCCGAGCGCGCCAACCTGATCAACGCCATGCAAATCGCTCAGCAGCGCGGCTGGAACCTGGCCGAGCGCCACGAGGCCCGCTCCGGCCACACCGATTCGATCCGTCTGGAACTGGAGACGGATTGCGGTGTGACGACCGTGGAAGGCGCGGTGCTGCTGGGTAATCCACGGCTCATCCAAGTGGATGGCATCTACTGCGAAGCGCCGCTTTCAGGGCACTTGATCTTCATGAAGAACCACGACGTGCCCGGCGTGATCGGCCACGTGGGTACCGTGCTGGGCCGCAACCACATCAACATCGCGAACTTCTCGCTGGGCCGCCGCGAAGTCCCGGCTGCGCCCGGCGAGCCGCTGGAAGCCGTGGCCGTAGTCTCCACCGACGACGTGGTGCCGGAGCGCGTGCTGCAGCAACTGCGGGAGAACCCGGCGGTGAAACTAGCCCGGTCCGTCGAGTTTGGATAAGTGGGGCAGGCTCGCAGCCTGCGGCGGCCTCGTAGGCCGACTGTCATTTTGCGGACTCACCGAGAACGACGCGGTATTCCATGCTTCTTACGGAGGTCCTTCTCGAATTCCTCCAGTGGCGTCACTCTCCCAGCATCCACGTCGGCCAAGCCCCGCTTGATTCCTTCTTGAGCTTCGATGTATGCGATAACCTTATTGATGTCGAGGCTTGCTCATCATGGCGCCTTTCCCAGCATGCTAAGCTGCCTGTAACGTGCTGACCAAACTCACGATCCGCAACTTTAAACGCTTTACCAGCGCGGAGATCGAGCTTGGCAACCCAGTCGTCTTCATTGGGCCCAACAACTCTGGGAAGACCACGGCACTTCAGGCGATAGCGCTATGGGATGTGGGACTCCGGCTTTGGAATGAGAGACGCGGCGGTAAGGAAACCGCCGTCAAGCGGCCTGGCGTGGCCATCAACCGGAAAGATCTGATTGCCGTGCCGATACCCGATGCCAACCTGCTCTGGAAGGATCTGCACGTCCGGGACGTCCGACGAGTCAATGGCAAGCCGGATACGCGGCATGTCTTCATCGATATCGTCGTCGAGGGTGTGACAAATGACAGGCTTTGGGTCTGCGGTCTGGAATTTGACTACGCAAACGACGAATCCCTGTATTGTCGGCCCCTTCGCAAATCGCCAGACAGAAACCCCGAAAGAATGCCCGTGCCGGACGAAGCCTGCACCACGCACGTTGCCTTTCTCCCTCCCATGTCTGGGTTGGCGGACAGGGAATTTGTCAAGCAACCGGGCGAGATCGGGTTTTTGATCGGGCAAGGACGAACAGCGGAGGTCTTGCGAAATCTGTGCCTGCAAGTCCTCAATTCAGCCCCCGGTGGCCCAGCCAAGTGGCGCGCGCTGGTGGACCGCGTCAAGAATCTGTTCGGCATCGAACTGAATCCGCCCGCATATTCCGTAGATCGCAGTGAGATCACCATGACGTATCGCGAAGCCTCGGATGCCCTCCTGGATCTATCGTCGGCTGGCCGTGGGGTCCACCAAACACTACTCCTCCTCGCGTATTTGTCCGTCAATCCGAATTCGGTATTGCTCCTAGACGAACCGGATGCGCATCTGGAAATCCTGCGCCAGCGCCAGATCTACAATGTGATCGGCGAAGCCGCCCGCGAGCAGGAGAGCCAGGTGGTGATCGCGAGCCACTCCGAAGTGCTCCTCAACGAAGCGGCGGCGCGTGACGTGGTCGTGGCGTTTGTGGGCCAGCCGCACCGGTTGAACGATCGTCCAAACCAGCTTTTGAAAGCGCTCAAGGACATTGGCTTCGAAGACTACTATCAAGCTGAACAGCGTGGTTGGGTGCTCTACCTCGAAGGCTCCACGGACCTCGCAATTCTGCGGGCCTTCGCCGCCAAGCTGCACCACGTGGCGCTAAACGAACTGGAGTCGCCATTTGTACACTACATCGAAAATCAGCCGCCACGCGCCCGCGACCACTTCTATGGCTTATTGGAAGCCAAGCCGGACCTGTCCGGCTTCCTGCTCAACGACAGGATGGATCGTCCGCCGCAAGCCGCGGGCGCCCTCGCCGAAGCCATGTGGGAAAGGCGCGAGATCGAGAACTACCTGTGCCAACCCGAAACACTGCTCGCGTGGGCGGAAGCCTCCGCCGAGGAAACCTCGCCCGGCCCCCTGTTCACCCCCGGTGAAGCTGCAGCGCGTCGAAAAATGATGGACGAGTGCATTCACGAACTCGTGCCTCCAGTGGCGCTTCGCAGTCCCGACGACGTTTGGTGGCGAAACGTGAAAGCCAGCGACGAATTCCTGGACCGCTTGTTCGAGATCTTCTTCGGAAAGCTCAGTCTCCCTAATCTGATGCGCAAGACGAACTACCACCAGCTCGCGAGCTACGTGCCTGCCGACCGGATAGCTCCCGAGGTGGCGCAAAAATTGGACCTCATCCACGAAACCGCCCGGCGCGCCACGCCACAGTGATAAAAATCTCCTTAAATCCGGTTGGCCGTAACCTATAGCACAGCATATAGATAAAATCCTTGACGAAACACTATATGTTGGGGCATGATTACGAATGCGCGACAATTAAAGGAGGGATGCGCCCCATGGGACAGCTCACCGTAGACCTGAGTGCCGTCATGAACACGCCGGAAATGTTGAAAACAAAAGAGCCACGGCTCAGCCGCTCGGGGGTTGCCTTCCCCCGCTACTTCACCGCTCGTCAAGAGGCCGGCAAAACGCCTTATGACGACGTTCAATGGGAGACCCGCACCGCCTCCATTGGCAACGACAAGGGCGCCGTCATCTTTGAGCAGCGCGATATCGAAGTCCCCGTGGATTGGTCCCAAACCGCCACCAACATCGTCGCCAGCAAATATTTCCATGGCAAGCTGGGTTCGCCGGATCGCGAAACCAGCGTCGCACAATTGGTGCAGCGCGTAGTCGACACCATCGCCGGCTGGGGCCACAAGGACGGCTACTTCTCCACCGAACAGGACAACCAGAACTTCCGCGACGAGTTGGCCCACCTGATGCTGACGCAAAAGGCCTGCTTCAACTCGCCGGTGTGGTTCAACGTCGGCGTCAAGGAAGCGCGCGGCTATGGCTGGGTCTATGACCAGGCGGCCGAAAGCATCGCCAAGCTGGAATCCGGCGCCACCCGTCCGCAATGCTCCGCCTGCTTCATCGTCTCGGTGAAGGATTCGCTCGAATCCATCCTGGACTTGGCCAAGACCGAGGGCATGCTGTTCAAGTGGGGATCCGGCACTGGCAGCAACCTGTCGTCGCTGCGCGAGGAAGACGCCATCCTTTCGGGCGGCGGGCGCGCCTCCGGACCGCTCTCGTTCATGAAGGGCTTCGACGCCTTCGCGGGCGTGATCAAATCCGGCGGCAAGACGCGCCGCGCCGCCAAGATGGTGATCCTGAATTGCGACCATCCCGACGTGGAAGCCTTCATCTGGTGCAAAGCCAAAGAGGAGAAGAAAGCCTACACGCTGGTGGAGGCGGGCTACGATTCCTCCCTGGATGGCGAAGCCTACAGCAGCATCTTCTTCCAGAACGCCAACAATTCCGTGCGGGTTACCGACGACTTCATGGAAGCCGTCACCCAGGACCGCGACTGGTGGACCAAGTCCGTGGTCGGCGGCCAGCCCGTGAAACGCTACAAGGCGCGCGACCTGATGCACCAGATAGCCGAAGCCACCCACCAGTGCGGCGATCCCGGCATGCAGTTCGATACCACCGTGAATCGCTGGCACCCGTGCAAAATCACGGCGCGCATCAACGCTTCGAACCCCTGCTCGGAATACATGTTCCTGGACGATTCCGCCTGCAACCTGTCGTCGCTGAACCTGATGAAGTTCGTGGGACCGGGCGGCCAGTTTGACGTGGAAGCCTTCCGCCACGCCGTGGACACCATGATCATGGCGCAGGAAATTATCGTCGATAATGCCAGCTATCCCACCGAGAAGATCGCCGGCAACTCGCACAACTACCGGCCGCTGGGGCTGGGCTTCGCCAACCTGGGCGCGCTGCTGATGTCGTTCGGCATCCCCTACGATAGCGACCAGGGCCGCGACTACGCCGGCGCCATCACCGCCGTCATGTGCGGGCAGGCGTACCTGACCAGTTCCCGCATCGCCGAATCGACCGGGCCGTTCCCCGGCTACGCGCGCAATACCGAGCCGTTCCTGGAAGTGGTGCGCATGCATCGCGACGCCGCGCACCGCCTGCACGGCCACCAGATTCCGCAGGACCTTTATCAAGGCGCGTCGGAGTGCTGGGACCAGGCGCTGGAGTCGGGCCGCCGCCACGGCTACCGCAACGCGCAGGTGACCGTGATCGCTCCCACAGGCACCATCGGCTTCATGATGGATTGCGATACCACCGGCATCGAGCCGGACCTGGCATTGGTGAAATACAAGAAACTGGTGGGCGGCGGCGTGATCAAGATCGTCAACAACACCGTGCCGCAGGCGCTGATCAAGCTGGGCTATACACCCGCGCAGGCGGAGCAGATCGTCAGCCACATCGACGCCACCGGCACGATCGAGGGCGCGCCGCACCTGAAGCCCGAGCACCTGGCCTGTTTCGATTGCAGTTTCCGGCCGGCCAACGGCACGCGGTCCATTCAGTATATGGGCCACCTGAAGATGATGGGAGCGGTGCAGCCGTTCATCTCCGGCGCGATTTCGAAGACTATCAACATGCCGGAAGAAGCCACTGTGGACGAGGTGATGAACGCCTACGTCGAAAGCTGGAAGCTGGGACTGAAGTCGGTGGCTATCTATCGCGACAATTCCAAGCGCGTGCAGCCGCTCAGTTCCGGCACTGGCGGCAAGGCGGAGAAGGCGGCCGCGGCGGCGGCGGCCGCGGCGCCGGTCACACAAACTGTGGAGAAGGTGGTTTACCGGCCCGTGCGGCGCAAGTTGCCCGACGAGCGGCGTGCCATCACCCACAAGTTCTCGATCGGCGGTCACGAAGGCTACATCACGGTGGGCATGTACGACGATGGCGCGCCGGGAGAAATCTTCATCACCATGGCGAAGGAAGGCTCGACGATTTCCGGCCTGATGGACGCGTTCGCCACGGCCATCAGCTTCAACCTGCAGTATGGCGTGCCGGTGAAATTCCTGGTGGACAAGTTCGCGCACGTGCGCTTCGAGCCCAGCGGGTGGACCGGCAACCAGCAGATCCCGTATGCCAAGTCCATCATGGATTACAT
>Ga0187867_10003871_pt1 | contig 11778 bp, 10 predicted proteins | sample June2016WEW_13_1_FD_132976 | JGI IMG/M metagenome (GOLD analysis project Ga0187867, IMG submission 132976) | Peatland microbial communities from SPRUCE experiment site at the Marcell Experimental Forest, Minnesota, USA - June2016WEW_13_10 | ecosystem: Environmental > Terrestrial > Soil >... | reverse complement strand
CGAGGGATCTCTGCCGTTTCCTCCCGCAAGTCGGTCTGGTGCCGTAGGCGGAACAAGGCAATCGAGGCCACCACGATCATCACCATGGCCATAAGATGCCCCAGGGTGAATATACCGAAGAAATAGGTTTCATAATCGCCGCGGAAAAACTCCACGATGAATCGCAGGACGCCGTAGCTCAGTACGTACAACCACAAAATCTGACCGTCGGCGCGTTTGTGCCGGTAGACGGCACTGAGACCGGCAAAAATCGCCAAATTGCCGAACACTTCGTAAAGTTCTGTCGGGTGCACCGCCAAGGATCTCGTCGCGGAAATATTCACCAAACCGCGCTGCAAATGATCGATAAATGGCATGCTCCCGATGAGTCTTCCTGTCGCATCCAAGATCCTGGGAAACCGGACACCTAGCGGAAAATCGCTGGCACATACCTTGCCGTAACAACAGCCGTTGAAAAAGCACCCCAGGCGGCCGAAGGCGTGTCCGAGGGCAAGGGATGGGGCAAAGATATCGGCCACTCGAAAAAACGGCAGCTTCTTCACCGTCGTGTACGCCGCCGCAGTGAGGGTCGCCACGATGAACCCGCCGTAAAAGACAAACCCTTCCCGCAGCGACCTTACCCCTTGTTCGTGCCAGGCCGTGATGAAGTCGTTCCAAAAAAAGATAATGTGAAAGAGCTTGCCCCCCAGCATCCCCGAGACAATCAGCCACGCGCCCATGTCGGTGATTCGGTCCGGGTCGACTTTCTCACGGCGGGCGCGCCAGGCCGCCACGGCTAGCCCAACCATGAATCCGATGGCCACGAGCACGCCGTAGGTATGGATGTCCAGCGGACCGAGACGGATAAAATCGGGATGCAAAACCGATTCCTAATATTTTTCGTCGAGCACGATATTGTTCTTTTCCAGAATCGTGCCCTCCGCTACGTCCAATGCCACCAGTGATTCATGGTAATCAGCCTCTGCGCGGATCTGCGCGGCCCGGGTGGTGGCCAGTTGGGATTGGGCCTGCAACACCAGGAAGGTCGTGGATGTGCCCGCCAATAGCTTCTTCTTCTCTGCATCCAGAGACTCCTGGGCCAGACGCGTGGCGGCACGCGCGGCCTCGACACTCTTCAGATTGGTTTCCACGTGACCGACGGCGTCATCCACCGCCACCACGATGTCTTGTTCGAGGGATTTGAGGCTGAGCAACGCCTGATCGGCGTCCAATTTTGCCATGTGATAGTTGGCCCGCGCCTGCCGATTGCCCAACGGCACCGTCAGGACCACGCCTACGTCCCAATACGGGCTCCGGCCGCTGCTCAGATTGTCATAATAACTGGAAAAATGAGTCCCGATGCCATTGAACCCGTAAGTGCCCGCCACATCAATCTCCGGCCAGAGCTGGTTGCGGTTGAATTGCACCGTGATGTTCTGCGATTGCAGCGAGTGATAGGCGCTCTGGTAGTCCGCGCGCATTTGCAACGCCCGGCGCGTGCTCTCCCCCACATCCAGGGCGACCATTTCCACCGGCGGGTAATCCACCGGTATAAGCGAGGCTTTGCCGAATTCAGAGACCTGCTGGCAGATGAGCCGTTTCAACGTGTTCTCATTATCTTTGATCGTGCGCGCAGTGGTGATGACATTCTGCTCGCTTTCGGCCACGCCCGCCTCGGCCTGGATCACGTCCAGCGGCGACATCGTCCCGACCCGTTCCTGAATCCGGTTCTGATCCAGTAATTCCCTGGCCAGTTCGCGGTTCTCCACGTAGGCATTGTGATTCTCAATCGCGTACACCAACTCGTAATACGCGGTGGCGACATTGCTGATGGTGTTCATCACAAATTGGACGAAGTTTTGGATGGCGATCGTCCGGTTCTCCCGCGCAATGCGGATGGTCGCGGCGTTGACTCCAAACCCGAAATTCTTCAGCAACGGCTGCGTCACTGTCAGGCCCGCGTTGCCGCTGGTTTGACTTACGTTTGTGACGGGCACCGAGGCCGAAGATAAGAAAACATTGCCCCAGTCATGCGTAGAAAACGCGGAAAAATCGTATGACGCACCCGTGGGAAGCTTCCCGGCAAGGCCAACATTCCCTTGCCATTGCTTCGTCTTCGTCCTGTCATCCCCATTTGTGGAACTCTGTCCCAGTAGCGGCGTGTAGGTCCCGAAATTGTACAGGCTGCCCGTGAGGTTGGGGTCATAGATACCCTGCGCACCCATCACGCCCCAGGTTTGGATGGTCGGGGTGATGCGCTGGAACCTGATTTCCAGATTGTTTTCCAGCGCTCGCTCGATGCACTCCCGTAATGTCAGGGACCTGGCCTGATTGGTAACGGTCTGATCCGCCCGCGCAGAAAACACCGCCAACGCGGCAATCATCACGGCAACGGAAGTCTTTCTTCGTGTCATCTCCGCATCGAACCCATGGATTTATTCATATCGTAACGCGTCAATCGGGTCGAGATTGGAGGCTTTCCGTGCCGGATAAAACCCAAAGAACACCCCGACCGCCGCGCTGAACAGGAAAGCCAGCGCCACCGACGTCGCCGAGACCAGTGTGGGCCAGCCGGCGATGGCCGACAACAACTTGGCCGAGCCGATCCCCATCGCAATCCCGATCACCCCGCCGAGCGAACTCAAGGTGATCGCTTCGATGAGGAATTGCAGCAGGATGTCGCGGCCATGAGCGCCCACCGCCATGCGGATGCCAATCTCCCGCGTGCGCTCCGTCACGCTGACCAGCATGATGTTCATGATGCCAATGCCGCCGACAATCAGCGATACGCTGACTATCGCCCCGAGCAATACGGTCATGACCCGACTGGTTGCGGTGAAGGTGTCGGCAATTTCCTGCTGGCCGCGAATGGTAAAATCGTCATCGCGGCCCGTCCCGAGACGATGCCGTTGCCGCAACAGATCCGAAATGCCCCGTTGCACGATGTCGGAAAAATCCTGCGATGCGCATTCCACATTGATCGAACTAAGATTGGTGCGTCTGGACACCCGCTTCATTTCACTGGTATACGGAATAATCACCACGTCGTCCTGGTCGGTTCCCATGACCGAGAGCCCTTTGGGAGCCAGGACTCCGAGCACCTTGAACGGGATGTTGCGGATGCGCAGGACCCTTCCGACCGGGTCGTCGTTCGGGAAGATCTGCTCAACAATGGTTTTCCCAATGATGCAGACCTTGGTGGTCCCGCGCACGTCCTGGTCCGTAAACATCGCGCCAACTTGCAGCGGCCACTGGCGTATATCCAGGTAGTCCGGTCCCTCTCCGAGGATGGTCGTGTACCAGTTCATTCCTTCCGCCAGGATCTGCTGGTGGTCGCGCACCTCTGGACTGACGCTGATCACCCCGGGCACTTCGCGCGCGATCGCCAGCGCGTCATCGACCATCATCGTGCCTGCGCTTCCCCAACCGCTGCGGGCCCCGCTGCTTGACCAATTACCGGCAAAAACAAGGATGACATTCTGCCCCAGGCTGGCAATCTGCGCCTCGACCTGCGACTTCGCGCCGTTACCGATGCCGACCATGGCAATGACCGCGCCGACGCCGATAATAATGCCCAGGGCGGTTAGCGCCGAGCGCAGCTTATTGCGCCGCAGCGCCCGCAAAGCCATTCGCAATGTGGCGGCGATTCTCATACCGAAAGTTTCACGGCTTGCTGGGCCTGCCGCAGATTGCGAAGGACTTCTTCAGCGATCGAGCGGCGTTCGACCAGCGTATCGTTGACCATCAAGCCGTCGCGCATGATCACGTTGCGTTTCGTGAAGGCCGCGATATCCAGTTCGTGCGTCACCATGACAATCGTGATGCCCGCATCGTTGAGTTTTTGAAACACCCCCATCACTTCCGCACTTGTGTGTGTATCCAGATTACCCGTCGGTTCATCGGCGAGCAATACCGACGGTTTGTTGACCAGCGCCCGGGCAATTGCCACCCGCTGTTGTTGACCTCCCGATAATTGATTGGGATGATGATCGGCGCGATCGGCCAAACCGACGATTTCCAGCGCGTGTATTGCGTGTTCGCGCTGCACGGCGGCGCTGAGGTGATCCTGGGTGTACAGCATGGGCAGTTCGACGTTTTCCAGCGCGGAAGTGCGCGACAATAGGTTAAATCCCTGAAACACAAACCCCAGCTTCTTGTTGCGAATAGCGGCCAATTCGTCGCGATCCAAATGCGAGACGTCAACGCCATCGAGAAAATAAGCGCCTTCCGTCGGACGGTCGAGACAGCCAATGATGTTCATCATGGTGGACTTGCCGGAGCCGCTGGCGCCCATGATGGCCACAAATTCTCCCGGGAAAATCTCCATGCTGACGCCGCGCACCGCCTGAACCTCCACTTCCCCCGTGTGATAGGTCTTGTGAACGTTCACCAGCTTGATTACCGCTGTCACCAGCCCTGCTCCTTAGAATCGTCTCATGCCGAACGGATTGTTTGCCTGCGCTCCGCTTCCCTGTTTGTATGAGGCAAACGTGATTACACTGTTGGTTTCGGCCAGGCCATCCGTAATCTCGGTATAAACGCCGTCGGTAATGCCTACCTTGACTTGAACCGGCACCGCTTTGCCGTTCTCTAATACATACACCGGACGGGTAGTACGATGTTCGCCCTTCGGACGTTGGCCCGAAGACGCGTTGCCTGCTGGTGAACCGCCACCGGTGGTCGCCCCCGACGGCGGCGCGTTCGACGATGCTTCCAACGGGCGGAAGCGCAGCGCCGCGTTCGGGACTCGCAGGACGTTGCTGCGCTCAGCCACGATGATCGAAACATTCGCCGTCATGCCGGGCTTGAGCTTCATGTCAGCATTATTCACCCCGATGACCGTGTCATAGGTCACAACATTCTGGACGTTGGTCGGGGAGTTCCGAACTTGCACCACCAAACCGTGGAACGTGCGATTCGGAAACGCATCCACGGTAAAATCCACCTTCTGCTTTTCCTCCACGCCGCCGATATCAGACTCGCCGACGTTCGCGTCGATCTGCATCTTGGTCAGGTCGTTCGCGATAATAAACAGCGTGGGCGCATTCAAGCTTGCCGCAACAGTTTGCCCGACGTCCACGTTGCGGGAAATCACCATGCCGTCCACCGGCGAATAAATCGTGCAGTACTGTAAATTGGCCTTTGCCAGTTCCACGGATGCGCGTTTGATCTGCACGGTCGCCTCTGCCTGGTGAAGGGTCGCCACGGCCTGATCGTCGTCCGATTGTGGAATAAGCCGGTTGGCCAGCAATTCCTTCGAGCGGACCGCGTTGACCTTCGCCAGTTCCAGAGCCGCTTTCGCATTGGCAAGATCTCCCTCAGCCGAATCGAGATTAGCCCGATAAATCAATGGATCGATCTGCGCGACCACCTGCCCATTTGTCACCGGCGAATTAAAGTCCGCGTACAGCTTCACGATGGTTCCCGAAATCTGGCAGCCAACCTGGACATTGGTGACCGGATTGAGCTGGCCCGCCGCGGTGACAAGTTGCGTCAAATCGCCGCGAGTGACCGGCGCGCTCAAGTATTGCGGTGCGTTGCTGTTGCGGAACTTCACGTACCAGGCGCCGAGCCCGATCAGCAGAACGACCGCCCCAATCCACACCCACCGCTTCCAGGAAACCCGTTTCGTCTTAGTCGCCATCGTTGATGCTGCCATTCTCCGCTACCTTCGTGCAATTCGTGTCTGCTTCGTGTCCTTCGTGGTCGATGTTTCGGCGATGCTTGTTCAGCTGTGAGGCGTGAACGCAAAAGTAAAGGCTACAACAAACCGCTTGGGATGTCCCGCATATAAAACGCGGCTCTATGGCGCGCCAGTCCCGCCTTCCCCCGGCTCTGTAAACCGTATCGACTCCGCGCCACCGGCGCGGAGCACTTCTCGGACAGTCTTTTCCGCGTTGTCCTGCGCATTACTCAGGATCCCCATTTCCAATGCCGCCGCCTGGATCGCTTCCAGGGCTGCCTGACGCGCTTTTTGCTCCAGTTCGGGATCGTAGGCTACCCAGGGCGTCCACCACGTTTTGGAGCGATCCCACACCCGGCTCTGCTTCTCATCCAGATACGCATGCAAAACCTTCGGTTGCGGAAGCCGCACCGTGACCACTTTGTTCGCCGACACCTGAATGTCGTTGGTGCTCAGCAATGCCAGATCCACTCCCCCGAGGACTTCCCCTTGCACCAACAACAGTACCCGCTCCGCCCCAAATGGCACTTTTTCCGACTCGAGGCCCACGACTTTTTGGATGTTGTACTTCACGGTGACCAATTCGCTCAGTTCCTGGATTTCCCGCACGACCGCCGGCGCGTCAACCACGCGGCGTATCACTGCGCGCCGCCCGCCGAAGTAGTAAAAGTACAAACAGGCGCCGCCAAGCGCGAGGATGATCACGCTGGCCGCACCAAACTTGATCCTGTTCCACATGAGAGTCAGCAGCCCAGTCCTTCACCAATGGCGCCGCTGGAACGAGCGGAACTCGCCATTGCGCAATGGCGCCTCCACCGGGGCTGCGTCCTTTATCAACAGCATTTGATTTTGGCCCACCAAGAGGGCAACGGTGCCCGCGAAGGCGTCGTCCGCCACAGTGAAACTGAGCATCTCTCGATCTAAGACACCGTTGGCGGGCAGTTTGATCAATTCTGGCTGCGTGCTCGTCGTGGATGGCAGGTAATGGCCCTTGGCGTGGTCCACGAGAACAAACCAGTTGCGACTCAAGGTCACCTCATACGGATTTGGGTTTTGCAGCCGCAGATAGACCAGCAATAAGCAACCAGCCTCGGCCCTGCCCGCAACGACATCCATTAACTGTACCACGTAGTTCGTCCCGCCATAAGTCTGTACGGGATGCCGACGGTGAAACTCCCTCGCCTCCTGAACCCGCAGCAGGGCGAGCAGACCCAGGCTCATGCCGATGACCACGAGGACTATCGCGCCGACCAGATACTTAAGGCGTCGATTCACTGACCTCGCCCTGTGCGCTTCAGGTTCCCGCCGCCTTCGCGCTCCGGTTTGTCATCCCCGAAAGCGCGCCTTGTCAACACCTCTGTTTCGAGTCGTTTCATCCTGAATCCCGCTCTCCGGCGGGATCGAGGGATCTCTGCCGGTTCCGGCCGTTTTATCCTTCCACCTTCCGCCTTTATCGCTCATCACAATCCCCCGTTTGGGGCGATCGTGCGTCACGGAGACGCTGGAGCTGCTTCCGTCCAGCGCGCTTGCAGTTCGGCTTTCGCCAGGTCGATATAGGCGCGCAGGTCGTCGTCGGTGGACAATGACCGCAGGCTGTCCAACATCCGCATCCGCGCCGCGTAATCCGGTTTGAAATGCGGCGGCGCTACCGTCGGCACTTCACGAGCGAAACTCACATGAAACACGGGGTTCGCCAGGCCATCGACAGCCGCATACAGCAGGTGCGAATCCGTCCCGGGATAGGCCGCCAGCGCGCGCAACAATTCCTCCGCGTCGGGATTGACTTCCATTGTTGCGGCGAGGTAACGCGTCGCGACCACCTGATTGGGCTGAGTCAACAAACCCGATCGCCACACCCGGGTCAAGGCCGCCGACTGGTCACGATCCGCCAGGAGCGCGATCGCTTCCAATGCGCGCTGATTGTTCCGGCGCGCAGCCTTCTCCAATTCTGGCAACGAGCCGGCGTCGCCGGCGGCGATGGCCTGTTCGATCCAATCGCCCAAGCTCCCCGCTGGTGGAGGCGACGATTCCGCCTCCGATGGTTGGCTCCGAAATGGCATCCGCCGGCCGGTCTCAAGCCTGGCCTTTTCCACCACGTTACTTTTCAGCGCAGCCGCCGTCTCCTTGAGCCGCTGCACTTCGGCATTGAGCCGGGCGTTGTCCTGTTCCAGACTTTGGATCTCGTCACTGGCGGCCGCGAGTTTGGTGTCCTTTATGGACGCTGCGCCGCCATGCGCCCCCCCCGATTGCTGCGCGTAAAAAAGCCAGACAGCCGAAACGACCGCTGTCCCCGTCCATAACCCAATCGCGAATGCCGCTACCGGTTTCATTTCCCGTGGACCCGCACCGACGCACTATAACCACACACCAGCCTTCATGAAAGCCAAATCCCGAACGGGTAGCCATAACCCGCGTTCTCGCTTTTGCGCCGTCGGTAGGACGCGTAATGTTTATCCCGACCTGCCCCGATTTTGTTTCGGGCGCGACATCGGGGTTCCTGTATCGGGGCCGGGTCGTGCCGTTCTGCATCCGGATCTTCGCCGGCACATCCGGCGTTCGGTCAGGCCAACCACCACGGCCACTCAACGACTAGCGTGCTGTGGGTTGCGGCGGCATCGTCCTCGGCAACTCGCCCGGCGCTCTCGTGGAGGGCGACGGCTTGTTGGTTAGGCCAGGCACGACGAGCGGGGCGCTTTCCAGCTCGGTCGTCGCGTTCTTCTGGTTGGCCCACCGCGCACGGTCAGCCAAAAGAACCTGCTCGTTCTCCGGTGGCAACGGGCTGTAGGCCTTCAGCGGGAACCTCGTCGGCAACTGCCCGCGGAGGAACGTCTCCCAGCCTTTGAACTCGCCGTGGTCGACATCTGTTTGCGGTCGAGAGTCGATCATGTAAGGCGTAAGCATTAGGAATTGCACGCCTTTCGGCGCAACGAAATCGTGAATCTCATAGAAATCGTCCATGGTCATGGGGATCCATAGGGTCCGTCGTTCTCCGTCCCAGGCCACCGACCACGGTAGATCGCTGCAGGCTAGCGAATCGGCTTCAAATTCAGACGAGACCGCCCGGGTGACCGGCGAGATGTACGGAGGATAGGGAAACATCCCCTGCCGCGGCGGCAATAACGTAAAAATCATCGGCGACAGGTTTAATAATATGAAGCCACCGACCGCCATGCTGCGGGTCAGTTTGATGCGAAATGGGATATGGTCCAGGAGCAAATAGAAAAAGGCGATCCCATAGATCGCGATGAGCGGCAACAGCAGAACCAGCAGGTTGCCTCCGCCCACCTCCGGCCCGCTTCGTTCCGGATCCGAGCCAATGAGCGACATGGCCACGACGGCCACCGCGATCATCCCCAGCACCAGCCCCCGCAACCGCGACACATCGCGCCGGCGAAAACCATACAACACCCCCGCCCCAAAGAACAGCACCAGAAAATCCGTGCCGATGAGGCGAAGATTCTCCAGCAAAACGACGCGCCCATTCGTCAGAAGTTTTGTCGAAAGCGACCGCAGCGAGTAGGCACCGTGAAAGTTGGGTTTGTAGGAACGTGGCAGGGTTTCTCCCGGGAAAGCCCCGGAGCGATCGACCAACTCGTACTGCGCGACCCCCAATAAGTTGCCCGAGACGTGATGGTTGCGTACCAACCACGGCGTGATTACCGCGGCAAACACCGCCACGTAAATCGCCGCCCACATCGCCGCCGCCCATCCGCGGAATATGCGCGCCACGTAAATGACCATCGGCACGAGAAAGAAAGCCGCCAAATACCGCGTCAGAAAGCACATCCCCAGCAACACCGCGCTGGCCAGTACCCAGAGTGCGGCCCAGCCTGTTGCCGGAGCCGGTGCAGGATCAGTCGGCACACCCGTGACCTGGTCGGCGGGATTGCGTTTGCCGTTGGCGACAAACAAGCAGTAGATCGCCAGCAACACCAGCAGCATGAGAAAGTTTGTCGGCAATCCGGACACCGCGTACGACCACAATGTGTCGGAAAAAAACATCAGCCAGGCCGCCATGATCGCTACGCGACGATCAAACAGCCGCTTCGCCCACGCGTACGTGAGCAGCAGGCAGGCGAACAGGCAAAGCTGGTCGAACGGTAGAATGACCCAGCGTTCGGGGTAGTAAACATGTTCAGCTGCGTCGTACGTGAACGCCTTTCCGGGAAGGACCTTGAACAGCCCCGCCAACACCAGCGGATACAGCGGCGGGTTGCAGATATCGGGGTGGTTCATAATCAGCCTCACCCGGGTGGCTCGGCTCCGAATGTCCCAGCCATTCTGTTCGAGTTGCCACAAGCTCAGCGGACGGATGACGTACGTGGTGAGCCCCTGGCCGTGCGCGATGTTGCGGGCCAACTGGGCCATGTCCATCGATTCACGCTTGTTGAGCCCGCGAAATTGTCCGGCCGTGTAAATGAGGCTTAGCGCCGCGGCCAGCAGGACGATCAATACCCAGTACATGATTCTCCTGCCTCGGCCGATCTCGATTTGAAAGACCGCTGTCTGAATCGTCGCTTCGGGTGCCACGGGTCGCGCCATGTTGTTCGCTCCTGTACTCTAATTCCGGCTTTGCCTACAAAGCCTCAAGTCCGTACTCCTTTAGTTTCCGATGCAGTGTCCGTCGGCTGATGCCGATCTTTTGCGCCGCTCTCGTGCGGTTGCCGTCCGTCTCCTTTAGTGCCTGTACGATCAATTGACGTTCGGCGTCTTCGACGGTCATCCCCGTGCGAACCACGTTGATCCGGCTCAGGTCGGCCCCGCTTCGGATGGCCACGGGCACATCCCGCACGGTTAACCGCTCGTTACGCGCCAACACCACCATTTGCTCGATCGCATTGCGCAATTCGCGCACGTTGCCGGGCCAATCGTACGCCAGAAGTACATTCATGGCTTCGGGTGTCAAATCCCGGACGGTCTTGTTGTTCTCCCGTCCAAACTCGTCGAGAAACCCCCTGACCAACAGCGGAATGTCCTCTCGACGCGCCCGCAGTGCCGGCAGATCAACCGCCACAACGCTGAGCCGATAAAACAAATCATCGCGAAATTTGCCTTCGCTGACCAGCTTTTTTAACACCTTGTTGGTCGCCGCCACCAATCGGACATCCACTTGTAACGTCTTCGCTCCGCCGACTCTTTCAAACGCTCGCTCTTCCAGCACCCGTAACAACTTCACCTGCATCGGCGGCTCCAACTCCCCCACCTCGTCGAGGAACAGAGTTCCCCCATCCGCGAGTTCGAATCGGCCAATCCGCCGTTCTACAGCCCCGGTGAACGCGCCTTTCTCATGTCCGAACAATTCACTCTCCAACAGGGATGTCGGCAGCGCAGCCGCATGCACGGCGATAAACGGTCCATTCTTCCGCGGGCTCAGGTTATGAATGGCCTTGGCAATTAGTTCTTTGCCGGTCCCCGTCTCCCCGGTAATCAGAACCGTGGCGCGGCTCGGCGCGACCTGTTGCACGGTCTGGAACACCGCGCGCATCGCCGGAGATTCCCCAGTGATGTTCTCCAATCCGAACTTCTGCTCGATTTGTTCGCGCAGGTTGACATTCTCGGTCTCGATGCGGCGGCTGTTGAGCACCCGTTGGATGACCAACTCCAGCTCGTCCAGGTTCACCGGCTTGGTCACGTAATGATACGCGCCGGCTTGCATGGCCTGCACGGCGTTTTCGATCGAACCGTACGCCGTCATCATGATGCAGGCCGGCGGATTGGTCAGCGACATGGCCCGGCGCAACAGACCCATCCCATCGACTCCGGGCATCCGCAGGTCCGCCAACATCACATCGACGGCCGTGGATTCAAGGGTTTGGATCGCTCGTTGCGAGTCTTCGGCCAGCAGCACGTCGTAGCGGTCCTCCAGCGCGCTCTTCAATCCCTCGCGGGTATTGCGCTCGTCGTCAACGATTAAAATGACCGGCCGTTTCATCGTCATCTGGCCACGCCTTCGTTTCGCGGGGCTTCCAGCAGCCGCGTTCGCTTCTCATGAATGGGGAGCCGGACGCGAAACGTCGTGCCCCGGTCCTTGTTGCTTTCCACTTCAATCATGCCGCCATGTTCGCGAACGATCCGTTGCACGATCATCAGCCCGAGACCGGTGCCATCCTGTTTTG